>Ga0187867_10002284_pt1 | contig 16015 bp, 16 predicted proteins | sample June2016WEW_13_1_FD_132976 | JGI IMG/M metagenome (GOLD analysis project Ga0187867, IMG submission 132976) | Peatland microbial communities from SPRUCE experiment site at the Marcell Experimental Forest, Minnesota, USA - June2016WEW_13_10 | ecosystem: Environmental > Terrestrial > Soil >...
CCGTCTCACCCACGAGGTCCTGCACCGGCTTGCCCATCGTCCCGACCTTTCCCTGGGCTCCATTGCCGCCGGACGCATCCGGGCGCTGATGCCGCACCTGAAGGAACGTGCGAAGACACTGGTGGAACTCTCTGACTCGGCGGCTTTTCTCGCCCGCACTGTGCATCAGGCAGAAGCTCATCTGTCAGGCGGCGCACACGTCAGTGTGGAGGTGGATGTCTTGCCGATGGAGCCAAAGGCAGCGGGGCAGTTGACGGCGGAGGCACGGTTGCTGCTGCGTGACGTTGGGCATGCGCTGGCGATGACCGACTTTTCGATGCCCGCCCTGGACGCCGCGCTCCGTGAGCTCGCCGCGCAAAAACATCTGAAATTGGGCCAGGTAGCACAGCCCTTGCGAGCGGCATTGACCGGGTCGACGGTCAGCCCGGGGATCGATGCCACGCTGGCGGCTCTGGGCCGTGACGAGGCGCTGGCCCGGATCGCCGCCGCGTCAACCTGACCGCTCGCACAAGAACCGACCCTCGCTGCATCTGACCCCCGGTGCAATTGCAAGGAGACCGAAATGTCTCGCGTTTTCATCACTGGTTCGTCGGATGGCCTTGGCCTGCTGGCAGCGCGATTGCTGATCGATCAGGGCCATGACGTCACACTGCATGCACGTAATGATGCGCGTGCCGCGGACACGCGCCGCTCGTTGCAGCAGGCCGGGGCGATCGTCGTCGGCGATCTGTCGCGAATTGCCGAGATGCGCTCGGTTGCCGAGCAGGTGAATGCGTTGGGCCGGCATGACGCCGTGATCCACAATGCCGGTGTCGGCAATCGCCAATCGCACCGGGTCGAAACGATCGATCGACTGTCGCAGATTTTTGCGGTCAATGTGCTGGCACCTTACCTGTTAACGGCGTTGATTACGCCGCCGGACCGGCTGATCTATTTGAGTTCGGGCATGCATGGCAGTGGCAGTGCCTCGCTGAACGACCCGCAATGGACAGGACGCCGCTGGAACGGTTCACAAGCGTATTCAGACAGCAAACTGCTCGATATCGTGTTGGCGTTTGCGGTGGCTCGGCGATGGCCCACGGTACTGTCCAATGCGCTCGAGCCGGGTTGGGTACCCACCAAGATGGGCGGCCCAGGAGCGCCTGACGACCTTACTCTGGGCGCAGTGACGCAGGCGTGGCTGGCGGTCAGCGACGACAAGGCGGCCAGGGTGACGGGCGAGTATTTCTTTCACCAGAAGCCGCGCCGCGTGCATCAGGCGGCCCGCCGGACGGAGTTACAGGACGAACTGCTCGACTATTGCGCTGGCCTGACGGGCACTGCGCTCCCGAATGCTTCGGCAATGCCCGAGCCCAAATGATCGGGGACAGCGCGAAAACCGATGGCCTTTAAATTGCGATGGTGAGCCAGTTTGAATACCGGCAAAGAGTGAAAGCGGACCTGCACGATCGCTCGGCGGGGCCAGGGATGGCATGTCATCAAGGACGGTGACAGAAAGCGAAACGATCAACGGGAGGTTGCCATGGCGATGTCGGCTTTTGAAATCAGCAAACGGCAGCCAGTCGCCGACGGGCGCGCCTACGACGATGCGGGACCATACGAGCAGATCGACGGCACCGCGCATTTCGGCGTCGACCCGGCCCATCCTGATAACCAAGGCATTACGGATATCGCTCTGGAGACGGCACTCCCGCCGGCGGCTAATTTTGCACTTGTGGTTGCGACGCCGTCAGTGGCCTCGTCGAGACCGTTTCGGCGCAGGATGTTCGCCAGAATATCCAGATATGTGGTTTCCGGGATCACGACTTCAAATTCCTTACCAAAGCCGCCGTAAATCTCCACGCATCCCTCGGGAAGCAGTGCGTCGCCTGGATCGAGATCCTCCTTGTACGTCACACCGTAGCCGACATCGGTTTGACCGTAGCCATGCCGCGCCATCCCAAAGGACGCCAGTTCCTCAAGGTTGCTCCAGCACTTGATGACATCTTCGACCATCGCCCGGAGGTCTTTGGCTAATTGCATTCGTTTCGACTCGATCCGCCGTTACGAATTCGTGCCAGGTCCGGCCGGGCCCCCGGGAGCGGCATTCTTATCGGGGTCGCGCAATTGCAGGAATGCAAAACCGAGGCAGCCGGCGGCGACCAGATTGATCAGAATGAACAACACGTTCTCCGCGAAGAACAAGAACACAAGGGCCGCAGCCGCCAATATGATGGCAATGTTCCTCGCGGTGACGACGTCGGTGGTGAGTTTGCTGTAGACGCCAACGTACACCGCGGCGCCATAAATGGCGGCCAGGAGTGTGTCGAACCCATCACCATGGATGAGGTTCACGAGCACGGCCACTCCGGCGGCTGCCATCGCACCGATCACGGCGTTTCTTGCCAGCATGTCACAAATCCTCCAATACTCAGCGCCAGGCTATTGCGGCGGCGTTCCGGTTGCAAGCGCAACACCTCGACGCCTGGTGCGGCGAGTATTGTTCTGCCTCCGAAAGTCCGGCGTGGGTCGTAACGAGACCCGCCAAGCCAACCTCCTGCCAGACGAATCGCGGTCCAACGCGCTAACCTCCCGCCATGCAACCACGCGGCCCGATCGAGACCGACATCGTGCTACTGGGCGCCGGACACGCCCATGTCGAGGTGTTGCGCCGCTTCGCCAAACGTCCCGAGTCCGGTGTCCGCCTGACCCTGATCGGCCGAGAACCGGAAACCCCCTACTCAGGCATGCTCCCCGGCGTCATCCGCGGCGACTACGAGCCGCGTCAGGCCCACATCGACCTCGCCCCGCTTGCCGCTGCCGCCGGTGCCCGCCTGATCCTCGGCGAGGCGACCGCGATTAACCTCGACGCCCGCACCGTCGTCGTGCCCGGTCGGCCCGACGTCCCGTTCGACCTGCTGGCCATCGATGTCGGCGGCGAGCCCGCGGCCCCGACCGATGGCGGAATTGCCGTCAAGCCGATCGGCCGGTTCCTCGACCAACTGCGGGCGATCGAGCGGACGATCCACGACCACGATCGGATCGTTGTGGTTGGAGGCGGCCCAGGAGGGGTGGAGTTGGCATTGGCGTTGGCGTATCGATACCGGTCGCGGTACCGGATTGCGCTGGTTTCCGGCTCGCCGGAACCGCTGATCGACGCCCCCGACTCCGCCAGGCGAGTGGCCGTCACCGCAATGGTCGACGCCTCGGTCGAGATCGTGCGCGGCGCGATGGGGGGCGCGTTTCAGAACGGACGACTGGCGCTGTCCGACGGCAGCTTTCTTGACGCCGCGGCCTGCCTACGGGCGACCGGTGTGGAGGCGCCGAGCTTCCTGGCCAATTCCGGCCTCGCCTGTGATGCCAAGGGCTGTGTCCTGGTCGACTCGACATTGCGCAGCATCAACGACCCGGCGGTGTTCGCTGCCGGCGACTGTGCCTCGATCCAGCAGTCGCCGCGACCGAAAGCCGGGGTCTGGGCAGTCCGGGCCGGGGTGCATCTGGCGCGCAACCTGCGCCTCGCCGCCCGCCATCGCCCTTTGCAACAGTGGCGGCCGCAGCGCGAGGCGTTGGTCATTCTGGGCCTGGGTGGGGGACGAGCGGTCGCCTGGCGCAACGGGCTGTCGCTGTCCGGAACCCTGGTTTGGCGTTGGAAGGATTGGATCGACCGCCGCTGGATGCGCATGTACACCGGGATGCGCATGAAGCTGGACCCAAAGGTTCTCATGCGTTGCGGAGGATGTGGCGCCAAGGTTGCAGCCGAAGTTCTGGCGGGCGCTCTGGCAGATCTGCCGAGCAGTGAAGACAATGACCTGGTGGTTGGCCTTGCCACACCGGATGATGCTGCGGTGTTGCGCGTTCCCCCCGGACGCATGCTGGTACAGTCGGTGGACCATTTCCGGGCCTTCCTCGACGATCCGTTCCTGTTCGGCCAGGTGGCCGCGGCGCACGCTCTGTCGGACCTGCATGCGATGGGGGCGCAGCCCTGGACGGCGCTGGCGATCGCCACGGTTCCCTATGGGCCGGGTGCCAAGATGCGAGCCGACCTCTCGGCGATGCTGCAAGGCGCAACCCAGGTGCTGCGAGGTGACGGCTGCACTCTGGTCGGCGGACACAGCGGTGAGGCTGACGAAGCCGCTCTGGGTTTTGCCGTAAGCGGCCTGGCCGAGCCCGAGGCGTTGACCCGAAAGTCTGGCCTCCGGCCCGGCGATGCGCTGATCCTGACCAAGCCGATCGGCACTGGGGTGGTGCTGGCCGGCCATATGCGTGGCCTGACCCGAGCGAACTGGCTGACTGCGGCGATCAACTCGATGCGGGCGAGCAACGCGACAGCGGCTGGTTTATTGCGAGATCATGGGGTTACGGCCTGTACTGATGTGACGGGCTTTGGCCTTGCCGGTCATCTCGCCGAAATGACCCGCGCCTCCGGCGTGGCCGCGACGATCTGGCGCAATGCGGTGCCAGTCCTGTCAGGCGCGCTGGAGCTGGCGGCACAGGGCATCGAAAGCACGCTCGCACCGGAGAATGCGCGGGTGGTGCCGAACCTGAGCACCGAGCCGCGTGAACGCATCCTGATCGACCCGCAGACTTCGGGCGGTCTACTCGGCGGGGTGCCCCCGGAGCGGGCCGAGGCGTGTCTGCGGGCCTTGCTGGCCGCGGGGATGACGGCAGCAATCGTTGGTGTGGTTGAGGAAATCTCGCCGGACGCGCCGATGATCCGGATTGGCGGGGAGCTGGGCAGGGTATGATGGACGCCGCTGATCCGAGCGGGCATTGCGGCAGCGTTGTACCGTGGCGATATGCTGTCTTCCCTCCCAAATCCGGCATGTGGACAAGTCTTGCAATAGGCAAACATCACGCGGTGCCTGACGTTACAATCGGCCGCGCTGACAGCGACCTCACCGCCCGTTGACCACCTTCGTCCCCCGCGCTACCCGCCGGTAACCCTGCCGTGAAAGTTCCGCTGTGCCCGCGTTCAATTTTCCGCCACCGCCACCCTCTCCGGAGGCCGAGACACTTCGTCAGGAGGTGCGCGCTTTCCTGAAAACCGAACTCGCCAGCCGCAAACCGGTGGAGCGGGCGGAGTCCTGGACCGGCCTCGATCCGGCGTTTTCCCGCGCCATGGGAAGCCGCGGGTGGATCGGCATGACCTGGCCAAAGGAACACGGCGGGCACGAACGCTCGGCCCTTGAACGTTACGTGGTGCTGGAGGAAATGCTCGCTGCCGGAGCACCGGTCGGGCTGCACTGGATCGCCGACCGGCAGTCCGGGCCTTTGATTCTCCGGGTTGGCTCGGACGAGCAGAAGCAGATCCTGCCTGGCATCGCGGCTGGCGAAACCTATGTCTGCATCGGCATGAGCGAGCCGGATGTCGGTTCCGATCTGGCATCGGTGCGGACGCGGGCAGCCAAGGTCCAGGGCGGTTACCTGGTCAACGGCACCAAGGTGTGGACCAGCTTTGCGCATTTGTCGCAATATATGATCCTGCTCTGTCGCACCGGCCCGGCGGAGGACCGCCACGGCGGGCTGAGCCAGTTCCTGGTGGATTTGCAAAACACGCCGGGCATCACCATTCGGCCGATCCTGGCGCTGACCGGCGAGCATCATTTCAACGAAGTCGTATTCCAGGACGCGTTGTTGCCCGAAACCGCGCTGCTCGGCCAGGAGGGCGGTGGCTGGCAGCAGGTGACCAGCGAGCTGGCGTTCGAGCGCAGCGGTCCGGAGCGGTTCCTGTCTTCGTTTTGGCTGGTGATCGAACTACTGCGTGCCCTGGGCCGCGACCCGTCCGATGCAGCGGCGGCGGCAATCGGCCGGTTGACATCACATATCATGACATTGCGGCGACTGTCCCGTTCGGTTGCCGGCATGCTGCAGGCGGGCGAGAACCCTGCCCTGCAAGCCGCCCTGGTCAAAGACCTGGGTGCCCTGCTGGAACAAGAAATCCCCGAGATCGCCCGCACCCTGATCGCCGCCGAGCCGGACCGCGGTTCAACCCAGGCGTTTGCCGCCACGCTCGCGCACACCATGCTGCACGCGCCATCGTTTTCACTGCGTGGCGGCGCACGCGAGATCCTGCGCGGGATCATCGCTCGCGGTCTCGGCCTGCGCTAACCAAAAGGCATCAACATGACTGATAAAGTGCTCTACCAGGCCGATGGCGCCATCGTAACGATCACGCTGAACGATCCGACGATGCGCAACCCTATTTCGGAAGCCGAAATGGTTGATGGCATCGTCAACGCGCTGGACCGCCTGAACCAGGACAAGTCGGCGCGGGTCGCCATTCTGACCGGCGCCGGCAGCGCATTTTCCTCCGGCGGCGATCTGCGCAAGATGCAGGCCGAGTTCGCCACGCGCGCCGAAAAGCCACATCTGACGCCGCTGTATTACAAGCACGGCATTCAACGCATCCCGCTGGCGTTCGAGAAGCTGGATGTGCCGATCATTGCGGCGGTGAACGGGCCGGCGATCGGCGCTGGGCTCGATCTGGCATGCATGTGCGACATGCGGATTGCCGCGGAAACCGCTCGCTTCGCCGAGAGTTTTGTCAAAGTCGGCATCGTGCCGGGCGATGGCGGCGCGTGGTTGCTGCCGAGGGTGGTTGGGTATTCGAAAGCGTGCGAGATGGCGTTTACCGGGGACATGCTGACGGCGGCCGAGGCTCTGGCCTGCGGTCTGGTGTCGCGGGTTGTGCCGGATGCGGAACTGTTGGCGGCGGCGAAAGCGCTGGCCGAGCGGATCGCGGTCAACCCACCGCACGCCGTCCGGATGGCGAAACGGCTGTTGATGGAAGGACGCAACACCCGGCTCGATACGTTGCTGGAAATGTCGGCGGCGATGCAGGCACTGACCCACGCGACGCCGGATCATCGCGAGGCGGTCAATGCGTTCCTGGAAAAGCGCAAGCCGGTGTTCAAGGGGGAATGAACGCGACCCGGGGCGCCAGGTTCGAACTTTCAGGCGATCCGCACTCCGGTCGGAAGCGCCAGCTTCTGCTCAGGCGGCATGTGCGCGCGGTTCTATTTGTTCCAACTCACCCGCAATTTTCCGGCGTTGCCGCAGCAGATCGTGGTCGGCCTGCAGGCCGAGCCAGAAACCTTCGGACACGCCAAAATACCGCGCCAGCCGTAAATCGGTGTCTGCGGTAACGGCGCGTTTACCTAACACGATTTCATTGATGCGGCGCGGCGGCACACCAATCGCGCGGGCAAGTCCGTTCTGCGTCAGGCGCATGGGCTCGATGAAATCGAGCAACAGCACTTCGCCGGGCGTCGGATTCGGAATTTGCTCAGTGGTAGTCGACGATTTCGACACGGTCCGGACCTCCTTGCGTCCATACGAAGCAAATACGCCATTGCCGATTGATCCGGATGCTGTGTTGGCCGGCTCGATCACCTCTCAGCGCCTCGAGGTGATTGTTCGGCGGTACGGCAACGTCGTTCAGCACCCTGGCGTTGTTCAAAATTCGCAGCTTCCGCAGGGCAGTCCGCTGGATGTCCTGGGGCAGGGCCCGGCTGAACTGGCCATGCCATATCCGCTCGGTCTCAGACGATCGAAAGCTGACGATCACACTCGCTGTATAACGTTATACGTTATGGTTGGCAAGGCGTTCGTGCGTCAAAGCCTGTTGACCTCGTCTTATGCTGCCAGAGCCGCTTCCGCCGTCGTTCGGCATTCCGCGGCAGCGTGGGTGTTCGACGCTGCCTCCGAGGCGGAGTTCTTTGGCGGCGTCGGGCACGGTCGCTCTGCCAAGGCGACCGATGCGGGGGACCCGGCGTGGGCGGCAACCGGTGGCGCAGCAACCGGTTTCTCCCCGGCAGAGACCACGTAGGGCGGCATCGGCGGAGATAGCACCGCCATCGCTGCAGCAACCGATGTCTCGGCGCGGCGAAGCGGAGGCACCACGCCTTCCGGTGGCACTTGTGGCGTCGCCCTGGTCGGGGCGGTCCGGGTCATCGGTTTCGCCCCCCTTGCCGTCGCATCGTTCATCGGCCGGTCTGGCGCGGCCGTGGCGTCCACCGAGGCGACGGCTTCCGGTTCAGGTTTCGCGGCCAGCTCGGCCTTGCGCCACCCGGCCTGCACGTCCCGCAGTTCCTTCAAAAACCCGAACATCCCTCGACCGAGCGCGACGATCGCCGATCTCGTCCGCGCCTTGAGACGATCGTCCTGTCCACGACACACGTCGCGCGCCGCATCCTCGATCAAATAAGCGTGGGTGACCGCCATACCGGCCAACATAATCTCCACCGCATGGCGTGGCTGGAGCTCTTGCGCGGTTGCCATGACCACGCCAAAGCGGGCCGCGCGTTGTGCCGCGGTATCTTCTGGCCGGTCGCAAATCGCCTCAGCGATAGTCTGCAGCATGCCCGGTTGTATGGTCGGGGAGGCGTTGTGGGATGCGGTACTCATGACATTAAACCCTGTATCAAGGATATACAGGGTTTTATACCTTGAAAATAAACCGCGCCAAGGTAAATCGTCAGCACCCAGGAGAACTGCGTAGCATGGGCCGCCTGGCGCACTCGGTCCGATGCCGTGGGCGATGTCGAACATCCATTGCATCTGGACCCGTTAGGATCAATTGCGCCGGCCGCCATGGCCGATGATCGCTGGCACGGAATCATCTGGGTGTATCTGTGTTCATCCGTGTGTATCTGTGTACCACCCTCACGACGAAGGCATTTGGTCTGGCGCACGCAAGGCAAGTGAGCCACAGATGAACACAGATTCAACAGTGCGATTGTGACGACCGAGGGCCCTGCCCTTTAGTATTACTTTACCGGAACAAGACCTGTGAGACCGTTGGTCAGCAGTGTTCCGCATATGCTGGCCAATTCCGGTACACCCTTCAGCCTTTTTCGAACACCGGCAGCGTCAGATCCTCCTTCACCCGCTCGAATCCAACCTTTACCGGCAGCCCAATCCGCAACTCCTCTGGTGCAATACCCCGAGACTGCGCCTGCATTCGCACACCCTCGGGCAAATCCACCGTCAGCAGGGTGAACGGCAAATCCGCTTTGAACCCGGCATGGAACGCATGGTGCGTAATGGTCCAACTATGCACGGTGCCGCGACCCGACGCCGCCACCCACTCGGCATTCATCGAGTAACAGGCATCACAAACCGGCCGCGGATAATGTCGCACCTTGTGACAGTCCGCGCAGCGTTGCAGGCAGAACCGGCCGGCATGCAACGCATCCCAGAACGGCGTGGTTTCCGCCGTCGGTTCCGGCACCAGCTTATCGTACGACATCATGCCCTCCGCATGATGGCGATCGAGCCATCGCCGAGGTCGCCAAACCCGGTGACCAGACCAATTTCAGCATCGGGAACCTGCACCACCGCCTCACCGCGCAACTGTCGCGTCAGTTCCACGATATGGTTCATTCCGGCCATATGCGCCTCCGACAGCAGCCCGCCATGCGTGTTGACCGGCAACCGGCCGTTGATCCCCAGCGCACCGTTTTCAACGAAGCCGCCGCCTTCGCCTTTCTTGCAGAACCCCATGTCCTCGAGCTGGCACATCACGATGTAGGTGAAACAATCGTACACCTCCGCCACATCGATATCGCTATGCGTCACCCCTGCCATCGCAAACGCCCTGGGCGCCGCCTTCGCCAGTCCCAACGTCGTCATGTCCGGCCGCTGCGTGATCACCGATGGCGAGTCCGGGTGCCCCTCCGCCACACCGATCACCAGCACCGGCGGCTTGCGCAAATCCTTGGCAATGTCGGGCGCGCTGATCACCACTGCCGCAGCGCCGTCGCTCTCCAGCGAGCAATCCAGCAACCGGAACGGATCGGAGATAATCCGGCTGGCCTGATGATCCTCGATCGTCATCGGCCGGCGCATGGTCGCATTCGGGTTTAACATCGCATGCTGCCTTGTGGTGACCGCGATCTCTGCCAACTGGCGGGACGTGGTCCCGTACATTTCGAAATGCCGCCGCGCCATGACCGCGTAAAGTTGCGGTGGAGCAATGGCGCCGGACGGCATCTCGAACTCGCCGATGGTGCGGAACTGCGGCATTTGTTGCACGCGCGTGCCGATCCGGCCGCCCGAGTAACCGGTGCGGCCAAGCGACAACAGCACGTGTTTGCAGATCCCCGCCTGGATCGCCGCCAGCGCGCACTGGATCGAGGCCACCGCGGAAGCTCCGCCCATCGGCGTCGTTGCGGAAAATCGTAGATCCGGAATGCCGAAATTGGTGACAAAATCTTCCGCAACGGCGCCGGCGCCATACGGGATCAATCCGTCGACGTCGGTCGGCTTGAGGCCCGCATCGGCGATCGCGTTGAGCGCTGCCTCCATTGCCAGCGACACTGGCGAACGGTCGGTGCCGCGCAGATACTTCGTTTCTCCAACGCCGGTGACGGCGCCGGCCTCGCGTAACGACATGGGGGTTTCCTCTCCGGCACACACGCCGGTTTGGCTTCGCCCAGTCGGGTACGCGCGTCAACTCCCGGTGGACGAGGGCCCCGCGGGCGCGTTGCTGATCTTCGTGACGTGACCACCGCGGTCGACCCGGAACACCGCGAGGCCGCGCCTCACCTGGCCGTCCGAAAGCAAGCCAAGCCAGCCATCGACCCCGGCGAAACCGGCCGGCTGGGTCAGGGCCGCGGTGGGAATCCTGCCGGCTCCGGTCAGCACCCGGGCGATCGAGGCAGCGTCGCTCGCCAGATCGGCCAGCGGCGGCGGCGGGATCTTGTATTTATCGGTGTAGTCCCGGATCAGATCGCGCCGCGAATCCGGGTCGGGTGCGGCGAACCAGGCACCGGCCAGCACCGCGGAGTTGCTTGCCGGGATCCCCCACAACGCCGGGCCCAAAATCTGCACCTTGTCGCGATCGATATGGGCATCGGCGAAGGCCTTGGCGAACACCGTCAGGTCCGGCCCGGTGGAGCCCATCAAAATCGCCCCGTAGGGTGGTGGTTGGTCGGGAACCGCGAGCCCGGCCAGTTCGTTGACGGCAGAGATAATGTCGTCCTTCCCGGTTCCGATCATGCGGACGAAAGGCGGCGGCTGGCTCGTGATCGAAGCCACCCGGGTGAGTTCGTCGGCCATGGCCTTGCCAAAATCATTATCCGGCAACAGCGCGGCGACCTGACCCTTGCCGGCCAGTTGCACCGCGCCCAGCAGGCGGCGGACCTGCTGGCCGGGCGTGATGCCCAACACCCACACGCCAGGTTGCGCCTGCGCATGATCGTTGGTGAAGGCGAGCACCGGCACCCCGGCCTGACGCGCAATCGGTGCCACCTGGGCAGTCTCCGCCGAGGTCACCGGACCGAGGATCATCCTGGCGCCACCCTGGATCGCTTCCTGCGCCGCCTTGGCGGCTCCGTCCGGAGTGCCACCGGTATCCTTGACCATCAGTTCCGGCGCACCCGGAACCGCCAGCGCCAGTTGCGCCGCGTCAAGCATCGGCTTGCCAATGTCCGCCATTCTGCCACTGAGCGGCAACAGAATGGCAACCGGCCCGGACGCAATCGCATTGGCCGCCGGCGCCGAGCCCGTCGATGGACCCGGGGGTTGGTTGATCTCAGTGGGTTTGCCACTCTCTGATGATCCGCAGGCCGCCAGGCCAAGCGTGCCAATGAGGAGAACGAATGCCCGACGCAGCATGCCCAACGCCTCCCGACGATATTTTGCCCAACAAGGGATCGCCCCATGAGGAGGAATCGCCCCACGGGATGGAAGAGGGGCCGCACGCCCACCCCCCAGGTCTTGTGCTGGTTTCCACGCCAATCGGCAACCTCGGTGACGTATCGACCCGCGCGCGCCACATCTTAAAGCACAGCGACCTGATTCTGTGCGAGGACACACGACATTCCGCCCGCCTGCTGACCGCTCTGGGCGTTGGGACCAGAACCGCGCCGCTGCACGAGCACAACGAGGATGCCCGCATCGCCCCGACCCTGGCGCTGTTGCGGGCCGGCAAGCGGATCGCATTGATTTCGGATGCCGGCACGCCACTGGTATCCGATCCGGGCTTCCGCCTCGTGCGCGCGGCGATCGCCGAGGGTCTGCCGGTTACCGCGATTCCCGGCCCGAACGCCGCAGTGACCGCTTTGGTGCTGTCCGGCCTGCCGCCCCTGCCCTTCCTGTTTCTGGGTTTTGCACCATCGCGCCAGGCCGCTCGCCGGGCTTCCTTCGGCGCCTTGCGCGCCGCCGAACGCGCCGGCCTGACCGCCACCCTGATCTGGCACGAGGCGCCGCATCGCCTGGCCGAAACGCTGGCCGACATGGTGGACGCGTTCGGCTCCCGCCCAGCTGCCGTGGCACGCGAACTGACCAAACATTTCGAGGAAGTGCGGCGTGGCACTTTGGCCGATCTCGCCGGCCACTACACGGGGCACCCGGCGCGGGGCGAGATTACCATCCTGCTCGGACCGCCGGAGGACAACGATGCCGAAGACCTCGACGGCACCCTACGCGCTGCGCTGCGGGAGCACAGTGTGCGCGAGGCCGCCGCGCTGGTAACGGCGGCAACAGGATTGCCGCGCAAGCTGGTCTATGCGCGGGCGTTGGAGCTGGTCAGGCAGGCCGAGGCGGGCACCGAGACGTAGCCCCTTCGATCCATCCCCTTCCGAGGCCTTCTCGAGGCTGCGCCCACATTGGTGCGGGAGATCGACGCGGAAGCAAGCCGCCCCATCCACGGTCATTGCGCCGAAGTCACCGTCGGCGGTAGGCCCGACCTGGTGACAATGCAACAATCGCTGACGATGCAAGCATCATGGTCGCCTCGACAGACGCCATTTCGTTGCGCCACCGGTCGCCGGGCATTGATCCGTCAGACAACGAGTTCTACATGCCGAGTATGCCCTCGAACGCTCCCGACACGATCCCGATCCTGATCGCGCCGAACCCGATCCTGAAAGCCAAGGCCAAACCGGTCGGCAAAGCCGATGATGCTGCGATCCGCGATCTGGCGGCGAAAATGCTGGCGTCCATGTACCAGGCGCCAGGCATCGGGCTCGCCGCGCCGCAGGTTGGCAAGTCGCTGCGGCTGATCACCATCGACCTGATGCCGGACAACAAGCCCGCGCCGATGACGCTGATCAATCCAGAAATCGTGGCCCTCGCCGACGAACTCGCGACACGCGAGGAAGGCTGCCTGTCGCTGCCCGGCCAATACGCCGAGGTGACGCGGCCGGCACGCTGCAAGGTGCGCTATCTGGACCTGACCGGCGCGCGCCAGGAGGTCGAGGCTGATGGTTTGCTCAATGCCTGCCTGCAGCACGAAATCGACCATCTGGAGGGGGTGCTGTTCGTCGACCATTTGTCCGCGCTCAAGCGCAACATCATCATGCGCCGCCTCGCGAAAGAGCAACGGCAGAAGCGCGATGACGACAAGCGGCGGTAGCGATCGAGCCGTCGTCCGCCGGCAGCTCCCCAGCATCAAACCAGGCAGATTGCGGCAGGGACGCTGATCCATGCGCCTCGCCTTCATGGGCAGTCCCGACTTCGCGGTTCCCGCCCTCAGGGCGCTGCACGCGGCGGGACACGAGATTGCGGCGGTCTATTGCCAACCTGCCAGGCCCGCCGGCCGTGGCCACACGGTGCGACGGTGTGCGGTGCAGGTCGAGGCCGACCGGCTCGGACTGTTGGTCCGCACCCCGCCTCGCCTGCGCACCGCGGCGCAGGAGTGGGATGCGTTCGAAGCTTTGCAGCTTGATGCGGCAGTGGTGGCCGCCTACGGGCTGATCCTGCCGCAGCCGATGCTGGAGGCGCCGCGCCGAGGCTGCCTCAACATTCACGCCAGCCTGTTGCCGCGCTGGCGAGGCGCGGCACCAATCCAGGCCGCGATCCTGGAGGGTGATACAGCAACCGGCATCACGATCATGCAAATGGACGCGGGTCTCGATACTGGTCCGATGCTGTTGCAGGAAGCCGTGCCAATTACGCCGACCACCACCACCGCGACGCTGCACGATGTGCTGGCCGGGTTGGGTGCGCGGCTGATCCTGGCCATCCTTGAGGCGCCGCCGCTGCCAGTGCCGCAACCGGAAGCCGGCGTCACCTACGCCGCGAAATTGTCCCGCGAAGATGGGCGGATCGATTGGACGCAGCCGGCCGTGGCGATCGAACGCCGGGTGCGGGCGTTCGATCCCTGGCCCGGTACGTTCACGACCCGGGACGAGACGGTGCTGAAAATCCTCGCTGCCGTCGTAGCGGAGGGCTCAGGCGAGCCGGGGACGGTGCTCGACGACAATCTGCTGGTGGCCTGTGGAGCGGGTGCGTTGCGCCTGACCCGCGTGCAACTCTCCGGGCGGGCTGCGATGGACACGGCCGCTTTCTTGCGAGGCCACGCGCTCCCCGCCGGTGCCCGTCTTGGCACCTGACGGCGCCATCAACTGGGCTTTGCTGCTGGAGTATGACGGCGGTCCGTTCGTCGGCTGGCAACGCCAGGACAACGGCCTGTCAGTGCAGGAGGTGGTCGAGGCCGCGGCTGCGCGCCTCAACGATGGGACCAAGGTCGTTGCAACGGTTGCCGGACGCACCGACTCAGGGGTTCACGCAGCGGGCCAGGTCGTTGCGTTGTCGCTGCGTCCAGGGTTCAGGCCGCGTCAGGTGCGGGACGCGCTGAACTATCACATGAAGCCGCATCCGGTCGTGGTGGTCCGTGCTGCGCCGGCGCCAGAGGGCTGGAACCCACGGTTCTCAGCTGTGCAACGGTCATATCGTTATGTCATTCTCAATCGCCGGGCGCGGCCCGCGCTGCTGCTTGGCAAGGCCTGGCATGTCGCCGCGCCGCTGGATGCCAGGCCGATGCACGCAGCGGCACAGTTGCTGTTGGGCAACCACGACTTCACCAGTTTCCGCGCCACCGCATGCCAGGCGAAGAGCCCGATCCGCACGCTCGACCGGCTGGATGTGACCCGCGATGGCGACGTCATCACGATCATCGCCGAAGCACGCAGTTTCCTGCATCACCAGGTCCGCAACCTGGTCGGAACGTTACGTCTGGTTGGCGAAGGCCGCTGGCCGGTCGAGCGTGTCGCCGCGGTGCTCAAGGCGCGCGATCGCAGCACCGCCGGGCCGACGGCGCCCGCCGAGGGCCTCTGTCTGATGCAGGTCCGTTACCCGCAAGATCCATTCCTGCCCAGCAACAGAACTGATCTCAGTCCGTAATGTTCCGCCTTGAGTGCCCTCATGCCGGCAGGAAAAGTTCCGTCGGCCACGGCGCAACATTGCGAATAACCCGAACGCAAATCACAGGCTAAGACCGGTCGGTATTCGCATTCCGCGTCGCATGTGGTGCCAGCCAACCCATCGCGGCGTCCGGCTCTGCGTCCGTCGTCGGCAGATACGGCTTGATATCCAACAGCGGCGTGCCATCCACGCAATCCAGAAACCGCACCAGCAACTGATCCGGCCCGTCGAACCCATCGAACTGCACAACCGATAATCCGATCGGGTTCGGCCGCCGCGGTCCCCGTGTCGCAAATACGCCTCGAGGTTCCGAATCGAACGGCGGTGTAAACACCAGTTGCGGCGATTTCACCTGATCGAACCAATACAGCAGGATCAGGTGCGACATCCCGTCCAGTCCGCGCAGACCTGGGACGAACTCCTGAAACACCCGGACCCGGCAAACCGGAGCAGGATCGGGCTGGCGTCCATTGCGCGGACAATCCGCGATCGAACGCCAGGGCGTCGCGATCGAACCGATCGGGGTCAAAGAAAATCCAGAGTGGGCCATGCCCCAGTGTACCCGACGATGCCCCGACCGACCACCCCGCGATCAGAACGGCAGCAGGATGTCCATCAGTTGCTGGCCCCAGCGCGGGGTCTGCAAATCGGTCATCTCACCGCGGCCGCCATACTGGATCCGCGCCTCCGCCATCCGGTCCTGCAGCACGGTATTGTCGGAAGCGATATCTTCCGGCCGGATCACGCCGGACACCTTCAGCACCCGCAATTCGCTGTTGACCTCGAATTCCTGCTGCGCCATCACCACCAGATTGCCATTCGACAACCGCTGCGTCACCACGCCGGCAAGCCGCAAGGTCACCGCCTCGTTGCGCTGAATTTGTCC
>Ga0187867_10002290_pt1 | contig 15989 bp, 10 predicted proteins | sample June2016WEW_13_1_FD_132976 | JGI IMG/M metagenome (GOLD analysis project Ga0187867, IMG submission 132976) | Peatland microbial communities from SPRUCE experiment site at the Marcell Experimental Forest, Minnesota, USA - June2016WEW_13_10 | ecosystem: Environmental > Terrestrial > Soil >...
AAGTTTGACTAAAAGGTTGGTTATGCGTGCCGTTCATCGTAAGCGGAGTTATCGCATATAAATTACCCCTGTGTTAATGGTTTTATAGGTAACAGTATAGTTGGCCCCACCGTTGCCATCACTCACCGCAGCCGGCGTGACAGTCATCACATGAGTAATGCCCACATTCTTATTATCATATGTCTCCATCCAGGATGCAGTATCGCCAGAGGCTAAACTGCCTGTGGTGATCGTAGGTGTCCCGGGGGAAGTTGTAGTGCCGTCATAAGGCTTGCTTGACGGTCCTGCCGTCACTGTAATCGCTAGTGCATTGATAACACCCGTGTTAACAGTGGCATAAGTAACATTATAGTTGGCTCCACCGTTGCCATCACTGACCATACCAGCCGGGGTTAGAATTACACTCGTACCGACATTATCACTGCTATACTTCTCCGTCCAAGTTGCGGTATCGCCAGTGGCTAAACTGCCAGTGGTAATCGTGGGAACTGCAGCCGCCGTGGTCGTACCGTCATACGTCTTGGTGTTAGTGGTAGCTGTAACCGTAATGGCAAGAGGGTTTACATTCAAATTAGCCGTAATATTACTTGGGGAATAATTGCTATTACCAGCGAAGCTGGCTGAAATACCTCCAGTGTCAGTACCCGCATTAATCTTGGTAAGAGGATAGGAAACAGTAGCCAAGCCATTGGTATTGGTCGTGCCTTGTACTGAAGATCCTCCATTGACGGCGAAGGAAATTGTTTGACCACTCAAACCAGTGCCGCCTGAGGTTAGTGTGGCAGATAAAGTCATTGAAGTAGCACCATATGTAATGACATTGGGTATATTTATGGCGAAGGTTGGGACGGGGAGCGCTTGTTTTACTGCGTCTGCTATCATTCCCCAACTGCACGAGCCACTCCACGTGTAACCTACTGACAAGTTGGATTGGGTTGTAGATACTACTTCGTATTCATCTGAGGTTTCATAGGTTGCCCCAGAAACATTATCAGTTTGCGTCCCCACCAGTGTGAAACTACTCCCGCAATTTGGCGTGGAATTCGATTCCAATCCTGTTGCGCCTATAATGAAATCGTTAGCATTGGACGTGGTAATCGAAGTGCTCGCTGAAGTCCCAGTACCTGTACTTGAGTTTGGCGTGGTCACATCGAAGGGCGAAGTGGTGTTAGCCCCGCTGATACCAAATGCCTCAGCCACCGTATTTGTGCCACTGGTTTGAATAGTGATTGTTATTGTTCCGCTCGAAGACCAAATCGCATAGTATGTTTGTAAGTGATCGGTCCCAGTGAGTAACACACTTGCTCTAGAAGTCCAGGGCAAATTGGGGTTTGAGGTAATACTACTGACTGTGCCACTGTGTACGAATATTGAAATATATAGCACATCGTTTGTATCGGTTGTCGTCAATGATACTGCGACAGAATTATTCGAAGAAGCCTTTGAGCCCTGACCATCTAACGCCATAGGGATTGCAGTTACATAGGTGAACTGGTCGTGGGAATTGGCTATGCTGGTTCCACTCGGCGTGGCTACTGTTACATCCACCGTACCGGCAACACCCGATGGGGAAGTGGCGGTTATCTGCGTGGCGGAGTTTATTGTAAAGGCTGCGGAATTTACACCAAAGTTCACTGCTGTAGCTCCAAGGAAATTGGTACCAGTGATAGTTACAGCACTTCCACCATCCAGAAGACCGGAAGTCGGCGAAATACCGGTCACCGTCGGACCAGTTTGATACGTAAACTTGTCGGCAGAACTTGTCGAACTGGTGCCACTTGGCGAAGTGACCGTTATATCAACAGTACTGGCGCTGCCCGCCGGGGAAGTGGCGGTTATTGAGGTAGCGGAATTGACAGTATAAGTGATGGCGGCATTTGCACCAAAATTCACCGCCGTAGCCCCAGTCAAATTCGTACCAGCGATAGTTACAATAGTTCCACCTCTCAGAGGTCCGGAAATCGGCGAAATGAGCGTTACCGTCGGAGTAGCTTGATAGGTAAATTGATCCGCATAACTTGTTGGACTAGTACCACTTGGCGTGGTCACCGTTATATCCACGGTACCACTGCCCGCCGGGGAAGTGGCCGTAATCGAAGTATCGGAGATGAAGGCATAAGAAGCGATGTTACTGCCAAATTTCACCCCAGTGACGCCCGTGAATTCCATACCGGTGATAGTCACCACAGTTCCGCCAGCCAGAGGACCAGCAGTCGGCGAAATGCCCGTCACCATCAGAATCGCGGTATAGGTAAACTGGTCGGCGTTACTAGTGACACTCGTGCCGCCAGCTGTAGTGACTGTTATATCCACGCTACCGGCAATGGTAGATGAAGGGGAAGTGGCAGTAATCTTAGAAGGAGAGTTGATGGTATAAGTGGCGGTATTGGGCCCAAAATTCACTGCCGTAGCTCCACTGAAATTAGTACCGGTGATAGTTACACTCGTATTACCAGTCGTCGGACCAGAATTCGGCGAAATACTACTCACCGTTGGAGCCGCGACATAAGTGAACCTATCGGCGGGGCTGGTGACGCTGGTGCCTCCCGGTGTCGTGACTGTTATATCCACGGTGCCGGCAGCACCAGACTTCGGAGAAGTGACGGTTATCTGGGTGGCACCACCATTGGCAAAACTGGTTGCGGAAGCTGAGCCAAAATGCACCGCCGAAACCCCGAGGAGATTGGTACCGGTGATAGTGACACTATTGCCTCCGTTCGTCATACCGGAATTCGGTGAAATACCTGTCACTGTCGGCGCCCCAATCGTAGTTGTTGTCGCAATCAGCGTATTTTGAACAACACGGGGGTAAACAACAAATGTTCTGGATACGGTAGAGACCGTTAGATTTACCTGCAGAGTGTCAGAGGTAGTAACTCCAGATTGCATGTAAGGCCAAACCAAAGATGAAGCAGTGACACTGTTGGCCACAACCCTGGTGTTTTGTAGTGCACCATCTAAGTAGTAATTCCTCGTAAGTACACCATTTGTCAGCGTATACGTCGCCTGCATTTGGTCGGTCGGCCCGCCGGTTTCTATCGATACCCAATTTAAGGTAAGAGGGAAATTACCTGTCGGACAACTCACATTGGCAGCCTCTTGGGTATCCATCGTGATATAGTTAATCGCATTCTTAAGTTGATTTACCGCATTTGCCTGATTCGTCATCTTACTATTAGAAGTATTCATAGTTTGAAACAGCATAACAATCGCGGGGATGATAATAGCCGCTATCAGCATTGCTACGATCAACTCGATCAAGGTAAACCCTTTTTGCTTATTGTGCGGCATCTTTAATATCCTAATAACTAGATCGGTAATCAGTCAGCGTAAACAATGATTTGCCATTTAATGAGATGGCTACATCTATTTCTTCCTCTTGTCCAGTACTCCAGGTAGCATCCGTATCATTTGAAGATGTAATATCCGTAACGGTGATAGTAGATACATAACCATTAGTTTGAGGCGGCTGTTGATAATTACCCGGAGCTTGACTATATGTTTGACTCATAATAAAATCCATGTCACTGATTGCAATATCTTTAGCACGCTCATAAGTACTTGTCCTTATTAATACTTTTGATGAAGTCCCCAAAGACATCAGAAGGGCTACAGCAAGTATCGCAATCATCGGTATTGCAATTAATATTTCCAGCAAAGAAAAACCTTTCTGGTCCTCGATGATTCTTAACTTGCCGAGTTTCTTCCTTATGATCTTAAACATCTTATCCTTTATTTATGGAGAGAGGAAGATTATATTTTTACTCCAGTTGAATAAACGGCAAATTTCCGTCTGTGTACTACCAAGGCGGATTTAATAAATCCCGTCCAAGTTTTTTCTTTTATGATTCGTCTCATAAATTCTCGCTGGGGCGAATCCCAAATTAACATTATTCTATTTGTGTGCTTATTTCCTTATGTATTTAGCTTTTAGTTAAGCCTCCCGGCCAAATTCCAATATCAACCGTGTAATTCTATTGCTAGAATTACACTAATGGTTCATGGAAATTCGACTTGCCCAATCAAAGTTAGTTCGTTTGTGGGTGGAACTTAGAAAATTCAGGGCACTGCATTTTTCTGAGTTTAAAAACGTATACGCGAGGTGTATACGCATTGATGCTTTTCAAGATGCCAGACTGAAGGTAAAATATTCTGAAGAAGATACAGTCCGGAAGTTCAAAACGATAAAAATGCAGTGAAGTAATCGGAAAACACAATTTGGGAATGATCGGAAGGACACCAGATAACTAACCATTTTATAACGACAAAAAATCACATACAAATGCGATGAAGATTAATAACTAATTGACTGCTGGCCTTTCCAAATTTCAAGTGCAAGTCGATGGAAGGTTAAGAAGTGATGGGAAATAAATTGGCCCCGGTTACAAAGCCGAAGCCGATTAACAACACGAACCTTGCCTGCTCCCACTCATGTAATGAACTAAAGAGGCCAAATTGCCAAGTCCTATGCACACGACTGTTATGGCCTTTTACCCGACATTATTCGAGGCCGTAAGACAAAAAACCAAAACATAAAATGGTTAAAAGTACCGGTGTATTTAAACCGATAAAATCAGAAAGGGGATCTAATTTTGCGGTAGTAGCTGTCAAAGCAAACTTGTGAGTTTCAACCCGGAGGATTCTCAATTGTTCAAGTACGCATTACGGATGAATTACATGACATCCGGTTATTAACCGAATATCGCAATAGCACTACCCCAAGCGAGAAAAACGATAGGGACAACAATGGCGGCAACATTGAAATAATGGAGAGTAACATTCTCATCGATGGAATGAATACGAATACCGAGATAATGCAACGAGGGAAAGGCAACAATTGCCACAAAATCAGTTCACCAAATGTTTTCCATTTGTTTGTCATGAGATAAATGCCGCTTTCAGCCACGAATCTTTGTCTGATTGCTAATGGAAAGATGGAAAGTATTTTCATTATCTTTTAAGCTTGAGGAGAAATCAATAGTACTTTGGGTAAAAAAGACAGTCAAAAGGTTACAAATGACAACTGGGCAAGTTGCTGGGGTGGCACGTTTTTTGGGAAGTTAATCATGGTTATTCGGGATATCGGAATGTTCAATCAGACTTCGCCTTTCAATCAACTAGAGCTGAAAGGGTGTTTTTAAGTTGATAAAGAACATCTTTAGTTTGTGACTTGATATTCGAGTCATAAATTAGGCATTTATAAAAACAGAATACCGGACGGGAAGGGATTAACCTCGCCGTTCGGTATTTGTTCTTAGATGATGTTATTCTTCTTTTTTATTAGATGATTGTAATTACGGCATGTTGCCCGTAACATCTTGGGCAGTCGTTACCGCAGAATCAGCTGTAATAACGCTTCCTACGAATTGGGCCTTGGCCTCATCAAAATAAAGACCTGAATACCAAGGATCACCAGCAGCTGTACCACTTGTAATTGTTTTGGCCGTACCACCTCCTGCCACTTCAACAACACCGGTAGTATCGATCCAATAATACCCCTGAAGTTTTCCGGTAATATAAGGTTGTAAAGCATAAGCAGGATCAGCAGCAGTAGTTAAGGTGGTCTCATCCAAAAGGAAACCCGCGGTGAATACACCGCCCGTTTGCTGGGCCGCTGCAGCTTGTGCAGCAGTTCCTACCTGGGCTAATTCGGAATTAGCCGCCGAGACAGTGCTGGTGCCAACAAACTTAGATACGTTCGGGATAATTACCGCAGCCAGGATGCCCAGGATGGCGATGACGATCAGAAGTTCGATGAGGGTGAAGCCAGATTCTCCAGCTCGGAAGGAGTTGAGGAATTTCTTTGTAAGTTTGTTCACTTGTTGGAAACCTCCATTTTATTTATTTATATTTTTACTTTCACGTTAAAAGAAATATTTGTGTTGTGACTATGCGATGAGAATAATACTTCATTCACTCTATCTAAATATTATGATTTTGGCCCCTATTAATTATTATTTTATTTCGCCTCCTTTATCAACCTGACTTCGTGCAGCAATGACCATACTCCACTTGCAAAAGTTCATATACTCAATTTAATATGTTTATGGTGTGCTGTCAATTGCCTAAATGACCTAGTTTTATTAATCGTTCGTACTAGTATTGAAAAACCAATTCTGCGATTTTCCGAATTACCCAGTGGCGAATTGTCCAATCATGAGTAACTATTGATTTTAATGGAGGTTCAATTCGCTCTTTTAGCGAAATCGTAACTCCAAAATTTTTATCGAAACTAAACCCAATATGAGACATTTGCACATTATAAAGATGTTTCCACCATCTTGTTACTTGCGCTTGGCCCTTTAACAATACTTTTGAGTGATTATTTTAAACATCGGATTTTCCTTTAGGCCCTCAAACAACTTGCATAATTAACATGAGATTAACCACTTAGATCGTTATTCATCTACTCGATAAAAATTAAACAAATACCCTGACGGATGTTAATATCTTCACCACGGATGGTAGCATGATGAAATCGATAACATAGATACATGTTTCCTCTTCAAATCGCTTTATTTAAGTTGGAAAGAAAAGTTATAAGTGCCAACTACTACTCCGGCATCATTAGTGGCCGTAGTATAATTTATCGAAGATACTACAATCGTAAATCCCCCAGTATCTCGCAAAGCCTGTCCATAATCCAAAATGCTTGTCTCACTTGTGGAGGTACCAGCGACGGTAATCTCAGAATTGCCGTATGTCATCGTGCCCAATGCCACGGTTTGGGGTAATAATGCTACGATCTGCTGCACATCGGCATCTGTGATGGTACGGGCTGTGGCAAGCGCGCTTAATTTTGCGCTCAGCACGTTGGCGGTATCCAAAATCGGCTGAATCTGCGCCTGCAGCGTTTTGTTCTGAGTTATCATCTCTGCGGTACTCTTGGCAACACTTGAACTCTGGCTCTGGATGCTACTCGACTGGGATTGTAATGTAGTAGTATTATTTTTCGTATTTTGCCACATGTTCCATATCAATATCAAACCAACGATACCTGCCACGGCAACCACAGGAATCGCTATCCGATAAATATTGATAGGCTTAGGTAACGATGAAGCCGGAAGAGCATTTAGATTTACTAGGGAATAGTTCCCAGGCTGTTTTTGAAGCTCAAGTTCCTTGGTGGCAAGTCCCAGGTTAACCATAAATTCGTTGACCGGAAATCCTGCGGGACCCTGGATAGGGCTGGGTAAAACCGTGACTTTATAATTCAAGGTGCCAACTAGAGCTTTCCATGTTTCTGGTTGCCGGGCCAAATCGCTTGAAACAAATACGGGAACATCTACTTTGAGCGGGTCCTGCGGATGACTGGAATTATAAAAAGCGACTGTTCTGGCAAACTCTTCACTAATGGTGGACATATTTTCGAAAATGCTCTTCCCCTCATTTTGCAGAACCAGACTTCGGATAACTTGGGGCACCCTTTCTGACAGGATAATAATATTCAGACTATCGGAAGTGGCGTCAACTATGATCGCCCTCGGTTGATTCACACAAATGCTGAGTGCGAGCGGTACCAGATCCAACACGCGTGGTTTGACGTCTGCCAAATGCAAAGCATTGATTAAAACATCGGTATTTTTACGAGGAAACCCAACGACAAAAACGCGTGTTTCTGTTGGGCCGCTAGGAATGCGTTGATATGCAAGGTAGAGTTCGTTTATGGAAACTGGCAAAACTCTGCCAGCTTCGCGTCGCACTGCTTCCGGCAAAAGAGAATCAGGCAATGGCGGTAAGGAAAGTACCCGATACAAAGAGTCACGCCCGCTCAAGCCGACAACTATTTTCCCTTTACCGGCAAAAGTTTCTGTCAAAGATTCGGTCAATTTTTTAATGCCGGAGGTTTCAGTTTTAACATGTTGAACAACAGTTAACAACTCCCTGATTTTTTTAGCCACCTGGCCTTCGTTTACAATTACGCCCCCGCTAACTAGACCCGGTTCCAGGGGCATATTGGCCCAACGCTCAACCTTTTTATCTTTAGCAACTAGTATACGAATATTGTTGTCTTCGAAAAATAGAGACATCACTCGTTCTGCCATTAGCCTATTCCCCCTTTATCGTCCATACTTGGATGGTAAATGTGGCGGTTGGTCCCGTAAAGCCTGCCTGCTCAATTAGTGCCTGAACCTGAGCCGGCGTCATCGCTGCCAATGTACTCTTCACCAAAGCTGCAATTTGATCGGAAGTCAGCCCCTGTGTCTTGTCAGGGGGTAATGCTGCTTGAACCTCACTATTAATCGTAGTATTGAGGGTTGCTATATCAGTATCGGTCATTGGGGCCGGTGAAGTCAGGTTGACAGACGGAACTGTTCCGCTACTAAAGACAGAGTTGGTAATTACTTCATGTGTAAAAGCCACGATATCATTTACAACCGCCTGATTGTAACTCGCAGAATCTGCCGTTGACGCGAAAACCTGCTGGGGAACCAAACCGGTGACATTCACTGTAAACGTTGTAAGTTGATAATTGGTGCTATTCTCAGTGGTGTCTGTGGCGGGTGTGGCGGTTAGACTAGTGATTTGTAAACCTGTATCTGCGGCAATAGAGTATAGCGTCCGGTCATCATCAACAGTCTGGGCGGTAGTTGGAAAATTGATTTGGACGACCGTTGTTTGAGCAGTGGCGACTTCGTTTTGCAAAGCAACCGACTGCTGTTGTTGAACAGCGTTTGCGGCTTGGTCCTGTGTCAAAGTTTTTTTATCGAGGACGATCTGATTTTTCAGGTTATTTTGTTTGGTAACTTCGCTATTATTGTTCGAATATAACCATCCCCCCACGCCCACAAAGACGACAACCAGGGCAAGTAAGATGAACACTAGCATCCTGTTTGAATTCATTTGATCATTCCTTACTCATTTTATTTACTACGATGAACAACGTTTTTCATCGCTTTCACCCCGTTTATTTATCCGGAGCCAAACTGACCATAGATCCCATACATCGCAGAAAGCATAGCAATCACGATAAATCCGACCACCACGGCCATCGCAATCGTCAGTGCCGGCTGCAACAATCCTACGGCAGTCATCGTTTTTTCATCGGCATCGGCTTCAAAGCTATCGGCTGCCGTGGTGAGAGTATTGCCCAAATTACCGGTTTTTTCCCCTACCGCAACCATTTGCACCATCAGTGGCAAGAAAATCTTGCGTTTGGACATGGGTTGGGCTAGGCCTTCTCCCGCCAACATTTCTTGTTTCACTTCATTCAAAGCTTGCCCAACAACTTTATTCCCACTGCTCTGAATGCACATGGCCACAATGTCCGGAAGAGGTAAACCAACTTTGATCAGCATCGAGATAGTACGGGCGCAGCGGCTCAATTCATTTAGCTGTACAATCGGCCCAATAATAGGCAAACGAAGCATATATCCGTCCCATCTGATCTTACCCGAGGGAGTTCTGAAATAAAGCACCATCCCAATAATCAACACAGCCAAACCAAGTAAAACGTACCCACCATACTCAGCGGCCCCTTTGGCAAAATCAATAAGGATCTTTGAAATTGTGGGTAATTTCGCCCCCAAGCTGCTATAAAGATTAGTGTACGTCGGCATCACAAAAAAGACCAAAACCGCGACCACGACAATGGCTACTGACAGAACGATAATGGGGTAGGTCATCGCACTTTTTACTTTTTTTGAGGCTGATGCCGTTCTTTCCATGTAGTCCGCCATGCGTCGTAAAACCTGATCCAAATTACCGCTTTGTTCCCCGGCGGCAATCGTTCGACAGTACATGGTCGAAAAAACTTTGGGGAACTTGGCAAGCGCCCCTGAAAAAGATGTGCCGCTCCGAAGATCGGCAATCATCTCTTCGAGCGTTTTTTGGAAGATTTTATTGGAAGCTTGCGCCTTATATAAATCGATGGCCGTAACGATGTCAATGCCTGATTCCAGGAGGATTGCTAGCTGTCGAGAAAACAGGATGACTTCCCTGGGCTTCACTTGAGATGTCAATGAAATATTCAGAGTACCACTTAATTTTCCTAACGAATTCCGTGATTTAATATTGAGTACCTGATAACCGATGGCATTGAGTTCAGCCACTGCTTTTTCTTCGTCGGGAGCAGCTAGTTGCCCCTTAATCATTTTCTTTTCACTGGTATAAGCTAAATATTGAAAATCCATTTTCTTACCTCGTTGCTGCTATTCAGGTGCGTAAGCGCTACGCAATACCTCGGTTGGGGTGGTGATCCCCGATTTTACTTTGAGCATCCCATCCTGCAACAAGCTGACCATACCCTCTTTTACTGCCTGGTTGCGGATTTGACCGCTGTTTGCCCCGTCCACAATCATGGTTCGAATTGAATCGCTGATCCGTAAAATTTCAAAAATACCGATACGCCCAAGATAGCCAGTATAAGAACATGATTCACACCCTATACCATACTTGAATTCCGTCTGCTTTTCACCGATGGCCTTCTCATAGGCAATCTGTTCGGGAAGGGTCGCTTCCATCATTTTGCCGCAATCGGGGCAAACAAGCCGTACCATTCTCTGAGCCACAACGCCGATCACTGAAGAGGCAATAAGAAAGCGTTCGACTTTGAGATCGACAAGACGAGCAATTGTAGTAGCCGCATCATTCGCGTGAACAGAAGAAAGTAAAAGGTGCCCTGTTAACGCTGCCTGTGTGGCGATGCTTGCGGTTTCACTATCACGAATTTCACCGACTAGAATAACATTTGGATCAAGGCGCAGAATGGACCGCAAACCAGCGGCAAAAGTGATCCCGGCTTGCGGATTCACCTGAATCTGGTTGATGCTTTTAAAATGATATTCTGCGGGGTCCTCAATCGTGATCACGTTCCTCGCAACCAGATCAAGGCTATTGATACAAGCATAGAGTGTCGTCGTTTTGCCTGACCCAGTCGGTCCGCTGCTTAAAATCATGCCATAAGGTGCGCTAAGCATGGATTCATAAATTTTCAAGCTTTCTGGTAGAAGCCCCAATTCCGCCAAACCGCGGCTGGCGCGTGATTTATCCAGGAGACGCAGTACGGCCATTTCCCCAGTGATGCAAGGCACCGTGGCGACACGAACGTTGATGGGACGACCTTTAGCATCGAACGAGAATTGTCCATCCTGAGGACGGAGGTGATCAGCGATATTCATATCGCTCAAAATTTTGATACGGGAAATAAGTGCCCTATTTATGTTAAGCGGCAAAGACATCATTTCATGTAAAATACCGTCGATACGGTAACGTACTCGCATGCGGTTCTCCTCGGGCTCTAAATGGATATCAGAGGCCCGAGTCTTGACGGCTTCCTCAACAATCATACTTAGCGCCTGGGCCAATGGAGCATCAAAAGCAGCATCCATGGCCAGTCGTTCGTCAGTGATTTCCTCACCAACTGAAACATTCGAAATTTGTTTTTCAATTTCGCCATAGCCTTTGTAATTAAGGTCAATAGCATCCCGGACCTCGTCGACTTTTCCGGCGACAGGCTTTACCCGCATTTTGGTGCTGGCAGAAATTGCCTCCAGCGCAAAAACGTCGGTCGGGTCAGCCATGAGAACGGTCAAAGTATTATTGGCTACCGAAATAGGTATAAGATTCAACCGGCGCGCCATGACCTCCGGGACAAGCTTCAAAGCTGAAGCCTCAGGGATTAACTTGACTGGTTTTAGGGGGACCGGAACCTTATCATTTATTTTCACCCCTGTATCTGGCAGCTCTAAAGCCGCCCTTTTCATGGAAATGGTCTGTTTAGGTTCGATCTGAATAACCTGAATGGCATATTTTTGGGCAAACAGCATGGCTTCACGGCTTAATGGAATTGAAACACCTATCGCTTTGTCGCTGAAGCCAACATCATAAGATTTTACTTCAAAAAGGGAAACTTGTTCCAGTCGTAATTCCTTTTCACCATCCAGGAAATCAATAACCAGACGATGTTGAGTAACCGCATCATCATCATAAGCAATAATGTCAAAATGATATTCGGTTCCTGATTTGCCATGAACGTTAACATCTCGTTCAACCCGATAATTGAGATTTTCTAAAGCTTTTATTAATTGGGCTTTATTTTCAAAAACAGCCGTATCTGGAAATTTTATTGGGCTTCGCGGTAAATCAGTAACCATTTTGTTAACATCGTCAGCGCTGATAATTTTCATGTGCTGATGATTCGCTAAACTCTGTGCTTCCTGCCCCAGCGGCGAGGTCACAGCCAGCACACATCCGGCTAGCCCCACGTCATATGCCCGGTTGGCGCAATTATGCAAAAAATTGATCCGCATTTTTTCGTCAACTTCCGGCACAATTGCAATACCGATAGAATGACTAGCGAAAAGCTGATCGCGGCGGGCCAACAAATCAAAAGTGTGTTCCGCACCCGATTTTCCCAGGATCTTGGCGCCCTCGGTAGTCTTATATCCACGCTTTTCCAGATACTGTTTGATCAATTCTTTGAGCGCAGAGCCGGAATCTGTTGTTTTTGTAACCATGAAAGTTTTGTTACCCTTTTCCCCCGACTAATTTGTTTAGCTTCGCGAACAATTTTATTGTTCATAACCATAATACTCTGTTTGAGGCCTAAATGACAAGAGTTGATTTTACAGGTTATGATTAATCGTAATGTGCCATTTGCCGTTTAACTACTCAATTCTGGAAGTGCTGAATTACAAATAGTGTATTACTTTTATTCAGCTTCTGTAAATAGGTAACTGGTATCATGGAACATAGGCATTTCGATTTTGGAGGTGGTAGTACCTTGTTGTTTTTTGGGTCATCACTTGACGAAGGTCAACACCTAGGCCCAAATTTATCGGTGTGATTGAAGATTCAAGCGTAGACTATTCTATGCGCGTGTTAGAATGAATTAGTGTGACGTCAGACTTTGTCTCTACTTTGGTCAATCGAAAATGATGGCGTTTTTGACCAATAGGATTAACTAACCTTGCTGGTCGGGCTTTTTTTATTCTCTTTTTCTTTGGTTTGGGGATTCTTTCCCAACACAATCTGAATTCGCTTACGCTTTTCGCTTCCCTGGATGTCGAATTCTCCATCATCCGGCATTTCGTTGACTTGCGCAATCAGAGGTAATGTTCGCAACAATTCTGCCAGCGGACACGTTTCGTTCAGGAACACGCGGATAAGAGGATTGGGCGTTTCCGGAAGCAGGTCTGTAGTTTTGACCTCCGGTAAAGCCTCAAGAGTCGCGATCAATTCCATCACTTTCTCGATGTCAAGTGGCGGTAAAATCTCTATTTCTAACCAGGGAATATGGTTTAGGAGCACGCCTTTTTCATTGTCGGTTAATGAATGCTTCGATTGTGCCGTTGTGCCTTCTAATATGACAACGGGATTTTCATGATCGATGAAAGCCTTTGGGTCAAAATTGGCCCCAATTGAAAGCACTTGTTGTTTTATGGCATCCAAACTGGTTAGCAGTTCGTTCTGGAGTTTTTGTGATAGTAACGCGGCTTCGCCCTTGAGAGCTTCTAATTGTCTTTCTCGTATAATTTTTACCTGCTGATCCGCTTCCGCCTTCACTTGCGCCACTTCTTTTTCTGCTGCAGCCTTCGCTTCATTCTTCTTGGCTTCAACCATTTGTTTGCAATCCTGTTCTGCCTGGGCTTTGATTTTGTCCCCTTCAGCTCTAGCCTGATCAGCAGATTTTTTCATCATTAGCTGGGACAAGTTATTGGCTTCAATGACCGTTTTCTCGGCAAGCTCCGTTAATGCCGCAAGATGTTCCTGTCGTTTCACCATGCTCTCATGTTGGCTGATTAGTTCCTGCACATAAGAGCGTACTTCTTCTTCGATAAGACCATATTTTGCTTTGTGAAAAATACGATCCCCGACTTTCACTGACTCAATAGGGGTGTCAGAAGCCCTTTTATCATTCACATTTCGATTGTTTTCATTTGCTTGCATGTTGCACCACCTAAACCATATTATTGATCTGTCCGTTACTACTCTATAACTATATTATTGGGAGGTAAATAGCCAAGAGGTACTGTAGGAGCATAGTAATTTAGTTTATATTTTTATTTTAAGTTCCATTTTTGTCTTTTACAATCGCCACACTATATTTCTGTTTGGTTTAATAAACTAGTACTAAGGTAGTCCAATGGAATGGTACGATTGCAGAATTTACAAGTTTAATCAACGCTGTTAGGCTTTAGAGGGAATATTGCACAGGAGCACAGAAATGGAACTAGACAAACTACTTAAGATGGTAATTGATAAGAAGGCTTCCGACCTGCATTTGGATGTTGGCAGTCCACCAATCCTGCGAGTCAACGGAATGCTGCTACCGCAGGAAGAAATTCCGTCTTTTACGCGGCAGGATATTTTAACAATACTGGAACGCGTAACGACATTAGAACAAAGAGAAGAATTCCAGCAGGAAATGGAATTAGACTTTGCTTACAGTTTTTTTGGCTTGGCCCGTTTCCGTGTAAATATATTGAAACAAAGGGGAACACCCAGCCTGGCATTCCGCCTCGTGCCGATAAAAATTGCCACCATTGATGAACTGGAGCTACCCCAAATCTGCAAATCCTTGATTCTGAAGAAAGCCGGCCTGATACTGGTTACCGGAAAAAGCGGCGCGGGTAAGTCGACAACCCAATCGGCTATGCTCGATTATCTCAACGAGAATGCCCGGCGGCACGTAATAACGATAGAAGACCCGATTGAATTTATTCATGCCAATAAAAAATGCGTTATCGTCCAGCGCGATCTTGGGGATGATACGAAGTCGTTTGACACCGCTTTAGTACACGCACTCCGTCATGACCCGGACGTGATTGTATTAGGAGAAATGAGAGATCTTCCGACAATATCTACCGCGTTGCGCGCTGCGGAAACAGGGCATCTAGTAATTGGGACACTCCATACTACCGATGCACTCCGGACGATTAACCGTGTGATTGATATGTTCCCTCCAAACCAACAGCATCAAATCAGGCAGCAGCTTGCTGAAACCCTTGAAGCTGTACTATCTCAAACTCTTTTGAATCGAACTTCCGGCGGGCGAATCGGAGTTTTTGAAATACTGCTCGCTAACGATGCGGTAAGAAACGTTATTCGCGAGGGTAAAAGTCAGGAATTATACAGTTTGATGCAACTTGGGACACAGCAAGGCATGCGTACACTGGATGATTCTCTGGCCGACTTAGTTAACCGGTATGTAATCACGGTCGAAGAGGCGATGATCCATAGTCTGCATCCGGAACAATTAAGAAAGATGTACGAAACGCCCCCTGGAAAAGATCGCGTATTAACCGGCACGAAAAAATTTTAGTCCAATAACCTGATATATTTGTTATATGAACACAGGCTGCAGTATTTTGGGGCGATGTATTCATTCGCATTCAGAACATTGCCGACGTTTTCAGTTCGGAGTGGTCAACCGCTCCAAGAGAAGTTGATTTTCAAGGTTTGAGCAGTTTGCGAATCTAATCGAAGAGCAGGACCTTGAAAATGACCAACCTTATGCCCTAAAATAAAATTTTTGGTCCGCTTTGACAATTCAACGCCAAATCATGGAAAAGAAAACAACTTTACCAGGAAAGATGTGATAAAATAATCTCATGATAGCTTAAATTCCGGTGAGTAAATAATATTGGAAACGAAACCCATTTTAGAAGCTTTTGGCACCAACTTACACCTTCTTCTTTTTTCAGATATTCTTCGCATCACAAGCAACAGTGAAAACAGGATGATATTCAAAATAAGTCATCGGCATTTAGATATTCCGTTATCCACGGTTTACGATATCGGATATGTAAAGAGGGGCCTTTTTATTTATTATTTTGTGTTTTCATTTGCAAACAGCCAAGAACAAAAGGGTGTTCTGATCCACTTCAGACAGGAAATCAAGATTCGATTTAAACCTAAAGACCGGCCTGCCTTCGATGCAATCAGGGAGGCAATAAACCGCAAGACATCGGTGGCAGGAACAAACGGGGTTTAATATTATTGCCAGGCGAAATTTATTATGCGCCGGGAAGAAAAGGCCTTGCAAA
>Ga0187867_10002292_pt1 | contig 15965 bp, 22 predicted proteins | sample June2016WEW_13_1_FD_132976 | JGI IMG/M metagenome (GOLD analysis project Ga0187867, IMG submission 132976) | Peatland microbial communities from SPRUCE experiment site at the Marcell Experimental Forest, Minnesota, USA - June2016WEW_13_10 | ecosystem: Environmental > Terrestrial > Soil >...
AAAGCCGGAGCGTTCGACCTGCTCGCCGGCAATTGGACTGGCGATCAAGGAGTTGACGACGATTTCGGTGATCGGTCAGCTTTCCGCATTGTTTTGCGATGTAAACGGATCGGCGACGGGAAACAATCCGGCCGGCACGCGATACGCCTTGTTCAACCAGAAATCGTCCAGCGGCTTCGCACTGATCGTGACGTTTCGTCTGCGCACGTGTATTCCAGCGAACGGGGTTGGCATCCTGGAAAACATGTTTGGCACAGAATGCCATGCGGTGCACAATACCGGCAATCACCCCAGCAACCTTGGACACTCGCAGCCATGGCAGACCACCAGACACTCCCACGCCCTTTGGTTCAGGGACCATCAGCCTGGATCGGCGCGGACATCGCCCAGCGGCCGGAGGAATGGACCTATCAATTGTCCACCACTGACCTCGCAGAGATCGCAGCGGCGACCGAGGCGTGTCTTGACCGCGACATCGCCACGATCACCCGCGCGGATTTCCCGCTGCCCACGTTTGGCCCAATACTGGAGCGGATGCGCGATGAACTGTTGCACGGCCGCGGCTTCGTGTTGCTGCGCGGCCTGCCGGTCGAGGACCGGCCCATCGCCGTGAGCGCCACGGCTTATTGGGGGATCGGTAGCTACATCGGCTCCGCGCGGTCGCAGAATGCCAAGGGCCACGTGCTCGGTCACGTCCGGGATCTGGGCGTGGCCACGGACGACCCGAATGTTCGCACCTATCAGACGACCGAGCGGCAGCATTTCCACACCGATTCCTGCGATGTGGTGGCGTTGTTGTGCCTGAAGACTGCGAAGTCGGGCGGGCTGTCGTCGCTGGTTTCGTCGAACACGATCTATAACGTGATGGCCGAACGCTATCCGGATCTGGTCTGGCGGTTGTTCCAGCCGTTCGCCACCGACCGCCGCGGTGAGGTCCCCGAGGGCAAGAGGCCCTGGTTCGACATGCCGGTGTTCAACGATTATCAGGGTTACCTGTCGGCGATTTATTCCGGTACTTACATCCGCTCGGCAGCTCGGTTCCCCGAGGCTCGGCAGCCGACCGAGGAGGATTTCGCGGCGCTGGAATGCTTCGACACCCTGGCCAATGATAAGGAACTGCGGCTCGACATCACGTTCCGGCCGGGCGACATCCAGTTCGTGCATAACCATACGCTGCTGCACGATCGCACAAGTTTTGTCGATTGGCCGGAGCCGGAACGCAAACGCCATCTGTTGCGGTTGTGGCTGGCAGTGCCGGGGGCGCGGCCGTTGCCTCCGGTTTATGCGGAACGGTATGGCAGCATCGAAATTGGCGACCGCGGCGGGATCATTTGTCCGGGCACCAGACTGCATGCGCCGCTGGAGCCGGTCTGAGGAACAGCGTGACGGACGAGGTCGAAATCGTCCCTTATGACCCGGCGTGGCCCGCCCAATTTGCCATGGAAGCAGACCGGCTTCGTGCGGCGCTGGATGCTGAACTGATCGTTGGTATCGAGCATTTTGGCAGTACGGCGGTGCCGGGACTGGCCGCCAAACCAATCATCGACATCCTGATCGCGGTCAGGTCGTTAGCACACGACAAGGCCACGATAATCGAACCGATCATTGCGCTTGGCTATGTTTACTGGTCGGAGAATCCGAAGACCGACCGGATGTTCTTTGTCAAAGGCATGCCGCCTTACGGCGAACGTCGCACGCATCACATCCATATCACTGAACCGGACGGCGAGATGTGGCAGCACCGGCTCGCGTTTCGCGATTATCTGCGGGCCAATCCAGACGAAGCCGATCGTTACGAGGCATTGAAGCGTGATCTGGCAGCGACGTTTCCGGCGGATCGGGAGGCGTATACTGTAGCCAAATCCGACTACGTCGAAGCGATTTATCGGAGGCTGGGTTTGCCCCAAATGCCGATTGAACGTTGAACCGTCACCGTGACGACTTATCGCCTGACGTAGTCTCCTGTGTCGCGCATCACCCGTAGTAGCGGGGCCGATATTGGGACATGGACGGACATTGGTCAGAATGAACGGCCATTGGGGTCAATCATCCAATCAGATGCTAACCGCAACCAGTGAAGCGCGAGTACCAGCCTTCTCTTCCAGCACGTGCCGCGACGTGGGAGAGCCAACCGTTCCGAGAGTCCGCGCTATCTCTGTGAATCCATGACCTCTCTGTAAGGTGAATATGTCATACCAAGAGCGGCGGATTGAAATCCGCCGGCCCGCTGGGAAGGAGGCCTTACCGTGGGGTTCGGACAGGTGCTTGCCAATTGCTTTGCAAAATACGCCACGTTGCCGGGACGTGCACACCCGCCGGAATATTGGCGGTGGGCGTTGCTTATGATTTTTTACGGCATCGCGATCACGATTGTTGCGTTGGTTCCGGGAGCCATTCTGAATGCTGCCGTTGCCACAATCGTGACGGTGCTGCTGGTCCTCGCGATAATCCTGCCGGGTTGCCGTAGCGTGCGGCGGGTGCACGATGTCGACCGCAGCGGCAGATGGTACTTCATACAGTTCATTCCAGCAATCGGCCCGTATTGGTTGTTGTATTTTATGGTGCCTCCGGGCACGGTTCGGGATCCCGTACCGGGCCCAACCGATTTGGCGACGGACCGCCTAACTACCCAATTGCAATGAAGTACGGCCCGCTACGGCTACGCCGTCATTGCAGGCGCAGCAAAACAATCCGCGTGTCCCCATCGACGGAGATTGCTTCGCGGTGCCCGCAATGACGGTAGAAGCGGATGTGCTGTACTTCATCTGTAGTGGATACTGGGCGGTAGTTCGGCCTCATGCTTTGCCGAACAGGCCAGCCGGCGCCGGCTCTTTGCGCGAGTAATCCAACGAACAGAAATTGCCGCCCATGTAACGCTCTTCAATCGGATCGCCGCTGACCTTGCCGGCGAGCTGACCCGCGAAAGGATCGGCGCTGTCCTGCGGCGCCCAGTCCAGAACATCGCGATCATCGTCACGCCACCAGGTCAGGCGTTGGTTATTTGACGCGCCCCAAACAACCCGGCAGCCGACCTTTTCGATCATTACGCAGCGCACCACAAGCCGCGCAAGGTCGGGATACGACAGCCAACTGGCGAGCATCCGCGCGTTGGTTGGTTCGGGGAAACAAGAGCCGATGCGGATGAAGACGCTTTCCACACCGTGCTTGAACCAATACAGGCGACCCATGAGTTCGCCATAGGCCTTTGACAAGCCATAGAACCCATCGGGCAGAAATTGCGTATCGGCGGCGAGCGACTCACTGCGTTCGTGAAAGCCGACTGAATGGTTCGACGAGGCGAAAATGACCCGTGCACGCTCGCGGCGTGCCGCTTCGTAAATGTGATACAGCCCGCGAATGTTCGGGCCGAGGACTTCCTCGAACGGCCGCTCGACCGATACGCCACCGAGATGGACGATCGCATCGCAGCCCTCCGCGAGGCGTAAGATCGTCACGCCATCGTTCAGATCGGCAGAGGTGAACGCGCCGCCGCTGGGGATCGGATCGGGGAACGGCGTGATGTCGGTCAACCGCAGCGTCCAGCCCTTGGCGGCAAGTGCCTTGGTCAGCATCCGGCCCAGATTGCCGGAAGCGCCGGTGAGTAGCACGGCTTTGGCGGGCGCGTCGGTCATGGCATGGTCTCCGCTGCGAAACAGGAGAGCATCATGCGCGCGATCGAGGACCTGGCCCAGAGCCTGGCGGACGGACGAACCACCAGCCGCGCCCTGGTGGAAGAGGCACTTTCCCGGATCGCCGACCCAGCCGGAGAAGGAAGCCGCACGTTCATCAGGGTGCATGCCGAACAGGCCAGGACGGCGGCAGACGCAGTCGATGCCGCGCGCCGCGTTGGACTGCCGGTCGGCCGTTACGCAGGTATTCCAATCGCGCTGAAGGATTTGTTCGACATCGCCGGCGAACCGACACCCGCAGGCTCAAAAGTGTTGGTGGACGCTGCGCCGGCACGGCACAACGCGACCGTTGTGCAACGGATGCTGAATGCCGGGTTCATTACCATGGGTCGGGTCAACATGACCGAGTTCGCGTTCTCCGGCCTGGGCATCAATCCGCATTACGGCACGCCGACCTCGCCCTGGGATCGTGGTGCGGCGCGGATTCCCGGCGGCAGTTCATCCGGCACCGCGGTGGCGGTGGCTGACGGCATGGCGGCCGCCGGACTGGGCACTGACACCGGCGGATCGTGCCGGATCCCGGCAGCGTTTTGCGGCGTCGTCGGCTACAAGCCAACCGCACGGCGGGTGCCGATCACCGGCGTGTTGCCGTTGGCGCCATCACTGGATTCGGTCGGTCCGCTGGCGCCCACCGTGGCATGTTGCGCAGCAATCGACGCCATTTTGGCGGACGAGCCGCTGATCCCCCCGGTGCCGACACCGATGCGCGGGCTGCGCCTCGCGGTGCCGGAAAACATCGTGCTGGAGGGCATGGATAAGACGGTGGCCACGGCGTTCGAACATGCATTGTCGGTGCTATCGATTGCCGGAGCAACGATCAGGCGTGTCAGGTTCCCGGCGTTCGATACGATGGGTGCGGTCAACGCCAAAGGCGGCTATGCGGCAAGCGAAGCGTACGCGTGGCATCGCGCGTTGCTCGCGGCCAAAGGCGCCGGCTACGACCCGCGGATCCGGGTGCGCATCATGCGCGGCGAGGGCATGAGTGCAGCGGATTACCTCGATCTTTTACCCGCGCGGGCACGCATCATTGCGGCGTTCGATGCCAGCACGCGGGATTTCGATTGTGTCGTAATGCCAACGGTACCGATCGTTGCGCCGCGCATCATCGATCTGGACGACGAGCGCGAATACAATCGGGTCAACATGCTCGTACTACGCAACACCGCACTGGGCAACTTCCTGGATCGTTGCGCAATCAGCATTCCATGTCATCGTCCCGGCGATGCGCCGGTCGGATTGATGCTAATGGGCGAAACCATGGGCGATGCGCGATTGTTCCGCATCGCCACTGCACTGGAGGCCGAACTGCGCTGATCAGTTCTGCTGCGCCGCTGCCAGAGCCCGGTCGACGAGAGAGGGGTCTTGCGCGATCACCAACAACAGCACGCGCGCGGCGCGCTCCGGCGTGCGCCGTTGCTGTTCCCAGTCACTGACCGCGGCGAGACTGAAGCCAAAACGGTTGGCAAAGGCTTCCTGGCTCAGGCCCAGATCGGCGCGGATGCTGTGGACATCGACGCTGCCGGGCACGTGCACGACGAACCCGCCATCCGAGTCACCACGAGCAAATGCCCGTGCGGTGCGGACGCTCTTGAGAATGCGGCTACCAGCCTTGGACATGACGGCGTACTCCATCTCGATAATCATCAGCCAGACCGGCCAGTTCCTTGCGCAGTTCGTTGCGTTCCGCCATGGTCAGGTCAATTTTGTCGCCTTTCGCAAAGACGTTCAGCAGGAACACCGGCAGATCCGGGCCAGCGTAGAATGAGATCACCGGGTAGCCTCCGCTTTTGCCTTTGCCCCGTCCCGCGAAGCGGATTTTGCGGGCCCCGCCGGTGCCTGGAATGTCCGCTCCGGATTTTGGGAAAGCCGCTCTCAGGGCGACGATCTTGCCAAGCTCCTCGGCCGTCAGACCCGCGTTCCCCACATCGCGGATGAAATCCGGAGTCTCGATGACTGTATGCAGAATGGCCCGCCCATGATTTGCTGATGTGGCGGGCAGATTTAGGGTCGAAATCCGTAGAATTGATTAACCGGACTCGGCCCGGCTTCGGCGATTTATATACGGCAATGCCGGACTAACCGCAAGCGGGAAATTACCCCTTACGGCTGAACACCATCGTACCCCTCAATGATCACAATGTCCGCGACACCCTTGCCGATGCGCAATGCTTTCGCCGCCTGATACTCCGGCGAATGATAACACGCCAACGCTGTCGGGTAATCGGCGAACTCCAGCACGATATTGCGAGCACGGGGCGTGCCTTCCGGTGCCTCGAACTGGCCACCGCGAATGATGAACCTGGCGCCAAATTTGCCGAACGCCGCCGCGTTGGCTTTGACATACGCCTGGTAGCCGTCCGGATCCGTGACGTCGACCCGCGCGATCCAGTATCCTTTTGCCATACTGCTCTCCCGTTATTGGTGCGGCTTGTCGCCAAGAAGTCCGGCCAATACCGGCTCCATTGCCGCCGATATCAACGCCTGGGCCTGCGCGGTCGGATGCAGCGGCGGATCCGGCGGCGTGAGTTTCGGATCCAGATACAAATCCCGGTTCAGCCGTCCATCCTTCATGAAAACTGAGGTGACATCAACGAACGAGACCATCGGATCGAGCACATATTTCTCCGCCAGGGCATGATTGATGGTCACCGTGGTCTGCGTCGTCCAATCCGATCGTTCCGATGGCAACACGCTCAACAGCAGCACCCGCGTCGCCGGCAGGCGCCGATGCAATTCGGCAATAATTGTGTCGATCCCGAGCACGGTGTCCGCCGCCGACCAGTGCAGCCGGCCCAGGTTATTCGCGCCGATTAGGATCACAGCGACTTTCGGCGAAATTCCGTCGGTTTCGCCATTCCGGATCCGCCACAACAAGCTTGCCGTCGTATCGCCTTTGAAACCAAGATTGACCGCGTTGCGATCGCCATAATACCGCTGCCACTCCGGCACGAAATTTCGCCACGGCTCGGGTCCGGCATCCTCCCAGTCCTGGGTGATCGAGTCGCCCAGAAAGATCAGATTGGGCCGCGCCCGCCGCAGTTCTGCGAGCTTGGCAAGGTGCCGCTCGCGCCACCATTTCAGGTCCATGCGGGAAATCGGCGTCGCGGCCAGCACCGTGTGCGCCGCATTGCCAGGCCGCGGCAGCATCACAGCGAACGGCGCCCCGAGCAGCCAACGGCGGGACAGCAGCGGCGTGTATTGGCCAGCACAATCGATCAATGCAAGTCTCTCATGACGTGGGGCGAAACGTCGCCGCAGTCTAAACCGCGATGGGAGTCGTGCAATGCGCCGGCAAACTGTTTTCCTCGCTCGATTGTTCGGTTTGGGTGTAACCATCATCGCAGTCTGGATGCTGGTGGACGAACCAGACCTCGGTGCGTTTGTGCCGCAGTTGGTGCATGATCGGCCGGCGACGTTTCTGTTGGCCCTGATGTGCCTCGTATCCGGACTTGCCGTTGTGCTTGGTCACCAGGTTTGGTCGGGTGGCATTGCGCCGGTCCTGGTGACGTTGGTCGGTTGGCTGCTGCTGCTGCGCGGGTTGGTGCTGCTGTTCCTGCCGCCCAATCTGCTCGAGTCGGTGGCGGACGCACGCGTGGGGGCGGGCTGGTTGTATCTCGCCGGCGCAGTGGCGCTCGGCTTAGGCCTCATTCTGACCTATGCCGGATTCCGTGCCGCGCCTATCGTGCCTGGCGACCAGTGAGTGATGGACCAACCGGATGGACGACGCCGCAAGCGGCACGAATGCGATCTATCGCCTCAGCCGGCCCGCGTCGGCCGACGACTGGGCCGCCTATCACGCCATTCGCCGCCTGGTCGCCTTTGAAGCCGGCGAGGCGATTGAGGACGACCCTGACGAACACGCCCCGGGAAACTTTCCATTGCTGCTGAAACTTGGCGCGATGTCGATTGGGACGATCCGCGTCGATAGCCTGGCCAATGGCGATGCCGCGTTGCGGTTGGTGGCCATCCATCCGGCCCACCAGGGTGAGGGCCACGGCAGGATCCTGTTGCGGGAAGCGGAGGCGTTCGCTCGCGAAATCGGCTGCCGCCGCGCGGTGGTTTATGCGACCCCCGATTCGGCCGGGTTCTACGCGGCCGCGGGCTATGCCGAGGACGAATTCGACGATAATTACTTCGGCGGCATCGTGCAGATGGTAAAACCGTTGCATTATGTTGGGTTTGTGATTGAGGGGCTGTAAGCGGCAGTGGTCTCCGCGACGCTCACCGACTCGGAGCCTGAGTTGCGTGCGCAATACTGATGAGTTTGTGCGTGCGGCGCGGTTCCATCATTCGCCGAGGTCGCGGAGTTCTCGGAGGACGCGGAGGTGAAATGCCTACTTTCGGCCTTTTTTGCTGGCCTTCTCCGCGACCTCCGAGATTATTGCCATACTGGCCGCGAGCACAAATCCATCCCGGGTCAGTACAACCTCACACCCGGTAAACCCGTAATGCGTTTTCCGAAATATCCCCTGCCGCTGCGCCTTGGTCATCTTGGAGGGCAAGGCCTGCGTCGGATCGTCGTAGTCCCAGTGCGGATAATCCGTCGCGAACAGAATGCAGTCCCAACCGATCCAGTCGAACACCTCGGCCAGTTGGGTGCGCGGTTCAGGTTCCTCGATCGGCTGCGTCGTGAACCACACATTGGTGCGAATATACTCCGACGGTGCACGCTTCAGGAATGGCAGTTCCTGTCTCAGCTTCTTCCATTGTGCATCCAGTCGCCAGCCAAGTGCGGCTGCCCATGCCAACCCGCCTTCGATCAGCACGACCTTCAACAACGGGATGCGTTCGAACACACCCTCAAGGATCAAGCTGGTCAACACGGCTTGTTGCGCCATGCCGTGACCGACCATTTCCTCGATGTAATAGGACGCCCAGCCACCAGCGGTATTGGGCCATCCGGCGTTACCAAAAGCGTGGATGCCGACCGGCATGCCGATAGTCAACTCACGCCGGACTCCATCAGCAGGACGGTCAGGTCGGGGAATTTCGCAAACACGGCCTCGGTGATCAGGCTGGTCAACCGCGACTGAAACGCCGTCGCCTGGTTTACGTATTGCTCGGTGAAGCTACTGGGCCGGCCAATCGGCGTCGTCGGATTGCGGAACGTACTGCCGGCGTGGATACCGATGGTCAGTCCAAGCCGCTCGGCCGCCGCGCAAATCGGCCAGTTTTGCCGCCGACCAAGGGTCACTTCGCTGCCAACCAACAGCAGCACCTGGAGGAAGCACTTGTCCTTGGCGATCCGCTCGATTTCCTCGACGGCGAGGTCGGCGTTCTGCTGCGGCACGACGATGGAGGCACGCAGCCGAGGATCGCGATCCAGCCACTCCCGCGCAATCCAGTCATTCATCGCACGCGCCATCGCAAACCCCCAGATCCTCACTGAACGCCTCCTGGGCGCCGTAGAGGCAGTTGCAGATGGCCAAAGTCGTGCCGAATGGACCCAACGCCTGCTCGGCAAGCTTCGCCACCGAGGTGGCGGCCTTGCCGAAGGCGTCCTTCCAGACGCTGCGGAAGCTCAGCGGATTGATGGTCGGATAGCTAATCGTGGTCTGATCATCGATGCCGCGGCGGACCACTGCCTCACGCCAGTGGTCGTCGAGGTAAGGCAGCAATGCCTGCAGCCCGGCACCGTTGGATGGACGTCGCAATCAACGATCATCCCGGCTGCACCTTCGGATCAGACCTGCACCAGAAGGTCGTCTCCTTCAGCCTTGATTTGATAGACCTGCAGGTCCTCATCGGCGGGTGTGGACAGCGCCTTGCCAGTGCGGCAATCGAATTGCGCGGCGTGCAGCGGGCACTCGATGCAGCCGTTTTCCAACCAGCCTTCGGACAGCAGCGCATACTCATGCGTGCAGATGTTATCGGTCGCGCAGAATACTCCGCCAGACAGATGGTAGATGGCGATGTCTTTGCCCTTCAGTTTCACGCCGAGGACCTTGCCCTCCGCCACGTCCGCCTTCGCTGCTGCCCGCACCCAGTCCGCCATGGTAGTCTCCTTGATCTTGCAAAGCCGATTGTGCCAGGGGTAAAGCCAATGGCCAACCCCGGGCGGACGCATGAGATAGCGTCGTGTTCAGGGGTTGGGCTTATGCGTTGGGAGTTATCATGCATCGGTCAGGTTCTTGGCGAATTGCGGTTCTGTATCTGGCGCTGAGCTGTCCTGCGTCGGCGCAGGTCATTTGGGACATGCCGAACATCGTCAACCCGCCGGTAAAGTTTGACCGGACGGCGCCGACTCGTGCGGACGTCTGGCCGCGTCTCGATCCCGGGGCAACGATCTGCAAAACCCAGGCGGATCTGTTGCGGCTCGCCGAGATCCGCCGAGGCGTGCAGGGCGAACGTCCGAACTGCCAGTTCATCCAATCGCCGACGGCGGTGTCGATCGTGCGACGCGCCGGTCCGGGCCAGACCGAAGTGTCGTTGACCAATCAGAACGGGCTAGACGGCTGGACCGACGCCTATTTGCCTGACCGGGCTTTGCCGCCTGGTGGCAAGGGCATCCAGATCAAGTAGGCTGGCGCGACCCATCAAGGCCCAGGGGAAGGAGTATCGCCATGCCAGCGCCAATGCCCGCGCTATGCCTGATCGCGGTGCCTGGCCGCCGCCGGCACACCATTGAACTGTGTCAGGAGACTGAGCGGCGCGGCTTCGCTGGTATTTACTCGCCCAGTCCGTTCGGCAACATGTCGCTGTGCGAGGCGCTGGCGTGGAACACGAACTCGATACCGTTCGGCACCGCCATCGCGCCGATCTATCAGCGCACCATCCTCGATTTCGCCCAAAGTGCCGCGGTGATGCACGAGGTCTCGGGCGGACGGTTTCGGTTGGGTATTGGCATCGCGCATGGTCCCTCGCATGTGCGGATGGGCGTCACGCCGGGGAAGCCTCTGGCCGATACACGGTCATTCGTTGAGCGGTTTCGTGCCCAGGAGGGGCTGGGACCGCTGCCGCCCATCATCATCGCTGCGTTGCGGAAGCGCATGGTGGCCCTGGCAGGTGAAATCGCCGAGGGCGTGGTGTTCGCCAATGCCTCGTTGTCGCACATGGCGGAGTCGCTTGCTGCTTTGCCCGTGGCGAAGCGGAACGATCCGGATTTCTTTATCGGCAACATGATCCCAACCTGCATCAGCGACGATGTGGAAGCAGCGAAAGCAGTCAATCGCCGGACGCTAACCAATTACGGCTTCCTGCCCAACTACCGGAACTACTGGAAAGAAGCCGGTTATGGTGAGGAAATGGCGGCAATCGAGACAGCAATCGCGGAAAACCGGCGCGACGATGTGCCGAAGTATTTCTCTGACAAATGGTTGGCCGATAACACGTTGTTCGGTCCTGCGGCGAAGGTGCGGGAAGGCGTCGAGGCATGGCGTGCGGCGGGCGTCCACACGCCGATTTTGGTACCGTCGTCGGCGGCAGGAAATCAATTAAAGGCGGTTGAAGAGGTGTTCGCCACCTTCGCGTGATACGGGCTCGCCATGATCAACGATCGCGTTGCTCCGTCGTATCCCGTGGCGGACGCATTGCAAACGGACACCGTCGGTTGCGGCTCGCACAGGCCACCGTATCGCATGCCGCGTGCAACCCAACACCCTGATCCCGGGCGAACCGCACGAGATTGGCCAACGACAAAATGAACCCCGCATCGAGTTGCTGCGTCGGCACCCGGAAATACCCCGGGACACCACAACGGGCCGCCAGTTCTTTGTAGTCGACATCGAGCTCGACCAAAGTTTCCGAATGCTCGGAGACAAACGCGATCGGCACCACCAGAACAGCAGTCTTGTCGCGCCCGGCCTGAATGACTTCAGTATCCGTACTGGGCGTTATCCATTGTTGCGGGGTCGCGCGCGACTGATAGCAAATCTTCCAGTCAAGGTCGTTGCGCCGCCATGCCGCGAGCAACGCCGCAACGGTCTGTTCAATCTGGTATTGATAGGGGTCGCCGGCGCGCACGATCGCTTCCGGCAGGCCATGCGCGGAAAACAAAATACGCAACGGGGTCGCCGGGTCGAGCGTCGCGCGCGCCGCCTCATAAGCACTCCGCACGATCGACAGCGTCGCATCGATGAACGACGGATCGATTGGGTAACAACATACCGCAGACGTCGGCGCCACCAGACCAACCCGAGCCGCGGCTTCCCGCCACGCCGACAGTGAACTGCCTGTCGTGGTCGTCGAATATTGCGGATACAGCGGCAGCAACACGACCTCATCCGGTTGCCAGGCTTTGACCGCTCGCGCGGCTGCCAGACTGAACGGATGCCAGTAGCGCATGGCGACAAAGCATTTGGCATCCAGCTCCGGCAACGCAGCCTCGATTGCCGCAGCCTGCGCCTCGGTCATTTCCGATAACGGCGACTTGCCGCCGAGCAGTTGATAGGCCGCGGTCGCCGGTTGCAGGCGTGCACTGGTGATTTTCCGGGCGAGGAACGGCCGGACGAAAAACGGCACGCGCAAAATGGCTGGGTCGTTAAAGAGGTTCAGCAGAAATGGCCGGATCGCGTCCGGATTATCGGGTCCGCCAAGATTGAACAGGACAATCGCAACCTTAGGACGCACGAACCAACTCGATCAACGCCGCGACGTGCTCTGGCGGTGTCTGTGGAACAATGCCGTGCCCCAAATTGAAAATACATGGCCGGCCACGCATCGCCGCCAGAATTGCAATGGTTTCCTCGGTCATCGCCGAGCCTCCGGAAACCACGACCAGCGGATCGAGATTGCCTTGCGCCGCGACCGAATGTGGCAGCAGCGGCAGCACCTGCGTCAGGTCCATCGCGGTGTCCAGACCGACCGCGTTCACGCCCGTTTCATGTGCGTAAGCGGCAATTGACAAACCCGCCATACGCGGGAACCCGATCACCAGTAGGTCCGGAAATTGCTCGCGCAAGGCAGCGACAATCCGCCGGGTCGGTTCGATGACGTAGCGGCGAAACTGGGAAGGTGCCAGCACACCAGCCCATGAGTCGAACAGCATCAAACTTTCGGCACCCGCCGCAACCTGGGCCGCCAGGTACGAAACGGTCGTTTCGGTCAACAGCTCAATGATGCGGTCGAACAACGAAGGGTTTTGCCAGGCCAACGTTCGTGTTGCGGTGAAGTCGCGGGAACCGGCGCCTTCGATCATATAACAGGCAACCGTGAACGGTGCGCCGGCGAAACCGATCAGCGCGGTGGTGCCGAACCCCTCGCGCACCAGCCCGCTGCGGACCTGGCGAACGGCTTCCATGACCGGAGCGGTTCGCTCGGCAAGACGGGCTCGATCGAGCCGGCGGAACGTTGCCTCGTCACGGATCGCCGGCAGCACCGGCCCTTCACCCTCCCGGTATTCCAGGCCCTGACCCAAAGCCCAGGGAAGGATGAGGATGTCGCTGAACAGGATAGCCGCGTCGAAACCAAAGCGGCGGATCGGTTGCAGGGTGACCTCGGCGGCCAAGGCGGGCGTGGTGCAGAGGGCAATGAAATCGGGGACGCTGGCGCGGACAGCGCGATACTCCGGCAGATAGCGGCCGGCTTGCCGCATGAGCCACACCGGTGGTGGCCAGACCGGTTCGCCGCGCAGTGCGCGAAGCAGGGTCTTGGTCATGGCAGGTCGCAGATGACGTTAGTGCCCACTACGATTGGAGCGTGAGTCGTGCGACGCCCCCGGTGATTGCGAGCGCAACGAAGCAATCTGGTCGTCGGCGCGCACCTTTCAGGAGATCGGGTCGCCGCGCTTGCGATAACGGAAGGGACGCGGGGCGCTCCAGCGATTCTGGGTGCTGGCGTCTTGTCTGGGTGTGCCCGGCCGGCCCGAGGACCGGGCAACACACCCGCCTCGCGGCTGAGGGGATTGCTCCCGATCTCCTGCAACGGCAAAGCAAAACGGCGTCGCTCCTGTTCCCGTTGGCCGGCGGCGAGCATGGACTGGGACGCATCTGCCATGCGCGACCGTAACACGGACCCGAGAGGCCGGAAACAACCGTTGGCATCTCCGCGCAGGCGGTGTCGCGGCAGCAACCGAATGCAACGCGATCACCCCCGCCGGCACGCTTGTCCTGAGACCGCGCCTGGATCTGTTGCAAAGCCTTCGGCGCTCCGCAATGGAACGCTCGAGCGAGGAACGCGGCGGTCATTTTCGGTGGCGAGGCCCTGCAGCTCATCGAATGGAGCGCTCTGTGGGTTAACCCCTGTCGTGCGGGAGAGTTACGGAAGTCCAGGTCCGGGAGTGCCGCCGTACCAGTACCAGTTGCCGTAGGTGTCCTGCCAATTGATATAGATATTCCCGTCATTCCCGAAATAGCCAACCTGAAGTGCAGGCTGGCCGCCGTTCCAACCCATCCCAACCGCCATATCCGTGACCGGCATCACTTGCTGCCCCGGGCCACCGTCGGGTAGCGCAGTTGCGGCTGTCCCTGCCGCCTGGCCGTTGTCATAGGGCCACCAGTTGCCGCAGGTGTCCTGCCAGACAAGATATGGGAACCCGTCGGAGTAGTCTCCTACGGGAAGGCTGATGCAAACCACCTGCAGATTGCCAACGTTTCCCACCCCTGTAGCCACCTGCGCAACCGGCGCGGTTGCCGGCAATGTTCCGTAGGCAATCCAGTTCACGAGCGGAACACTTGGATTACTATGGTTACGGATCTGTTCGGGGCTGCAATAGAGGAGCCATACTTGGCCAGGTGTGCCAATCGGGTTCGGCTCCTCCGGAGGAGGTGGAGGAGTCACCAGCAAGACCTGTATGATCCCATCGGGATTTCCCACGGCGGTCACGACTGAGCACACGACAACGGGGCCGCCGGCAGGATCAATCTGGGGCAACGGCGAATTGTCCCAGCGGAAGCCGTCCGCGGCATGGTTGACGAAGCATTGCAAAAGGAAGTCGCCGTACCCTGCCTGCTGTTGGAGTCCGCCGTTCAGATAGAACACAACGCCGACGCCTTGCCCTGCCGACACAACACTGATGCAATCGTGACCGGGTTGGCCGAGATTATGAGCGCCCCACGTGCTGTAGGAGGCGACCATCGGAAACGTTGCATTCATCGCTCCCGGAATCCCACACAGCGTCGTCAATCCCAGCTGTGCCGCAGCGGGCACGATTCCCGCCGCGCTCACCATTAGCATTCTTTCGCCGGCCTGAGGAAAGTAGGTCAGGTCCGGATCGTCAATCCACGCGGCCGCGAAATCTGTGAATGCAACGGGACCGAAATCGTCCGACGAAAGCGGCGCTCACGCACTCCATACTCCATTATTCTGTGTTGTGTAATACAGCCCGCCGCTCGTGGGGTCCCCATCTCCTTCAATATTGTTCGAATTGGCCAGGGCAATAAACAGGTCGTCGAGCCCTATGATCGATGCAAAACCATTGACCTCAGGCGGTATTTGCTGGCCAAGAAAGACGCTCTGATGCCAGACCCCTTCCTGAGTCTGCTGAAATACGTACGGCTGCGCCGCATCCAGGTACGCGAGATAAAGGTTGCCTCCACTCGCGCTCATGGCAATTTTATGCGCCATCGCCTTCCTTCCCTCCAAAATGCCTCGGACTCGAAGTACACTGCAGGTACGTCGCGGTCCTGGATTGTGGGCGACCCGGCCGGTGTCGATCAATGCTGCCACCGCATGGGGGCCTCTGTTCCATATGTCGACGCTCTCGCACAATACGAGCGTGCCCTTAAGCGCGAAAGAGTGCAAGCGGGACTTGCGTCGGCACGTCGAATTGGGGCGCGCCCGGTGGGACGTCGACGACCTGCTGAGCGCCGCGCAGCAGATGCGTTCAGCGCCGCCGGCCGGAGGTAAGTGACGCAACACGGCGCAGATAAAACGAGCATCGCCCAGCTGACCTGCCTGCGTGGGGCGGTGCGCAATGCTCTTACTGTAATGCCGTCGGCGAATTTTGTTCACACGCCGCGCTGTTGGGTCAGGCGGCCGGCCGCCCCAAAACCGCCATCAGCTCCGTCCACTCGCGCATGTTCAGCCCGCTGTCCTTTGGAGCCACCGTCTCGCCTGCAAGCAGCCGCTTCACCACCTCCAGCATGCCGGCTGACAGCGTCGCGGCGTCGAGCCGGTAGTCGCGGAACGCCCGAGCCGCCTGCGGAACCCACGCATCGACGCTCTGCAGCATCGCCTCGGCGTAGACGCGGATTTCGTATTGCGCATGGGCGTCGACACGCAGCGAGAGGAAGTTGAACAAATTGTGCAGATCCGTCTTCCAGTACCACTGCGTGTAGGTATTCAACGTCAAATTCATCCGCGCCAGTTCGCGCGCCAACCCCTGCCGGCCTGGGTCTA
>Ga0187867_10002293_pt1 | contig 15962 bp, 20 predicted proteins | sample June2016WEW_13_1_FD_132976 | JGI IMG/M metagenome (GOLD analysis project Ga0187867, IMG submission 132976) | Peatland microbial communities from SPRUCE experiment site at the Marcell Experimental Forest, Minnesota, USA - June2016WEW_13_10 | ecosystem: Environmental > Terrestrial > Soil >...
CCTAAGATTTGAATTTTAGCGCCGCGGGACTCCTCCCGCTCGGAATTTTGATCATTATTACTCATAGTACACCTTCAGAGTAAATTTTACTTCCGTATATTTTTCTGCGAATAACTTAATAAAAATGCGTCCACAGACCACAACTTATCCCAACCTTCCCTAATTATGATATACACAGGATTACAAAGGCATAAACAAAAAAGAAAATACATGACAAATTAATTACAAATGGGCCTCAACTTCATTATTGGAGGTACTCATCCATTGAAAATCAAGTGCCGCGATAAACAATTGAGCAGTACACATCTCAAAAAACCGTGTAAAATAATGCTAACGCTGTGGAAGGCAGGTTAAGAATGACTACTAAAATGAAACTCTGGAGTCTGGTAGCTATCGGGGTTGCGATTACAATATTCTGGGCCATGTTATCCATGATTTTTGAATCGGTAGTCTTCCGACCCAGAAGCGGATGGACTTTTTTACCCTGGTATTTTTGTGATATTGTCGCAACTCTCGGGGGCATCGCGACATTTGTTTTTTTCTATATCAGGGTAACTAAGACATAGTGTGCACCTAATTAATTGTCGCCGCCGGTTGTTCAGGAAGGACTGGAGGGAAATGAAATTGGGTCGGATACTAAAAGTAGTCACCGCCCCTTTATCACAAATAATCCGAAACAAAATTTTTTGTATCGGCTGCCGTGGTTAAAAATTCTGACTTTACTTATAAAGGAGGGCCTGAAATGGACTGGATAGACAATAATATTGCGGTTGGCTCTCTGCTTGATGCGGAGGAAGTTGTCACTCTGATGAAAAAGGATGTTGACCTGATTCTTGACGCCCGGTTATGTTTTACCCATTATCCCATCGTGCCGATCGCAGAGAAGATAATTACCCACGCGAATTTCCTGCGGGTACTTTCGGAGAATGGGGCCAGAACTCTTATTCACTGTGTCTGGGGAGTTGATCGTACGCCCTTTCTGGCGATGGTCTATTACGCGGGCAAGTACGGCGTTCCATACCGCGATGCCTACGAGTTGGTGAAATCGAAGCGCCCCGCTACCGTTTACCACCCGGACTGGATTGCTGTTCTGCCCGCCTTAAAATCCTGAGTTTGCGAAAAAGAAAACAGCCGGTGAGGTTATCGATATTTAGGATTATTTATGGATATTTTCTACAGCTTTTATACGGTCCTGTAACAGGTCCCCGTAATAAGGGACTTTGGGCATTTGCCTCTTAATATCGGCCAAATCATCTTTGATGTCACTTAATTATTTTTCCAGGCGTTTCAAGACTTGAATCAATTCTTTATTGTCGCCGTCAATCATTTCCCCATCCGGTCTCCGAAATTTTCAATAGTATCAACATTTTCGGGGCATCGGACAAATCTCTTAACTACCCCTCCACGTTTCATTCAAATTTCACGTTTTATCCGATGTTATCCGGTGACAGCAGTCCGCCGGAAAGCACCATTTTCATCGCATCTTCAATCGTCATTTCCGTATCAATTATTTGTTCCTGGGACAGCAGCACCAGAAACCCGGTCATCGGGTTAGGGGTATGCGGGATAAACAGCGGAATCTTCTTTTCCCCTTTGAAATCAACCGGCTTGCCGGTAACGAAAGCGACAGAGTACATATTCACCTTGGGAAACTCTACAATCACCACTTTCTTGAAAGGCACACCCTGCAGCCGGCGAAAAGAATCCATAACCTGTCTGGTCGCGGTATAAATATATTTGACTACCGGAGTCCGGGACATGCCGGCGTCAAACCATCGTAACAAACTTTTACCTAACACATTGGTGGCAAGTAAACCGAGCAGGTAGACTAAAATAATCAGCGCCACCAGCCCCACTCCGGGCAGCGTCCTCCCGACGATTATTTTAACAATCGGCTGGAAGATGCCGTCGAGCGATACGAAAAGGAATTTTAGGACAAAATAGGTCGCCACCAGGGGGATTGCCGTAAGGATTCCGGCCAGGAATACGTTCCTGAGATGTCTTAGTACCCCGCCTTTACGTTTTGGATTCGTATTTTCCATGCCTCACCTCCTAGATGAATCATTTACGGTTTTTGAATTTTTATTACATTCCATCGAGATTGTCCGGAGTTCCAGGTCATTTGGCGGAACTCAGCATCATCTTCGACGGTAAAAGTCGCGCTGTGTCTCATATCCCCATCATTGAGTAAAAACAATAAATCCGGAGACCTTTGAAAAAGGGGTAAATGCGTATGGCCGAACACGATCCCCCTGCATGCCTCATGTTCCTTTTGCACTTTTTGTTGCAGATGGATTAAGGCCCTGGATTGCACCAGATAAACCAGCATAATATAACGCTCGGTGATGAAATTCATTTTAAGGTTGCTGGGAGTCAATTTTTTCTGCGGCAGATGATTCCACAGCCACATCAGCCGGTGCGGGATATATTGCACTGACGGGTCGTATTCATGTCCATGGCAATACCAGATGCCGTCTGCCATAAATGGCTCGATTAGCTTGATGGGGCTAACCGGATTGCCCAGACCGGGATTGTCCCGGTATTTTTCCAGTACGTGGTCATGGTTTCCCGGTAGCAATTTGGTTGGAATTTGTTCGGCGAGGTCGCGAAATTTCCGCGTCATCGGGTGCTGCAGGCAATGTTCAAAACCGTTTTCATACATATGGAACCAATCGCCCAGTCCCCAGATTTCATCACCGGGTTTAGCCTCCCGTTGAATATAAGCTATCGCCTCGTCCATCGCATCATATTGGGCATCTTTGTGCCCGATATGCAAGTCGGAAAGGATAAATTTCTTCAACCTGCCCCTCCTTTTTAATTTTGAAATAAGATAAATTCGAGCACATAACCGGGTGTGTAATTATTCAATCACTTTTTATCGTGTTTTTAAAGCACGCCTTACGTGAGTTAATTTTTAAGAAAAAGCGGTTATATCCCTGAACCCGGCGCCTGTCATCGGAACATAAAATAATTAAAACAGCTTAAACACTGCTTTTAGCAGCCAGATGATAATTAAAATCACGGCCACAACCAGCGCGATATGAATCAGTGCCCCGATGCTCTTGAAAAAGATAAATCCAAGCAGCCATAAAACCAAAAGGATAATGCCGATAACTAATAAAACTCCCATATTGCCTCCCTTTATTCATCGGTGCTGCTGTCTGCAGCCGCCGGTGCCCGCGAATGGCTATATTGAAAAATGAATTCCGCGCCCAGAATCAAAATGAATGCCGAATAATAAATCCAGACCAGCAGGATAACAAACGAAGAAATAGTACCGTAGATTGCCTGGTAATTGGCGAAATGCTCCAGATAGAAAATGAAAAGAGCCCGTGCGATTTCGAAAAAGACTGCCGCCAATACCGCTCCCGGCCAGATGTCGCGCCAGCGTGTCTTGGTGTTGGGCACAAATTTATAAAGTAATAAGAATATCGCCAGCATCAGCAGGAACGCGATTAGTTTCGCGCCCAGATTCACCACCGCTAAGTTGCGGTCGGGTAGGTTCAACGCATTACCCATAAAACTGATGAATGTGCTGGCTCCCAGTGAAAGCAAAAACAGAATCCCTGTACCGATTACCATTCCGATTTCACTGGCTTTTCTAATGAAAAAATGACGTTGCTTATTGATATTCCAGGCGCGGTTTATCGCCAGACTGATGGAACCGAACAGTGCGCTCGCGCCCCAAAAAAGGATGACGATGCTGAGAATACTCATAACACCGCGTAACCGGATAATGCCGCTAATATTTTCTTTTAATATGTTGGTTGCGCCGGGGATGTTGTTCCCGACAAAATTCAGCAGGGAGTTTTGCAGATTGACCGACGGCAGGAAAAATCCAAAAACCGCGATCAGCCCTAAAAGCAGCGGGAATATGGAGATGATGGCGTAATAAGCCACTCCGGCGGCTCTTTGTCCGGCATCGTGGTTCCCGGATTCCTGTATCGTACTTAAGAGTACCCGCACAATCGGGATTTGAAGCAGGCGGTTCTTTATTTTCCGCAAAATTACGTTCGTATTCCCCATTCAATTAACATCACCCAAACTTGATTTATGCAGGGGATTTATCCTTAAACAATGCTAATATTTAAGAAAATTCCCTTCTGACACCGCGTGCTATTTCCTGCGAGCGCCGGCGGTTCGTGATGTCCTGAACGAAAACCGATAAACCGATCACTGTATCTTTGTCGCGGATGGGATTCCAGTTTAACTCCCACCATACACTCAAACCGGGTTGATATTGGACTTCGATAAAATGTTCGCCGGCCAAAGCCCGTCCAATGCTGCGCAACGCTGCTGCTTTTAGTTCGGGTGCCGTTATGCAATCAGGATAACTTATCCCGATTTGAATATCAACCTGCCATTCCTTTCTCATTGCTTTGCGGTGGTTTTCGTTAAAACTGGTATAACGGTATTCCCGGTTCATTGAAAATATCATGATGTCTTCAGGGCTGTTCATAATCGAACTGAGCCGCGCGTTTTGCTCATCCAACTCCTTGTTACTTTGTTTTAATTCTGCAGTCATACTGACTATTTCAGACTCCAGTTCTTTCCGGTAATTGCTCATCAGATCGTTATACGCCTTTATCTTGAGTAGAGATTGTATTCTGGCTAAAAGTTCCATTTTATCGAAAGGCTTTGAAATATAGTCGTCACAGCCGGCTTTTATCCCCTGGATGCGGTCTTCCGTTTCCTTTAGGGCGGTGACTAAAATTATCGGCACCAGCTTCGTTTGGGGGTCCTGCCTGATTCTTCGGGTAACTTCAAAACCGTCCATGCCGGGCATCATTACGTCGAGCAGTATCAGGTCAATTTGATTCCCGGCCAGTTTCGCCAGGGCTTCTTCCCCGCTTGTTGCTTTTATTATTTCATACCCCTCGGGCACCAGATATGCTTCCAGCAGGTCGTTGTTCTGGGTCTGGTCGTCTACCACTAAAATTACTTGTTTGGTTTTCATATTTTTCTCCTGTGTTTCGGGCGCACAGCATTCTATTTTCACTGTATAAATTGACTGATTTCTTTCGCAAAAGTGCGCGTATTTATCGGTTTCCCGATGAATCCGCTGTTCGTGATATTTTTTATCTCCTCAATACCCCCGGCCATTACAGAAGCGGTTACAAAAACAATCGGGATTCCGCTGGTCTCTTTTTCCCGGCGTAATATTCGGGCGGCTTCGGTGCCGCGCATATCCGGCAGCCGTACGTCCATGATGATGATATCCGGTTTTTCTTTTCGGGTAATGGCGATACCGCCGGCAGCGTTTTCAGACACAAATACTTCAAAACCGGCAATTTCTAAAAGGTCTTTTTCCAGCATCAGATTGCTGGCATTGTCGTCAACCACTAAGACTTTTTTCATTTTGGTCCTCACTATTAGGCATAATCGGCAATGTAAACCGCACCAGTGTCCCATGATTAAGTCCATCGGATTCTACGGATAACCTGCCGCCGTGCAGTTCTACCAGCTTTTTAGAAAGCGGTAAACCCAGGCCGGTCCCTTCGGTTACCCGGGAATATGGGGTATCAACACGGAAAAACCCTTCAAATATTTTCCCCATATTTTCCGCTGCAATGCCGACGCCTGTATCCCAAACCACTACTTCGATGTCCGAACCGATCTGGTTCGCCCGCATCCCGATTTTTCCGCCCTCGGGCGTAAACTTCACCGCGTTGGAAACCAGATTGTAAATAATCTCTTTTACCTTAAGTTCATCCGCCTGGATATCCGGCAAGTCTGAAGGTATTTCAAGCTGCATTTCGATTTTCTTTTTACTCACCATATCGGCCACCAGCATCGAAATATCGTTCAATAAGGTTTTCATGGATACGTCGGATAACGTCAGTTTCATTTTCCCGGCTTCGACTTTCGCCATATCCAGAATCTGATTTATCAATAAAAGCAGATGTTTGCCGCTGGTTAAAACGTTATTAACATACTGCTTCTGTTTCTCATTCAGCGGCCCGAAAGTCTCGTCGAACAAGACTTCAGAGAATCCGTTAATCGAATTCAGCGGAGTCCTGAGCTCATGCGACATGTTGGCCAAAAATTCCGATTTTACCCGGGCAGTGCGTTTTAACTCGGCCGCCAACGCCTTTAATTCTTCATGAGCTTTTTCCAGACCGTTTTCGATTTCTCTGCGTTCGGTGATATCTTCAATCGCCAGCAGGATAATACGTTTCTTGCCCTGCACCCGATGAATCTGCCTGGCGTTTAGCAGCATTATCCTTCTGCCGATGCCGGCAAAATCGTGTTCGACTTCATAATTATCAAAGGTTGTTTTTTGAGGAAGGATGGTTTCCAGCAATTCACGTAACTTGGGAATATCCCATTGTTTGTTACCTAAATCGTAAATCAAGTGTCCCACGGTCTCTTCAGGTTTCACTTTGAACACGTCATAAAAAGAACGGCTGACGGAGACCACCCTTAAATCCTGGTCCAGTGAAATCAAAGGTTCACGTACGGTGTTAATCACACTCTCCGCGAATTCGCTGGCTTCATCGGCTGATATTTTTATAACTTCGAGTTCCTTCCTGGTCTTCTCCAGACCATTTTCGATTTCCCTGCGCTCGGTGATATCTTCAATCGCCAGCAGGATAATTCGTTTTTTACCCAGCACTCTTTGAATTTGCCGGGCATTGAGCAGCATTATCCGCCTGCCGATGGTTGTAAAATCATGTTCGACCACGTAATTATCGAAGGCTGTTTTTTGCGGCAGGATGGTCTCCAGCAGTTCCCGTAACTTGGGGATATTCCATTGTTTATTGCCCAAATCGTAAATAAGCTGCCCCACCGTATCGCCGGGTTCAACTTTGAAGACTTCATAGAAAGAACGGCTGGCTGTTACCACCCTTAAAACCTGGTCCAGAACGATTAATGGTTCTCGAACCGTATTAATGATGCTGTCTGAGTATTCCTGCGATTTCGCCGCTGTTTTATCCGCGTACATTTCCCATCTCCTTGAACAGGCTTTTGGTTTGATTACTTAAGCCCGAATATTTTTGACCTTTCTTTAAATTCATCCGGGGACTCGTCTTCCCAGGGTAAATATTTCAGCGCTGCCGGGCTGCGGAAAGCATAAAGCAGCAAATTTATTACCTCGGTCGAAGTGTTACCCAGTTTCATCACGCCGTTTTTTCTAACGGTATGAACAGACCCGGTAACCAGTGTCGGCACACTTGGAAAATAAACGCAGATTAAAGGGAAATCGGCTATCTCTTCACCTACCTGAACCTTTTCTTCCGCAAGTACCCAGCCAAAAGCAATGCAGGTCGGTGAATAAAGGAAAAGACAGGCTTGCATACCACTCAGTCGGCCAATCGTCATGATTTCGCCTTGTCCGAAAAAGAGTCCGATTACCGGAATTTTAGAGAGCACTTTTCCGACTTTCGTCAATTTCAATAACATTCCGGAAAAATAGATAATTAAAATGCAAAAGATGAAACCGATACCGACAAATAAATACTGTTCGGGCACGGCCACGCCCAGAATCAGTTTCCCGACCTTATCGCCGTTACTGAAAAGAAGAATTATCACATAGACGACCAGTATTACCGGCAGCCAGAAAACAAACCCATAAAGAATAAAGGTGGACTGTTTTTTAATAAACTCTTTCATTTTTCCCATCCTCAATTTAGACAAGGGAATTTTCTAATGTCCCAACCGCGTCCCTACAAAAAATAACGCCAGCCCGATAATAACGGATGCGCCCAATATAATAATTGCAGCCCTGGTGACCAACTGTTTCAAATTGTTGACGTACTTGTCCACGCCTGATACATCAGCACGAACTTGCATCTCACCCCGCTCAACTGTCTTCATCATACGCTCCATCCGCTGGGGTAGTCCCCCAACCAGGCTTGCCAGTTCCGCTGCCGCCACCGGCAAACGGCGCAGGGCCGCCGTGACTGAATACCTCTTTTTTATAATCCGGATGACACTGGACTGCAATAACGGGGTAATATCGAAATCCGGGTCTAAGCCTCTCCCCAGGCTCTGCGCCATTACTATCGTTTTCAACAACAGGAATGTATTGGACGGCAGTTGAATATGGTTGCGCCGGAGCATCGTAAATAGCTGTTCCAGGTTATAATTGACACTCTCCGAGCGTTTTAGTAAGTGGGTCGTCGAGAATTGCCCCATCACGTATTTCATATCTTTTCGCAAACGGGCGCGGGACCCTTCAACACGCAGGCTCACCGCCCCCAATTCGATCAAGGCATCTATCAACATATCCGGGTTGCGGTCCAGAATCGCTTTAAGTGCATTGGCCAGATGCCACCGAACCTCATTATCCACCATGCAGACCATTCCGAAATCCACCAGCCCCAGCCGCCCGTCAGGTTCGACGAATAGATTTCCCGGATGCGGGTCGGCATGAAACGCCTCGCCTTCAAAAACCATTTTCAGCCAGATGCTTACAGCCCGCTTGGCTAAATCTCTGCGGTCGAAGCCCGCTTTGTCCAGCGCTTGGATATCCAGCACGCCGATACCGTGAATCCGTTCCATCGTAATTACCCGCGCGGTGGTCGACTCCCAGAGAATCGTCGGGATGTGGATCGTCTTGTCGTCCTTAAAAAACCAGGCAAAATATTCGGCGTTGTGGCCTTCCTGAATATAATCCATCTCGGTTTTAATCGTGTCCGCGATTTCCTGAACAATTCCGACAAGGTCGTATTGCTGCGCCCCTGCCCAATGTTTCGTGGCTGATACTGCGGCTCCCCCTAAAATGAACATGTCTTCTTCGACCATTTCCGGTACTCCGGGCTTTTGCACCTTTACCACCACTTCCGGACCGTCCTTCACGGTACAGGCGTAAACCTGCCCGATTGAAGCGACACCGACAGGCTCCGGTGTAAATTGGCTGAATATTTCATCCGCCGGTCGGCCTAAATCGTTGCTGATTACCTTTTTCATTACTTCTATGGGCAGCGGCTTTAACGAACTTTGCAGCTTCGATAGCTCTTTGGTATATTCCGGCGGCAGTAAATCAGCGCGGGTCGAGAGGATTTGTCCCAATTTCACGAAAGTCGTGCCTAATTCCTCGATTGCCATACGGGTGCGTTCCGGTTTGGTGTAAGCCATTTTCCGGAAGGGGTTGCCGCGCAGCATCCATCCGACGAGTGCATAATTTTTTATGCCGACGTATTTTAGCACTTCCTCCAACCGGTACTTGGCCAGAACCATGGCAATCTGGCGGTACCTGGGGAAATGGCTTTTATTTTTACGTTCTTTGCCTGCAGAATTACTAAACATATTATTCTCCCCGACTTAAATCGGGCGGTTCTCCCCGATTTTGTGGTGCCGTATTCCGATGTTTTGCTTCCAACTCTTTTCCCCCAGTTCATGGTGCATACGTGAGAATACGGAGTTAACCACATCACGAACCGCGTGGTCTACTTCCTCGCTGTCAACTATTTCGACAACAGCGTCATAGGTCCGTTCCTCCGCGCGCTCAAGCGCCGCATCCAGCCCCACAATATGTGCCAGACTCGGCACGACGCCGTCGTGGGGCGTTGCCGCCCGCACCCGTTCAAGCACGGACGACTTATTTTTTCTGAATGCATCAGCCACACCGTGGCTGAAATTCGCCCTGTCCATATCTGACTGGACGCGGATAATTATGCGCTGCAGTACCCTATCCGTTATCTCTTCTTCAAGCCCCTCTATCAATCCCCAGATATTACGCTGCACGAACCCATCCCCACCCAGCCGGTCGATTACCCGGATAAACCGGGCAACCAGGATAATCCATACCCAGACCATTTGGATAACAAACCCGTGGTTGACCAGCGCCAGGCCCGGCACGATTGCCACGAAATCGAAAAAGTGGGAACGCAGGTAAGCACCTCGGTCCCAGCGGAATCCACTGCGGGTGAAAAACTCAATCAGTGAAATGATTCCGATGCCGATATCAATCATTACCCAGACTGCAGGCACAGGCCCGCGGCTGCTGAAAACCCAGACAGAAAGTAAAATTAATGAAAATAGGGCAATAATAAACGCCGACCAGTGCAGCAGGTGATTACGCCGCGGTCTCGACTCCAGTTCTTCAAGCCTTGCTTCCAGCGAAGCGGCATCTTCGGCTATTTTATTTTTATTCGCGGTATTTTTCCCGTTAACCAAAATCAGTTCATCCTGGGGCGGAACTTTTTTTTGCAGAACCATTTTCATATCCTCCCGGAGCATGGCTGCGCTTTCAGCGCGATTCAAGTCAATCCCTTATTCCTTCTTTTCCGAATCCCAGCTGATTTCCACTATTGTTTTCTTTCCGCTCGCAAAATTGAGTTTTATTTCGGCGTCACCCTCAATTTCGAGCAGTTTTTGGGCCAGTTCCTTGGCGCTTTTTAACGGCAGCGGAACCGTGATGGAATTATTGATTTTTAACCAATCCGGGATCGCCGGCAGATGCGCGGTAATTATTATTACTTTATTGCCCATGATGCACTTCCTTGGATTTACTCAAATATTTTCTATTTAACTGTAAAAGCTATGATTTTTTGAAATTAATCCGCTGCACCAGCCAGATTATGGCGAAAATTAACGCCACCACGAGTAAAAGGTAAATAAGTCCGCCCAGGAAATGCGTCACCAGACCCAGTAGAAATAAAACGATCAGAATAATGGCAATAACCCAGAACAAATTACGCATAACAATCTCCTTTTTATTTAATTTTTTAACTGGAGGCACTGTGTTGCCTACTGTTTACGGTCTTTTCTTAACTTCTGATTGCGCGAACCGCCGCCTTTCCTTTCCGGTTTGCCGCAGACGCGACCTTCCTGACCCGACCCATGACATCAGTGGTCTCTTCTTTGGCGATGTCCATTCCTTGAGAAACCTTGTCTGTGATTAGCTTCTTCGTGTTTTTGATGGTCATTGCTTCCTTTTTCATTCAAGTCTCCTTAACCAAATATTCTTAATTTCATCCGCGATGCATTTTATTTATAAAGTCCGGTCTTCCACCACCGAGCCGGGAACATTCTGTTTGACCGACTTCACCCCGCCGATGGCATTGACTTTCGTAGTGTAGCCTTCACCGGAGGTCGCGATAACGTGTCCGTTGGTATGTGTCAGTCTCCAGCGGAACTCCCCGATTTTGTCCTTGTAAATCTCGAATTTTGCGGCCATGAAATCCCCTCCTTCTTCAGTAGCTTGCCTAAAGCTCAATATCGATTTGTCGGCATCTTATCACCGTGAAACAGGTATAGTACCGGCAGTTAACATCAGCATGTACTTTAAATAAAGATGTCACAACCTGCTTAAGATGGTTAACCACGGCAAGTTAGATACATTTGACTAATCTAATGAGTGGTAATCGTTCGTGCTTGACAAGTGGTAACAGAAAGGGAATACTAGGGGTACCATGCGTCTACTCCAAAGTGGCAAGGAAAGGTACACTTAAGTGTATCGGGGAGGTCAATCGCAATGACTGAAAGAAAAAGCGCTAATGAAAAATTGGGAGTGCTGACGATTGGCTTCAGTCCGGTGGTTCGTGAAGGCCTGCAGGCAATCATGGGTAAAGATGAAAGCATTTCAGTCATCGGCGATGCCAGGGATGGAGAAGAGGCTGTTCGTAACATTAAAAAAGCTCAAGACCGGGGCAAGGTTGTCAACGTTGTGCTCACCGAAACGCGCAACGGTAAAGTCGACGGCGTACAGGCGACCAGGTTGGTTAAGGACGAATTTCCGGAAATCGCCGTTCTGGTGCTGACGGAAAGCAACAATGATTCTTATGTTATCGACGCGATTCATGCCGGTGCCGGCGGGTACATCTTCCTTAAGGATATGACGCAGGAAATATTACTGCAGAGCATCCACCGCGTGGGCGAAGGTATCATGCAAATGAAAACCGAATTATTGCACGCCGCCGTGGAGAATCTGATTCAGAACGGCCGGAAGACACTGGCCGAACGCACCGCTGAAGCGGCGCATCTCACGGAGCGTGAAGTCGATGTGCTCAGGTTAATGGGCAACGGTGATTCTAACAAAGTCATGGCCGAAACCCTGGGTATCACACTGGATACCGTAAAAAAACACGTACGGAACGTTATTGATAAGTTACAGGCGCGCAGCCGGACCCACGCGGCGATTATTGCCGCTCAGGCAGGCATCGTCGGCAACCCTATCGCACATATCACACTACCTTCATCCGAAACGGAGCCGGCATAAGCGTTGTTGTAAACAAGGCAATGGTTCTGCGGCAAACATTTGTTTTGTGCTTTGGCATGGCTTTCCAAGCCTAAAAATCGGCCTGACCGCATGCCGGAACATTACTTAATAAAAAGATGAATTGTGACTTCTATTGAAATTCGGATGCCGGCAATGGCTTGGCGGCACGCGATTCCATGCCGATAAACATTCCTTTTTCAATCCTGCTTCTCTTTATCTCGTTTTTTACGCCAGGTAAATTGATTTTACCCAAAGCAAGCCTTCCTGCGTTCTTTCGTGACAAAGATAATCATTGATGGAGATAAGGCTAAAATCCAGTACTATTTACGGGTGCCGCCGGATGGGAGAACACAGGAGGTTGAAGTTCTGCCTATTGAACCCTTTGGTGGGTCAAAGATGACTTTCCCACAGTGGTTTTGATTGTTCTCCGAGCTATCGTTGTCTGATCCTGAATCGAAGCCGGTTTTTATACGCACTGTCTTTAAATCTTCAGATGGATAAACTCGAATATTCAGCAATCCCAAAAGATGGATTTTATCTTCAAAAGTTGCATTTTCAAGATTGTTTTTTCTTAATGATTCAAGTTCCTGCTTAAAATTTTCGATGACCGAGCTGGTGGCTAAACTACCGGGCAGATTCTCCAATCTTTTAATCTCGGACTGAGCCAAAAATATTATGTGTTGACACATATTTATACGGCTTTTAGCTTCTTCGGCGCTATAGATTTCTGATTCGTAGCCTGTCTGTACCTTGGTTATTTTTGCCTGGAGTAGAGTGATTTTCTTTTGTTCGGCATCAATAAGTTTGGTCGCTGTATCGCGTTGATCTTTTTCAGCGATGACTTGTTCTTCTAACCAGGAAGTATCGCTAAGCAGTGCATAAACACAATCCCAGACTACATCATCCCATCTGGCAGAGATAAACTTGCTAAATCCGCAGGGATCGCCGTCCCAAACCCGGTAACGCCGAACACAGTGATAAAAAACCTTATGTTTTTTACCATGGTATGATCAGCAGTATGTCGAGATCTGGTAATTGTCTCGATAATGCCGTGGCTGAGAGATTTTTCTGCACCTTAAAAAACGAATCTTTGTTGAATTGGCAGAATATGTCTGCCGAGGAGGTTAAGCATGATATAGTGGATTACATTGAGATGTTTTACAACAGTGAACGGTTACATTCTTTCAACGATTATTTCAGTCCGAATGACTACGAAAAATTAACTATAAACTCTTAATTGGCTGTCCGTTTTTCCTTGACCACTACAGCATACACCACATGATTTTATTCAATTATTAAATTATCTCCAGCGGTTTTATCGAGGAACTATTTTCACACAAACCCAGTTGCTTAGCGGAATTAGACAATATTCAATTAATTATTTTCTGCCAGAGATTCGGGATGAATTAACAGGATATGTTCCCCGTGAAGATTTTGATTGTTTCCTTAGAGTCATTAGATCACGTGGATCTCGTATTAATTCATATAGCCAACTCTTATCAACGGCACAGGCGATAAGGAAAATTGAGAAAAAAGATTTCGACGAAGTACTTCACGCTCTATACGAATGCAGCGCCATAGGTCATAGGTGGCGCGCACCCGGTTCTGGAGAATTAAGATTAGATTTCAAATATCGCAATCCAACTTCAGTAATCGACTCGCAGCACCAATTAATACTTCATGATGGCTTAACTTTTGCTTTAAATCTGCGTTAGAATCAAACTCCCAACTGCTTCAAGACTTCGTTTACCTATTATCTTGGACTTTTCAGGAACAATGGACATTTTTATTTATTTGCCGTGAGCGCTTTCCCACCATCGACTTGCGCTAGAAACTTGGGGTAGCAAATGGTTTACCTTTTGTGGGTATTAAATTTGATTTTCCGTAAAACAAGGGCCTCAGAACAAAGACAGCTCTGAGGCCCTCATAATTTCCATGTCTGGTCTAATGTGCTATTTCACAGGATGTTTTGATGCATAATTTGCCGGAATGTACTGCGGCGGTATCGGTGGAAGTGGATGCTCTGCAGTCGGTACGTATTGCGCAAGCACCATTTTGTAGTATTCATCGGGTGCATTAGCATAAGGATCTTTTGAACTGTAGTCCGGTCTAAAATCAGAACCCATTTTTATACCCCCTTTTCATATTCATTAATTGAAAATACTAAAATAATATTCTGGTCTTGTCAAGATGTTTTTCTGAACAAGAGCCGGTCACAGCATAACTTTAGGAAAAGCCAGAAAAGCTGCCAAAAATCAACGGGCACAATACTAATTTATTATTTGTATTATTCAAGCGTGTTGGTCCTTTTCTTGCGTCGCACCGTTTGAGATACCATGAGTGTATTGGGAACGTAGACGACATCATCATCAACATGGATAATGATATGGGAAAGATTGATATCAACAACTACTCCTTTAACCCCCGATACTGTAATCTCTTCACCAATTTGTACCATATGCGTATTGAGAATCGTCATGGCAGCGAGCATATTGCCAATGATATTTTGGGTAGCAAAAGCAATAACAACCCCGGCTATTGCTCCGGCGCTGATGCCAAGAGTAGGGTTCGATGCTAGAATCGAAATCACGGAAACAATTGCAATCAGGTAACCAGTGATGCGAATCATGATTCGGAAACGTGCAGTGAATATCTTATTAGCCCGTTCATGCATCGTACGAGAGGCAATTTGAGCTAAACTTTCAGTCAATAGCACACCCAATAATGCGGCCTCAGCAGAAATAATGTACTTTTGCTGGTTTACCGCAAAAGGGATAATATTTCTATGTATAATTTCAAGAGTAACAAGGATAAGTACTATACCTAAAAAGGCTCCCGTGATTAACAGTACAATCCATCTCCGGGAATCGGCATTATTTTTGTTGCCTGTGTTCATTTCTATTAACCTCCAGGTACTTGGTGATAATTAGAATATCTGCAAATTTGTTGGGAGATTCCAAGTCTGACTACCCAGAGTTACAAGCGGATTCACTTAAGGTGTCCAATCATCAATTTGGTTAGAAGTATATTCGTTCAATTTCATTGATAGTCGATTTAAGATTAAATCCAGTTGTTGGCGTTCTTTCCTGGTGAGAACTGTTAAACATTCTCTCATTGCATCACTATGTTTAGCGATTTTAAGAAGTTCGATACTTTTCTTGGTTAAACTAATAGCCAATAGCCTGGATTTAGATTTGCCTTTGCTTCTCTCAATAAATCCGTCCTTTTCCAGCATCACTGTTTGCCGAGAAATTACATCAACTTTTCGGTTAAGAGCCTTAGCCATAGCAGATATTGTTGCTTTTGAACCAAGCTCTTCAATGAGACGTAAAACACGAAGTTGGCTGGCAGTGATGCCCAATGGACTTAACTCTTTTTGTCTCAACCAAAACATTTTATGATGCAGGTCAGCGACGGATATCCAAACTTTTAAATCAGAATTGTAAGAGTCTTCTTTCATATTGTCCTCTATCACAAGAGACTGTCGATTTTAAATAGTATACATTATTTTGGTAATAATGAGACAGTCTCTAATGGTCGGGGTATTAAGTAAGGAACAATAAAAACAGCGATGAAGGCGCTGATGACGAACACAGGAATACTAGCACCAGCGCTGATCAGCACAAGTCGTAAGATTCCTCGTGCTTTAGCCAACCAAGTAGAACTTTTAGTGACTCGATTGATAAAAACACCGACAAACAACAACATTCCGGCAATCATAATGCTCATTACACTGATTAAAGCGATCATAACTAACGTAACACCGAGATTCTGCCAGATTGTTGTTGACACTGAG
>Ga0187867_10002294_pt1 | contig 15961 bp, 16 predicted proteins | sample June2016WEW_13_1_FD_132976 | JGI IMG/M metagenome (GOLD analysis project Ga0187867, IMG submission 132976) | Peatland microbial communities from SPRUCE experiment site at the Marcell Experimental Forest, Minnesota, USA - June2016WEW_13_10 | ecosystem: Environmental > Terrestrial > Soil >...
CGGAGCTGGCCCGCCAGGTGTTGCGGGACGAAGCCCGCATCAACCAGATGGAGATCGAGATCGATAATCTGACCACGCGGTTGTTCGCGCTCCGCCAGCCCATGGCCAAGGACCTGCGCTTCCTGACCGCCGCCATGAAAATCAATACCGATCTGGAGCGCATGGGAGACCTGGCGGTGAATATCGCCCAACGCGCACTTTCGCTGGTGGCGCAAACGCCGGTGAAGCCGCTGATCGATATCCCGCGCATGGCGCAGTTGGTCGAATCCATGTTGCTGCGCACGCTCGACGCGTTCGTAAAAGGCGACGCCGAGGAAGCGACCAGCGTGTTAACGGCCGACGACGAAGTCGATGCGCTTCGCGATTCGGTCTACCAGGAGTTGGTGGCTTACATGCAAAACGACCCAAGCACGGTGCCCGCCGCCGTGGACCTGATGTTCGTCGCCCGCAATCTCGAACGCATCGCGGATCATGCCACCAATATCGCCGAGGATGTCGTCTTCCTGGTTAAAGGAGTGGACGTCCGGCATCATGCCACCGAAGTCAAGAACGCGTAATTTCTGCCGGGCAACCGTGTAAAGCGTACCGCGGCTGCGGCTTCGACGGTCATTAAGTCTTGTTAATTCAGTCATTACCCGGACTGGCATCTGTCTTGCCAGTACAGATATCAGTTGAAGTGGCGCGAACCGGCGGACCGGGACCTGATCCGAAAGGACGGGCCCGTGCCGCCGGTTGTTATTTTGGGGCGACCGGGATGCCGGCGCGCGTCAGAGCCGCATGCACCTCGGCGGGCCGCAGGCGCGTGGCATCGTAATCCACCGTGATGCCGTCTTCCGCGGGCGCCAGGCCGATCTTCTGTATCCCATAAATCGAATAGGCGCCGGCGATGCGGGTCAACAACCGGTCGTCGAGGGCGTGCTGCAGTTGGAAGGCGATGCGGACTTTGGTCATCTAGTCCAGCATAGCGAAAGGCGCAGCCGCCACGGCGCACCCAGCCCCGCGCTACCATTAACCCATGGCCCCAGTCATCCGCGCACCGCGCGGCACATCCCTGCGCTGCCGGGGATGGAAGCAGGAAGCCGCCCTGCGCATGCTCATGAACAACCTCGACCCCGACGTCGCCGAGCGTCCGGCCGACCTGGTGGTTTACGGGGGCACCGGCAAGGCTGCGCGCGACTGGCCCTCGTTCCATGCCATCGTGCGCGAACTCGAAGGGCTGGCCGGCGACGAAACGCTGCTGGTGCAATCCGGCCGTCCCGTAGGCGTTTTCCGCACGCACGAAGAAGCCCCCCGGGTCCTGATCGCCAATGCCAACCTGGTAGGCCACTGGTCCAATTGGGAACAGTTCCGCGCGCTGGAAAAGCTGGGACTCACCATGTATGGCCAGATGACCGCCGGAAGCTGGATCTACATCGGCTCGCAAGGCATCCTGCAAGGCACATACGAAACTTTCGCCGCCGCCGCCCGCAAGGACTTCGGCGGATCGCTGGCGGGGCGCCTGGTAGTCACTGGCGGACTCGGCGGCATGGGCGGAGCCCAACCCCTGGCAGCCACCATGAACGGCGCGGCCTTCCTGGGCATCGAAGTGGACCCGGCGCGCATCCGCAAGCGCATCGATTCCGGCTATTGCGACACAATGACGCACAGTCTCGATGAAGCGCTAACCATATTGCGTGACGCCATGGATGCCGGCCAGCCCAAATCCGTCGGCTTGGTTGCGAACTGCGCCGAGGCTTTGCCCGAGCTGGTCCGGCGCGGCGTGGTCCCCGACATGCTCACCGACCAGACCAGCGCCCACGATCCCTTGAACGGCTACATCCCGGCAGGCCTCACCGTGGAACAGGCCGCCGAACTGCGCGCGCGCGATCCACAAGGGTATCTCGACCGGTCGATGGATTCCATCGCCGCGCACGTGCGCGCCATGCTCGACCTGCAGCGCGCGGGCGCGGTGACCTTCGATTACGGCAACAACATCCGCCGCTTCGCCGCCGACCGTGGCGTCGCGGACGCCTTCCGCATCCCCGGCTTCGTCCCCGAGTACATCCGGCCGCTGTTCTGCGAAGGACGCGGCCCGTTCCGGTGGGTGGCGCTTTCGGGCGAGCCTTCGGACATCGCCGCCACGGACCAGCTCATCTGCCGCCTGTTCCCCTCCAGCCCCACGCTTACCCGCTGGATTTCGCTGGCCCAACAAAAGGTCCATTTCCAAGGCCTGCCCGCGCGTATCTGCTGGCTGGGCTACGGCGAGCGCGCCCGTTTCGCCCTGGAGATGAACCGCATGGTAGCCAGCGGCAAACTGCAGGCGCCCATCGTGATCGGGCGCGACCATCTGGATTGCGGCTCCGTGGCTTCGCCCTATCGCGAAACAGAAGGCATGCTGGACGCCAGTGACGCCATCGCCGACTGGCCCATTTTGAATGCGCTGCTGAACACCGCGTCTGGCGCGAGCTGGGTTTCGGTACACAATGGCGGCGGCGTGGGCATCGGCTATTCGCAGCACGCCGGACAGGTCACCGTGGCCGATGGCACGGATCAATCCGCGCGCTGCCTGGAACGCGTGATGACCTGCGATCCAGGCATCGGCGTTCTGCGGCATGTAGACGCCGGATACCAGGAAGCCATCGACTTCGCCGGCGGCGCCGGGCTGCGTGCCCCCATGCGGAGTCATGAGTAAGGCCTGATGACGACGCTGGTCAGGGGTGCGCGCCAGTTACTGACTCTGCGCGGCGATCGCGGGCCGCGGCGCGGCGCGGCGCTGCGCGAACTCGGCATCGTCCCGAACGGCGCTGTGCTCATTCAGGATGGCGTCATCGTGGAAGCGGGTCCCGCGCGCCGCGTCGAGAAGCTGCCCGAAGCCCGGCGTGCGCGCGAGATCGACGCCGCGGGCCGCGTGGTTATGCCCGGATTCGTGGATAGTCACACGCATTTGGTTTTCGGCCGGCCACGGTTGGTCGATTACGAAATGCGGCTAGCGGGCGCCAGCTATGCGGAGATCGCGGCCGCTGGCGGCGGCATTCACTCGAGCGTCTCGGCCGTGCGCTCGATGACCGCCGCGCAGCTTGAGACGCAGGCGCGCGCCTCGCTGGATGCCATGGCCCGGCACGGCACCACTACGCTGGAAGCCAAGTCGGGGTACGCACTGGATGAGGCGGGCGAACTCAAAACCCTGCGCCTGCTAGGCAAGCTGGACGGCGATCCTCTGGATATCATGCCGACGTATCTGGGGGCGCATATCCAGCCGCCGGAATATCGCGGAAAGGCCGACGCATATATCGACTGGATAGCTGCCGAGATGCTCCCCAAAATCCGCCGCCGCAAGCTGGCGCGATTCGTGGACGTCTATTGCGATGAGGGCGCATTCACGCTGGATCAATCGCGGCGCTATCTGGAGCATGCCCGCCGCCTCGGATTTGGACTGAAGATCCACGCCGAACAATTCGCGCGCACGGGTGCGGCGCGGCTGGCGGTCGAAATGGAAGCCGCAAGCGCGGACCATCTGGAGCAGGCAGGCAACGAAGACATCCGCGCGCTGGCGCAATCGAACACCATTGCCACGCTGCTGCCGGGGTCTGTTTTTTTTCTTGGCCTGCGCGCTTACGCCCCCGCGCGGGCATTGATCGACGCAGGCGCAGCCGTGGCGCTGGCGACGGATTTTAATCCCGGCACCAGTCCAACTTACAGCATGCAGATGGTGCTGTCGCTGGCCTGCACCGAGATGCGCATGTCGCCGGCTGAAGCGATCGCCGCCGCCACCATCAACGGCGCGCACGCGCTCGGCTGCGCGGATCGCGTCGGCTCGCTGGAGCCAGGCAAGCAGGCAGACCTGCTTATCCTCAACGTCCAAGATTACCGCGAACTGCCTTATTACTTCGGCGCGAACAACGTGTACAAGACCATCAAGACATCATGCCCCCAACAATTGTAGAGTGCGTACCGAATTTCTCCGAGGGCCGCGACGCCTCCAAGGTAGACGCCATCATCGAAGCTATGCGCTCCGTGCGCGGCATCGTCATCCTCGACCGCGAGTTGGATGGCGATCACAACCGCTCCGTGGTCACCTTCGCCGGTCCTGCGACGGCCGTCGTCGAGGCAGCCTTCCGCGGCGTGGAGCGCGCCATCGGGCTGATCGATCTGCGCCATCACACGGGCGTGCATCCGCGCATCGGGGCGGCCGATGTGGTGCCGTTCGTGCCGGTGGAAGGCGTCACGCTGGACGATTGCGTCCGCCTGGCTAACGAACTGGCAGCACGCCTTTGGGAGCGACTGCACGTGCCCGTGTATCTGTATGAAGCCGCCGCACGCCGCCCCGACCGCGTTAACTTGGAAAATATCCGCCGCGGGCAGTTCGAGGGACTGCGCGACGACGTGCACACCAATCCCGAACGCCGTCCCGATTTTGGCGAGGCCGAACTACACCCTAGCGCCGGTGCCACCGTGGTGGGCGCGCGCAAATTCCTGATCGCCTATAACATCAATCTGAACACGGGCGATGTGGAGATCGCCAAGCGCATCGCCAAGGCCATCCGGTTTTCGTCGGGCGGATTCCGCTACGTAAAGTCGATGGGCGTGCCGCTGGCCTCGCGCAACTTGGCGCAGGTTTCCATGAACCTCACCGATTTCGAGCAGACGCCGATTCATCGCGTGTTCGAAGCCGTACGCGCGGAGGCGGCCCGCTACGGCGCGTCGATCGTGGGGAGCGAGATTGTGGGGCTGATCCCCAAGCGCGCGCTCGAAATGACCGCCGAATGGTATTTGCAGGTGGAGAATTTCCATCCTAGTCTGGTATTAGAGAATCGATTGGCCGAAGCTATCACTGTGGATGGACTAAATGAATTTCTGGACGAGCTCGCCGCGCCCACCGCCACCCCCGGCGGCGGCAGCGCTGCTGCAGCGGCGGCGGCTATGGCGGCGGCGCTCGGAGCCATGGTCTCCGGACTGGCCAAGCTACCCGCCGATGCCTTCGAAGCGGATCGCAAATTCTTTGCCGAAGCTGTGAAGCGCGATGCGGCCTCATACGATGGCGTGCGCGCGGCCTACAAACGGCCCAAAGATGAGCGCGCGCCGTTTGTCGAGACGGCCTTGCACGAAGCCGCTGTGGTGCCGCTCGAAGTGGCTGAATCCGCCACTGCCCTGAAGAACCGGCTGCGCGACCTGGCCTCCACCGCGCCCGCCAAGTTCGGCTCCGACATTGAGACCGCGCAAGGCCTCGCGCAGGCGGGCATCAATGGCGCGTTGGCGAATGTGCGCATCAATATCGCATCCATGAAGAACGAATCGCTGGTCGCGTCCCTTCGCGACCGGCTCGGTAAGTTGTCATGAGCGCCAGCCTGGTTTCCATTACGCCTCCGCCGCCGCTGCGCCCCGCGTGGCTGCGTGCGCCCGCGCCTGTGGGCCAGAACTATCGTGACCTGAAGAACCTGATCGAAGGTCTGGGCCTGCACACCGTCTGCGAGAGCGCGGCCTGCCCGAACGTAGGGGAATGTTGGAACCATCGCACCGCAACTTTCATGATTCTGGGCAATGTCTGTACGCGCCGTTGCGGCTTTTGCGCCGTGCAGAAGGGCGCGCCGCTGGCGGTCGATTACGACGAACCGCGCCGCGTGGCCGAAGCCGTGGCCGCCATGGGCCTGCGCTTCGCCGTAATCACCAGCGTGAACCGCGACGACCGCGCCGATGGCGGCGCGGAGCTGTTCGCGTTGACGATTCGCGCCATTCGCGAGCGCATCCCCGGCTGTGGTGTGGAAGTGCTGGTGCCGGATTTTCAGGGCAGCCATGCGGCCATGGACACGGTGATGGCCGCCGCGCCCGACGTGCTCAACCACAACACGGAGACCGTGCCGCGCCTCTATCGCCAGGTGCGCCTGGGCGCGCGCTACGAGCGGTCGCTCGACATGCTGGCTTATGCGAAGAGCTCGTCGCCGCTAACGCCGGTGAAGTCCGGACTGATGCTGGGCCTGGGGGAAACCATCGACGAAGTACTCGCCGTCATGCGCGACCTGCGCGCGCACGGCGTCGATATCCTGACTCTGGGACAGTACTTGCGCCCCTCGCCGAAGCATCTGCCCATCGTGCGCTACGTGCCCCCCGCCGAATTCGACGAGTTACGCCGCGGCGGTTATGAAATGGGCTTCGCGCACGTGGAATCCGGTCCGCTGGTCCGCAGTTCGTACCACGCCGCGGATTCGGTTGCACCGGCGGGGGTACCGGCCTAGCTAACGCACAATCCAATTCTCGCTCGCAGTCGCCGTGCAATCCGTGATCACGAGCTGCGTGCCGCCGCCTGTCGAGGGTCCCCCCGAACTGTCGAGGCAGTTCCCGGTTTTCGCCAAATAGATCAGCGCGCAGGTCGGACAGTCCAGACTCGCGCCGCTGGTGATCCACCATTGCTGGGTCGAACTGCTGCTACTGCTGCATGTGGACAGCTCTACCAGGCTCCCACTGCTGGTCCCCGCGGCGGTCAGGCATGTCGACGTGCCGTTCGCCGTTCCGATCCCGCGGATTTGACCGTCAGACAGGTTCCACTCGTCGTTAAACCCGCCGGAACAGGAGTAGGCAATCACCGGCGTGCCGCTAGCAGTCTTGCTACCTTCGACCACGGCGCACAGGTGCGGGGCGCCCGTGTTTAACTGGAATTCGGTGCGGCGCAGGATCCAATTCTGGCTTGATCCGAAATTGCAGGTGTTGATGATGAGCTGTGTACCGCCACCGGTTGAAGGTCCGCCGGTGCTATCCAGGCACATCACGCTCTGCACGCCAAGGATGGCCGTATTGCCGGTCGTCGCCGACGTGATGACCTGCCACTGCTGGTTTTGGCCGCCGTTGCATTGGTATAAATCCACAAGGGTTCCGGCGGTGACTCCGTTTCCTTTGACGTCGAGACACATGGACTTCGATCCCGTCGTGCCAATCCCTTGAAACTGGCCTCCGATATAGTTCCATTGCTGACCGAATGAGCCGGCGCAAGAATACGCGATTACCGGCGTCTCGTTGGCGATGTTGTTTCCTTCCACCGCGGCGCACAGGTAGGGGGCATTAGAACTTAACTGGAGTTGTGCCGCGCGCGCATGTCGCGGGCAGATAACCAGCGCGAGTAATACGAGCAATGCGTTCCTTACTCGGAATAACTGGGCACAATTCTTCATCATTGTTTCCTCCTCCGACCAAGTGTCCCTTCTCAGGGGAATCATAACAGGCTCCTGCTGGCTCTTTGCGGAAGAAACGTGGCTTTCCTCACCATAGGCGGCTCGCATTTCCCTGGCAGTTGCGGCTCGCCGTGCCTATTCGTACCTCAGCGCCTCCACCGGATCCAACTGCGCGGCCTTATACGCCGGCCAAATCCCAAAGAACAGCCCCGCGCTCACCGAAACCGCGATCCCCAACACTGCCGCCCGCAGAATGCGACAATCTGCGCCGCGCGGGATACGAGCTGGCCTTCGCGCACCCGGAATTCGGCCCGCGGGTCCGCGGTTCGTATCACGCTGCGGAGTCGGTCGTATGCGCGTAGATTCGCCGCTATTGCGGCGGGTATTGCGCTCCAAGCCGGCGCGTATTACCATACCCTTATGCGAACCATTTCCTTGAAATTGCCTGAGGCGCTCCTAGCCCAGCTCGATCAAGAGGCCAGGGCCAGACGGACGACCAAATCTTCGCTGGTGCGGGAGAGTCTGACCAAAACATTGTCCCAGGAAAAGCCAGGCGGCGCGCTTTCGTGTTTCGACGCGGCCCGCGACCTGGCGGGTAGCGTGCGTGGACTCCCTGAGGATATCGTGGTGAATCCGGATTACATGGCAGGTTTTGGCCGGTGAACAAAGGCGCGTGCCTGCTGGATACCGGCCCCCTGGTTAGCTTTCTTGCTTCCGGCGTGAGACACCACGCGTGGGCGGTCGAGCAATGGAAGCGGCTGCGGCCGCCGCTCCTGACGTGCGAACCTGTCCTTACCGAGGCGGCGTTTCTTCTGAAACGCGATGGCCATAATGCCGACGCGCTCTTTGAATTGGTCGAGCGAGGCGTGATTCGCATCGCGCTCGCTGTGCAGGAGGAGCAGACGGATGTCAGGGCGCTCATGCATCGCTATCGCAACAGGCCGATGTCCTTGGCCGATGCCTGTCTCGTTCGCCTCTCGGAAATTCATCCGGCTGGAGAGGTATTCACACTCGACTCCGATTTCCACATCTACCGCCGCCACGGGAATAAGATTATCCCGTTGCTAATGCCTGAATGAAACTGCTAACTCTGTGGCTCGCCGCCGGAGAATCGGCAGTGGAGACTGAATGAAATTCAGCGTCGATCCTTATCTAAGCCAAATCGTTGTGGTATGCTTGCCCAAGTCGAATCCTGCGGTCGCTCGGCTGCCCGAAAATACGTCGGTTGTCTCCCCGGCTTCGCGGCGACCAGTGACTTCGAGGCTGCGCCTATGAGGCGGGGTGGAGTCCTGGAACATCTTGCGAAACGGGAGGAAGTACTGTGCCGAGATCGGGATTGCCTGAGGCGATGGTTGATATTGCAGATAGGCTGGTCGAAAACGATTGGTTCCAAATGGTGTCGGACGATGAGTCGCGTTCATACTACGTGATCGGCGTCGAAGACTATTACGCTGATCTGAGCGGCGAGGTGACTTACAGTGGAATGGTCGTGAACACGGCAACCGAGGCGGGCCCTCTTGGCGAATACATCGCTCGTTCTCAAGTAGCGGGTGGTCATCCGGACTACCTCAAGCATTACCGGAAACGCCTCGAACAGGCTGGGGGTTCGCGTGCCGCTATCGACCGCTTTGTCGCTGGTGATTTCTCTGCCTTCGGCGATCTAAACGCTGAGCTAACGGACGCGAATCGTCAGGTTCTGGTCGACTTTGTCCAGGCATTTTGCCTAATCCGCTGTCGGGAGCAGGGCCGCCTGTTCCGCTTAGACGACTTAGACAAGGAGGAAGTAGAGGAGATTGACGACCGTCGGGCGAAGCTCTGCTCGCGCGAGATCGTCACCAAGTATGGGAAAATCGTTGGCCGATGGGAACAGCTTGACGCGCTCGCTTTTGAGGACGCTCAGTTGGAGGAGGCCTCGAAAACGTTCCTCTACGGATTCTACCGGGCGAGCGTCGTCCTCTGTGCATGCGCCCTGGAGCAACACTTGCAACGTCTCGCCGGCCCGAAAGGGGCGCGCACGTACACACAATTGGTTGAAGACGCGGCGGCCAATTACGGATTGGGAACGGCTTGGATTGAACAGGCAAAGGAGGTTCTTAAGCTGCGGAATCAGGTAGTGCATGAGAATCATGAACCATCGCATGACCAGGCTGGCCAAGTGCTGAGCAATGCGAGACATGTCCTGGCGCAGATTTCGTCGGATGGGCAGTGAACGACGCAATCTTACTCATACCTCAGCGCTTCCACCGGATCCAACTGCGCGGCCTTATACGCCGGCCAAATCCCGAAAAATAGCCCCACACTCACCGAAACCACAATCCCCAACACAGCCGCCCACATCGGCACCTGCGCCGGCAGCGACGTGAACACCAGGCGGCTGATCAGCGAAATGACCCAGCCGAAGAGAATACCCGCGACCCCGCCCAGGCTGGTCAGCACCGACGCCTCCAGCAGAAACTGCAGGATGATGTCGCGCCTCCGCGCGCCGATGGCCTTGCGTACGCCAATTTCCTGGGTGCGCTCCGTCACGGACACTAACATGATATTCATCACCCCAATGCCGCCTACTAACAGCCCGATCGAACTTAGCACGGCCATCACCAGGAAGGTAATCGCCGTAATCTGGCGGAAATCGGCCACCATCTGGTCGGCGGTCGACAGCGCGAAGTTATCGGGCTTATCGTAGGGCACGCGCCGGTCGATGCGCAGGATAGTGCGCACCTCGTCCAACGCCTTGGGAAGCTGGCCGTCCTTCGCGGTGACCACAATGGCGTTCTCCCGTGCGTTCGGAAACATCTTCTGCATCATCCAGTATGGAATCAGAATGCGCGTATCCTGGTCGCCGAAGAACGACGCGGCCGGACGGACCATGGTACCGATTACTTCCAACTCGTGGCCGTCCACGGTGATCGTTTTACCAATCGGATTCAGATTCGCATACAAGCCCTTCTCGATATCCGCGCCGATCACCGCCACGGGCGCTTTCCGCCGGCTCTCTTCCTCTGTGAAGAATCGCCCCAGGTGCATGTCCACTTGCCCGCCCCTGGCATAAGCCTCCTCCACGCCCATGAGATTAATGTCATACATGTCATTCGCTTTGTAGTGGGCGTTCAAAATCTCATCCGGGCCAAAGAGGAGGGGCGAGACATCCTGCACCGAAGGGCAGCGCGCGCCGATATCGACGGCGTTCTGCCATGTCAGGTCTTTGCGCGTACGCTCCTCCGGGCTCAAGCGATGCGTGCGCGGCCCCACTGGAAACTTGAATACAATGATCGAATTCGGTCCGAAGCTGCGCAGAACCGCGGTGATGGAGGTATCGAAGCCGGTCATGATAGCGCCCACCCCGATGATAGTGCCCGTCCCGATGATGACTCCCAGCACGGTCAGAAACGCGCGCAGCTTGTGCGACCGGATGGTCTGCAGCGCGAGCGCGAATCCGTTAATGAACGCCAGTCTGGTCATCGGCTATTTCTCCACGCGCAGGGCTTCGATAGGATCGAGCCGGGCCGCCCGCCGCGCCGGATAGATTCCGAAGAACAGCCCCACCATGCCCGAAAGCCCCACCCCTAGAAAGACGGAAGACCACGGCAAAGCCATAGGCACCGGCGTCACGTTACGCACCAGCACCGCCAATGTCCACGCGATCAGCACGCCGGCCAAGCCGCCAGTCGCCGCCAGGCACGATGACTCCACCAGGAACTGGTTCAGGATATCCCGCCGCCGCGCGCCCAGCGATTTGCGTATGCCGATCTCGTGCGTGCGTTCCGTCACCACCGCCAGCATGATGTTCATAATCACGATGCCGCCCACGATCATGAACACCGATACGATGCCTACCGCCATGGCGGCAATCGTGGCGGTCAGCCGCTCCCAAAGGGTGACGAAGGCCTCCGACGCGAAAAGCGAAAAGTTATCATCCTGGCCCGGCCCCAGGTGCCTGTACGCCCGCAACAGTGTGCGCGTCTCGTCCTGTGCTTCAGCCAGGTGCTCCTGGTCGATCGCCTTGGCCACCAACCGTATTCCAGTGTGCGCGCCGTACGTCTTGAAGTAGCTCTCCACTGGAATCATCACGAAGTTGTCCTGCGAATTGCCGAACACGCTCCCCAACTCTTTGGCCACCCCCACCACCTGGTACGGCGTGCCTTCCACCTGGATGGTCTTATCGATGGGGTCCACACCGGCGAAAAAACGGGTCCGGATGTCGTTGCCGATGAAGATGACCGCTGCGTGACGCCGCGCCTCTTCCGGCGTGATGCCGCGTCCGTATGCGATCTGCACATTGTTGATGGCGGGGATATTGTCGGTCACGCCCTCCACGTCCACATCCTCCATGGAGTCGCCCTTATACGCGACGCGCGTGCGCCGCGATACCATCATCCCTAGGCCCTTCAGCAGGGTGGCGTGGCTCTCGACGAACTCATACTCGTCGCGTTTGATCTCCGGGTTGCGCTTCATCATTTCGTAGAACTTCTTGGGGTCCCACGGCCCGAACCACGCCATGCGGACGATGCGGAATCCATCGGCGCCCATGTTCGACACCTTGTCGGAGATGTACAGATTCATCCCATGGATCAGCGCGGTCACGGCGATCAGGGTGGTGGTGGCCAGAATGATTCCGAGCAGCGTCAGGAAACTGCGCAGCTTGTTCTTGTGTAATGAGCTGAAAGCGATGCGGGTCGCCTCCCAAAAGGAGGCGCTGGGACGGAACTTGCGCGAGTGGCTCACAGGGCTACCTAAGGAGACGGCTCGGAAGGCCTCATTGTTCCTGACGAAACAACGGGACAAAAATAACGGCCGAATATGTTAAAATCGACTTGTATCTCAATCGCGGACTCAACCGATTGACCGCTAGCAGTCTTGCCGGAAGCATTGTCAACGCAAGGGGGCGCAACGGATTCGACGGGATTGAATCGTGATGGGGAGGCGTGCCGGGTTCCGAGCTCCCGTAAAACGATCGGAAAAACAGAACTGCCAACAACCAGTTCGCATACGCCGCCTAATTAATTAGGTAGCCGCTCCAGCCGCTGAGCCCGCGCGGCGGTGAGTGAGCGTCATTTTGCGGGATAGGCTGAAGTGCTTCGGTCCGGAGCATCAGGCCGAGATCAATCGGGCTAGGCGGCCGCCACTCTTGCCGATTCTGAGGCGGGCGCTGAAGTTGCTGAATCGCGCTACGCACGTAGTTCTCTTCATGGCGGGCTTTCTCGGACGCGGGTTCAACTCCCGCCGCCTCCACCAGCATATCTATATTGTTTTCAATGATATCACTGCATGGCCACGCACGAGGGGCCAATAGGGGCTACATCCGGGGTAGAATGGGCTATTCTCAGATTGCGACCGGATTGTCGCGGCGCGAAATTGCGCATACAAAACATGTGTGCGGTGCCTGTCAATCGCGCACTCCAGCGCATTTTGCGCGCGAAAATGCGACTTTTCATAGCCCCCGGACGGTGTGTATTGGTGTGTATTTTCCGAAGCCGGATCGATGGCTGATACCAAAGCATCAAAGCCTATGGACAAACGCGCGGCGCGCAGCGCATACAAATCGAAGAAGACCCCCACAGGCATCTTCGCCGTCCGCTGCAAAGCGACCGGCGACGTGTGGGTGGGCGATTCCAAGCACCTCGATTCGCAGGTGAACCGGATCTGGTTTGAATTGCGCGGCGGGCTCCACAGAAACAAGTCCATGCAGGCTATCTGGAACGCGCACGGCGAAGCTGAGTTTGGTTACGAAGTCCTTGAAACCCTCGACGACGACGTGGCGCCACTACTCCTCAAAGACTTGCTGGCGGAACGGCAGAAATACTGGCGGCAAGCCTTGGGCGCGCAGCCGACGTAGTGGTCTGTCACGTAGTAAACAACGGGGTCCGCAGCAAGCAGCTCTGCGCGGTCATGGAAATCCACGCGAACCACAAGAAAAGGGGGTTCGGCCGAGCGATTCGCAGGACACACGCCAGGAGTTTTCCATGGACCTTCAGCGCCGGGACTCCGGACACCCTGCTCTCCTCCACGCCGGGCAGCGCCAGTCCAATGTTCCGCACCGTGTCGAAGTCGATTGTGCTCCTGGGCATCGTCCAGCACGATTTGTTAGGACTCATCGTGCCCCAGCTCTGCGATCCGACTGTCGCGACGCGAAAAACGCGATTTTTCAGACCCTCCGAAAAGAGTCACAAAGGGTGTTTTTTGGGAAGATCGTCCCATCACGCTACCGATACTGTTTTGGCCGATGAGTGTTAGAACGAGCCTCAGCAATCTCCTCTCTCATGAGTGTATCCGCCGTACATCGTCTCCCAGGATCGAGCGTGCTTTATCGTTCGCAAACGTGATGTCACCGGACGCTGCATCTGCCGCTAGCACGCCCAGCGGTACTTGATGAAGAACACTTTGCAGACTCGCCAATTCCGCCTTCCACGTCTCAACAGCCCGATGATGGGCCAGCGCGTAGGATGTCGCCTCAACACGCTTTCGGAGGATTCCGACCAACACCGCTGCGACCACCCCCGAGGCAAAGAAGTGCAGGATTTCAAGACTCAGTATGACGATCACGAGCGGCGCCGCAGTCTTCACAAAATGACCGAGGCCAGGAATCGGGAACGCAATCGATCGGGATGAAAGGGGCCTCGTGACGGCGCCCGGGCATTCGTTTGACTGAAGAAGACAGACTGCTGCACAACGCCGGAGAGAATGCGCCTGGGAAGGGATGGTCGACGGAACTCATGGAGACAGTTTTGCACGGTTGTCGCAATCGGAATCTATTGTGTTTTGAGTCGTTTAGAAAGACAAGCGTAGGCAACGAATTGACGCTTTGCCATCAGCCGTCAAAACAATGATAACAGGATCTACTTCTCCTTATACACTTATCGGAAGCGTACGGCGGGATTTCGGTTTTTTTCGCCCCGGCCTGTACTCTCCGAATGCGTAAACGCACAATCCGAACTAGTTTGCCGGAGCCGTCGTGCCTAACCGGCGCAGCCCGCGGCGCAGGAGCGTGGCTGGAGCGTCGCGCAGCGGGTGCGCGCGCCGAGTGCGACCGGATTGCCGACCCCGAAACCCGATTTTTCGGACCGCTCGCGTGTATACCAAGGGTGGTTTTGGCGTACTTCGGACAACACCAGTCTCACAACCATTGTTAGCTCGTCTGGAACCGCTAGAACGTGTGACCGTGGCCGTTAGCGCCGCGCCGTGCGAGGTTTGTAAGCGGAGGTGGTCCTGGAATGGCGCCTATCGCTTTGAAGTTTGTTTTCACAATCTGTTCCGTAATGTTGTGGCGAGTCTTGTACGTCGCGATCATGTCCGGCGCGCAACGCCGGGCTGCACGCAGACACTGGAGGGTTGCCGAATTCAGCCGCAGGGTCAACTGGCCTGTATCAGAAAACGGGGGCCGTGTTGTCGAGTTGGCAACCGGGAACCAGCTTCGCAGGCGTCCTACATCGCTGCTTATGAAGTATCCGTTTGCAGAGCGCCGCAGTGCCTAATTGCCCGTGCCGTGCCGTTGATGGTAAGTGGCAAGCCTGTGGAAAAAGCCGCGGCTGGGCGGGACGGGCGATTCGTAACACCGCCAGATTCCCCAGTGGCTGGCACTCGCTCATAACAGTCCACTAGACGGCGACGTATTTGCGATGGACCCGTTCTTAGCGGCAAAATATCGCGTTCGCCTGGGCCATGCGGTCACGCCGCGCGGCAGCGCCAAATCTGAAACCAGCGCAATCCTAGTGGCTTCAATAGGCCCCCTGAGCAATTTTGACCAGACTCCAACGCGTTTAACTTGTATACTGAGCAGCAGGTCGCAGTCGTAAGATGACTCCAGAACATCCCGCCAGCCGCGGAGCCGGTCAACCCGTCGAACTCCCAGACCTCCGATCTTTGGGAGTACACCACTCCGTCATCCTTGTCGCTGATGACGAAGCCCTGATCCGAAATCTGGTTACTCTGCTATTGCAGCACGAGGGCTATTTCGTGCTTTCCGCCGCAGATGGTCATGAAGGGCTGGAGTTATCACGCAAGTACCCCGGGTCAATAGATTTGGTGATCACGGACATTCAAATGCCCAGACTGAACGGCACGGACCTGTGTGCGCATCTGATCCAAGAACGACCCGGAATCAAGGTATTGGTAATGTCGGGCAAGGACATGAGCGAGATCGTGCGCCAGAACGCCAACATGCCGTTCCTGCCTAAGCCGTTCGATGGAGAGACCCTGAAGGCGAGGGTTCGGGCGATCTTGGGCGATCCACCTCAGGCAGGGAGCGGTAATGAGCGCATGGCCGCGCCGTCCAGCCCTGCTGCTGGTTGAGGGGCTAAGCCTGCTCCCGCATACCGCTCATATCGATATTTCCTTCCGCTTCGGCCTTGCCTGCGACCGTCCTTACTTTCTCGTCGATCATGGATTTGAACTTTGATTTGGCGCTCCATGTCTGTTGTTTAAATGCATGCGAGAAAGCAAGGAATGGGGTCCGCTGTAGAGGACCTCCAGGGCGATGTTCCCGCCCGCATATGCCAGCAGGTTGTAGTTCCCCATGCGGAGGGCATCCTTGGCGCCGTAGCGGCCCGGGTACCAGCCATAAACGGCCGTCATCGTGCCCGCATACGGCGCGACCAGCGCGGGGAAAGAGAAGACGCGGTGGCCATCGCTGCCACGGCGCGCCGTCAAGGTCGAAATCACAGCATGCCTCAGCCGTGGAAACACGCCTGTGCACTCACAGCGGTAGTACAACGCGTCTTGCTTGAAGGCTTCCGACAGCGCATAACGGGTCGTGGTACTTACCACCGCGATTCCGAAGCCGGACCCGATGCGTTTGCCGTAACCCTCGGCGCCTTGCTTCCACTCCG
>Ga0187867_10002295_pt1 | contig 15961 bp, 10 predicted proteins | sample June2016WEW_13_1_FD_132976 | JGI IMG/M metagenome (GOLD analysis project Ga0187867, IMG submission 132976) | Peatland microbial communities from SPRUCE experiment site at the Marcell Experimental Forest, Minnesota, USA - June2016WEW_13_10 | ecosystem: Environmental > Terrestrial > Soil >...
GCCGCCGTGCCCGCGCTGTGCGCGCATTGCCACAGCGACGCCACCCTGATGCACCGTTTCAAGCCGCAACAACGCGTGGACCAATTGGCGTTGTACCTGACCAGCGTCCACGGAAAGCGCCTGGCTGCCGGAGACACCGCCGTCGCCAATTGCGTGGACTGCCACAGTGTGCACAACATCCGCGAAGTAAAGGATCCGCTATCGCCCGTGTATCCCCTGAAGCTGCCGGAGACTTGCGCGCGATGTCACGCGAACGCCGTCCACATGGCGCCTTACAAAATCGAAACGAACCAGTTCGCGGAATACCGCACCAGCGTACACTGGGAGGCCCTATCCAAGCGCGGCGACCTATCTGCGCCCAATTGCGCCTCCTGTCATGGGAACCACGGGGCCACGCCCCCGCAGGTTGCGTCGGCGGCGGAGGTCTGCGGGACCTGCCATGTCCTTTTCGAGGAGATGTACAACAAGAGTCCGCATCAGCCGGCATTCGCGGCTATGGGCGCAGGCGGGTGCACCATCTGCCACGGCAATCACGGCATCCGCAAGCCGGGGATCGCGATGCTGGCCGGAGCCGGTTCGGTGTGCGGGCAATGCCATGACGCCACCTCCGCCGGAGGAGCCGCCGCCACCCAAATGGCGGGGCTGCTGACGAAGCTGGATAACGCCCTCACACAATCCGACGCGATCCTCAACCGGGCGCGGGATTCCGGCATGGAGGTTTCCGAACCGATTCTGCGGCAAATGGAAGGCCGCGAGGCGCTGGTGAAGGCGCGTGTCGCTATGCACGCATTTCAGGCGGCGGCCGTGGCCAAACCCGTTGCGGAAGGTCTTGCCGTGGCGGCCGACACGCGCCGCGCAGGAGAGAGGGCGTTACAGGATCGCAATGGGCGCCGCGTTGGGCTGGCGCTGTCGCTGGTCACGATTTTGGTTACGATGGCCGGGCTTTGGATGGCTATCCGCTCGCTGGAGTCGAAAGCTCCAGCAGTTCCCAAGCCCGCCGGGAGGTGATTCATGCTTTTGCCTGCTGGTTTGCTGGCTATGTCGCTGGCTTTGCGTTTAACCGCCGGGGGCCTGGAATCGCCCGCGAGCGCCGAGGTGTGCGGCCGTTGTCACCGCGCCATCCACGAATCCTGGAAGACCTCCACCCATTCACAGGCCATGGAGAGCCGCTTGTTTCAGGATGCGCTGGCCGCTGCCGAAGCCGATTTCGGACCGGCCGGACGTATGGTCTGCCTGAACTGCCATTCCCCTATTGCAGCCAGAATCGGCGATGTCGGGCTGGAGAAGAAAGTGAGCTGGGAAGGCGTGACGTGCGACTTCTGCCATTCCATCCGGGAGGTCACTTTCGACGAGCGTAATCCGAAAGCTACTCTCAACTTTGGCGCAGTGAAGACCGGGCCACTCAGCGATGCCGTTTCCAAGGCGCATCAGACCGCCTATTCGGCCGTCCACACGTCTTCCGCGCTGTGTGCCACGTGTCATGAATATAAGAATGCCGGCGGCTTCCCCGTGCTGACCACGTATTCGGAGTGGAAGGCCAGCCGGTATTGGAAGGAAGGCAAACAGTGCCAGTTCTGCCACATGTCGCGGGTGGAAGGCGATGTGGTCGATCCGCGCGTGGCGCGCTCGTCGGATGCCAAGATCAATCTACACCAGATGCCGGGCAGCCACTCCTTGGACCAACTCAACAAAGCCGTCAAAGCCCGGCTCAATGCGGTCCGCGAAGGCGGCCAGTTGCGCGTCACCGTCGATGTCGAAAACCAGACGGCCGGCCACTACCTCCCTACCGGCTCGCCTCTGCGCCAGTTGGTGATGGAGTTGCGCGCCGATTCCGCCGGGGGCCTGCATTTCACCGAACAGCGGATCTACGCCCGCACCGTCGCCGACCAGCACGGAACGGTCCTGATGCGCGAGCACTTCGCTTTTTTGAAGGCCGCCAAACTGGTGTCCGACACGCGGCTGGCGCCCGGTGAAAAGCGCTCCGAAACATTTCTGTTCCAGATTCCCAAGGGTAGCCAGACCCAGGTGAAAGCCACCTTCTGGTATTACTACTCGCCCCTGGCTAAGACGGAATCGGAGAAGCGCGTCACATTCCTGACGCTGAACCGGTTGGCGCAATAGACGCTAAGAGCGTGCCGATCCCCCTTGCCGCGAAACCGCCAAAGTGCAAACCGCGATGCCGGTGGCTGCCACCAGCGGCACGATCAAGACCGCCATGTGACTCGATCCAGCCACCCAACCGCCGATCGCCGGACCGGCCGTGCCCCCTACCAGCGCAGCCGTCATAATGGCGCCGAAGACCGTTCCCGTTTCGTTCGGGAAACGGTCCCCGGCCACTCCCAGCGCCGTCGGGAAGACGGTCGACATTCCCAAGCCGAGCACGGCAAAGCCCGCGAGCATGCCGCCGAAGGTGGCGCTAAGCCGCACCACCGCGACTCCTGCAACGGTGATGGCGCAGGAGAGCAGCAGCAGATTGCGGCTGCCCAGGCGTTTTAGCCCGAGCGCGGCCAGAAGACGGCCGCCGCCCAGCGCCGCGCTCAGACTCACCAGCGCCAGGTCCGCGCGGCCGCTGGCCAGATGCAGGGTGTCCTGCATTACCTTGCCCGCCCAGACAAACAGACAATTCTCGTTGCCCGATTCGAAAAACAGCAGGACTCCGATGAGCCAAACCACCGGATGGTTCAGCACCCGCACTAAACTCCGGACCGGCGTTGCGGCATGCGCGGCGCGTGGAAATGGCAGCGTCAGCATCAACACCAGCACTGCTGCAGGAGCCGCAGCCAGCAGGTAGAGGATCGTCGCAGTGGAAAACCGCCCCGAGGCGAACGACATGAGCAAGGGCGCGGTCACGGCTCCCAGGCTAAAAGAAAAACCGAGCAGATTAAGCGCTACTCCGCGGCCCGCGACGCTCAGTTCGGACACCACCGCGTTGGTGGCTGTGTTCAGTATGCCGCCTCCGAAGCCATAGAGCAGCGCGGCCCCCGCCAGCGCCGGATAGCTGCTAAGCGACGGAATAGCGGCCAAAGCCGCAGCCACCATTCCCAAGCCCACGGAGAGCGCGGGTTTGGCTCCCAGCTTGTCCAGAACCGGACCGATCACTACCGTCACCGATAGTATGCCCGCGAGCGGGAACGATCCCAGGCTGCCGGCCCGTGCGCCGTTCACGTGGAGGCTGGGCAGCAAGGATCCCATCAGCAGCAGCACCACGCCGAACACGAACATGCACGCGTTCACGGTCAGCAGGAGCGCTCCTCGATGGATGGGAGTCTGGCCGCCGGTCATGGCGAAGCCTGGAATCGGTCGAAGCACAGCCGGGCCGCACCCAGAAGGCCCGCGCGCTCTCCCAGGCGGCTGCGCGCGATGCGCACCTGCTTCACCGCCAATGGTTGGGCCCATTGCCGCATCGTCCGGCGGGCCGGATCGAGCAGCAGATTTCCGGCCGCCGCCACGCCTCCGCCGATTACGATCGTCTCCGGATTCAGAATATCGACCAGGTTCGCCAGCGCCAGGCCCAGATAGTGGCCCGCCGCGGCCAGCACGCGTTGCGCGCGCGCGTCGCCCGCGCGCGCCAATTTCACCACCTCCCGCGCGGTGACCGGTTGCTTGAAAACGCGCGCGGCGGCGCGCGCGATGCCCGGCCCGGCCGCATGAAATTCGAGGCATCCGACGCTTTCGTAACCGCGGCGAAAACGATCGCGCACCGCCATCCAACCGGCGCAACCCGATAGTTCGCCATGCCCGCGAAGCAGGCGGCCGCCGCTAATGATTCCCGCACCGATACCGGTTCCGATCATGAGGAAAACTACTTCGCGGCAGCCCTTCGCCGATCCTTGCCACGCCTCGCCTGTCACGAATGCGTTGCGGTCGCTATCCACTACTGCCGGCAACTGCATCCGCTCCGCAAGCATACCGGCCAACGGCATCCGTTCCCATCCTGGTATGTTCGGCGCCCATACCACGCCGCTCGGGTGGGCCATGCCGGGAACATCCACGCCAACCGCGCACGCGCCGTGAGATGGCAGTTGGCCGAGCAGACGCGCGATGGTATCGATCACTGCGATGCCGCCCGCAGGCGGCGTGGGAGCGCGCAGCCGGTGGGTGATCCGGCCGGTATCCTCGACGCGCGCGGCGGCGATCTTGGTGCCGCCCAGGTCGGCTACCAGCGCGAAGCGGCGCGTCACTGGCGCTCCAGTTCGATCACCCAGATGCCGTCTTTGAGCAGAGGCCTGTGCAGCCGGACACCGTAGCCCCTTGCCTCCACGGGCGCATTGGGCACGTCCTCGCCGGTCAACAGGTCGCGCACACGCGCCCTCCAGGGAAGAGGTAGCTCGAGTGTGTAGTCGTTCTTCTCATTCCCGTGGTTGAAGACGAAAACAAATTGATAGCCGTCGCCGATGAGCCTACGAACCTCCACCTCCTGGACGGCCGTCAGCCACATTGAAGATAACGCCTCTCCAGCTATGGCCAGCAACAGTGCCCGCGTGGAGGCATCGTGGTTCCGCTGATAGGCAAGGCCCAGGAACGTTCCGGCTAGTATCGCTTTGCCGTGTCCATAAGCTTTTTGAACGATGGCCGCATCGCCGGAGGGAAACGTCGCCAAGACTTGAGCGCCCGGCAGCGCCTTCAGGTGCTCCTCGAATGCCGCTCCCAAAGCCGTCTGCCCCGGTAGCAGGCCAGAGAGGAGCATCTTCGGTTCCGCCTCCGGTCGAATCAGGATTTCGCGCGCGCCAAACAGTTCATCTAAGCCAAAGCCGGGCACGACCGGGCTGGCGAAGCCGCGCTCGTCGTTCCACGCCAGGCGCGCCTCAGCTACGACCGTTCCACCCTGCTTCACGTACTGCTTCAACACATCCGCCACACCTCGCGGCAGCATTACCGGATACGGCAAGAACAGGAGCTTGTATTGCCGCAGGCGATCCGCATCGAGAGCCATCGGGTGAACGAAGTCCACGGGAATCCCGGTTTCGAAGAACGCCCGGTACAAGCCCAGCAAGGAATCGCGCTCGGCATTGCCCAAAGTGGATGGCGAGGGCTGGCGTCCGCCGACCATGTACGAGAGCCGGTCGTAAAGGATGGCCACCTCGGCCGGCTCTCGTACATGGTCGGCGGACGTCAGCCCATATCCGTTCGATTCGAAGCCCGAACTCATCGGATACCAGGCGTAGTTGGCAATCTCCCGCGCGCCGTGCGCTACGGCCTGCCACATCCAGAATTCCTCATCGTGCGCGGTCACCGGTTCTACGATGCGCATACCCGTGGCGCCCTGCCCGGCCTGCAATTCACCGATCCAGAATCCCTTGCCGAAAGCATGCCCGGCCGAGCGCGTGAAATCCAGCCCAGCGGCGAGCATCCAGTACGGCCATGGACGCGCCGATTCCGAGTGTCTCGGGTAGAGCGAGGTGCCGTAGAAATCCGTGCTGGCCGACATCTTCCAGTCGTCCGGTTCGCCATAACCGTCGGTGGGCGACGTGAACAGCCCAGGCGCGCCGGCATGGCTGCTGATGGGATGCGTGCGGTCGGCGCTGCGAATGGCTTCCGTGCGGGTCTTCAGGTCGCCCGCCAGTTTGTCGTCGATAAATGCGCGCCAGTCCATGTAATCGGCGTAGGAAAGGATGGTTGAGAAGCGCGGGGCTTCGACCTGGTCCCAGCTTTCGAACTTGCGGTACCATGCCGCGTTCAGCGCATCCAGCGTGTTGTACTTCGTCCGCAGCCACTGGCGGAAGCGTGCCTGACTGCCCGGACAGAAGCAGAATTCCGGTTGCGCCAGCCAGGAAAAATCGGCCCAGTTAATGACGTGCGGCTCGCTCCACACATCCCAGCCATAGAGCGACTGGGATCGGTTGGCGTCCCGCGAGAGCGTTTCCAGAAACTTCACGATTTCCCGCCGCACACCCTCGTGATCGATGCAATATCCAGGCGCGGATTGCGAGGTGACGATGGCCCCGCTGCGATCCACGAAACGGCCTTCGGGATAGCGGTGTCCCACCCAATCCGGAGCCGAATCCAGATAGATCTGGATGATCACGCGCAGTCCGCGCTCGTCCGCCAATTTCAACAACAGCTCCAAGTTCTTGAAATCGAAGACACCCGGCTTCGGTTCGGCCGTGGCCCAATCCACCCAGCACTTGATCGTATTGAACCCTACGGCTTTGATCTGATCCAGATCGTTGCCCCACTCGGCGGCGCTTCCGGAATTGAGGGGGCTCATCATGGGGGCGCGCGCTTTCCCCCCGCCGTACCACACCGCCGCAGGGAAAAACGCGGAGGGCGCGGGCTGGGCCGATTGCGCCGCGACAGGGGCCCAGAGCATCGCCGCCGCGAGTATAGGCGGCATGAAATGCATGGCCGTCAGGACCGGCCTCCTATGAAGCGTTCGTAGGCGCGGAAGACTTCCTGGTTGTGATCGGGGCGAAGTCCCACGTTGGGCGAAACAAAAGTCGGCGGTTTTGTTCCGCTCCGCACCAGGCGCGCGCCGGTCTCCGCCACCAGCGCCATGGCGACCGAGACCGCCGCCACGGTGGACCCTGCGGCGAACTTCTCCTCGATCCCCTCCACGCCAACCAAGGCATCTTCCGGCGGAACGCAATTGTCAATCGCAATATCGGATGCTTCGGCCAGCGTCTTTCCGCTGGAATGTGTGGCCTTGGCCTGGGAGCGATTCTGATGCGACGAAACCGAAACCACCGCGAGTCCTTTTTTCTTCGCTGCGAGGGCCATCTCGATGGGCGCGGCATTCAGGCCGCCATGCGAGAAAACCAGCATCGAGTCCCGCGCCTCCAGACGGTAACTCTGCAGCACCACGGCCACGTAGCCTTCCTGGCGCTCCAGCCACAGCAGTTCTCTGGCGCCGCCCGGACCCACCACGTTCGACCACATCAGGCGTGGATCGTAGATGGGCTGGAAACCCACGAAGCTGCCGTATCGCGGGAAAATATCGAGCACCGGAATCACGGAGTGCCCGCTTCCAAACAGATACACCCGGCCGCCGGCTTGAATGGACTTCGCAAACGCCTGCGCGGCTTCCACGATCTTGTCTTTTTGTGTTTGCCGGATCGCGGCCACGATCTCTGTAATTCTATTCAGGTACTCTTCCGCAGCGGTATTTGTCATTACGGGATAGAATATCAGAGGTTCCGAGACACTTCTTTCGGGAGGATGAAGCATGCCTGTTCACACGCGGCGCCGCTTCCTTGAATCGATAGGACTGGGCGCGAGCGCCCTGCCGGCCGCGCAGATGCCGGGACGGCCCGCCTCGGCGGACAGCGAGACGCCCCAGCCGTCGCGGTCCAACATCATGGCTATCGCCGCGCACCCAGGAGATGCATTCTTCGCCATGGGTGCGCCGGTGGCGCTGGAAGCCAGCCTTGGCGGCCAGGGCGTGTTCCTCAGCCTGTCCCTCGGCGAAAGGGGATCGGCGTCTATTCCCGCGCCGCGCTACGGGGCCATGCAGCGGGAGGCCTCCGAGCGCGCCGCCCGGTTGCTGGCCGCGCAAGCCGCGTTTCTTACCTGGTCCGACGGCGAGATTCCAGTGAACGAAGAGGTGAAGTTGGCGGTCTGCGACATAATCCGCCAATACAGACCAGCCATCGTCGTGACTCACTGGAAGGGCAGTTGGCATAAGGATCACAGGGCTTGCTACGACATCGTGAACGACGCCGTCTTCTACGCTGGTTTGCCGGCCATCGCCCGCAAAGATAAAGCACACGCAGTGCCCAAAATGTTCTACGCCGACAACTGGGAGGATGCCGACGGATTCCGCGCGGATACTTTCCTCGATATCACGCCGGTCTTCGACCGTTGGATCGAAGCGTGCGCCGCGTTTCCCATGTGGCTCGGCGAAAACGGTTTCCGGTATAACGACTACTACCGCAGCCTGGCCGTGGAACGCGGCTGCCTGAGCGGTTCGCGATACGCTGTGGCGCTGATGTCGCCCGCCGAACAACTTGTGCGCCACGCGCGCGCGTTGTAGCGCGCACGTCAATCATTCGTGCTTGCAATATTGTATGCTGCACTCGTAGAGCGGCTTCGAGGACGATGGAGCCGCCACGCGGAGGGTCGCTTATGAAAGGCATCACCCGTAGATCCCTGCTGCACAGCGCGGCCGTGCCGGTAGCCGGAGCCTTCGCGCTGCCGGCGCTGTCCCAGGCGCTGCAAACCGCCACCCGGACCTATCAGAGGCCCCGTCTGAAAATCACGGACGTACGCACGGCCATGGTTCAGGTACACGGCCCTCAGGCGCACATTCGCATCTACACCGATCAGGGGCTTATCGGCCAAGGCGAATCCACCGATGCCGCGGTGGGCACGCCGGCGCTGGTGCAGGCCTTTCGCCGCTTCCTGATTGGCAGAGATCCCCTGAACGTGGACGCCATCTGGGAGCAACTGCGGCGGTCGGGCATCTTTGCGGGCGCCCAAGCCGGCCAGTACGTCACCGCCTTGTCCGGCGTAGAGATCGCCTTGTGGGACCTGGCCGGGAAAGCCTTGGGCTTGCCGATCTACCAGTTGATGGGCGGCAAGTTCCGCGACCGCGTCCGGATGTACTGCGATTCGGACATGAAAGACGTGATGGGCGCGGAGGCCGCCCGCAAGCTGCCGTGGATCAAAGAGGTCGGCTTCACCGCCATGAAGATGGACATAGACGACGCGCGCGATCCGGCCCGCTTCGACATGGTGAACCGCACGGCCAGCAACGGCGAGATCGATCGCATGGTCCGCGAGATGCGCCACATCCGCGATTCCATTCCGAAGGAAATGGACCTGGCCGTGGACATGCACGGCTTCTACGACGCTCCCACCGGTAAGCGGGTGGCACTCGCCGCCGAGGAATTCCGCCTGTTGTGGCTGGAAGAGCCTGTGCCGCCGGAGAACCTGGACGCCATGGCGGATATCCGGCATGCCACGAAGACTCCCATCTGCTGCGGCGAGAATCTGTACTTGCGATGGGGATTCGCCAAGCTGCTGGAGAAGCAGGCGGCGGACATCATCATGCCCGACATTCAGAAGGTCGGCGGGCTTTCCGAAGCGCGTAAGATCGCAAACATGGCGGACGCCTATTACATCCCGTTCGCGCCGCACTGCGTGGTTTCGCCGATCGGCACCATGGCGTCGGCGCATGTGTGCGCTTCGGTGCCGAATTTTCTGGTCTGCGAATGGCACTGGATCAATCATCTGGATGCGTGGAAAAGCTGGGTGAAGGAAGGCGAGATCATCGAGAAGGGCTACATCGCGGTGCCGGACCGCCCCGGCATCGGAGTGGAGATGAACGACGAGGCTGCCCGCAAATCGCAGATCCCGGGTACGCCCTGGTTCGAGGCAAATACATAGGAGGCACAAGATGGTTGATGTGAATGCTCGATACAAGGCCGCGCGGGGCATGCTCTGCGCCCTGCTCGCGGCAGTCGCGGCTGGCGCGCCGGCTTCGGGACAGGTGTTCAAGCTCTCTCCGGAGCAGCTCAAGTTGTACACGGCGGCGAACCCTTACGAGCGCTTCCCCGACGGACGGCCGAAAGTGCCCGACGCGATCCTGGAGAGAGTGAAAGGCCTCTCCGCGGAAGAGGTGTTCGGGTTGGAGCGCCGCGGCTATCCCAACCAGTTTGAAAACCACTGGCAGATCCTGCATCCCGACAAGAAACTGGTGGGGCGCGCGGTGACCTTGCAACTGATGCCGCTGCGTCCCGATGTGGCGGATGTGGATGGGGCCGGACTGCCGTCCTCCGCGCCGCGCGGCCAGCACATCACGCACCAGACCGCCATCAACCTGCTGCAGGCCGGCGATGTCCTGGTGGTGGACGCGCACGCCATCCCCGGCGGTATTATCGGCGACAATCTGGGTTTCTACATCTATAAGAAAGCCGCTGGTTTTGTGATCGACGGGGCCATTCGCGACCTCGACGGGATCAAAGAGTTCGACATGGCCGGATACTTCCGCGCGGCGGTTCCGCCGTTCCTGACCAGTTGCATGGTCACAGGCATCAACATACCGGTGCAGATCGGCAAAGCGATTGTGATGCCGGGCGACGTAGTCTTTGGCGACAGTGAAGGTGTTTACTTCATTCCTCCGCAACTGGTCAAGGAGGTGGTGGACACCGCGGACGAGACGCACATCCACGACGAATGGACGAAGAAGAAATTCGCCGAAGGTAAGTACAACTCGACCGACATTTACCCCCGGCCTGGCGACCCGGCGCTGCAGAAGGAATATCAGGATTATTTGAAGAGCCGCCTGGGAAAGCAGTGAACCCTGCGTTCCCAGGCTTCGCGCCGGAGTGTTATCCTGACGGTTGAAGTGTATGTCAATGTGCTTCCGTACCGCGCTCGCGGTGGGATCTCTCGGATGCATGGGCTTCCTGGCTCTGCTGCACGCGCAAAGGCCCTTTAAAGAATACCCGGCCATCGAGTACAACGACTTCCCTCTTCCGCCCGACTGGAAGGATCAGCAGCACGATTGGGTCCGGGCGCGCCTTCGGTATCCCGATATCTATGGTTATCCGGACAATTCGCGCCTTCGCATGAGAGCCAACCGTCCGTGGCCCGGCCAGTGGACCATGGATTACCCGCGATCCGACCGGCACCTGCTGGCAGGTGTCCGCCGGTTGACGCGAATCGATACGCGTTCGGTGGAGCAGGTTGTGGATCTGGACGGTACTGGCGACGTTTACAACTGGCCGATCATGTACGCGGTGGAAGTCGGACATTGGCTGCTTCCCCAGGAGCAGGCCAACCAGTTGAGGGAATACCTGCTGCGCGGGGGTTTCTTGATGGTCGACGATTTTCACGGATCAGAGTTGTGGCCCGATTACGCGACCCGGGAGCCGCTGAACGAGTGGGACACTTTCGTCCAGAGCTTACGGCGGGTCTTTCCCGACCGCCCCATCGAAGACATCCCCGACAGCGACCCGATTTTTCACACGATCTACGACTTGCAGGACCGGTTTCAGGTACCTGGCGCGCAGATTTTCGATACAGGCATCACCTACGAGAAGGGCCCCACCGGGAAAGTGCCGCATTGGCGTTGCATTCGCGACGAGAAGGGGCGCATCGTGGTGGCGATCTGCCACAACATGGATTTGGGCGATGCCTGGGAGTGGTCGGACGATGCGAAGTATCAGGAGAAGTGGGCGGCGCTCGCGTACCGCATCGCGATGGACTATTTCATTTACGATTTGACACATTAGGTTGAGCCGGCCGAAAGCCGTCCCCGGAGGGGACCCCAGGGCAATATTGCCCGCCCTCCAATGAAAATTTATGAGTTTCGATAGTGTGACCCGGCGTGGCCTGCTAGCGGGCGCCGCGGCGATGGCAGTGGTTTCGCGCGCGCAATCGGCCGCCGATCCTCTGGCTTGGACCCTCACGGAAGCCGCTCAGGCGCTGGCTAAGGGCGCGGTGTCGTCGGAGGAGCTGACCAAGCTGTGCCTGGCCCGAATCCACAAGCTGGACCCGGTTCTGAACGCTTTCATCACGCTGGATGAGACCTCCGCCCTGCAGCAGGCGCGAGAATGCGACCGGGAGCGAAAAGCGGGACGCGTATCCAGCCGCCTGCACGGGGTTCCCATCGCTTTGAAGGACAACATCGATACCGCTGGGGTGCGGACCACCGCCGCGGCCCGCGTATTCAAAGACCGCATTCCGGCCGAGGACGCGGAGGTAACCAGACGGCTGAAGACTGCGGTCCCGGTGTTCCTGGGCAAGCTGAACCTGGATGAAATGGCCTTCGAAGGGACCGGCACAACCGGCTGCTTCGGTCCGGTACACAATCCGTGGAATCCGGACAGAATTACGGGCGGGTCGTCGGCGGGTTCGGCGGCGGCGGTATCCACTGGGCTGTGCTTCGGATCGGTGGGAAGCGACGACGGAGGTTCGGTGCGCATCCCAGGCGCGTTCTGTGGCGTTGTGGGATTCAAGACGTCGTATGGCCGCGTAAGCACGCGCGGAGTGGTTCCTTCGGCCTATTCGCTGGACACCGTCGGTCCCATCGCGCGATCGGTTGAAGACGCCGCCGTTATGCTTCAGGCGATTGCCGGTTACGATCCGCAGGATGCCATTACGTTGGCGGAACCGGTGCCGGACTATTTGCAAGCGCTGCGCGCTCCGATCGGGGATTTGCGTGTGGGCGTGCCGCGCGATTATTTTTTCGACGGATTGCATCCGGATGTTGCCGCGGCGGTGGAAGAGGCGATTCGTCACCTGAAGGGAAGGGTGCCAGGCGTTCCCAAACAACAAGCGAACCTTTAACTATTGCAGCCAAATATAACCAAACACAATCGATCACCTCTACAATTCTTTCACTTCGCTTCGTTTGGTCAATTTCGTTTTCGATTCCGCACTCGCAAAACGCGTTCGCTGGAGGTGCAATACCACATCTTGGGGCCGATCCCCACGCGCCCCCTTTTGCAGTATAGAATGTACTTTACTTTTTCCGCCAACGAGTTTAGTATGGTTACGATCCCCCGAGCAAGACGAGGTAAACGTTTTTGCTGAAATTAAAGCGCGTCGAACTGCAGGGCTTCAAATCGTTCTGTGACCGCACGGAGCTACGCTTCAATGGCGGCGGCATCGCCGCCGTCGTCGGCCCCAACGGCTGTGGCAAATCCAACCTCAGCGATGCCATCAGTTGGGTGCTCGGCGAACAATCCGCGAAAAGTCTGCGCGGCGCCCGCATGGAGGACGTCATCTTCGCCGGCACCCGCGACCGCAAGCCCCTGGGCTTGGCCGCCGTCACCATGACGCTGGTCGATCCCCTGCTCTATCAGGAAGCGCACGAAGCCGCCACATCCGTCGCCGGAACCAACGGCCATGCCGGGCCCATCCCTATCACCGCCCCGCACGGCAAGAACGGCGAGATCACCATCACCCGCCGGCTCTACCGCTCCGGCGAGAGCGAGTACCTGATCAACGGCCACACCGCCCGCCTGCGCGATATCCAGGACATCTTCATGGGCACCGGCCTCGGCCCCGAAAGCTACGCCATCATCGAGCAGGGCCGCATCGGCCAGATCCTCAGCTCCAAACCGCAGGATCGCCGCTCGGTCATCGAAGAGGCCGCCGGCATCACCAAGTACAAGACCCGCAAACGGCTGGCGGAAGCCAAGCTGGAAAGCGCCAAGCAAAATCTGGCGCGCGTCTTCGACATCCTGGAAGAGGTCACCCGCCAGGTGAATTCGCTCAAACGGCAGGCCGCCAAAGCGCGGCGCTACGGCGAGCTCAAGACCGAGATGGATGCCCGCCTGCGCGTGGCGCTTTCCGGCAAGTTCCGCATGCTGGAGCGCGAAGCCGCCAAAGCCGCGCTCGATCTGAACCTGGCCTCCGCCGAACTGCGCGGCCTCTCCGAACAGGTGGCCGCCAAAGAACAGGCGCACACCGAACTGCAAGGCCAGTCCCACCAAAACGAGCAGCATCTCACCGAACGGCGGCGCGAGCTGGCCGAGTGCCATGTCGAAACCGAACGCACCCGCGGCCGCCTGGAAGCGCAGGTGAAGGAGAGCGGCGCCATCGAGCAGCGCATCGCCCAGGCCGAGCGCGAGTCGCAGGAGTTGGAGCTCCGCTTGGGCCGCCTCGGCGCGGATCTCGACGCGCACCAGCAACAAGTCGCCGCGCTCGACCTGCAAATCGGCCAGTCCCGCGAGCGCATGCTGGAGAAGAACCGCCTGCGCGAGGAACTGCAAGCCACCGTCCGCGAACGCGAACAAGCCATCGAAGCCAGCCGCACCGCCGTGCTGCGCCTCTTGGGCGAAGTATCCACGCTGCGCAACCAGCTCGCCCAACTGAACGAATACCTGGCGGGCATCGAGCGCGAAACCGCGCGCGCGCACAAGGAGGAGCAGACCTCCGCCGCCGAGTTGGAGCTGCTGGCCGTGGCGCGCAAGGCGCTTTCCGAAACCATGGCGCAGCGCCAGCTTGAGCTGGAATCGGTCGCCGGCGAACGGCAGCGCACCGAGGAAGATCTCAGCGTGCGCCGGCAGCATGCCGTCGAAGTGCGCGGCGCGATCGATCGGCTCCGCACCGAATGCTCGCAGATGCAGGCGCGCAAGGAATCGCTCGAAGAAGTGCTGGCGCATCGCAGCTACACCACCGAATCCGTGAAGCGACTCTTCGCCGCCCTGGAAAAAGGCAAGGCGCAGGACCTGCGGCCCCAAGGCGTGCTGGCCGATTTCGTGGAAGTCGACCCCCAGTTCGAAAAGCCCGCCGAAGAATTCCTGCACGACGAGTTGGAATACGTGGTCGTCGAAAACTGGGCGCAGGCCGACCGCGGCCTGGACTTCCTGCGCGCCGAACTCGACGGTCGCGCCACTTTCCTGGTGCATCCCGATAAAAACGGCAACGGCCATTTGCATCTCGCCGAACCGCCCATCGGACCGGAAACCGGCATCCTCTCGCGCCTCAGCGATTCGTTGCGCCTCACCAACGGCCTCACCGACCGCGCCGCCACCCTGCTGCCGCGCGTCTCGTTGTGCTTCGTGGCCGAGGACCGCGCGTCCGCCCAGCGCCTCGCCACCAGCTATCCGCATCTCTACTTCCTGACCACCGAAGGGCTCTGCTATCACGGCCACACCGTCACTGGCGGCAAGAAGACCGCCAGCGGTCCGCTGGCCATGAAGCGCGAAGCGCGCGAGCTGACCGTGGTCCTTGAAGGCAAGCAGAAAGCGCTCGACGAGCAGCTTTCTCGCCTGGAAGATCTGGACCGCGAGATCGCCATCCTGGCCGCCGAACTGGAGCGCTTGCGCGGCGTGCAGCAGGCCCGCGAAAAGGACCGTGTCGCGCTGGAACACGAGATGCGCAAGCTGGCCGACGACAATAACCGCGCCAACTCGCGGCTTTCCGTGGCGCGGCTGGAGCTCGACCGCCTGAAGCGCGATGCCGAACAGTCGCAGGCGCAGCGCGAACGCAATCAACAGGCCGTCGCCGAAAAGGAAGAATTGCGGGAACAGCGGGAACAGGAATTGGAGGATCAGCGGCAGTTCCTGGAGAAGCTCGAAATCGAAGCGGCCGCGCTGGGCGAAGATCATTCGGCGTTGCGCGCGGAGCTCGCCGGCCTCGAAGAGCGGCATCGCGCCGAACGCGCCGCCATGGGCCGCCTGGAAGCGCAGCATAAAGAGGCTACCTCCCGGCTGGGCGCGATCGCGGCCGAAATCGAGCGCCTCGGCGTGCATCGCGCAGGCCTGCTGGCCGACAACATCGAGTTGGATCGCAAGCTGGCGTCGCTCGCTGAACAGGCGCTTCAAACCGAGGCCGCCGTCAACCTCCTGGCCGCCGAGGAAGCCCGCATGCGCGAGACCCTGGCCGCCACCGAAGACGAGTTGAAGCAGCTTCGGGTCAAGGTCGAAGACGCGCACACCAACCGTTCGCAAATCGAAGTGGATCTCGTCCGGCGTCAGGCCGAGTTGAAGTATCTCGACGAAACCAGCCGCAAGGAATTGAACTCCGCCGTCGAGGATTTGGACGCCGGCGGCGAGACCGTGCCGGATATCGAAACCATCTCCGAGGCCGAACGTCTCTACGAGGAAGTTCGTGCCCGCATCGAGGCCCTGGGCCCCATCAACGCGCAGGCCATGGAGGAGTTTCAGGAGGCTTCGCAGCGCCAGGAGTTTCTCAGCGTGCAGCGGCAGGATTTACTGGATTCCATTCGCGACACGGAAAAAGCCATCGCCGAAATCGACATCGTTTCGCGCCAGAAATTCGCGGAAGCCTTCGCGCGCATCAACGAGAATTTCCGCGAGGCGTTCCAGACGCTGTTCGGCGGCGGTATCGGCGAGATGCGCCTGACCGACGAGACCAACCTGGCCGACTCGGGCATCGATATCGTGGCCTCGCCGCCCGGCAAGAAGCTGCAAAACGTCCTACTGCTTTCCGGCGGCGAGAAGGCGCTGGCGGCAGTGGCCCTGCTGATGGCCATCTTCCGCTATCAGCCCAGCCCCTTCTGCATCCTGGACGAAGTGGACGCGCCGCTGGACGAAGCCAACATCGA
>Ga0187867_10002298_pt1 | contig 15954 bp, 13 predicted proteins | sample June2016WEW_13_1_FD_132976 | JGI IMG/M metagenome (GOLD analysis project Ga0187867, IMG submission 132976) | Peatland microbial communities from SPRUCE experiment site at the Marcell Experimental Forest, Minnesota, USA - June2016WEW_13_10 | ecosystem: Environmental > Terrestrial > Soil >...
CACCCGGTGATAGAGATCGGCACCGATGCCGAGGTCGGCAAGATTCCGCCGCCGGCAACGGCCTAAGACCGCTCGCTAGGCCAGGACGGTCACCCAACCGAGGGCGGCGCCTCGGCTCAGCCCTCGGCCGTATAGGGCTTGCCGTCAGCGGCCGGCGCGCGAACGCGCCCGACGAGGCCCGAGACGACGGCGATGGTGATGATGTAGGGCGCCATGGACAAGAAGGGGGAGGGGATCTCGGGTCTGACGATGGCGACGAAACTCTGCACCGAGATGGCGAAGCCGAAGAGGAGGGCGGCGACGAGAGCTCCGAAGGGCCGCCAGCGGCCGAAGATCATTGCCGCCAGGGCGACATAGCCGTAGCCGTCGGTCATGCCGGCGGAGAACTGACCGACCGAGCCGAGGGTGAACACGGCTCCGCCGATGCCGGCGATGACACCGCCCATGATGACGTTCTGGTAGCGGATCCTCATGACGCTGATCCCGACCGTCTCGGCAGCACGGGGGTGCTCGCCGACTGCGCGCACGCGTAGGCCGCGACGCGTGTTGAACAGCCCGATGTTGATCGCCACGAGAAGCACCACGGCGAGGTACACGAAGATGTTCTGGTCGAACAGGACCGGACCGAGGATCGGGATCTTGCTGAGCAGCGGAAGGGCGATCGGAGAGAAAGTGTTCGGGCTGTTAAGCGTCGTCTGGTTGGGCGTCAGGACCTGCTCGGTGAGGAAGTTCGTAAGCCCGGTGCAAAAGGCGACGATCACGACGCCGACGATGATCTGGTCGGCCCCGTAGCGCAGGGCCAGGAAGGCCAAGAGGGACCCGAAGATGCCTCCCGCGACGGCGCCGCCGAGCATGCCGAGCCAGAGATCGCCCGAGACGCTTCCGATCATCGCCCCCAAGAAAGCGCCGGCGAGGAACTGACCCTCAATGGCGATGTTGACGACACCGGCTCGCTCGCACAAAAGGCCCGACATCGAGCCGTAGATGAGCGGCGTCGTGGCGATCAGCGTCTCCGCCAGCATGTCGACAAAATTGAGGGTCTCGTCGCGAGACACCCACATGAGGAACGCCCAGAAGAAGAGGATGACGCCGAGGGTGAAGATCAAGTACGCCCCGCGGCTGCTGCGACGGATCATGAGCACGAGCGCCAGCGCCGCCGCAAGGATGCCGAGCACCATGGAGACCCAGTGGACCGACATGACGAGGGGGGAGACCGCGACGGCAGGAGGAGCGGTCAGGAGGAAGGTTGCCTGTTGGCTCGTCGGCACCCCGAGACCGAACCCCCAGAACATGACGACCGCCAGAATGAGGACGAAGATGCCCATGCCTCGCCGACGGGCGACAGTGACGATGCGCCCCTCGGGCCTGATCGCCACATGAGCCTGGCTTGCGGCGGGAGCCACGTCGGCGGCGCTCATCAGCCCCATCCCTTGGAGATCAATTGCGTGAGGCTGCGGCCCGAGTCCTTGAGACGGTAGATGTCACGCACGAGGGCCGGCGTCGCCACCATGAAGACGATGAGCGCCTGGATCACCGTCGTAAGGTCGAGGTCGATGCCCGTCACCGCCTGCATGTTGCGCCCCCCGGTGATCATTGCCGCGAAGAGGAGCGAACCGAGGAACACACCGAGAGGACGGTTACGTCCCAAAAGAGCGACGGTGATGGCATTGAAACCGACTCCTCCTCCGTAGCCGGTCGCCATGAAGAAGTCGGTCCCCGACAAGCTGGCCATGCCGGCGAGTCCCACCAGCGCGCCTGACAACATAAGGACGAGCACCGTCACCTTCTTCACGTTCATGCCAGCGGTCCGGCCCGCGTCCGGGTTGATCCCGATCACGCGAAATGTAAAGCCGAGCGTGCTCTTGCGCATGAACCATGAGGCTCCCAACAAGACGAGGATGGCGACGATCAGCCCGGCGTTCACGCGCAGTCCACTGCCCAACAGGTGCGGCAGCCGAGCGCTGTTCGGCATGACTCTCGAGATGGCGTTCGTCTGGCCCTGTTGCTGGAAGGGCGCCGTCGTGAGCAGGTAGACGAGCAGGTAGAGCACTATGTAGTTGAGCATGATGGTCACGATGACCTCGTGCGCCCCGGTTTGCGCCTTCAAGATCCCGGGGATGAAGCCGACGATTGCTCCACCGACCGCGCCGGCGATGATGACGAGGGGAAGGTGGAGCCAGATCGTGGCGTGGACCTCGAAACCCACATAGAGCGATGCCAGCGCTCCTCCGATCAACTGGCCCTGGGCGCCGATGTTGAACACACCGGTGCTGAAGCCGATCGCCACGCCCATGCCGGCAAGCATGAGGGGTGTAGCCGAAACGAGCGTCTCGGAGATGGGCGAGAACGCCGCCGTCCAACCTCGCCCGGTCGAAATGGCGTGGCCGACGGCCGACGGGCTGAAGATCGATCCCTCGAACATCGCCGAATAGGCATTGGCAACGGTGTGCCAACTGGTGGCGAACGCCTCGCCCGGAGCCGAGCCGACCCTGCCCCAGGCGTGGAGCACGGCCGTGGAGGTGACGAGGATGAGGATGGCACCGATCACGAGCGCAGTGAAGATGGCGAGGATCGTCACGACGACCACGTTCGCCTCACTGAGGCGTCTCAGGTACCTGGTCCAGCCGACGCTTGCGGGCGGCTTCCCGTCCCCTCCCGCAGGCTCCTCCCCGCTGCCAGGCGGCTCCACCCCACCAGGGCTGCCGGTGGTGGCGTCGGCGCTGATCACGACGAACCCGGTCCGCCGGCGAGGGCAGCCACCGGGGCATCGGGCGGTGCTGAGTCGGTGACGCCCGCCATCATGAGGCCGAGCTCCTCGCGGCTGACACTCGGCTCGACGACCCCCATTATCCGTCCCCGGTACATCACGGCGATACGGTCGCCCAGTGCCATGACCTCATCGAGCTCGGCGGAGATGATGAGCACCGCTACCCCGTTGTCGCGCGCCTCGACGATCCTGCGGTGCACGTACTCGATGGAGCCGACGTCAAGCCCGCGCGTGGGCTGAGAGGCTACGAGCACCTTTACCGGACGCGACAGCTCGCGGGCGAGGATGACCTTTTGTTGGTTGCCTCCTGACAGCGCCCCGACGTTCGCGTCCACCGAGGACGTGCGGATGTCGAAGTCCTCGATCCTGTGCTCGGCGTTCGATTTCACCTCGGCGAGGTCCCTGGCGCCGTGGTGTGCGTGGGGGGGCACGTTGAAGATGTCGAGGACGAGGTTGTCCGCCACGGAGAGGGGCATGACGAGCCCGTCCTTTTGGCGGTCCTCGGGCACATCCGCCAGCCCAGCTTCGATCCTGCCCCGGGGCGAGGCGGAAGTCACGTCCTGGCCCTCCAGCACGATCTTGCCGCTTGTGACCTGTCTTAGGCCGGCGAGGGCCTCGGCGAACTCGGTCTGGCCGTTTCCCTGGACACCGGCCAGGGCGACGATCTCCCCGGCATGCACGTCGAGATCGACGTGGTCGACCATGGTGAGCCCGCGGTCGTCTCCCACAGTCAGACCGCGCACCTCGAGCACGGTCGGACCGGGTCGTGCCGGCCCCTTCTCGACGACGAGCTCGACCGATCGGCCGACCATCATCGAGGCGAGCTTGTTCTCGTCGGTCTCCTGCGGAGTCGTACTCCCGACCACGCGGCCCTGTCGCATGACCGTGATCCGGTCGGCTACGGCCAAGACCTCCTTCAGCTTGTGGGTGATGAACAGGATCGAGTGGCCGGACTGCTGGAGGGCGTGCATGGTCCGGAACAGGCTCTCGATCTCTTGAGGCGTGAGTACCGAGGTCGGCTCGTCGAGGATGAGCAGCTTGGCGTCGCGGGCCAGGGCCTTCAGGATCTCCACCCTTTGCTGGACCCCGACGGGAAGGTCCTCGACGATGGCATTGGGGTCGACTTCGAGCCCGTACTCCTGGGAAAGCTTGCGGATGTCCCGGTCGGCCTTGCGCCGGTCGAGGAGCCCGAGCCGCAAAATTGTCGGCTCGAACCCGAGCACGATGTTCTCGGCGGCGGTGAAGACCCCCACGAGCATGAAGTGCTGGTGGACCATCCCGATGCCGTGCCGCACGGCCTGGCCTGGGTTGGCGAAACGGACCGCTTGACCGTCGATTCGTATCTCACCGGAGTCGGGGTGCAAAAGACCGAAGAGCACGTTCATCAATGTGGTCTTCCCAGCGCCGTTCTCGCCGAGCAGGGCATGGATCTCGCCTTCGGCGACCTCGAGGTCGACGGCATCGTTGGCGACCAGGGCGCCGAAACGTTTTGTGATCTTGACGAGCTCGAGCTTCATCGCGCACCCATCGACGCGACAGCGCGTAGACCGGGGACGACGTACTCCCCGGTTCTACGCGCTGTGGGAATCACGGCTGGCTTGCTACCTCCTAGGCGAGACTCAACCTAACTCCTAGGCGAGCTCAACCTAATGGATAGTTGTTCGGATTGACAGATACCGTCCCAGCGATGATGCCCGCCCTGAGCTTGGTGATCTCGTTCTGGACGCCCATGGGGATCACGTGGGCGAAGTCGTGGTACGGAGACAGCGAGACGCCGTTGTTTGCCAGGTCACCGTTGTAGTTGCCACCCTTGAAGCTGCGGTGAGCGGCTGCTTCGACGGCGGCGCTGACCGAGGCGACGATGCCCTTGGTGACGCTCGTGATGAAGAGCGGGCAGTACTACGGGGCCGAGACACAGCCGTCGGTGTCGACCCACTCCATGAGGTTGCCGTGCCCGGCCGCCTTCACAGCCGCCGCTGCGCCGAGGCCGACGGATCCGGCCACGGGGAAGATGACGTCAGCGCCTTCTCCCATGAGCGACTCGGCGTCGGTCCTGCCGAGACCAAGGCTCGTGAAGTCGTTGGTGAACAGGCCGTTCCCGGCCAAGCTGTCGGCGGCCCGGCCAGGCGTCGGGGTCCAGCCGAGCGCCGTGACGTGCTTGTGGTTGATCTTGTCGTAGGCGCGTACTCCGGCGACCCAGCCGTCCATGTAAATGGTGACGGTCGGGATGTTCTCGCCACCGAAGGTGCCGACGATGCCGCTCTTGCTCATGGCCGCGGCCAGGTAGCCGCCGAGGAAGGCGTCCTGGGCCGTGTTGTAGTGAAGGCCCAAGAGGTTCTTGAGCGGCGGCGTGTAGGTGTAGTCGACGGTGGTGAACAACTGCTTGGGATGAGCCTTGGCGGAGGCGTAGGTGGCGTTCGCCATGTCGTAGCCGACGGTGACGATGATGCCGCAGTTCTCAGCGAGGAAGTCGTTGATGTTCGGCACATAGTCGCTCGTCGAGGTCGAGGAGAGGAACGTATAGGTGAGGCCCGGCACGGCAGCGGCGGCGACCTTCAGGCCCTGATATGCAGAGGCGTTGAAGGACCTGTCGTTGATGCCGCCGGTGTCGGTGACCTCGCAGGCCTTGAAGGCTGTCGCGGCGTGCGATGTGAGCGTCGTCGCTCGGGAGGCCGGCCTCGAGGTTGTGGCACCCGTGCTCGAGCCGACAGCGACGAGGGCGACGGCCGCCAGGGCTGTCACCGCCAACAGCGCCCGGATCCCGTTGCGCAGACTTCTTGTCCGAGTCATATCTATTGCAACCCCTTTCGTGAACGGAGGGCCGTTCGTCACCGATTGCAACGTCCGGCCCCCCACCAGCTCTCTTGGACTGTAGCCGTTTCGTAACAGACCGTACAGGGGCAAGATCCGGACAAGAAGTGAGAGCGGCTCTAGGCGTGGGAACTCGCGAGCACGTGTCTTGGACCTCGACGCGCAAGTGCGTCCCGGGCGGGACGAACCCGTGGGGAGCCAGGGACAGCGCCAGCTCGGCTACACTGCCCAGGCCGGGCTCGGCGCGAACTTCGCCCAGGTCACGGCTACTTTCTTAGATCCGGAGGCGTCACGTGCCCGCGACCGTTGTGGTCGGAACCCAGTGGGGCGACGAAGGGAAGGGCAAGATCACCGACCTGCTCGCCAAGGACGTGCAGGTCGTGGTCCGCTACCAGGGCGGCCACAACGCCGGGCACACCATCGTCGTCGGAGGTGAGACCTTCGCCCTGCAGCTCATCCCGAGCGGGATCCTCTACGACCACGTCGTGCCCGTGATCGGCAACGGCGTCGTGGTCGAGCCGACGGTGCTCCTGGCCGAGTGCGCCATGTTGAAAGCACGCGGGGTCGATGTGAGCCGCCTCGTCGTGTCCGGCAACGCGCATCTCGTCATGCCCTACCACGTCGAGCTCGACCGGGTCACCGAGCGCTATCTCGGCAAGGCGAAGCTCGGGACGACAAAGCGCGGGATCGGCCCCGCCTACGCGGACAAAGCCGCCCGTATAGGGCTACGGGTACAGGACCTTTTGGACGCGAAGATCTTCCGCCAAAAGCTCGACGTCGTGCTCCGGGAAAAGAACGCCGTCCTCGCCAAGGTGTACAACCGCTTGCCCTGCGACGCCGACCAGATCGCCGCGCAGTATCTCGACGAGGTCGCCCCCGCGCTGGCGCCGATGATCGGCGACTCTGTGAGGCTCGTGCACGAGGCGCTCGATGCCGGGCACCAGATCATGCTCGAGGGCGCCCAGGCCACGTTCTTGGACCTCGACCACGGGACCTATCCCTTCGTCACCTCCTCAAATCCGACCGCCGGCGGGGCCTGTGTGGGAAGCGGCATCGGACCCCGCGACGTCGACAGGGTCATCGGTGTCGCCAAGGCATACCTGACCCGCGTCGGATCCGGGCCCTTCCCGACCGAGGTCTTCGGCGAACAAGGCGACATACTCGTCGAGCTCGGGCATGAATACGGGACCAACACCGGTCGCCGGCGACGGCCGGGATGGCTCGATCTGGTCCTGCTCGGGCACGCTGTACGACTGAATTCCCTCTCCGAGATTGCGGTCACCAAGCTCGACGTGCTCTCCGGCTTCGATACCGTCAAAGTCTGCGTCGCTTACCGGGACGGCGACGACCTGTACGAGCACATCCCCTACCACCAGTCCGTGCTACACCGGGCCAAGCCTGTCTATAAGGAGCTGTCGGGATGGCGTGCAGACCTCTCCGGGGCACGGACCGTATCGGATCTCCCGCCATCAGCACGCGCCTACCTCGACGCTGTCGCCGAGTACACCGGCGTACCTGTGACATATGCGGGCGTCGGGCCCGGCCGCGAACAGTACGTGCGCCTCGAGCCGTGATCGCCCGAATACGAAGGCACCTCGCCCTCGGTGCGGCAGCCGGAGGTGCAATGGCATGATCCCCCGCTACTCAATGCCGGAGATGGCCGTCGTCTTTGCCGAGGAAACGCGCTTTGGGCTGTGGCTCGAGATCGAGCTGCTTGCAGTGGAGGCACTCTCCGAGATCGGCGTCGTCCCGCCAGGCCATGCAGCGGCGTGTCGCGCCCGCGCTCCGATAGTCGATACGGACTTCGTGCGGCGTGTGGCGGCACGTGAAGCCGTGACGGACCATGACGTGGCCGCCTTCGTAGACCTCGTGCAGGAATCGATAGGTCCGCCCGAGGGGTCCTGGATCCATTACGGCCTCACTTCGTCAGATGTGACCGACACCGCCTTGTGCGCAACGCTTGCGAGAAGCGCCGGGCTCCTCCTCGCTGCGCTCGACGGCCTCGTGTCTGTCTTGAAGCGCCGGGCGTTCGAGTTTGCAACCCTGCCCACGGTCGGTCGGACGCACGGTATGCACGCCGAGCCGACAACCTTCGGCACCAAGCTCGCCCTGGCCTGTTTACAGGCCGACCGCGACAGAGGAAGGCTCCGCCGGGCCGAAGAGGCAATCAGTGTCGGGAAGTTGTCCGGAGCAGTCGGCACCTACTCGAACATCGACCCGTTCATCGAGCAGTACGTCTGCGACGCCCTCGGGTTGTGCCCCGTTCCCGCTACCCAGGTGATCGCCCGCGACCGCCATGGCGAGTACCTCTACGCCTGTGCCGCTTTGGGCACGACCATCGAGTCTTTGGCAACAGAGATCCGCCACCTGCAGCGCACCGAGGTCGCTGAGGTGGAAGAGCCCTTCAAAAAGGGGCAGAAGGGCTCTTCGGCCATGCCCCATAAACGAAACCCCATCACGGCCGAACGCCTCGTCGGCCTTGCCCGAGTACTACGCGGCTACCTCGTCACCGGGCTCGAAGACGTCGCCCTTTGGCACGAGCGCGACATTTCCCACAGCTCGGTGGAGCGCATCGTTCTCCCCGATGCCAGCCTGGTCGCCTACTACGCCATAAAGACGATGACGAAACTCGTCGACGGACTGGTCGTCAACACAGAGCGCATGCGCGAGAACCTCTTCGAAGGCTCCCACGGTCTCGTGTTCTCCCAGCCCGTGCTGCTCGCCCTCGTCGGCGCGGGCCTCACGCGCGACGCGGCTTACCGCATAGTGCAGCGCACCGCCCGCGCGTCACACGAACAACGCAGGCCATTTCGTGACGTGCTCAGCGAGGATGCTGAGGTTACGGCCGCGTTCGGTGGTGCCGACGCGGCCTCAAGGTCGCTGGACCAGGCGTTCGACCTCGCTCGCGCGCTCATTCATGTAGGGCGCACCTTCGAAGCTCTGGAGAATGTCCCCGGTTGAGTCACAGCCATTGTGCCGTCACTGCCACCGGACGGTATCTAGGACCTGCGACTCCAGTGGATGCCGGCCTTCTGCAATACCTCCGCTGTGACACCGGCTTCGCGCCAGGTCGCATAGTCGATTCCCTTGCGTGATCCGTAGTCAGCCGCGACCGCCACAAAGGCCTTCTCGAGCTCGGGAAGGTCGTCCTCGGCCTCGGCGCTGGCACCTTCGATGCGTCGCTCGAGGTTGCGTCGCTCTTGAATGAGATGGATTCGTTGCAACGGATCGGCTGTGGCGAGCTTTGCCTCAAGATCCTCGAGACGCGCTTTCAAGGTGTCCGCGCTTGTCGAACGTCCACGGCGCGGCTTAGACCTCTCCAGGGCTACTAGGTACCGACGCACTGCATTTCCCTGGCGGCGACCCTCGGCCAACGCGTCTTTGTGCGACGGCGAGAGGCCAGGCTTGGTTGGCTTTTTTCTTGGTGGCATATAACCAGTATTACCCATAACGACGACACAATCCAATATGGCTTAGCCGGTCATCGAACGGCACGGTTACAAAGGGCGCGGCACGGCTCGCAGCTCGCACTTGATCGCTCGTCCAGACTCTGCCGCTCTGAGTACGCAGCCATCGCAGGTAGTGTCAACAAGCCAGTCGAAACACTTGTAACTGGCGACGTATCTGGTCTTCTTCGCTCACCATTGATGCCACCGCACAGCCCCGACGCCAGCTCTGTGGTCAGGGCCATGTGGAAGCGGAGCCGAGATGCACAGCTCCTAATGACACCTACACGCCGCACCGATCCGGGAGCCGATTGGATCGCCGTAGGCAGACTCCGGCGCGATACAGGGACTAGTCGGGCTGTATGAGGAAGGTGCCCGTGGACCGACTGACGAGACGCCCCTTTGCATCCTCGATACGTGCCTCGGCGAAAGCGACCTGCTTCGCCTTGCGCATGACCGCCCCGCGCACCGAGAGCCGCTCGCCACAAGTCGCGGGGCGCATCGTCTCAGTCTTTAGATCGAGGGCCACCCCGGTCCTATCCTTACCGGAAAGACCGGCACTTACCGCAAAGCTCATGGCGGCGTCGAGCACGACGGCATGCACACCGGCCTGGACGATGCCCTTTTGGTCACAGGCCAAAGTCGTAGGTTGCCAGGCTGCGCTCGCCCATCCTGCCCTGTCGTCATCCTCGAGGCCATAGTCGTCGAACAAAACTCCGATCGCCACAAGGATCGGCGCCCCGCTACCGCCCAAGAACCGGCTCATGTCTTCGCCCACAGACGGCTTTTTCGCGCCGGAAGCAGCGGGAGTCTTTGGGCTCATGACCTTCACGGTACTCGCAGCGACCGCCTTCGGGCGCGTACGGGCCCTATCGTTGCCCTATGCCCGCTGCTGTCATCATCGACGCGGTGCGCAGTCCCGGTGGCAAGCGCAACGGCAAGCTCTCGGGCTGGCACCCGGCCGACCTTTCCGCCGAAGTGTTGAGGGCGCTCATCACCCGCAATGACCTCGACCCCGCCTTGGTCGACGACGTCATCATGGGCTGTCTCAGCCAGGTCGGTGATCAGGCCTTGAACATAGGCCGCAACGCCGTGCTCGCCGCGGGCTTCCCCGAGTCCGTCCCCGCCGTGACAATCGACCGTCAATGCGGCTCTTCCCAGCAAGCCCTCCACTTCGCCGCCCAGGGTGTCATGGCGGGCGCCTACGAGGTGGTGATCGCCGCCGGCGTCGAGTGCATGAGCCGGGTCCCGATCGGGGCCTCGATCGGCTCGGGCGTGGGCTTCCCTTTCGGCCCCGGCGTGTCGGAACGTTACGCGCACGTCGGCGGTCTCGTCAGCCAAGGCATCGCGGCCGAGATGATCGCTGACAAGTGGGGGCTCTCGCGCGAGGCTCTCGACGAGCTCGCCGCTAAGAGCCAAGAGCGGGCAACGACGGCGACGAGCGAGGGCCGCTTCGAGCGTGAGATCGTCCCCGTCGCCGTAAAGGACGCCCACGGTCACAAGACGGGGGAGATCCTCCAGAGCGACGAAGGCATCCGGCCCGGGACGACGACCGAGACCTTGGCAAGCTTGCGACCTGCTTTCAAGGCCGACGGCAGGCTCACCGCCGGCAACTCGTCGCAGATCACCGACGGCGCCGCCGCCATCCTCGTCATGAGCGAGACACGGGCCGCTCGGCTCGGCTTTAGGCCACGGGCCCGCCTGGTCGAGTTCGCCGTCGTCGGCGTCGATCCGGTCACCATGCTCACCGGGCCCATCCCAGCCACGACAAAGGTGCTCGCACGCGCCGCCATGAGCCTTTCGGACATCGACCTCGTCGAGATCAACGAGGCATTCGCCCCTGTCGTGCTCGCCTGGGCCAAAGAGCACCACCCGGACCTCGACCGCGTGAACGTCAATGGCGGTGCCATCGCGCTCGGCCATCCGATAGGTGCCTCCGGCGCCAAGCTCATGGCTACCTTGCTCTGCGAACTGGAACGCTCCGGCGGTCGCTACGGCCTCGAGACGATGTGCGAGGGCGGCGGGCTCGCCAACGCGACGATCATCGAACGTCTCAGCTGAGGCCGGCCGTGGTCAAGGCCCGGGTCGGCGCACGTGTCGCGAGACTTTCTGGACCGGCCGGTAGCTGGTGCGTCAGTGGTACCGGTTCGTCAGTGGTACTGGGTGGCCATCATGGCCCCGGTGACGATCCCGACCAAGCCGCCGATCAAGTACCAGTTGCTCGGGCTGGCGGGCAGGATGCCCACGTAGTTGCCGACGATCAGAAGAAGCCCGAGGATGAGCAGCGCCAAGAGCAGCGGGCCGTACCAAGGCGGGCTGTGGCGGACGCTTTTCGGGATCGGCGCCGTGTAGCGCTTGTTGACCTCGCGTGTGTCCTTGGGCGGCGTCGCCCGACCCGAGGCGACGGGCTTTTTCTTCGGGGAGGTGCCCTCGTCGGATCCCTTCTTCGAGGAGGTGCCTTCGTCTGATCCCGCGCGCGCCTTGGCCACGAGCAACGAGGATACCTACGATTCGGGGGGCCGGTAACCTCGAGTCTCGTGAGCATCAAGGTGGCGGTCGTCGACAACTACGACAGCTTCGTCTACAACCTCGTCCAGTACTTGGGTGAGCTCGGCGCCGAGCCCGTCGTGGTCCGCAACGACGCCGTGGACGTGACCGGGATAAGAGCGCTCGGGGCGGCCGCTCTAGTGGTTTCGCCGGGCCCCGGTCGACCCGAGCACGCCGGGGTGAGCTCGGCGGCGATCGCGGAGCTGGGAGGCGAAGGCTTCCCGGTCCTCGGGGTGTGCCTGGGTCACCAGTGCATCGGGCAGGTCTTTGGAGGCGACATCGTGCGGGCACCCGAGATCGTGCACGGGAAGGCCTCGGAGATCCGCCACGACGGCCGGGGCGTGTTCAAAGGGCTGCCGGAGGTGTTCGAGGCCACGAGGTACCACTCCCTCGTCGTCGAGGCCGCCTCGGTGCCGGAGATCCTCGAGGTGAGCGCCTGGACGCGCGACGGCCTCGTGATGGGACTGCGCCACAAGAGCCTCCCGATAGAAGGCGTGCAGTTCCACCCAGAGTCCATCCTCACGGGCAAAGCCGGCCACGACCTGCTTCGGAACTTCTTGGAGCTCGCGACCACGACGGTCTCCGTCTGACCCGGCGCACCTGAGCGCCGCCAGGCCGGCGCCGGTGCGAGTCATCGGCCCAAAGGCCCGAACCTAGCCGGTGATCTGGGATATCCCGGACACCTGGGGAATGGAAGTCGTGGTCGTGGTCGTGGTGCTGGTCGTCGATGTCGTGGTCGTCGTGGTCGGCGGGAACTGCTCGATATCGATCGTGACGACAGAGCCTGGCGATACCGGGGTTGCCGGGCTGGGGGACTGGCTCGTCACGTACCCCGGTTCGTAGCCCTTCGTGGTGACAGGGACGATCGAGTAGGCGAGACCGGCCTTCTGGATGGCCCTGATGGCCTCGTTCTGGGTGTCGAGGGTGAGGTTCGGGACGATCGCCTCGGGGCCGAGGGAGATGATGAGCTCCACGGCCGAGCCTTTAACGGCGTAGTTGCCCGGCCGGGGGTAGGTGGTGATCACCCAGCCACTCTGCACGAATTTTGAATAGGTGGACCTGCCCATCACGACCTGGAAGCCGGCGGCGAGAAGGGCGGTGCGGGCGGTCTCGACGGTGACGTTCTGGTCGAATTTCGTCGGGACCTGCTCGGTCGCGAGGCCCTTGTAGACGGTAAGGGTCACGCTCGTCCCCTGGGCGTAGAAGCTCCCGCTCGGCGGATACTGGTTGGCGACGGTGCCGATGAGGGCCGGGTTCGTCGTCGGCTCGTGGGCGAGCTTGACCAAGAAGCCCTCACCGGCGATGACGGAGGTGGCCTGGGCCTGGGTCTTGCCGATCACGTACTGCATCAGCTCCTGCTTCGGCCCGCTGTCGACGGTCAGCAGCACCGAGTCGCCCTTTTTCACCAGGTTGCTCGGCGCCGGGCTCTCGGTCTGCACGAGGTGCAAATTGGCGGCTGATCCCACGACGAACTTCACGTCCGGCGTGAGCCCCTGGGCGCGCAGCTTGGACTCGGCGGTCTGGTAGTTCATGTTCACGACGTCTTCCAGGTGGACCGACGGCTCACCGCCGAAGTAGCCGAGGGCGCGTCCGCCGAAGTAGACGATCGCCGCCAGTCCGACGAGGAGGACGACGGCGGAGACGGCCCAGGGCACCCAGCGCCGTTTGGGAAGCTCCGTCTGGCCGGCACCTTGACCCGTGGAAGGCGCTGGGGCCGGGAGCGCCTCTTGGATGGCGGTGGGCGTCAATGGCACCCCGGCCGCCGTCAGCACGAGCGTCGGGTTCACCGGTGCCGCCACCGGCTGGGCGACCGTCGCCGTGGCGGCGGGCGCAGGTGCCAGCACGGGCTGGCCGCGCATGAAGCGCTCGAGGTCGTCGTGGAAGTCCTGAGCCGTGCCGTAGCGGGCCTGGGGCTGCTTGGCCATCGCCTGCATGATGATCGCCTCGAGGTCGCGTGGCACCCGGGGCTCGATCTCGCTCGGCAGCGCCGGGGTCTCCGAGACGTGCTTGTAAGCGATGGCGACGGGCGTGTCCGCTGTGAACGGCGGGCGTCCCGTGACCATCTCGTAGAGCACCACGCCGAGGGCGTAGACGTCGCTGCGCCCGTCCACTCCGAGGCCTTGAGCCTGCTCTGGGGAGAAGTAGGTGGCGGTGCCCATCACGAGCCCGGTCTGGGTGACGGTCTCGCTCTGGCCGATGGCCCGGGCGATGCCGAAGTCGGCTACCTTCACCTGCCCGTCGACGGTGATGAGGACGTTTCCCGGCTTGACGTCACGGTGCACGACGCCGTGGCGGTGGGCGTAGCTGAGGGCCTTGGCGATGTCGGCGGCTATCGCGGCCGCCCGCGTGGGTGAGAGCGGCGCCTGGGTGCGGATGACCGAGGACAAAGGCTCGCCGTCCACGAACTCCATGACGATGTAGTAGGTGCGGTCGGCCTCGCCCCAGTCGAACACCGGGACGATGTTCGGGTGCGACAGGTTCGCCGCCGCCTGGGCCTCCCGGCGGAAGCGCTCGACGAAGGAATGGTCCGAAGAGAGCTCCGGGAAGAGCATCTTCAACGCCACGGGACGGTCCAACAGCAGGTCGTGGGCGAGATAGACCTGGGCGGTCCCGCCGCGGGCGATCTGGCGGTTGAGCTCGTAACGGCCGTTGTAGACAGGGGGCGGGGTGTCGGACATCGTCGGGGGAAGCCTATTCCCCATGCCGGGCCGGCCGGGGAACCGTTCGGGAGGAAATGTGCTGCTCATAGATGCAGCTCCAGGGCCTTTTTCAGTACAGGAGCCAGGACCGGACCGGCTTCTTGGGCACCTGTGACGTCGATGCAGTCCCCACCGGGCGGGATCGGGACGATGGCCGCGACCGCGACCGTCGGGGTTTGGCCGGGACCGGCCGGTGCTGTGGCGATGAGCCAATTGTAGGTGCCACACCCAGTGCCGTTGATCTGCGCCGTGCCGGTCTTGGCGGCAACGGGGGGGAACTCGTAGGACGGGAACAGTCCGTAGCCGGTCCCGTAGGAATCCTCCGTGACGCCGAGCATGAGGTTTCGCACGGCCTGCGCCGTCCCCACAGAGGTGGCCTGTCTCCACGGATGGGGTTGGTAGGTCTCGACGACGTTGCCGTCGTCACCGACGACCTGATGCAAAAGATGCGGAGTCATGATGACGCCGTTGTCGGCTATTCCCGCCGCTACGAGCGCCATCTGCAGTGTCGTCGCCGTGACGTTCTCCTGCCCGATGGCAGATTTCATGAGACCGGGTATGTCGCCGACGAAGTCCTGCGGGGTGGGGAAGTTGGAGGCGGCGACCTCACCTTGGGGCAGGTCCAGGGGCGGGACACGGTCGAAGCCGAACGCCGCGGCTTGGTGGTAGAGCTTCTGGGCCCCGAGGCTCTGGCCGACGAGAGCGAAGGCCGTGTCACACGACCGGGCGAACACCTCGGCGAGGTCTCCGCCGCAGTACTCCCCGTTGAAGTTGTACAGCTGGATTCCGTTCGTGTCCGGGAGCGTGATCGAAGACACCGAGTGGAAGTAATGGTGCGCGATCTTGGGCTCCTGTTCGAACACGGCAGAGGAGTCGACGACCTTGAAGGTCGATCCTGGCGCTTTTGCCTGGGCTGTGGCGTAGTTGATCAACCCGCCGGTGTTGAGGAGCTTGTCGTAATTCTTCATGACGGCGTTGTAGCTGTGAACCGAGAACAGGTTGGGGTTGAACGTCGGGTTGCCGTACATGGCCAGGATGGCGCCGGTCTGGGGGTCGATGGCGACGACGGCGCCGGTCCGTCCGTCGAGGGCGGAGGCGGCCTCTTGCTGGAGCGCCACCGAGACGGTGAGGGTGATGTCGTCGGTCGTCTTGTGCTGGGTCAGCAGTTGGCCGAGTGTCGTCGCCGGCGAGTTGTGCTGGCTGAGGAACTGGTTGTACTCGGACTCGAGACCTGTGGCGCTCTCCACGGCGACCGAGTCGTAGCCGGTGATGCCGGCAAATAAGCCAGCTGTCGCGGCCGGGTAGACCCTGAGCTCGCCATAGCCGTCGTTCGTCGGAACCGATTTGGCGAGCACGACGCCGTCGGAGCTGTAGATGTCCCCTCGTGGGAGCTCGAAGGGGTTCGGCTCGTTCTGGGCGTTGTCCGGGTTGTTCACGAGCGATTGGGCCTGGCGTACCTGAAAGTTGTTCAGCTGCAGGAATAGGAGCACGAAGCAGGCCACAAGCACGAAACCGAGCCAACGGATGCGGCGGTTGATCATCCCGCCCTCACTTCGCGCCCTGTGTGGTCGTGGTGGCGAGAGCCGGCGCGGTCGTCGTGGTGGCGAGAGCCGGCGCCGTGGTCGTGGTGGTGGCGAGAGCCGGCGACGTGGTCGTGGTGGTGGCGACCGGCGAGGTGGTCGTC
>Ga0187867_10002299_pt1 | contig 15953 bp, 14 predicted proteins | sample June2016WEW_13_1_FD_132976 | JGI IMG/M metagenome (GOLD analysis project Ga0187867, IMG submission 132976) | Peatland microbial communities from SPRUCE experiment site at the Marcell Experimental Forest, Minnesota, USA - June2016WEW_13_10 | ecosystem: Environmental > Terrestrial > Soil >...
CCGCCGCTCTCACCGCCTCTCCCGCAACCGACCCCGCCCGGGCCGCTGAAGCCGTCGGCCGCGCCTACCTCGCCTTCGCCCGCGAGGAACCTGCCTTCTACGCTGCCATGTTCGAGGCTCGCATCGCGCGGGAACCGTTCCCCGACCTGCAGGCCGCCGGCGACCGAGCCTTCGCTGTCTTGCGCACCCTCGCCGAACGGTTGGCTGGCGCCGCACGCATCCAGCCCCGCCCGCCCGCGCTCATGATCGCGTTGCATATCTGGTCCCTCGCGCACGGCATCGCCTCGCTGTTCGGCCGCGCCGATCCTTCCCGCCGTCCGCTGCCGATGTCTGCCGAGGATCTGCTTGAGGCCGCCGTGCTGATTTATCTGCAAGGTCTCGGCGTCACAGTATCGCCGAAACCCGCTTGACGACCTCGGAAAACCCGCTATATGTAAATGTGTCTTACATTCACATGAGGGACGCCATGGCCACCGCCTCGAACTCACAACCATACCAAAACCCCGCCTGGGGGAGGCCGAGCAATCAGGCGGGGTCGGAGCCGCCGCCGTTCTGGCACCCCTGGGGCATCGGCCGCCCGATCGCCATCGCGGCACTCGTCTTCCTGGTCGCCGCCGGACACCTCGGCCGCATGCTGTTCTGGCCGGTCGCTCTGGCCGGACTGGTGTTCATGGTGGCCACCGGCCGCTTCGGCTGCCGTCGCCGTCGTTGGGCGCAAGGCGGCTGGGGCCAGCAAGGCCCGGGAAACCAGACCAACCAAGGACAGGGGAATAACATGTGGCAATCCTGCATGCCGCCATGGGCCAGATGGGGAAGTGGTAGCAACGCCACGCCTCCCGCACCGCCCACCAGCGGCAACCACGCCTTCGACGAATACCGCGCCGAGACCCTCCGCCGCCTGGAGGAGGAGCAGAACGAATTCTCGAGCTTTCTGGAGCGCCTCCGTTTCGCCAAGGACAAAGCCGAATTCGACCAGTTCATGGCGGACCGCCGGCAAGCTCCGCGGCCCCCTGCCGTGCCGGACGAACCCTCCCACGGCTGATCGAACTCCGGGCAACCGGGAACCGCCGCAAGCAGGGTATCTGTAACGGCGGCGTGATAGACAGAGGCGCGTCATGGGCACACACCCGTGGCGCGCCTCTTGCTTGTGCGCGTGCCAGAGGCTGCATACATGCGGCTGCAGCACGTTCCGCCTTGGAGATGCCAGGGACTCTGTGGCGAACCCCGCTGCGGCGGCGCTTCGGATGCATGGCAGGCGAAAAAAGCCATGCCAGGCCACGCGGGCGCAGGCTTTCGGCTCAGGTGAGGCATGACTATGGATGGCGAACGGACAAGTAAGGAACCGTAAGAAATGGCTGGCGTAGATGTTCTGGCAGAGGCCTTCAGTGGGGCAAATGCTGCGTTTCTGAGCGAGCAATATGCCCGTTGGGCAGTCAATCGCGCCTCCGTCGACCCCAGTTTTGCGGATCTGTTCGACGCCATGGACGACGAGGCCCGCGCCGTCCTCGCCGACGTCGCCGGTGCCTCCTGGGCGCCACACACAACCGCCGAGGTTCCCCCCGCCACCGCGCCCACGAACGAGCAGGTGCGTGCGGCAACGATCGCCTCGCTGCGCGCCCTGATGCTGATCCGTTCCTACCGGGTGCGCGGCCATCTGGAGGCGCGGCTCGATCCGCTTGGCCTGCAAATACCCGGCCCGCACGCCGAGCTTGATCCGCGCACCTACGGCTTCACCAACGCCGACCTCGATCGCCCGATTTTCATCGACAACGTACTGGGCCGCGAGACCGCGACACTGCGCGAAATCGTCCGCATCGTGCGTGATACGTACTGCGGCTCGATCGGTGTCGAGTTCATGCACATTCAGGACCCCGACCAGAAATCCTGGATCCAGCGCAAAGTTGAAGGTGCGCCTTGGATCGGCGCATTCAATGCCGAGCAAAAGCGCACCATCCTGCGGCAACTGACCGAGGCGGAAGGCTTCGAGGCATTTTGTCAAAAGCGCTACGTTACCACCAAACGTTTCGGCCTCGAGGGTGGCGAATCTGCCATCCCCGCCATGCACGCGATCATTGAGACCGCCGTTCGCGGCGGTGTGCGGGAAGTCGCCATCGGCATGCCGCACCGTGGCCGGTTGAACACCCTGGTCAACATCGTCAAAAAGCCGCTGACCGCGCTGTTCTCCGAATTCGGCGGCGAGAGTTTCAAGCCCGACGACGTGCAAGGTTCGGGCGACGTGAAATACCATCTCGGCACCTCGAGCGACCAGGACATTGCAGGCGCCACGGTGCATTTATCGCTGCAACCCAACCCATCGCATCTCGAAGCGGTCAATCCCGTGGTGATCGGCAAAGTGCGGGCCCGCCAGGACAGTGCGGGCGATACGCAACGCCGTAGTTCGGTAATGGCGATCCTGATGCATGGCGACGCGGCTTTCGCGGGTCAGGGTCTGGTCTACGAAACGCTGGCGATGAGCCAGTTGATCGGCTACCGTACCGGCGGCACGGTGCATGTGATCGTCAACAACCAGATCGGCTTTACCACGGTCCCGGCGCACGCCTATTCGGGTCTTTACTGCACCGATGTGGCGAAATCGATCCAGGCGCCGATCCTGCACGTCAACGGCGACGACCCCGAAGCGGTGATCTTCTGCGCCAACATGGCCGCCGAATTCCGTATGCGATTTGCCACGGATATCGTGCTGGACATCGTTTGCTATCGCCGCCACGGCCACAACGAAACCGATGAGCCGGCGTTCACTCAGCCGATCATGTATCGTGCGATCAACGCAATGAAGACCACGCGGACATTGTACGCGGAACGGCTTGCCGCCGAGGGTGTCGTTCCGGCGGCCGAGTCGCAGGCGATGTGGGATGCTTTCATGAAAACGCTGGAGGACGCCAACACCGCAGCGAAGTCCTACAAACCCAACAAGGCCGATTGGTTGGAGGGACATTGGGCCGGCTTTCAGGCCGCCGAACAGGAGTTCGAATACACCGAGCAGGCCACCGCCATCCCCGAACCGGTTTTGAAACAAATCGGCGGCGCATTGGCCCGGGTCCCCGCCGGGTTCGACCTAAACCCCAAAATCGCCCGTCAGCTCGAAGCCAAACAGGCCATGTTCGACACCGGTGAGGGCATCGATTGGGCCACTGGTGAGGCGCTGGCCTTTGGCTCATTGCTGTTGGAAGGCAGCCGTGTCCGGCTGTCGGGCGAAGATTGCCAGCGCGGAACCTTCAGTCAGCGTCACGCCGTGCTGATCGATCAGACCAATCAGCATGAATACGTTCCGCTGAACAATATCCGGCCCGATCAGGCAAAAATCGAAATCTACAACTCGCTGTTGTCGGAAGCCGGGGTTCTGGGGTGTGAGTACGGCTATTCGCTGGCCGATCCTCGCACGCTGGTGCTGTGGGAAGGCCAGTTCGGCGATTTCGCCAATGGTGCGCAGGTCATCATCGATCAATTCATCGCCAGCGGCGAGACCAAGTGGTTGCGGATGTCCGGACTTGTGATGCTGCTGCCGCATGGCTACGAAGGGCAGGGGCCGGAGCACTCCTCGGCACGGATCGAGCGCTATTTGCAACTGTGCGCCGAGCGGAACATTTGGGTTTGCAACCTGACCACGCCGGCGAATTACTTCCACGCGCTGCGGCGGCAGTTGCATCGCAATTTCCGCAAGCCGCTGATTGTGTTCACGCCGAAATCGCTGCTGCGCCACAAACTCGCGGTCTCGGCGGTGAGCGACATGACCGAAGGCAGCCGCTTTCAGTTCGTCATTCCGGAGATCGACGACATCGCGCCCGCCGAGCAGGTCCGCCGCGTGATCATCTGCTCCGGCAAGGTGTATTACGACCTGTTGCAGGAACGTCGTGCCAAGGATCTCAAGGACATCGCCATCATCCGGCTGGAACAAATCCATCCGTTTCCGGAAAACACCTTGGGCCGGGTGTTGAAACCTTACATCAACGCCGACGTCGTCTGGTGTCAGGAAGAGCCGGAAAACATGGGTGCCTGGAACTTCGTCGACCGGCGGATCGAACGGGTTCTGCACCGACTTGAAATGAAATCCTACCGTCCGGTCTATGTCGGACGCGAGGCGGCGGCGTCTCCGGCGACCGGTCTGGCCCGCACGCACATGGCGCAACAGGCGAGGTTGGTGACGACGGCTCTGGGTCTGGGCTGAGGAGGCGACCGATGGCGACCGAAATCAAAGTGCCTGCTCTGGGCGAGAGCGTCACGACTGCCACGATCGCACGCTGGATCAAGCATCCGGGTGACACTGTGGCCGCCGACGAGCCGCTGGTCGAACTGGAAACTGACAAAGTAACGGTCGAGGTTTCAGCGCCCGCCGCCGGCGTGCTGACCGCGATCAACTTCCCCGAAGGCAGCGAGGTCGAGGTTGGCGCGTTACTTGGCATGCTGGACGGCGACGTGAGTGCGGCGCCCCCGCCAGCACGCCCCGCCGCGCCGGCATCAGCCGCGGCTCCACCGGCAGTGACTGCGGCCCCTGTAGGTCGGGCAGCCGCAAACCCGGCCGCCGGGATCAATCCGCCCCCACGGCCATTGGGCCCGGTCACCAGACCGGCTGCGCCAGCCGCGGCAATGACGCTCACCGCATCTGCCACGTCATCGGCAAACGAGGCGCCGCCTCCCGTCCAGCCGGTGCATGAACCGCTTCCGGCTGCCGCCCGAATGCTGGAGGAACAGAAACTCGCGCCGGCCACGATCGGCCCAGGATCGGGGAAGGATGGTCGAATTACCAAGGGCGATGTGCTGGCCTTCCTCAACCGGCCTGCAGCGGCGGCTGCTATCCCCGCTGCGCCGGTGGCTGCAAGGGCTGCGGATCCGCGTGAGCAGCGCGTCAGGATGACCCGTTTGCGCCGGACCATCGCTGCGCGGTTGAAGGAAGCACAGAACACGGCCGCCATGCTGACCACCTTCAATGAGGTGGACATGTCGGCGGTGATGGCTCTGCGCGCCGAATATCGCGACGCTTTCGAGAAGAAGCACAACGGCGTGCGGCTCGGCTTCATGAGTGTTTTCGTCCGCGCCTGCTGCGTGGCGCTGAAGGAGTTCCCCGCCGTCAATGCCGAGATCGATGGCGACGACATCATCTACAAGAACTACGTCAATATGGGCATCGCGGTTGGCGGTCCCGCCGGCCTCGTCGTCCCGGTGATCCGTGACGCCGACACACTCGGCTTTGCCGGCATCGAGGCGGCAATCGCCGATTTCGGCAAACGCGCGCGCGATGGCCACTTGAAGCTGGAGGATCTGACCGGCGGCACGTTCAGCATCACCAACGGCGGGATCTACGGCTCGCTGATGTCCACGCCCATCCTCAATCCGCCGCAATCCGCCATATTGGGCATGCACAAAATCCAGGAGCGGCCGATGGTAGTCGCCGGCAAGATCGAGGTCCGGCCGATGATGTATCTTGCCGTGTCGTACGACCACCGGATTGTCGACGGCAAGGAGGCCGTTTCGTTCCTGGTCCGGGTCAAGGAAGGCGTTGAGGATCCGCGCCGGCTGCTGCTGGAGATCTGACCATGTTCGACCATATTGGCCTTGCCGTTCGCGACCTCGCCAGAACGCGTGCGTTTTACACTGTGGCGCTGGCGCCACTAGGCCTTCGTCTCCAGTATGACCATGACGACGTTGCCGCCTTTGGGCCACCCGGAAAGTGGGCGTTGTGGTTTTATGGCAAAGGCGATGGGCCGACTGGTGTCCATATCGCCCTGAAAGCGGAAACCCGTGCTCAGGTCGACGCTTTTTACGCTGCCGCAATCGCCGCCGGAGGCAAAGACAATGGTCCGCCGGGGCTGCGCCCGCATTATACGCCGACCTATTACGGCGCCTTCGTCTTCGATCCCGACGGCCACAATCTTGAAGCCGTCTGTTACGCGGCCGAGGTCTGAATGGCCGACGCATACGACCTTATCATCATCGGCTCGGGTCCTGGAGGGTATGTCTGCGCGATCCGCGCCGCACAGCTGGGCCTGAAGGTCGCCTGTGTCGAAAAGCGAGCCACGCTTGGCGGCACCTGCCTCAATATCGGCTGCATCCCCTCGAAAGCGTTGCTGCATTCGTCGGAGGATTTTGCCGCCGCCGGCCATGAATTCGCGGCACACGGCATCGTGATCGAAGGGATAAAGCTTGATCTTGCGAAGATGCAGGCGCGCAAAGACGACGTTGTCAGCGCCAACGTCAAGGGCGTCGAATTCCTGTTCCGCAAGAACAAGATTACCTGGCTCAAAGGCAGCGGTCGCATCGTCGCGGCGGGGGCGGTCGAGATCGCTGGCACCGTTTACCAAACCAAACACATTGTCATTGCCACCGGCAGTGAATCGACTCCGCTGCGGGGCGTCACCGTTGACGAGAAGCGGATCGTTACTTCGACGGGTGCGTTGGAACTCGACCAGGTGCCGAACCATCTCGTGGTAATCGGTGCCGGCGTGATCGGTCTGGAACTCGGCAGTGTCTGGCGGCGGCTTGGCGCACGGGTCACGGTGGTTGAATTCCTCGATCGGATTCTGCCAGGTATGGACGCGGAAATCGCCACCGCAACACGGCGTATCCTGGCCAAGCAGGGGTTGACGTTCCGGCTCAGCACCAAAGTCACCGGTGCAACCGCCGGTGACAACGGTGTCATATTGACCATGGAGCCGGTCGCGGGCGGCGCCACGGAACAACTCGCGGCCGACATTGTGCTGCTTGCCGTCGGGCGCCGTCCGTACCTCGAAGGTTTGGGCCTGGATGCCGTCGGCGTGGCGCTGGACGAGCGTGGCCGGGTCCGCACCGACGGTCATTACGCCACCACCATTCCCGGCATCTACGCCATTGGCGACGCCATCGCCGGGCCGATGCTCGCACATAAGGCCGAGGACGAAGGCGTCGCGGTGGCCGAAATCCTCGCCGGCAAAGCCGGTCATGTAAACTACGGCGTGATCCCCGCGGTGGTTTACACCTGGCCGGAGGTCGCCTCAGTTGGCCAGACCGAGGAAGAACTGAAAGCCGCAGGCATCGCGTACAATGTCGGCAAATTCCCGTTCACCGCCAATGGGCGCGCCCGCGCCATGGGCGACACCGACGGGTTCGTGAAGTTGCTGGCCGACAAGACCACCGACCGGTTGCTCGGCGCCCACATCGTTGGCCCGGATGCCGGCACGTTGATCGCCGAACTCGCCATTGCGATGGAGTTTGGTGCCTCAGCCGAGGATGTGGCCCGCACCTGTCACGCCCACCCAAGCCTGAATGAGGCGGTGAAGGAAGCCGCTCTGGCGGTTGACGGGCGGGCGTTGCATATCTGAGCCATGCATCCGATTGCTCTCACCATGGGCGACCCCGCCGGGATTGGCGGGGAACTCACCCTCCGCGCCTGGCTGGCCCACCCGGGTATGAACTTCGTGGCACTGGACGACCCTGAGCAGCTCGCCGGCGTGGCGAAGTCGCTGGCTTTGAATGTCCCGATGCGGATCGTCGAACACGCAGTCGAGGCTGCTGCGGTTTACTTGCACGCGCTACCCGTTCTGCCGGTCCGCCTTGCCGAGCCGGCAATCCCCGGCCAACCTAACCCGGCCAACGCAGCGTCCGTTGTGGCGTCGATCGAACGTGCGACCGCGCTTTGCCTGACCGGCGAGGCCTGCGCCATGGTCACCAATCCGATCAACAAGGCGGCGTTGTACCAGGCGGGCTTTCATTACCCCGGCCATACCGAGTTCCTCGCCGTGCTGACCGGTGCCGTTGGCCAGCAAATCATGATGTTGGCCAGTCCGCATCTGAAGGTCGTGCCGGTGACGGTGCATGCGTCGTTGCGCGCCTCCATTGCCATGCTGACGACGCAGATGATTGTTGACGCGGCACGCACAACGGCGACCGCTCTGCGCCGGGATTTCGGCCTCGTCCGACCCAGGCTCGCGGTCGCCGGACTGAACCCGCATGCCGGCGAGCAAGGCGCGCTTGGCGACGAGGAAACCGCGCTGATCCAGCCGGCCATCGATACGTTGCGCGCCGAGGGGATCGATGTGTCCGGCCCATGGCCGCCCGACACGATGTTCACGCCGGCGGCACGGCAGCGCTACGACGTGGCGATTTGCATGTATCACGATCAGGCGCTGATTCCGTTGAAGACGCTGGATATGGATCACGGCGTCAACGTGACGCTGGGGCTGCCGATCGTTCGCACCTCGCCCGACCATGGGACCGCCTATGACATCGCCGGCAAGGGCGTGGCCGATCCATCGAGCCTCATCGCCGCCCTCACTTTGGCCGCGGAACTTGCCAGCAGTCGTGCCCGGCAGGTGACATAATGGACAGCGACAAAGACGCGATCCGCGAACTGCTGCACCTGTATTGCTTCCACATGGACGAGGGCCGGTTCGCCGAACTCGCCGCCCTGTTCGCTGCCGATGGCGAATGGATCGCGCCGTATCATACCGCGCGCGGACCGGCCGCGATCACGGCATGGCTAACCCAATCGGTGCCTGCGTCGCCTCGGCGGATGCATTACGTGATGAACTCGGTGATCGCCGTGACGGGGGATGCGGCGACTGCGAAGTCGAATTACCTGGTCATGGTGGAAGGTCTGGACGGTCCGGTGCCGTCGGTCTGTGGCACCTACGCCGATATCGTGGTCCGTGGCCGTGACGGCTGGCGGTTCCGCAGGCGCGAACTGATCCACGCGTTCAAGGGTGAGATGCGACTGACCTTGCCATGACCGGCTCGAATGGGGCCTGATCCGGCGCTCCGGCGGCAAACAGCCATACGGGTTCACCCGCCGCCGGGATCGCCAACAGCGAAGAACACACCGTCCCGAACCCGGCCCGCGGCACTACGTTCATTTGCGCTCCGGCCGGGCCTGAGCGGTCGGCCAGGATTGCGCGCCATGCGTCCCAATGGTCCGGCTCGGGCGCCGCGGCATTGCGGAATCGGGTAAGATGGCGGGCGACCCTGGGACTTTCCATGTCATTGGGATCGTGCGCGGTAATCATTGAGACCCCTGGCGGCAGACGGTGCGCCGAAGGTTTGCCGTAGCCGGCACCGCGGATGAAGGTGGCGCCGGTGCGATCGGCAACGACCAGGTTGAAGCCGCGCCATTGACCAGCGTCCAACGACACGATCGCTGCGATGGCAGCAGGTGCGGTTGTCTCGGCCAAAGCGAGTAACGGCAACTCACCGCGGCTGCGTTTCCCTGCTGCCGGCCCCAAAGATCCTGGACGGTTTAGCACGGCGGCGGTGATGCCATGCGCGTTGAGCCCCATCCAGGTTCCCCCGGCGGTGCGGTCCCGGCCGGCGATTACGTCAGGATACTCAGGCCACCAGGCTTTTGGCGGGTCCCAGGCTCGGTCCACGCTCTCATCGCGGTTGGCTACGAAAATCATCGGCCACGCATGTTTCGGGCGAAGCAGCAGAACGACAGTGCACATGGCAAGGTTGGTGGCGGGAAATGGGCCAAGGCGTCAATGGGCGCTGCGCGGTTGGCCGGCAGTGCCTTATCGAGTTGGTTTTGCATCTGACGCCCCCTTCACGCTGGCGGCGATCCAACTATTGCGAGCAGGTTTCACTTTATCGACCGAACTGCTCTCCTGCCGAATTGCCAAAATTTTGCCCCAACCTGGTCGGGGAACCTTTCGCGCCGGGGTGACGTTAGCGTTTTGCACGCGGCAGTTCGCGCGTCAGGACCACGGGGCATCGCATGCTGATCTGATCGGCATCGTTGGCAATTAATCCGGTGACCTGCTCATGGTCTTCCCGTTCGTTTGAGCGGCGAGACATTTACTCATGAAACTAATGAGGAGATTCCGATGAGGAGACCACTGTTTTCCGTCGCCGCAGCATCCATGTTTCTGGCTGGCGTCGGGCTGGTTCATGCCCAGTCGACCACCACGACCACCACGACCTGGACCAACAGCGACGGCACCGTCATACGGAATGAGTCGACTACGCACCATTATCAGTCCTTCAGCGATCCGAGTTGGCAACCAGGTGTGGGCGCCGAACTGCCGCCGTCGGCAACACTCTATCCGTTGCCGCCAACGATCCATGTTCCGACGCCTGATCTATACAGCTACAGCATTATCAACAATGAACCGGTTGTCGTCGAGCGCTCGACGCGCAGGGTTGTCCACACCTGGGACTAACCTGGGCAGGTCAGGCTTCGTGACGCTTTGGCGGTTCAGAATTTAAGTCAAAACGTTTGACCGAACATTGCATCAGACCGGCGAGGAGTCCTCTTGAAAAAGAGGGCTCCTCGGTGCGTGAAGGACCTCTTGCTGTCGGCGTGGGAGCCATAACGGGTCCTGTTCGTCGATTTGTCGCCCATCGGTCATGTCTCGCCCTTGCGCCCGTGATGTCATAGCCGGGCGCCCATGCGGCAATTCCCCGTTCCATGACGGTTTCCGACCAGACTTGCGGTGCCCCCAGGGCCCGGTAGCATTCGCACCGTCCAAGAATGAGGAAACCGCCCGATGTGGGAACCCAGCACACGTTACCCTGACCCGTCCGTTCAGGTCCTGGACCCGAGCTTCAACGCCTTGCGTCTGCCGCTTGCCTCAGTCGAGCGGCTTTACACCGGCTGTCGCTGGTCCGAGGGACCGGTTTATTTCGGCGACGGGCGCTATGTCCTTTGGAGCGACATCCCCAACGATCGCATTCTGAAGTGGGAAGAAGAAACCGGCGCGGTAAGCGTGTTCCGGAAAACCTCGTACAACGCCAACGGCAACACGCGCGACCGAATGGGCCGCCTCGTCACCTGCGAGCATCGCGGCCGCCGCGTCACCCGCACCGAGTATGACGGCACGATCACCGTCCTCGCCGATTCATATCAGGGCAAGAAGCTGAATTCGCCCAATGACGTCGTGGTGAAGTCGGACAACTCGGTGTGGTTCACCGACCCGGCGTTCGGCCTTCTGGGCTATTACGAAGGCGAGATGCATCCGCAGGAACTGCCGATGTGCGTCTACCGGATCGACAGCCAGAGCGGTGAAATCACGATGGTCGCCGACGATGTCGAGGGTCCGAATGGTCTCGCGTTCTCCCCCGATGAATCGATCCTGTACGTTGTCGCATCGCGCGCTCAACCGAACCGGCTGATCCGGGCGTTCGATGTCGTCGGTGGGACGAAACTGACCCGGAACCGACCATTTATCGACGCCGGTCCGGGATCCCCGGATGGGTTCCGCGTCGATATCCATGGCAATTTGTGGTGCGGCTGGGGCATGGGCGAACCGGCGCTGGACGGCGTGCGGATTTTCAACTCGTCGGCGCAACCGATCGGCCATATCGGGCTGCCGGAGCGGTCCGCCAATCTGTGTTTCGGCGGCCGTTGGCGGAACCGTTTGTTCATGGCCGCCAGCCATGGCTTGTATGCGCTGTATGTCAATACGCAGGGGGCGCCGGGCGGTTAGCACCCGGGCACCGCCGTTTTGACCGGTCGTCGCCGGGTCACCCCGATGTCGCATCGCTCTGGCGCTGAAAAAGCTTATTCTCGCACGTGTCGGGCAAAATCATGTCGCTCATAGGTACTCGCTCATTCACCTCGATGCTCAGTTGGATGTTGTTGTGCGCCTGCGCCCCGGTGACCCCATCGGTCGCGCCGGCCTCCCTGCCACCCGACGCGTTCGGCGTGTACGAGGACAACGATATCGGAGCCCTCAACCAGTCATCCTGGGCGTTTGCCGCGCCCAGGCGAACACACGACGATCCGATCGACGCCGCCCGGGCGGTGATCGCCGTCGAATATCTGGCTGACGAGTTGCACCGTAACCCGCGCTGGGTTGACATGGATGTGACGTCGGCACTGGGAATGGCCCAGGCCCGCAAAGACACGCGCCGCGTTCTCGGCATCGTCCAGGACGCGCCGCCGAGGTCAGTGGTTGATGCGCTCCTGCGGTTCACCGCGGCGTTGAACGCCAGCGATCAGGCCGAGGCAATTCGAACACTCGGTTCACCGGTGTTTACGCTGCCGCCATCCCAGACCCTGCTCATCCTCTCCAACCTGCCGTACATCCAGTCAGCGAACGTTGCGACCCTTCAGGCAGCCAACGCAGCATTGCGGCGCTGAAGGTCAAAACTTATGTGGCGAGATTCCGGGTCCGTGAAAGTCGTAGTTCAGTGCCTTGTTGCGGTCGTCAGCGGAGCCAGGCGCCGGTGCAAGGCCCATGAACCCATGCAGCAGACCAGCACGCCTGTCCCGAGCAATGCCGCCATTTGCCAGTTGCCGCTGCGCAGCCGGTCGATGCACATCCCGGCGATCTGGGCTGGACAGATATGGACGGCCGCCCAAAGCAAGGCCGACGTGACGTTCGCGAGCAAAAACCGACCTCGCGACATCCCGGTGATCCCGGCAACAAGCGGTACCGTGGAGCGCAATACCGGGCTGAACCGGCACAGCGCCACGCTATAGGCGCCGTATCGCGCGAAAAACCGGTCCGCGCCGGCCATCAGTCGCGGCCGTTGCGCCAGTGGCCACCATTGCCGGATCACGAAGCGATAGCGGTAGCCGATCCAGTATGACAGATAGTCTCCAAGCACCGCGCCAAGCGCCGCCACCGCCATAAATGGCAACATCGGCTGGCCAGCGGCGGAAGCCGCACCCGCCACACCCATGACGATCACGGTGCCGGGAAGCAACGTGCCGACGATCGCTACGGCCCCGATGATCGCCGCAAGGAATGCAACCACCAGCGCCCATTCACCAGCGCCCATTCGGGATTTTGCGCCACAAACCCGAAGGCGCTGGCAAAAAATCCGTGGCCGTCGTTGATCAGTTCCCACATGGCGTTTGCTTCCAATCGCTCCCGGTGCGGTCTGGTGGTCAGGGCGGGCCAGGATAGCGGATTCTGTGAGCCGATGTGCCTTTCCGAGGCGTTGCAATCCCGTTACTCGCCATCTCCGGGACAATGATGCGGCAGGCGGTCGCGGCGCACGGCGCCAGGACCAGTGAAATTTCGCCCTGTGTCAGCGGGCCAATGACGCTCGAGGTATCACACCGGTGCGCCGTTCGCGTAAGGCTTCAACGCGGCAAAGATCGTGGCATTCGCCGGGGTTGGGATGCCGTGCTTGCGGCCCAGTACGACAACCCTGCCGGCGAGCCAGGGCAGTTCCAACCGGTTGCCGCGCGATAAATCGACGGCCATCGAGGCTACCCCGCTCGGTGGTGTCGATCTGATCATCGCGATCTGGTCCTCGACGACAGAGGCGGGCAGCCGGACACCCTCGGCACGACCGACCGCCTCGGTCTCACGCATTACGTTCTCAAACAACGAAAACACGTCGGGGTCGTCGCGTAGCTTGCCGATCGGCAGGCGAGTGATCGCGGTGCCGCCGCTCATCGCAGTGAGCAAAACGAATTTCTGCCAGATTGGCACGGCGATGTCGGCGCTGAGGGTGACATCGAAGCCGGCGGTTTGGCACAGTGCCTGAAATGCCTCGGCGCGTGGCGTGGTCTTGCCATCGCGCTCGCCGAATGCCAGCGACATGAACGTGCCTGTCTGACGGACCACTCCTGGGCTGGCGATCGTGGCGCTGACCGAGACCGTACCGGCCATGACGTGCGCTGCCCCGAGGATCGGGACCAGCCGATCACTCGCGTCGATGCCATTTTGCATCGGTATGACGCCGGTATTGGGACCGATCAGCGGTTTAATCTGCTCGCCCGCGGTCTCGACATCCCAGAGCTTCACGCAAAACAGCACGATATCGACCCGCCCGATCGAGGCCGGATCATCGGTTGCCTGCACCGGACGAACCAGGGTCTCCCCGCGATCGCCGAACACGCGTAGCCCGTTTTCTTGCATCGCGGCCAGATGAGCGCCGCGCGCCACGAACGTGACATCGGCGCCGGCCTTTGCGAGTGCCGCGCCAAAAGCTCCACCGACACCGCCGGCGCCGATTACCGCGATCCGCATGACTGGACTCCTGTTTGCTGGCAGCCTAACCCCTTCGCCGGTTATCGGCGAGTGGCTTTGCCGCAGTTTGGCGTGCAGCGAAGAGGGTTCGGGCGTGGAGGAAGTCGATTGCGTTGTCGTCGGTGCCGGGGCCGTCGGTCTGGCAGTGGCTCGCGCTCTGGCATTGGCTGGCCGGGAGGTGATCATCCTGGAGGCGGCAGAGGGCATCGGTACCGAAACGTCTTCCCGCAACAGCGAGGTCATTCACGCCGGCATTTATTATCCGGCCAACAGTTTGATGGCGCGGTTCTGCGTCGAGGGGCGGCGCAGGTTGTATCCGTATTGTCGGGAGAAAGGCGTGCCGCACGAGAATTGCGGCAAGCTGATCGTCGCCACCAGCGAGCAGGAGGACGCGATGCTGGCCGGCATCAAGCAGCGCGCCGAGGCCAACGGCGTCGAAGGGATGCGTGTGCTGACCCGCGACGAAGCAGTGGCGATGGAACCCGCATTGCGCTGCACCAGCGCATTGCTGTCGCCGATGACCGGAATCATCGACAGTCATGCTTTCATGTTGGCGCTGCAGGGCGATGCCGAGAACGCCGGTGCGATCCCGGTGTTCTTCAGCCCGGCACTTGGCGCTCATGTGCGGGATCGACAATTGGAAATAGATGTCGGTGGCGCCGACCCGATGACGTTACGCTGCCGGTTGATGGTGAACTCGGCGGGATTGCACGCGCCGCTGTTGGCGCGACGGATCGTCGGCATGCCGCCCGATCGGGTGCCGACCGAGTATTACGCCAAAGGCAATTATTTTACCTTGACCGGCCGTTCGCCGTTCTCGCGGCTGATTTATCCGGTGCCGGTGCCGGGTGGGCTCGGGGTGCATTTGACGATCGATCTGGGCGGTCAGGCGCGATTTGGTCCCGACGTGGAATGGATCGATGCGATCGACTACACGGTCGATCCCAGACGGTCGGATGGATTTTATGAGGCGGTGCGGCGTTATTGGCCGGGCCTGAAGGATGGCGCGCTGCAGCCGGGCTATGCCGGAATTCGGCCGAAGATCGTGCCGCGAGGTGCTCAGGCGCAAGACTTCGTGGTGCAAGGGCCGCAAACCCATGGGGTCCCGGGACTGATCAATTTGTTTGGGATCGAAAGTCCCGGGCTGACGGCGTCCCTGGCAATAGCTGATCATGTACTGGAGGTCGCGGCGACCGGTTAGCACCCGGCTTCCCTGACACCCGACCCGCCCTCTGTCCTTGCGGGCGCAGCGAAGCAATCTCTGTCAGCGGGAGATCGGAAGATTGCTCAACAACGTTCGCAAAGTCAGCGGACGGCCCTTCCCGAATCGGTTCGATCCCGGCAACGCTCTGCTCATCGCAAAACCGTTGCATCCCGAGTCGTTCCGATCTCGGCTGAGAGGAAGCGCACTGTGACACTGGTTGATCCGGGTCAGATTACCGTCTACCGCGACGCCCGCCCGATTCACATTTCAGGCTACGATCGTCAGGAGAACGATTTTTATCCGACGCCTGACTGGGTGACCGAGGCACTCCTGAACAGCGTGACGTTGCGCGGTCCGGTCTGGGAACCGTGCTGTGGCGATGGCGCCATGGCTCGAACGATCGAAGCGAGAGGCTACGAGGTCGTGGCCAGCGACATCGCAGATCGAGGCTACGGTCAGATCGGGGTTGATTTTCTGGAGTGCGAGAGTTTCCCGGACGGCTGCCAGAGCATGGTAACCAATCCGCCGTATGGCGATGGCGGCGGCTCGCTGAAAGGCGTTCAGGTGCCGGGTGCGCTGTTGCATTTTGTTCGGCATGCGATTCGGTTGACTGAACAGGCCGATGGCCAGCTGGCGCTGCTGGTGCGGTTTCAATGGCTCGCGGGGAAGAAGGCGGCGAATTTGATTTCGTCAGGCCCACTCAGCAAGGTCGTCGTTCTGCGTCGGCGAATCAGGTGGTTCGATATGGGGCCGATGACCAATCACGGGCAGCATCACCATGCCTGGTTGTTCTGGGATTGCCGGCACGAAAAGGGTCGCCCACCGGAAATGGTGTTTGC
>Ga0187867_10002300_pt1 | contig 15949 bp, 13 predicted proteins | sample June2016WEW_13_1_FD_132976 | JGI IMG/M metagenome (GOLD analysis project Ga0187867, IMG submission 132976) | Peatland microbial communities from SPRUCE experiment site at the Marcell Experimental Forest, Minnesota, USA - June2016WEW_13_10 | ecosystem: Environmental > Terrestrial > Soil >...
CAGCAGGAGTACAACAAGGAGCACGGGATCGACCCGCAGACGATCCGCAAGGCCGTGACCGACCTTGTGGCTCAGTTCCGCAGCGCTGCGGGCGCTGGTGGCGACGGCTTCGGCGCCGGGGCGCCGCTGCCCAGCCGTGCCGGGTCCGACCGGTCCCGCCGCGCCGGACGGCGAGCCGTCGAGCGTGCCGCCGACCTGCTCGAGGTGTCCGTGAAGGGGCGCACGGGCAACGGCGAACTTCCCGTGGACGAGCTCGGGAGGCTGATCGCGACGCTCGAGCGTGAGATGCAAGCTGCGGCCGCGGAGCTTCGTTTCGAGTATGCGGCGAGGTTGCGGGACGAGATCCGGTCGCTGCGCAGGGAGCTCAGGGAGGTCGGGTGAGCACTCCGGGCCCAGCCCCGATCACTGGCTCAGGCACGCCGGGCGCACACCGGCACGCCCCGGTTCCCGACTCGTGCGGCCCGGTCGATAGGTAGTCTGCGGCCGTGCCGAGCACCCTCGTTGTTCGCGGGGCCCGCGAGCACAATCTCAAGAACGTCTCGATAGAGCTCCCGCGCGACCGCCTCATCGTGTTCACGGGGCTGTCGGGTTCGGGCAAGTCGTCGCTCGCGTTCGACACGATCTATGCCGAGGGCCAGCGGCGCTACGTCGAGTCGTTGTCGTCTTACGCCCGGCAGTTCCTCGGGCAGATGGACAAGCCGGATGTGGACTTCATCGAGGGACTGTCGCCCGCGATCTCCATTGACCAGAAGTCCTCGTCGCGCAACCCCCGTTCGACGGTCGGGACCGTCACGGAGATCTATGACTACCTGCGCCTGCTCTATGCGCGCATCGGCCAGCCCCACTGCCCCAGCTGCGGCCGGCTGGTCACCCGCCAGAGCCCCCAGCAGATCGTCGACCGCCTGAGCGACCTGCCCGACGGGACCAGGTTCCAGGTTCTCGCTCCGGTCGTGCGCGGTCGCAAGGGCGAGTACTCGGCGCTCCTCGACGACCTCGCCAAGCAGGGCTTCGCGAGGGCGCGCGTGGACGGCGAGCTCATCGATCTTTCCGAGCGCGCCGCGCTCGAGCTCGCCCGTTACGAACAGCACACCATCGAGGTCGTTGTCGACCGCCTCGTCCGTCGCGAGGGCATCGAGCGCCGACTCACCGACTCGATCGAGACGGCGCTACGCCTCGGCGAGGGGATCGCCGAGATCCTGTTGATGCCGGATGCCAAGTCGTCGTCACCGGGGCCGAGGACCAAGGCGGCCGCGAAACTTGCAGCCGCCAAGGCCGCCGATGCTGCCGAGGACGGGATCGCAGACGGCGCGGGGGAGGGATCTGAGGATCAGGACGGCGAACAGGTGCTCACCTTCTCCCAGCACCTGGCATGCGTGCACTGCGGGATATCGCTGGACGAGCTGGCCCCGCGCAGCTTCTCGTTCAACTCGCCCTTCGGGGCGTGCCCGTCGTGCAACGGGCTGGGCACCCGTTTCGAGGTCGACCCCGATCTGGTCGTGCCCAACCCGGATCTCTCCCTTTCGCAAGGGGCTATCGGACCCTGGGCGGGCGCTCGGACGGAGTATTTCTCACGGGTGCTCAAGGCCGTGGCCGAGGCAAGCGGCTTCAGCATGGACAAGCCTTGGTCCAAGCTCACCAAGCCACAGCGCAAGATCCTCCTCTACGGCGCCGGCACGCGGCGAGTGCATGTCCAATACCGCAACCGGTACGGCACCTTGCGCAGCTACGACACACAATTCGAAGGCGTCGTGCCGTGGCTGCAGCGCCGCCACAGCGACGCGGACTCCGAGTGGGTGCGCGAGCAGGTCGAGGGTTACATGCGCGAGGTGGCGTGCCCGGACTGCGGCGGGACGCGGCTTCGCCCGGAGTCGCTTGCGGTCAAGGTCGGGGGCAGGAGCATCGCCGAGCTGTCGTCGCTGTCGATCCGGGCCGCGCACGACCTGCTCGAGCGCCTCGCGCTGAGCTCGCGGGAGGAGATGATCGCGGCTCAGGTGATGAAGGAGATCCGCGCCCGGTTGCAGTTCCTCGTCGATGTCGGGCTCGACTACCTGAGCCTCGACCGCGCTGCCGCGACGCTCGCCGGCGGTGAGGCCCAGAGAATCCGCCTCGCGTCGCAGATCGGCAGCGGGCTTGTCGGCGTCCTCTATGTGCTCGACGAGCCCTCCGTGGGTCTGCACCAACGGGACAATCGCAAGCTTGTCGAGACCCTCCTCAGACTGCGCGACATCGGGAACACGGTCCTGGTCGTGGAGCACGACGAGGAGACGATCCGGATCGCCGATTACGTCGTCGACATCGGCCCGGGAGCCGGCGAGCACGGCGGCGAGGTGATCTGCGCCGGCTCGGTCTCCGATCTCGTGAACTGCAAGGCCTCGATCACCGGCCAGTACCTTTCGGGCAAGCGTTCGATCGCGGTGCCGGCCATGCGACGCGAGCCCCGGGGCGAGTGGCTTGTGGTGCGCGGGGCCCGGGAGCACAACTTGAAGGGCATCGACGTGGAGATCCCGCTCGGCTGCTTCGTGTCGGTGACAGGCGTGTCGGGCTCGGGCAAGTCGACCCTGATCAACGACATCCTGCTCAGGGCCCTCATGCAGCGCATCTACAAGTCCCGTGTGGTCCCGGGCCGGCACCGCACGATCGAGGGCGCAGAGGCGCTCGACAAGGTCATCGACATCGACCAGTCGCCGATCGGTCGCACGCCGCGCTCGAACCCGGCCACCTACACGGGCATGTTCGACAACGTCCGGAAGCTGTTCAGCCAGACCTCGGAGTCGCGGCTGCGGGGTTACCAGCCGGGACGTTTCTCGTTCAACGTCTCAGGCGGGCGTTGCGAGGCGTGTGCCGGCGACGGGACCTTGAAGATCGAGATGCACTTCCTTCCGGACGTCTATGTCCCGTGCGAGGTCTGCAAGGGAGCGCGCTACAACCGCGACACGCTCGAGGTCGCGTGGCGGGGGAAGAACATCGCAGAGGTCCTGGACCTCTCCTGCGAGGAGGCGCTCGAGCTTTTCGCGGCGCAGCCGGTCATCTCCCGCCACCTGAGGACACTCGTGGACGTGGGCCTCGGCTACATCCGGCTCGGCCAGCCGGCTCCTACGTTGTCCGGCGGCGAGGCCCAGCGGGTCAAGCTGGCCTCCGAACTCGCGAAGCGGTCGACCGGGCACACCCTGTACGTGCTCGACGAGCCGACCACCGGGCTGCATTTCGAGGATGTCCGCAAGCTTTTGGACGTGCTGCAGCGATTGGTCGACCAGGGCAACACGGTCTGTGTGATCGAGCACAACCTGGACGTCGTGAAGTCGGCTGACTGGGTGATCGACCTCGGCCCCGAGGGTGGGGACGGCGGCGGGTTGGTGATCGCCGAGGGCACGCCCGAGAAGGTGGCGAAGACGTACGAGAGCTACACGGGCAAGTTCCTCGCTCCGTTGCTCAAGATCTGACCACGCTCAGAACGGTCCGAGCACGAGTCCCGACGGCAGGCCCGCGCGCCCGTAGATCCACGCGAGGAGCGCAGCCTTCTGGGAGGCATCTTCGATCATGCCGGGGAGCCGGCCCAGGGCATGGGGCAGATCGGAACTGACGAAGTCCTGAGGCCAGTCCGAGATGCGGTACCCGAGGCCGAGGTCGACATGGTGCACTTCGACTTCGCGCCATCTCGACATCGGCAACAACCTACATGGGAGCGGGGAGCCGTCGGTGCGAAGGCCGTGGCCCAGCCACACCGCTGCGGGCACCTCGCGCCATGTCGCGTCCAGGCGCGCCGCCGAGTCCCTTAGGTCATCCACGATCACCTCGACCGGCCGCAGGGCGCCTTCGGCGATGTCCCGACTGCGCCCGGCGACGCCGCCCGGGTACTGAGGGACCTGCTTGTCTTCGCCGGCCGAGCGAAGGATCCACACAAAGGAGTCTGCGTTGCGGGCGAGGTGGGTGAGCACGTGAGCGATGGTCCACTCGGGCAGCAGGCTCGGCCGGGTCACGTCCAAGTCGTCGATGCCCTCGAGCGAGGTGAGCAGCCGGGCCGTCGCGTCGCGCGAGCCCGTGATGGCGTGCTGGATGCCGGCGGTCTCGGGTCGTGTCAAGCCGTCGTCTGTCATGGGCTCAGGATAAGTCCGTCGAGCAGAGGCCTCACGCGATCGCGAGCATCCGTTCGAGGGCTACCCGGGCATCTACGCCCGTGGCCTCGTCGACCGTGATGCGGTTGCGAACCTCGCCGGCGACCAGGCCGTCGAGCACCCAGGCGAGGTGAGGCAGGTCGATCCGGAACATCGTCGAGCACGGGCAGACCAGCGGGTCGAGCGAGAGCACGGTCAGGTCGGGGTGCTCGCGGGCGAGCCGGTCGACGAGATGGATCTCCGTGCCGACCGCGATCGTGGAGCCTGCAGGTGCACGGGAGACCGCGCCGATGATGTAATCGGTGGAGCCGACCTGATCGGCGATCTCGACGACTTCGTGCGAGCACTCGGGATGCACGATCACGACGCCGTCCGGGTGCTCGGAGCGGAACGCCTCGACGTGCTCGGTGCGAAAACGCTGGTGCACCGAGCAGTGGCCCTTCCAGAGCAGGAAGGTGGCTTCCTTGACCTCGGCATCCGCCAGCCCGCCGAGGCGCCGACGCGGATCGACGACCTGCATGTCAGAGGCCCCGTAGCCGAGCTGGAACCCGGTGTTGCGGCCGAGGTGCTGGTCGGGGAAGAAGAGGACCTTGTTCCCGCGGCCCCCGAGGCTCCGAGATCCCGCCCACGGTCCCGAGGCACGGGCGGGACCGCCTGTGCCGGATGCTGCGTCAAGCTCGAGCGCCCAGGTCAGCACGGCGCGAGCGTTCGAAGAGGTACAGACTGCGCCAGAATTGCGGCCCACGAATGCCTTCAGCGCGGCCGCCGAGTTCACATAGGTGATGGGCACGATCGCCTCGATGTCGGTGACCTCAGCGAGCTCGTCCCAGATCTGTTCGACATCGTCGAGGTCGGCCATGTCCGCCATGGAGCAACCGGCGTTCAGATCGGGCAGGATCACCTGCTGATGCGGCCCGGTGAGGATGTCCGCAGACTCGGCCATGAAGTGAACCCCGCAGAAGACGACGAACTCGGCATCGTGCTGGTCCGCAGCAAAACGGGACAGGCCGAACGAGTCGCCTCTCCTGTCCGCGAACTGGATGACCTCCTCACGCTGGTAGTGGTGCCCGAGGATGACGAGTCGCTTGCCGAGGCGCGAGCGGGCCGTCGTGACGCGCCGGACCAGCTCGTCGTTGGGTGCCGTGGTGTAGTCGTCGGGAAGCGGCGGCTGCAGGCGGAACATCTCTGTGACCCCCTATGGAACGCCTCGTGTATCGGCCGGCGGGGACAGCCTGGTCGCCCAACCGCGGGTATGTCGGTCACGAAGCGAATATGTCAGCCGGGGTACCAGGCCGGCCGTAACCTGCACTCTAGTGCTCGAACGCCCGCAGTCGGTTCCCGATGCCCCCGGCTCATACCAATTCCGGGACGAGACCGGCCGGATCATCTATGTCGGCAAGGCGTTGTCGCTGCGCAGCCGGCTGTCGAGCTACTTCCAGGATCCGGTTCACCTGCACCCGCGCACCGCTCAGATGGTGGAGCGCGCGACCTCGGTCGAGTGGATCGTCGTCGCGAGCGACGTCGAGGCCATCATGCTCGAGTACAACCTGATCAAGACGCACCGGCCGCGCTTCAACATCCGCCTGGTCGACGACAAGAGCTACCCGTACCTTGCGGTCACCGTCGGCGACGAGTGGCCGAAAGCCACGGTCATGCGAGGCGCGAAGCGCAAGGACACCCGCTATTTCGGCCCCTACGCGCACGCGTATGCGATCCGGGAGACGCTCGACCTGCTGCTCCGGTCGTTCCCGGTCCGGACTTGCTCGGATGCCAAGCTCCGGCGTCACCAGCTCCTCGGGCGACCCTGCCTGCTCTACCACATCGAGCGGTGCTCGGGCCCCTGTGTCGGCGCGATCGGGCCCGAGGAGTACGGGATGCTCGTGGCGGAGCTGATGGAGTTTCTCGACGGCGACACCAAGCCGGTTGTCGACCGCCTCGAAGCCGAGATGCGCCTGGCGGCGGGGGAGCTCGAGTTCGAGCGGGCGGCGCGCCTGCGTGACCGTCTGGCCACGGTCCGCCTCGCTGTCGAGCGCCAACAGATGGTGACCGACACCCCTGAGGACCTTGACGCTGTCGCGATCGCCGAGGACGAGCTCGCCGCTGCGGTGCAGGTCTTCCACGTCCGGCGCGGGCGAGTCGTCGGCCGGCATGGCTTCATCGTCGAGAAAGTGGAGCCGCTCACAACGCCGCAACTCATAGGCAGGGTGCTCGAGCAGCACTATGCCGAGACACCGATCGGGATCCCACGAGACCTGCTCGTTCCCGAGTCGCCCGAGGACGTGGCCACCTACGAGGCGTGGCTCTCCGGCCTGCGCGGCGGCAGGGTCACCGTGAGGGTACCCATGCGAGGCCGCAAGCGCGAGCTGTTGGCAACTGCCCGCCAGAACGCAGAGGAGCAGCTGAAGCGTCACCGGCTGCGGCGGGCCAGCGACCTCACGAGCCGCGCGGCTGCGATCGAGGAGTTGCAGCACGCCCTCGGGTTGAGAGAAGCACCGCTTCGCATCGAGTGTTACGACATGAGCCACATGCAGGGCACCGACTACGTGGGCTCGATGGTGGTGCTAGAGGATGGGCTGCCGAAGCGAAGCGACTACCGGAGGTTCAAGGTGACGGCCGTCCAAGGAAACGACGATTACGGCGCCATGCACGAGGTGCTCACTCGGCGCCTTCGGCGGCTCAGTGACACCCCGCCGGCCGTCGGTGCCGAGAGAGACGGAGCGTCCGCGAGCGACGAGCGGGTTGCCGACGGCGCTGAGGCCGTTGTCGACCGGCGCCGAAGGCGCGGGCCTCGCTTTGCCTACCCGCCACAGCTTCTGTTGCTCGACGGAGGAAAGGGGCAACTCGGAGTCGGCGTGCGCGTCCTCGAGGAGCTGGGCCTGACGGACAAGATCGCGGTGGCATCCCTCGCCAAACAGCTGGAGGAGGTCTTCGTGCCGGGACGGCCGGGCCCGGTTCAGATCCCTCGTGACAGCGAGGCGATCTACCTGTTGCAGCAGGCCAGGGATGAAGCGCACCGGTTCGCGATCGGGTTCCACCGTGAACTGCGCGGCCGGAGGATGACCCGCGGCGCGCTCGATGGCATCGTCGGCCTCGGCCCGGCTCGAAGACGCCGGCTCGTTTCTGAGCTCGGCGGAGTCAGAGCCGTTCAGGCGGCGTCCCTGGACGACCTCCTCGCGATCACCTGGCTGCCGCAAGCCGTTGGCCGTGCTGTGTACGAGCACCTTCACGCCCGGCGAGGATCGAAAGCCGGATGAGCGCGACCGAGGATCCCTGGGAGCTCCACGCCACCTGGTGGCGCGAGACGTTCACGAACGGCGCGGACCTGGAATATGAGCTCCAGATCCTTCCGCTCGTGGAGTCGCACCTCGAGGGTGCTTCTCGCGTGCTCGATCTCGGGAGCGGTGAAGGCCATCTCGCCCGGCGCCTGGTGCGAGGAGCCCCCGAGCGCGGGATCGTCGTCGGGCTCGAACCGTCGGCTGCCCAGCTCGCGGGCGCCACCGGCAAAGCCGGCGGGCCGATGTACGTCCGGGGGGTGGGCGAACGCCTCCCGTTCCGGGACGGCTCGTTCAACGGGGTCGTCTGCTGCCTCGTGATAGAGCATTCGTCCGACCCGGATGCCCTGTTGGCCGAGGCGGTCCGGGTTCTCGCCGCCGGCGGCCGGTTCCTCCTGCTCGTCAATCACCCGATGTTCCAGGGGACCGGGAGTGGCTTGGTGGACGACCAGATCATGGGCGAGCACTATTGGCGCGTTGGTCCGTACTTGCGCGAGGACATCGTCTCAGAAGAGGTCGATCCGGGCGTGTGGCTGCCGTTCGCCCACCGGCCGCTGTCGCGTTATGTCAATCCCGTCACCGAACTCGGCTGTGTGCTGACGCGCCTCGAAGAGCCCGTGCCACCGCTAGCGTTCCTCGAGGGCTCGATCGATCTCGAGCTCGAGTCCGCGATCCCGCGGTTGCTGCTGCTTCGCTTCGAGCGGCCGCGCGCCGAGCAGATGGGAAACTAGAGCCGATGGCCGAGTATCTGATCCTCGTCGGCATGTCCGGAGCCGGACGCTCCACCGCAGCGGCGACGTTCGAGGACCGCGGCTGGTTCGTCATCGACAACCTGCCTCCCGCTCTCATCGGCAAGGTCGCCGAGCTCACGAGCCAGGCAGGCGCGGAGTACGAACGGGTGTGCCTGGTGTCCGGGCGCGGAGGCTACGAGGGCATCGCCGAGCTCGCACCGGAGATAAGAAGGCTGCGCTCGACGGGAGCACGCGTGCGTGTGGTCTTTCTGGACGCCCCCGATGAGGTCCTGGTTCGGCGGTACGAGGGCACGCGCCGACGGCACCCGGTGGAGGCCACCAGCGTGCTTGCGGCCATCCAGCAAGAACGCGAGATGCTCGACGCGCTGCACGACGAGGCTGATGTCGTGGTCGAGACCGGGAACTTGAACGTGCACGAGCTGCGCGACCGCCTGATCGAGCTCGTCGACGGCGTCGGCACCATGGCGGGCATGCAGACCGCGGTCGTGTCGTTCGGTTTCAAGCACGGCATCCCGCTCGATGTCGACCTGGTCTTCGACTGCCGCTTCCTGCCCAATCCGCACTGGGTTCCCGGGCTTCGCTCTCTGAGCGGACTGGACTCGCAAGTGCGCGACTACGTGCTCGACAACGAGGAGACCACAGAGCTGCTCGGCCGCCTGGACGACCTGTTCGCGCTCTTGCTTCCCGCCTATGTCCGCGAGGGCAAGTCCTATCTTTCGATCGCCATCGGTTGCACGGGCGGTCGTCATCGCTCGGTCGTTCTGGCCGATGAGATCGCCGAGCGGATCCGCCGGCGTGGGTATGCGCCAGTAGTTCATCATCGGGACATCGACCGGTGAGCCAAAAGGCCGCCGCCGGCGCTCCGAAAGTGGTTGCGATCGGCGGCGGCCACGGGCTCGCCCAGACGCTCAAAGCGGCTCGGCAGTACGCCTCCGAGCTCACGGCTGTGGTCTCGGTCGCCGACGACGGCGGTTCGAGTGGCCGGCTCCGCGAGCTGCTCGGCATTCCCGCGCCGGGTGACCTCCGCCGCTGCATCGGCGCGTTGCTGCCGGAACGGTCTCCGCTCGGCGACGCCCTCGAGCATCGTTTCGTGTCCGGGGAGCTCGCAGGTCACGCGTTCGGCAACCTGCTGATAGCCGCGTTGGCGTCCACGACCGGAGACTTCGTGTCCGGTGTGGAGGAGGCGGCCCGCGTTCTTCGGGCCGTAGGCCGCGTGCTCCCGGCCACGCAGGGCCCGGTCGTGCTGAAGGCGCAGACGGCTTCCGGGGAGCTCACCGGACAGGTCCGGGTGAGCAAGGGCGAGGAGATTGCGACGGTGTCGCTCTTTCCGCCCGGCGCAGTGCCACCGCCGGCTGTTCTGCGGGCAATTGCCGAAGCAGATCAAATCGTGCTCGGCCCGGGGTCACTGTTCACGAGTGTTCTTGCTGCCTGTGTGGTGCCAGGGATCCGCGAAGGCCTTCGCGCTGCGCGAGCCAAGCGCGTCTACGTTGCGAACCTGCGCGAGCAGCTGCCCGAGACCGCTGGATTCGACGTCGCGCGGCTTCTCGAGTCGCTACGCGCGCACGGTGTCGATGTCGATGTCGTCTTAGCGGACAGGGCTGCGCTCCCGCTCGGTGAGCTCCCTCAAGACATCGCGCTCGTGATCGCAGATGTGGCCGGGGCGGGATTCCGCGAGCATGACCCGAAACTGCTCGGTTCCGAGCTCGCCTTGCTTGCAAAGGGCGACGTTTTGCGGCGCCCTCGTTAGGTGAGAAAGAATGTCCTTGTTCCCACAGGCCGCCAAACCGCTTCTAAAGAGCGACTGCGAGAAAGGTGATCGACGTGAGTGTGCGCATCGGAATCAACGGCTTTGGACGGATCGGGAGGAATCTCCTGCGTTCCGTGCTCGCCCTCGAGACGAAGACCGGGGAGTCCTCGGGCATCGAGATCGTCGCTGTCAACGACCTCGTTTCGCGCGACGTGAACGTGCACCTTCTCCGTTACGACTCCACCTTCGGCCGGCTTGACGTCGACGTCGCCCAGACTGACAAGGGTTTCAAGGTCGGTGATCGTGAGATCACGGTCTTCGAGGAGAGGGACCCGAAGGCTATTGGATGGGGCGGCCTGGACGTCGACGTAGTGATCGAGTCCACCGGGCGTTTCACGACCCGTGAGGGCGCGGGGGGCCACCTCGAGGCAGGTGCGAAGCGCGTGATCATCTCGGCGCCAGGCAAGGAGGTCGACGCGACGTTCGTCGTTGGGGTCAATGACGACACCTTCGACCCCGGCAAGCACTTTGTCGTCTCGGCTGCTTCCTGTACTACGAACTGCCTCGTGCCCATGGTCAAAATCCTCGAGGACTCCTTCGGTCTTCGTCAGGGGCTCATGACGACCATCCACGCCTACACCAATGACCAGTCCGTGCTGGACCTCGGGCGCTCCAACCTTCGCCGGGCGCGGGCCGCAGCGGTGAACATCATCCCCTCGACGACCGGGGCCGCCCGAGCAACGAGCCTTGTCGTAGAGGCGATGAAGGGCCGGCTCGACGGTCAAGCCCTGCGAGTGCCGGTGGTAGATGGATCGATCACGGACCTGACGGCCGTGTTGGGCGCCAAGGTGGGCGCCGACGAGATCAACGGGGCCTTCCGGGTTGCTTCGGAGACCGAGCGTCTTCGCGGGATCCTCGTGTACAACACCGACGAGATCGTCTCGAGCGACATCGTCGGCAGTCCCGCCTCGTGCACCTTCGACTCGACGCTCACGATGGCCATCGCCATAGATGAGTCGACCACGCTCGCGAAGGTGCTGGGCTGGTATGACAACGAGTGGGGCTACTCCAACCGCCTGATCGACCTTGCTCGAATCATCGGTGCAGCGTGATCGGGCTCTTGTGACCCGGGGCGTGCCGCTTCTCGAGGATCTTGGGGACCTGCACGGCAAGAGCGTCCTCGTCAGGCTCGACCTGAACGTCCCGCTCACCGAGACGGCAGAGGGCGACCGTGTCGTAGCCGACGACTTCAGGATCCGTGCGGCCGTGCCGACCCTCTTCTGGCTGCGCGAGCAGGGAGCTCGTATCACCGCCTGCTCCCACCTCGGGCGCCCTAAGGGCAAAGTTGACCCCAGGTTCGACATGGCGCCGGTCAGGTCACGACTTGCGGAGCTGATCGGCGGCGTTGAGCTGCTCGAGAACCTTCGCTTCTCGCCAGGCGAGGAGGCAAACGACCCGGCGTTCGTTCTCGAGCTCGTCAAAGGCCACGACGCTTACGTCAACGACGCGTTCGGCTCCTCACATCGGGCTCACGCCTCTGTCGTTGGCCCACCTCAGTACCTGCCCTCGGCAGCCGGGCGTCTGCTGGCTCGCGAGGTCGAGGTTCTGACCTGCTTGCTCGACGAGCCGGCAAGGCCGTTTGTCGTGATTCTCGGCGGTGCCAAGGTAAAGGACAAGATCGGGGTCCTACGCTCCCTCACGGCTCGAGCCGACACGGTGCTCGTCGGTGGCGGAATGTCCTTCACGTTCCTTCAGGCGCTCGGCCACTCGGTGGGAGCGTCCCTGACGGATCCGACTCACCTCGACGCCTGCAAGGAGCTCCTCGACTCTCCGGGGCATCTTGTACTGCCCGTCGACGCGAAGGCGCTAGCACCCGGTCGACAGCTCAGCATCGAGCACAAAGCAGATTCCGAAGAGCCCATGAACCTCGGTGAGGAGGAGGGGCCCGACGTTGAGACCTTCGGCTTGGAGATACCCGAAGGCTGGCGCGGGGTCGACATCGGACCGGCCACCGTCGAGCTGTTCTCGGAGGTCATCGCCTCCGCCGGCACAGTTCTTTGGAACGGGCCGATGGGCGTTTTCGAAGACGACCGCTTTGCTGAGGGAACCAAGGCAATCGCGGAAGCGATGGCGCGGTGCCCCGGCCGCACGGTTGTCGGTGGCGGAGACAGCGCGGCTGCGCTGGCTCAGCTCGGCCTCGAGGACAAGATCGACCACGTGTCCACCGGCGGCGGTGCCACACTCGAATTGCTCGAATTTGGCGACCTCCCGGGTCTTGCCGCGCTTCGTGCAGCGAAAAATGCCAAGTAGGGAGGCCACGACGTGGCGCTGTGCGGCCGCGACAGTCGCTGATGAGCCGATGAACCCGGACGGGGCCCTATGAGCACGAAGAGCACTGGTCGCAAGGTGCTGGTCAGTGGCAACTGGAAGATGAACCACACGCATTACGAAGCGATCCAGGTAGTGCAGAAGCTTGCCGCGCTCTTGCGAGCTACTCCGCTGCCGGACGGGACCGAGATCTCGTTGCATCCGTCGTTCACGTCCCTGCGATCGGTGCAGACCGCGCTGGAGTCCGACTCCGTCCCTATCGCGCTCGGTGCTCAGACCTGTCACTTCGAAGACGCGGGCGCCTACACGGGCGAGGTGAGCGCCGAGATGCTGTCGAAGCTCAATGTTCGCTACGTGATCGTCGGGCACTCCGAGCGCCGCGCGCTGTTCGGAGAGGACGACGAGGTCGTCCGGCTCAAGTTGGACGCGGTGCTCCGGCACGCCATGATGCCGATTCTCTGCGTGGGAGAGACGCTCGCGCAGCGCCAGGCCGGAACAGCCGAGTCGACGGTGTCCGGCCAGCTCATCGCCGCACTCAAGGACCGCGGCCCTGAGGCCTTCGCGTCGATCGTCGTCGCCTACGAGCCGGTCTGGGCCATCGGGACAGGCCTCACCGCGAGTGCCGACGATGCGCAGGCGATGTCGGTGGCGATCCGTCGTGAGCTGGCGCTACTCGGCGGCGACGTTTCACGTTCGATGCTGATCCAGTACGGGGGATCGGTAACGCCCGCGAATGCAGGCGAGCTCCTCGCCTGTCCGGACGTTGACGGCTTGCTCGTCGGGGGGGCAAGCCTCGATGCAGACAAGTTCGTGTCGATCGCAAGGTCGGGACGCTGAACGATCCTGATCAGTCGGTTCCACCCGGACAAAGCAGTCAGCGACACAGGCCGGCGACCGGGAGGGAGTTCCTGGCGGTGGTAGCCTGCTGCCCGGCAAGACGGCCGAGAGGAGGTTCCCCGAAGTGCTGACCGACATTCTCGTCGTGGTCGATACGTTTGTCGCGCTCGGGCTCGTGGTTCTCGTGCTTCTGCACAGCGGACGAGGCGGCGGCCTCTCGGACATGTTCGGCGCATCGAGCGGTTCGGCGGCGGCCGGATCGACCGTCGCCGAACGTAATCTTGATCGGATAACTGTGGTATTCGTGCTCGTCTTCGCATTCGTCACGGTTGCCCTGTCGCTTCGGTGGAGCTGAAGAAGGCCGCACTCGTCCTCCTCGGAGGCGTCGCCGTCATTGCGTCGGCCTGCAGCGGCACCTCGCCCACCGTCGTCCCGGTGAGCCAAGCACCGTCGGTGACCTCCGGCTTCGCGAGCGGCGGGACGGTCACCGTAGCGGTGCCGTACCTGCCGTCGAACTTCAACCCATCGACACCCGCGGGTGCGAACCGCGTGACACAGATGGTGATGGAGCAGGTCTGGCCTCAAGCCTTCGTGATCGACCCTGAGTACCAAGCGGAGACGACGGGCTTCATCGACAGCGCTGAGGTGGTCGGCCTGAGCCCCATGACCGTCAGCTACGTGATCGACCCAAAAGCGACGTGGTCGGACGGCTACCCGATCACCGCAGCTGACTTCGTGTACAACTGGCAGCAGCAACTGCTGGCCTCACCGGTGTTGGCATCGCCCGCTTTCCTCGCGGGCTACCGCGACATCAGGTCGATCTCGGGCAGCAACGGCGGCAAGACCGTGAGAGTCGTGTTCAACCGTCCGTACTCGGACTGGGAGGGGCTCTTTGCCAATCTCATACCCGCTCATATAGCGGAACGAGCCGGATGGGCTTCCGCGTTCGCCGGATTCCGCCCTAAGGATCTGATCTCTGGCGGGCCCTTCATTGTGAGCTCGCTGAAGAAGGGCAAGCGGCTGGTCCTGACGCGCAATTCCAGGTACTGGGGAACACCGGCTCACTTGCAGAGCATCGTGTTCCGAGTCGAGCGGTCGGACCGGGCCTCCCTGGTTGGTTTGAAAGACGGGAGCGTCTCGATCGCAGAGGTCACACCGAGTCCGCAGGTTGACATCGCGATTGCTCGAGACCAAGCGCTGAGCGGCGCGCTTTCGGTGACGACCACACCATCGCCGGTGCTCTGGCAGCTCGTCTTCAATCTGAACGACTCCGTGGTCGGTGACAGTCTCATGCGCAGGGCGCTCGCGCTTGTCACGGACCCGGACCAGCTCGCGGCGGACTCGGTCGGCCTCGAAGACCCTCTTACTACGAGCGCAGACGGTCGCGTTTTTGCACAAGGACAACCAGGATCTGGCGCCGAGGCTGCCTCGCCCGTGGCATACGACCAGGCCCAAGCGACGAAGCTGTTCAAGTCACTCGGCTACGAGCTCGACCAGAACGGCAGGCTTCGCGCGTATGGGGTTGGCAGTCCACTGACCTTGACCGTTACGGGCCCGCGAGGCAACGGTGCCATCGATGCGCTCGAGCGGCAGCTCCAAGCCGAGTGGTCTTCGTGCGGCATCGGGTTGATCATCCGCAACGTGCGGATGAGCCGTCTTCTGAAGACCGTGCTGCCTCGCGGGGGCTACCAGCTCGCGCTCGCTCCCTACGTCATGCCAGCCTTCCCGACCTGGAACGCCATCATCTACACCGACCCGGTACTCCCAATGTCGATTTCGTTTCCCCCGAACCTCCACGCGGACATCGTCGGTTCGAACAGCACCTGGCTGTGGAGCGTGCCGACGCCTGTGGGAACCGAGCCCGGGGCAGTCTCATCGGGAGGAGTGACCCGCGATATCACGGGACTTGAGGATCCTGATGTCGCGGCCTATTTCGAGAGGATCATGGGTGAGCTCAACACGGACGCGCGAGCTCAGCTCCTTTCGAGGCTGGACACCGTATTGACTCAGGACCTTCCGACGCTTCCACTTTTCCAGGAGCCTGTCAGCCTTGTACAGCAGTCCGATATCGTGAACGTGAGCGAGAGCCCCGGCTCAGCCGGCCCGCTATGGAACGCCGAAGACTGGGTTGTCGAGACGACATCCCCGAGCGGTTAGACGCGGAGGCGATTCGCGAACGCTCACCGCCAGATGCGGTTGGCTGCTGGCGAAGGTGTTTGGGGTACAGTACGGGGCGCCTCCGGGGCTCGTTGAGCTCCGACCAGGTAGCCATGTCGGAGTGGCGGAATAGGCAGACGCGCTAGCTTGAGGGGCTAGTGCCCGCAAGGGCGTGGGGGTTCAAGTCCCCCCTCCGACACCAGATAAAAGTCCAGTTCAGAGGCTGTCGCACGAACCAGGATTCGTGCATATTCATGCGGCAATGGGTCGAGGCTGCATATCTGACGAGGGCTTTCGTCACTAGAACGCATGAATACGCGTTCCGGAAGGGTTCATGCGACAGCTTCTTCAGAGGCCATTTCGACGAGGTGTCGGGGTGGCCTCCTTTTTTGCCCCGTCCGATTATCGCGCGTTTATCGCGCGTCGCTTTTCTGCAGTCCCCGGAGGATGACGTCGAGACCGGCGGCAATGGCGCGGTCCCGGTCCCTGGCGGCGTGCTGGTAGCGGCGACTGGCGGCGGGGTTGGCATGGCCGAGGCGGGCCATCAGCTCGCGCTCGGTGGCGCCGGTCCAAGCGGCGAGGGTGCCGGCCGCGTGGCGAAGGTCGTGGAGGTGCAGTTCGTCGTGTCCCACCTGGTGCCGAGCCCGCCGCCATTGCGCTCAGTCGTAGACAGCGAACTGGAAGGGCAGGGACAGCCAACTGCCCGTTCGAGCGCCTAGCCGCAGGCGCCACAGATGGGGGAGC
>Ga0187867_10002301_pt1 | contig 15946 bp, 14 predicted proteins | sample June2016WEW_13_1_FD_132976 | JGI IMG/M metagenome (GOLD analysis project Ga0187867, IMG submission 132976) | Peatland microbial communities from SPRUCE experiment site at the Marcell Experimental Forest, Minnesota, USA - June2016WEW_13_10 | ecosystem: Environmental > Terrestrial > Soil >...
CCCGCTAAGCAGCGGGCCAGAGCGTTGAAGGCTGCGGAACAGAGTTACCTGCAGGCGGTGCAGGATTTAGGCTATGGGGAAGCGGCTACTCAGAAATGGGTCTCCGCGGTCATGTTTGGATTGCGGATGAAGGTGGAGGAGGAAATGCTGGCGGAACGGATGGGGTTGAAAACATTGTACGAAGACTTGCAGCGTGCCAGCGTTCAGGGCCGCACAAGAGTTGCGTGAGATAAGAACAGGCGGCGAGCGATAATTCTGAGCGGCCATACAACTCACGTCACGGATTTTGGAGGGTTTGGTGGTGTGCCGGGGATTGGTTGCGCCGCGGGATGTCGTCTGATTGCAGGCGGGAATGGCCTGGACGCGCGGTTGCCGGGCGTATAGCGTTATTGGATGGATGAGAAAGTCGCTAAGCTCAACATCGAGCATTATATCCACTAGCATCGCGGGTCTTCCGCGAGAGCTATTCGCTTAGCTTGGCGGCTAGTCCGCACGGACAGGTGCTCGGCGGTCCGACGGATCGGTACGGCGCTATCGGCGCGAACGGTCCCCAGAACCTAAATAGTGTGAACCGCTTGATCTTTACTGGAACCTCATTGCCAGGGTTGAACCCCGGCGTGAATGCGCTCGATTGCACAAGCTTCGTGGCGTCCCACTCGGATGTTTGGAAGCAAGGGTCGGCCTATATCGTCGCGGCCGGCCTTTTACTCTGACTAGGCGCGGCGACTACTAAGGTCGCCTTCGGGTCATTCAGCTTGCTTCCGCTTTCGGGGCACAGCGGATATGGGTGGACCTGCTGTCGGCTCGACCCGGTCGCGAATGACCCATTTCGCTCATAGGCGAGCGAATTTTGCTGCTCTGCAAAAAACCAGGTAATTCGCGCCCACGCGATGCTATCAGCGATATTGATGGCCAGGTGTTGCAAAAATACAACCCAGGAGAGAAATGCTTCACTTGATTGTAAATCGTAATTATCACCCGTCTTGGGAGATGGTAGTTTAAGCTCGGCAGGGTGGGATGATCGCAATGAAGAGAGCGTCCAGGCGAAAAACTGCATCGAAGGCCAAAAAGAAGGCCGCTCCAAAGAAAGCGGCATCGAAGGTCAAATTGACCGCAAAGGCTACGCTGGGCTGCTGCACGCTGATAGGGAGCGGTCCCGACCAGCAGATCGAAAGGATCACCGAAGACGATTGCAAGCGGCGAGCGATCGCTGCCAGCAAGAACTATCAATGGGTGGCCGGAGACTGCGCCCAGCCGAGCTGAACGGCGGGCGGGCACGTGTTCGAGACTGCGCAGCAGAGGGGGTGATTATGCGCCGTTTCCGTTGCCTGATGTCTGCGGCGGCACTAGCCGGATGCGGCCTATCGGCAGGGTGCGCCGTGCCGTCATTCGACGTGCCACGCGACAAATACGACCAGCCCACGGTCACTACCATCATCCAGCGTCTCCAATGCGAGATACGCGATATGGTCCGCGATGACCGCCCTGGTGATCCCGCATCTTTCCATAGACTGTTTCTCATGAATGGCGATTATGACGTCTTGGTCGCGTTGTCGCTCGAAGTGGACGACGCGGGCGGACTCGCTCCCACCGTCTCGTATGTCACTCCGTTAACCGCGGCGACCTCGTGGACTTTTGGCGCGACCGGGACGCTGAGCGAAACGCGCGATCACACCTTTACCGAGAACATAGAGATTTCCACGCGTCAGATCTATTCTGAGTGGAAATACGGAGGGCAACCTCACGATTGCCCTGTTGCAAATACGAACTTGGCCGGAGAACTTGGATTGAAAGATTTCGTCTCCATGGCCACCTCCAGCCCGAACCTTGATGAGACGCTCCAGGGAGGCGAGAAGACCGGTGTTTTCGGCGGAACAATACAATTTGTCGTTACGAAGTCGCTCTCAGCGACGGGGCCAAGCTGGCAGCTTGTACGCTTCAAGAACATAGCGGCACTGGGATCGTTGTCCGAGGTGAATACGGACAAGGTTACAGTCGCGTTCTCGCAGGGAAGCAACAAGGGAAAGCGCTTAGCTCGGATCAATGGGTTCAACGCGGCTGCATACAATTTTCTGCAGCAGCAACTTCTCAATTCGATCAGCACTCAACTCTCGATCCAAAACGCGCCGCATTAGGCCGACGGTATTACTCGATACTCAGTTGAGTTACGGCCGTTTCGTTTTATTTCAGCGAGCAAAAGCGCCACAGTTCGTTTCCAATTTCACGCTCTGCATCAGTCTGCGGCTGGCCAGGAACACACGCTTCCGCTGGATGCGATCCCCTGACAAGCTCTTTCGAGGATGCCCTGTAGTTACGCAAGACGATTTCAAGAGATTTCACCAATCCCTCGTCAAACGGTTATGAAGTCGGCGGCTCGTCGGGCGGCCAGCAAGGATATCCATTTTGGCGATGAATAGCGACCAGCGACCGTGACGCTGCACGGTGGCTGGATACAGGAGGTGGCTCCATTCACTGCTGGTGCCTTTGGACGAAAATCATCCGGGATATGATTGGCTGAGACGCATCGAAGCCGTTTCCACCACGGTAGTGACCTGAGCCATAGCCAATCTGTCGGGGCAGACGAGCGGAAATCCGATGATGCCGCCTTGCTAATGCACGCTCAGGGTATCAACGAGTTTGGCGTCGGCGACGAGCGCGCGCTGGAGATGCCGAAGGCTCTTCACGCCGTCAGCCCGACGTGACGGCGCTCGCGCCCGGGAGAAGCCAGCAAAATTTGGGAATCAGCTTGTCCGGCAAAATCCTCAACGCCTTGGCGACTCCGAGGATTTTCCAAGGCGAGAACTTTTTTCGCGTGGGGACCCGCGAAGCATCTTGCGATTTATACGCGCACACGTTTAACTAGAACAAGGGAATGATCGTTTTCGCGACGCTGGGGGGCCCGCGATGTACTCCGTACCTTGTGTCCGTTCGTCCTCGGCGGAAGCGTCAATTCTTGCGGCACTCGCGAATCTTCTCTTCATCTCTGCGGTCGGGGCTTGCTTGGCCGGATGTGCAACCAGTGGTCAACTGAACGCCGCCGCGGCTTTTGCAACATCCGCCAGCACACTCGGTCAAGGGGTGAAGACGGCCTATACGCAGGCGGCGCAAACAGAAGCCAATTTGCGAACCGCCACGTACATCGTGTCGAAAAACGCCAGTGACATCACTCAGTACAAATACACGACCCCACTGTTTGGGATTAGCCCAAAGGACATTCCTGGCCGGTACGCGGCGGCAAATGCGCTCACCGCCTACGGGCAAGCTCTGACGACGCTGCTCGATTCGAAGACGCAGGAAACCAATCTGGCGACGGCGTCGGGCAACTTCACGGCCGCTCTTAAAGGCATTCCGGCAACAACGCTATCGCAGCTGCGTATATCGTCCGCCGACATCACCGACGTCGGAAACTTGATCACCTCGCTCGGCGATATTTATTTGGATTTCCGCCGCGAACAGGTCTTGCAGCAGCTCGTGCCCAAGGCGGCGCCGATCGTGAACAAGCTATGCTCTCTGTTCGCCCAGGATTTCGATACACGATCGCCTATGTTTGGGACGATCTATTCCAATGCCGTCAACGATGTCATCTGGAAGACCGAAGATGCGCTTACCGCCAACGCCGCCAGTCTCGCGGATCGCGCCATCCTTCTACCGATCTACCAACAGACAGCATCCACTAGGGATCAGATGGTCGCATCCTTTAAGAGCCTCAATGCGGCGGCAAACAGCTGCGTGAAGACGAACACGGCTTTCGCCAAATCCGTAAGCGATCCGACGCTTTCCCTTACCGACATTCTGGATTTCACGGCGAAGGCGCAGGCCGCTTACAGCGCGGTAATGGCCGCCGTCGCTGCGAGCAAGTGAGGTACGGCCATGCCGATGTCCTACGACGACGCCTGCATGATAGTTCTGTTGGAGAGCAAGCTCTATGCATTGCGCGGCGCTGCGGCACCCAGCCAGTTTCCGCAAATCGGCGCGCAACTCGATCGGCTCGATCCCTATACCGAAACGGCCGATAATATAGTTTTGCAGCAGTCCGACGCACAGTTCGCGGCCGCCGCGAGCGCGCTGCAACCTCAAATCCAGCCCATTAACGCGGCCATCGCCGACATTACGCAGATCAACAATGCGCTGACGACCGCGGCAAACATTATCAAGGACATTATAGCGGCGGTCGGAGTGATCGGCGGAATCTAGGGAAGAAAGTAATGGCCAGCGCCGCATTGGATATCGCCATTGGGCTGGTGCTTTCAAAGCGCGGGAGAGTTAAATGGTGTCATGGCTTTTCAGCTTTGGGGCGCAAATGTTGCAGGTGACGCACGATTACGGCTGGCCGTTTCTCATCGATCTCATACTCACATTTATCCTCGCTTATCCACTTATCGACCACGTCACGTATGGGTGGGCCCGCAAGGCGATGGAAATCGGCACTAGCCTGACCGCTCCCGCCAAGCGGACGTACCTCGCTACGTATCAGCAAAAGACGGTAACTATCGAGAACGCAACGACGGATTTCGATTTGCTTTATCGTGCCTGGTATGGCCGCCACCGTTACATTGTGCCCATCATCTCTGTGCTCGTAGTGGCTGTACTTGAAAATTGGGTCCTAGCGAACGCATTACTGAAGCTCGTTGCGTCGAATGGTAAACTAGATAGCGTGCCGGCGGCGATCGCAGGTGCTTACACGTTTGTGACTTGGGACTTCTTCGCCCGCGTGCAACGACGCAACCTGTTAACTGGTGATATTCTGCGCGGAGCCTTGCGTCTCGCCATTGCCATCCCTCTCGGGCTTGCGTTGAGTACGTTGAGCGATAGTGTCGCACCGTTTCTAGCCTTCGCTGTCGGTGTCTTTCCCCTCGATACGATAAGCACGATCTTGCGCCAATTGGCGAATAAAAAGCTCAACCTCGAACTCGGCGCCGCTGAAGCACGCTCGCAGGTAGGAAAACTCTCGGACGTCGATTCCTCCATCGCCGACCGGATTGAGGATGCAGATATCACCACGATCGCTCAGCTCGCTTGGTGCGATCCCATTCAGCTCACGATGCGCACGAATCTGCCTTTCGCCTTCGTCACCGACATCGTCAGCCAGGCCCTCGCGTGGGTTTATCTCGAGACCAAACTCGACATGCTACGACCTTTCGGACTGCGCGGTGCCTTTGAAATTCGGGTATTCTTGGACGAAGACCTCTCTAGTGCCGATGCGAGCAAAAAGGCGCGGGCGGAAGCCGTCCTGGCGGCGGCCGCCGCCGTCGTGTCAATGTCGGTTGACTCACTGCGATACACCTTCGAGGAGATTGCCTACGATCCATCGACGAAATTCCTCAGCGAGGCGGCCTAAAGCGACAAGGATGCTGCAACAGGGCGATCCGACGGCTAAAACAAATATCGGCAATTAAGCAATCCGGCGCTTGGCCCCGCTACCCGCAACTCAAGAGACGACGGCAACCCCGACGGCTCATTTTTCTATGTAAGCCGGATACAGGTTCGAGGGAAATGCCTTTATCGTTGGCATCGTTCCATAACTTGTGGCGCATCCGTACAAGGATAGTTTGCCAGCACGATCCAAAATCTTATAGTCTGATCGCGCTTGCAGAAATTCCTGAATATCGGACTCACCTAATGATTTGCCCCAGCGGAAGTGGTTTGTGCACGCTCGAAATGACGTGATTGATACTGTGGACGGCGCCACTCTACGGCATCGATGTGCCAAAGGGTGGTTGCGTTAAAGCGAACCACTATGAGGGGAGCCGTCCATGGGCGAGATTAGCGCAATTGGTCTCGATATTGCGAAGTCGGTCTTTCAAATCCACGGCGTGGATGTTGATGGTGCGGTGGTGATGCCCCACCGGAGATCCAGGATCAAAAACGCCTTCAGCAGGTGTGTGCGCAGCTCAACAACATGGAAATGGCTGCCGATGACCTCCCGCCGCACTTCGGGGCCTGGGGGCGTCTTATTGGTTATCTATTGGTTGGGCCTGACGCCGTTGGTTGAAACGCGCTAGTTTCGGATCAAATGACAACAATTCCGGTCGCGGCGGCATTTCCAACAACATAACCACTTAGATTTGACGGAACGTAAGCCGAAGCACGAATCCCGGGATCAGCACAGACTTCACTGCCTGCCATTCGATCGAGCACGCACTGAGCCAAGCTTAGCCCGCGACGGAAAGACCTATCGGCGTACGCCAAGGATCGCCGTTGCGAACAAAATTGCGATTGCACTCAGCCTGTCGGCATTCGCCAACAAGCGAACGCCCTGCTCAGCGCATTCACTTGCTTGAGTTCAACCTTCGATTTAAATGAATGACGAAAACAAGAGACGAAAACAAGATATGTCAAGCGATTTGCGTCTGGGCCGGCGAAATTTTGCTTGAGCGATGCTCGCGAGCAACACGCCGTTGCATTGACGTTCGGTTAGATTCAAGGCCATCAGCACAATGGCGGGCGCTCCTGACCCGGAAGCTGACGTTAAGGCCCAACGGACGCCTGATTTGCTGATGAGCATTGGATCGCCCTCGGTTGAGGGTTTTGGCTTGTACGGCGTGGGCGTGTATAGTACGATTCAATCCAAGGGAGAGGGGAGGTCCCGAGCCGTGGCTGCGACCTCGTTTTTTTTTGAAAAGCGAACGTATGGCGACCAGGAGCCGGCATAGCCGAAAGGCAGATGGGCGTCTGATCGCAATCCGCGCGCACGGCCATAAGAAGGAGCCAATCGAGGTGTTCGTGCTGGCCAATTCGGTGCGGACCATCAGCCGCATGGCTATGCAGTGGGGATACATCCTACGCGTCAGAACACGCTGGGCCGGCGACGCCGATATGCGCGACCATTTCGGCGAAAAAGCAAGCAATGATCTCAAGGATTTGGGTATCACGCCTGACTACATCCAGCAATTTGCATCGGTCAAGCACATCGAAGTCCAACTATACGACTTGGGCTTGAAGACAGCGGACGGGACTCCGGTGCTGGACGTCGCGTCGGAAATCCCCTGGGAGTATTTGTTAAGCTCAGCGACGCAAAAGGCCGGACGGTTCGAGTCGCTGTTGGTCACGCGCTGTCTCACAAATAGCTCCAACGTCATGCGGACCAAGCCCAGGAATGTCCTGTTCGTTGAAAGCGCGCCCGGGCGGATCGGGCAGATATACAAATTCGCGGATGAAGAAGCGCGCTTGAGTGCGGCGCTGAAGCTAAAAGAGAACCATGGGCTGACATTCGCGAGAACCGAGCCATTCAGCAGGTTGCAAGACATGCTTCGCAAGAAGGCCTGGGAGGTGGTGCACGTTACCGGCGTCGACACGCACCAGGCTGCCTGGCTGATCGAGGACTTCTACTCCGGGGTTGCGAGAAGCGCCGACGTCATCGATAAGTCCGACTGCCTGCATGATGGGATGATCCTCCGCGGAGATCACGACAGCGAGCTCCCTGTTCGTTACGACGAGCTGGCCGATCTCCTGCTCGCATCGAAGAAGCCTCCCGGGGTCATTACCCTGAACCTTTACTATTCGGGAGCCCGTATGGCCCGCGAGCTGGTCAAACGAGGCGTATATGCCGCCTTGGGTTTCCTCGACGAGATCGATGACGAATTTGCAGAGCTCTTCTTCCAGGCCTTCTACTGGGCATGGTGCCATGGCAACAAATCGATCTCCGATGCCTTCCTCGAGGCTTGGTCGGCGATGGACGGAGACGGTATGCACGGCACCAGCATCGTGATCTGGCTGGGCCGCAGCATGGCGGGGCATTCGGATGCGTCGGCAAATAGGCTGCCCCCGGCGAAGACGGCCTCACGCGGAGGACGTTGATGGCCAACACTCCGGCCCGGATCAGCGACCGCATCCATGTTGGCCTCGAGGTCGACAAGGAGGTCAATTATTCGCTGCTACACAACAACCGGAAGCTGCTCAAAACGCTGACCCTGACTAAGCTGATGGAGGGTCCGCTTCGGGATATTGCGGTGACGGTCGAGCTGTTCGTCGGGGCTGAGAGCTATCCGTACCGGTACACCCATCTGGAGCTCAAGGAAGTGCAGCTCGCCTTGGCGTCGCAGGTAAAGATTCCAATGACCGCAAATCTCCCACGTTCGCTGCGCGAGCGCGTGCAATCGACGGTCTATGTCAAGGTCACCTGCGAAGACGAAACCGTATTCGAGGATACCCGGCGCGTGACCCTCATTCCCGTCGACGAATGGCTCGACGACACCGAGAAGAATCCGTGGCTGCCCTCGTTCGTGTTGCCGCGGGATCCGGCCATCCTCAAGATCATCTCTTCGTCACGACGCTACCTGATCGGCATCATGGATGATCCCGCGGCGGGCTTCGACGGTTATCAGGAATCCGTGTCGCAGGTGGATAAGCAGGTCCAGGCGATCTGGACCGCGCTAGTCAACGAATACCGGTTTCAATACATCAACCCGCCGCCAGCCTATTCTCAACAGACCCAGCGTCTGCGCACGCCGACCGAGATCGTGCAGTCCAACAGCGGCACGTGCATCGACCTCGCCCTTCTGCTTGCTTCTTGCCTCGAATACATCGGCGTCTATCCGGTTGTGGTTCTGCTCGTCGACCACGCATTCGTCGGTTACTGGCGATCCGAGGGAGCCCATGACCATTTCGTCGCCGTGAAGACGATTCCGCCAACGATCCCCGGCGTTGGAAGTCGCGCCGCGCGCGCGGCGGCATTGCCTTACGTCGATCAATACGGGTGGCGGTTGACTAAGCTCAATTATGCCGAGGTGATGGCGTACGTCACGGCAGGCCATCTGGTGATGCTGGAGGCCACTTACCTGACGGCGGCAAAAAAGTTCTCTGAAGCCCAGGAACAAGGCCGGGCCAATCTCCGCAACCGCAAAGAGTTCGACAGCCTTCTCGACATCCAGGTCGCACGCACGGCCAGTCCACCGGTGACCCCGCTTCCGATCATTAACGAGTGACAGAACGAGACATGCCGCCAGAAGACCGCGATCGTCCCAACCTCTTCTCGTCCCACGTGGAAGCCTGGGACAAGGATGAGGAGTTCTTCAAGGGCCTTAACGACGAGTACGACGACGAAAGTGCAACAGTGGGCGGTTTGCGCCGAAGGCGGCGGCAGGCTGCAAACATCACGGATGAACCGATCAAGACCGTTTCATTGATCGAGAAGGATGGCGTTCTCCTCTGGTGCGACGATATTCCGGAAGGTACGCCCTCCAAGCTCGACATCGGTCCTCGGCGCCGCCGGCTCCGCAGACGTGCCGGGCTGCCCCCCGCGCCGCCGGTGGAGATCCCTCCGGAGATGAAGGATGGCCCCTTGGTGTTGACCAGGACATTTCCGGTTCTGGCTCCGAACAAGATCATCGCAGCAGTCGGCAAGATCGACCAGCGGCTCAATCCTGCCCTCGATGAATCGCTACGATCCCGGCTGAGGCCGTTGCGAAGGGGGGTCGACGGCAATTTCACGCTCGGTCACGACGTGGCCGGGAGCTTCGATGGCCGAACGCTGCTGTTCGTGCACGGGACGTTCTCCAATGCCGAGAACATGCTCGCGGAATTCAAAGCCACCCCAGCGGGGCTGAGCCTCCTCCACGCTGCGATGGGCGGTGCAAACCCGTACGACAACGTCGTGTTCTTCGAGCATGCGACGCTGGCGGTGAGCCCGGTGATCAATGCGCTCGAACTCGGACGGTTCTTTGCAAATGCCTCAGGACAGATCGACATCGTCGCTCATAGCCGTGGCGGATTGGTCGTTCGGTGGTGGCTCGAGGCCTTCGGAAAGTCCTTGAACGTTCTGCCGGCTGCCCCAGTACGCGCCGTCCTTGCAGGCTCACCACTTGCTGGCACGTCCCTCGCGGCCCCCGACAAGCTTCAGAGCGCGCTGAGCCTGTTGTCCAACATCGGATCCTTCATGCAGGCGACGCTGAATTTGGTCGGCCCCGCCAACCCGTTCATTTGGGTGGCCGGAAAGCTCGTGCAAGTCGTTGTGTCCGCTACCGGCGCCCTTGCGAGGACACCTTTGGTGGACGGCGTCGTCGCGCTCATACCAGGTCTTTCCGGACAATCGCTGGTCAGCAACAATCTCGAGATCAATCTCCTGCGGCTTGGCCCCTGCGCCATCGAGCCTCGCTACTATGCGGTGCAGTCAAACTTCGAGACCGACGATCCCGGATGGAAATTCTGGCAATATTTCCGCAAGGAAAACCTTGCCGATATGGCCACCAATGCCATCTTCCCCGAGCAGAATGACCTGGTGGTCGATACCAAATCTATGATCGATTTCGGTGTCCCGAACCTCCACCTTGCCGATCAGCCCTACAACTTCGGGACCACCGGCCACGTTTGGCACTGCAACTATTTCCGGCAGCCGCAAACAATCGATTACATCAGCGAGAAATTCGCCTGATCCCAGAAATAGCCAGATCCTTGCAATGTCGTCTGAAGAGTGCGCGCAGGTCTTGCCGCAATGGCGCGAGCGTGGGAAGCGCTCCGACCTTTCCGGAGGGTGCGATTAGGTAGGCTTGAATCTCGTCGGGAATGACATGCTTTATGTAGCCTACATCGGCTATCTGTTTAGCGAGCTTCGTCGTGTCGTAACCGCGCATCAACTCGCACACGGCCTTTCGATAACGATCGTCCATGAAGAACAGCGCGTGAGCCAGCTCGTGAGTGAAGCTATCTTTTGCGCCGCGGCCATAGATACCGATCACATAGAATCGTCGGCGCAGGCCTTTGAATAGCCGCAGCAGTGCCTTCTCCTTTTCGCTGAGTGGATCGAACTTGCCTTGGTAAAACGGCTGAAGCGCCGTCGAGGGCACGTTGAACCCCGTCCAGTCCTGATAGTAGGTGAAGTTACCGTATCGCTTGGCATACCAATCCATGAATTGTTCCAGCGAGAAAATGCGGCCGTGAAAGCGAGGCGACTCGTAGTGTTCCTGTACACGTAGGAAGGTCGTCGCCAGCTCATATTGAGTCTTGAAACGAAGCAGATAGATTCCCGCGGCGATCTTGCTTTTCGCAATCTTTATCGTCGACATTTCGTCTCACCGCTATCCGCTTTGAAGCGGATTGGCAAATTACAATGCTTCCGCGCGGGATTAGCGCAAAGGTTGATTATTGCTTTATTGGCCCAAAGCGTCGATAGCTGCGACGCCGCATTTCGTCGGCTTACGAAGGCAAAGCGGACTCGCATCATCCGAGCAATCCTGCGCCTGTTCGCCGTTATACACGCTGACGCCGTGAAGTGCCGCGACGACCACGCACCGCTTCCGATAAACTCGGCAAGCGGCAGCGCGACTATTCCGTAATGTGTCATTAGGCGAATCGGAATTCCCCGCAACCTGGGTTGATTATTCACTCAGGTTTGCGCGCGGCCATCTTCTCCCGTCGGCGATTGGTTGCCTTTGCACGGCACGACGAGCAACGACAGCCCCCATCTTGCAAGAGCGAAAGAAAATAATCTCGTCCGTAGCTATAAGTAATCTCTTCCGCCGGCTCAATACGGCGCAAGGCCACGATTACGATGCGGCCTTTCCGCCCAACCGGTTTCGCATTCGGCCGGCAAGAGTGATTGATATAACGCGCCACATTCCATCGCGGGGAGCCGTCGATGGTCCAACGGCTATTCACGTCGAACAAAAACTTTGCGCCCCGTGCCTCGCGCCGGTCAGCCTCCTCCGACGATATGCGCGGACCGCGATAGGTCGCGATGTAAGCCGCCCGCCTAATGGGCTTGGTAGCGAACAGTCCAAGCCCCGTCACCGAACGTCCAACACGGAATGAGTGTAATGGCATTTCGCAACAGCACCGAATTAGCGGAAATCATTTGGCGACCACTTCTCACAAAAGCGCCGCAAGTCGACGTAGGTTTCCTTCCCGCCTTCTCCTGTAGTAATGCGAATGTCTTTGATCAAGTGTTCCATCTTTTTGTAAGAAGCGGGAAGCACATCTCCCCAATACGCTAGCGATACTCTCTCGGAAACGCCGTAACCGCACGGCCCAGAGCAAAGGCTAGCCGGTAGCAAGCATGTCCCCATGGGGGTGCTGACCGGTTTTCCCGTCAGTGGCCCGTTTTGGATTTGACAGTGGATGGCCCTTTTTGGGCCGCACTGCGTTCGGATGTTGGCTCGGGACGACGCCTCCACTCGGTTCGTGTTCGGTAAAGGTGGTTGTGAGCCCCCTCATCCACGATGCGAAGCCACAGCGCACCCCCAATATTTCTTCTCCAGCTTGCGCTGTCCCGATGGATAGCGCTCGCCCGGCTTTCTCGGCCGACCACGCCTGCCCTTTGTCATTGCCGGTCCCGACGGATGCGTTCTCGATACCGCTTTCAAGGCGGACACGATTCCGACCGATCGCAGACAGCGATCCGAATCACATGCAGCGGCCCCAGTCGACTCGACATGCCGCTTGGTTTGCGTCAAGCGCAATTATTTGGTGTCACGAAAGACCGCTTCGTTCTGGAAATGGCAACCATGCTGAAGCAACCATGGCCCCAATCGCGCGAAGCAAAGTCAGGGGTCGATCCGGCACGAATTATTCCCGGCATTCCGCTGCGCCCAGGCAGGCTTAGTTGGTCACTGCGGAATTTGGTCCACCAACGCCGGCTCGGCACGCGACTCGACAGTCGCCGCGCGGTGCAGGTTAGGCTCGACCATCGCGGCGCTGGCACCGAAGCGCGCACGGTAGACCTGCAGGTTCTCCAACACACGCTGTACGTAGTTGCGCGTCTCGGCTATCGGGATGCGCTCGACCCAGTCGACCGCGTCGACCTTGGGATCACGCGGATCGCCGTGCTGCGCCACCCATTGCCTGACCCGGCCGCGGCCAGCGTTGTAGCCGGCGAAGGTCATAATGTAGGAGCCGCGGTACTCTTTGAGCAACGCGGCGACCTCGGCGGCGCCCATCTGGGTGTTGTAGACCGGGTCAGACACAAGCCCGTTCCAGTCGTAGACGACGCCGAAACGCTTCGCGGTATCACGCCCGGCTTCCGGGGTGACCTGCATCAGCCCGACGGCCTTGGCCGGCGACCTGTCGCCCTGGTCGAAGGCGCTCTCCGTGCGCACGATGGAATAGACGACGCAGAGATCGAGCTGGGGACCGATCGGGCTGTAGGGCGGCACGCCGATATCGGGAAAAGCGTACTGGTCCATCACCAAGCCGCGCACGAGCGCCGTCTTGCCGATGAGCAGCATCGCCCGAGCATCGTTGTAGTGCGTGGTGAGTTGGCCGAGCGCTGCGATCGTGACGGCGTCGCTGCTCTCTTCGGCGAATTCGGTCACGAACGACGCGATGAGATCGCGCTCGCCGATCGCATAGAGAATGTCCGCAGCGTGTAGCAGTTCGTGCGCGATGCCGTGGACCGGTTCCGGCGGCGGGTCGCGCAACGCGATCTCGCCGAAGCCAAGCCGGGCGCGCGCCAGTTGGCCGTAATAGGCGGTGGGATAGCGAGCAGCAGCCTCGTACTGAGCACGCATTTCCTCGAATTGGCTGGTCGCCTCGGCGGCACGGCCGCGCCAGTAGGCGGCACGGGCACGAACGATCGGATCGGCCGAGCCTTCATCGACCTGCTCGAAATGCTTCAGCGCGGCGGCCGGATCGTCGAGAAAGCGCAGCGCGATCCAGCCGGCCATGAAGTGGAATTCCGCACGGTAATAGGGATTGGCCGGAGGCGCCGCCTCGCGCACCACTCGATACGCGGTCTCCGAGTCGCCGAGGTCGATGAGCCCGCGGGCCAGCAGCCGCCGCTGGCGCCACCATTCATCGGTGTCCTGACGTCGCAGATCCTCGGACGAAACCGCGAGCACCAACATGGCCGCGGCCGCGAATTCGTTGTGTCGCACCAGCCAGTGAAGGCGGCACAGCGCGAAGCCCATATCGCGGCGTGCTTCGCTGGGAGCCGCATCGAGCAGTGCCCCAGCCTTGGTGGAGTCTGCCTCGGCGGCTGCGCAAGCTTTAACAATCGCCACTTCATCGACCCCGAGACGCTTTGCAGCACGCATCGCCGCACCGAAGTCTTTGGCGCTTATGCGCCAGTCCATGCGTGCCGCGTGGTCGGCGCGGGTCAACTCGTCGCGGAACTCGTCGAGCAAGGCGGCCTCCAGCTCGGCCGACAGTTCCGCCGACCGCCATACCGCGCGAACTTCGCGCGTAGCGCCAGCCTGATCGCCCTCAGCTTTCAGCATGCGCGCAAACGCGAGCCGGCCTAGCGGGCTGGTCGGTTGTTCCTCGCCGAAGAAGCGGCGGACCGTGGCGGCGTCGCGCCGGTCCTGCCACAGCTTCGCCTCCGCGCGCCGGCGCAGCAGCGGAGTGCTTGGCCAATTGGTATTGGCACGGATGAAGGCGGTGTAGCGTTCGAATCTGACTTCGCTTTCAGGGTGGCGCAGCAGCGTCCATTCCACGAGCTTCTGCGCCACCGGATCGCCGATCGATGTCGCGATTAGGGTCGCTTCGCTCGGCTTGCCCTGGCGCACCAGCTCGATCGCCTGCTTCGTCGCGGCAAGATCCGGCGGCAGCGATGCCGCCGCCGGTCGGGCAATCGGCAAGGGGATGCTCGGTACGATTATATGCGCCGCGCGTGTCCGTTCGTTCTGCCGCGCTGCTGCGCTTGGCTTCGCGTCCGGCGCCGAGCGGTGCTTGTGGTGCTTCGCCTCGGCTACCTTGCTCCGGTGCGCCGGCACGTGCTTGAGGCGTGGCCCGGCGAACGCATCAGCAGTGCCGAGCGCGGTCAAGGCCGAAACGAGCAGCCAGACCACGACACGCCCGCGCGTTCGCGCCTGCCGCTGCTGACCGGCAGCACGCGCGTTGGCGCCGCGACCGAGAGCGGTAACGCAGGTTCGATCTACGCTTGGGTCCGAGGCGCGAATGTTCTCGGCCCCCCATTCGGCGACCTGGAGAGAAAAACGAGCACGAGGCCGGCTACTGACCAGTTTCATAAATGTGTAGACAGCGACCCACAACATTGCAGGGTCCAGTCTGAGCCCGGGCTAGAGGGCAGGCCCCGTTTACTCCAGGGGCCCGAGGTCTCTTCGTCCTGTGGTCGGCGGCCTCCCACCAAAGTGGCCAATCCTGCACCAGCAGCCCCTACCTTGGCGCGTTCCGTAGGCGTGAACGACCGAGCCGCAGCAGATAACTCAACGCTAACGCGTGATCTCCATTGCATCTGCCATCCCCCGACACCTGGCCGCCCGGCCCATTAGCCTAAGTTGAGGTAGCCACTCGCGACCCCCCGGAGCAGAATATCTGCTTCGGCTTCTTTTGTGGCAAAATCGTTAGTTTTTGGAGGCTTGTTGCATTGTGCAAGTGTGTGGCTTTTTGGATACACTAAGGTAGAGTGAGATTAGGATGCGCAGAGAAAGGCTTGTTATTAGTTGGAAAATTACTTATGGCCGGCGTCTCCAAACGCAAAATGCCGCCCTGGATTGCTGATCTATTGATTGAGGATTTGGACGATCAGGTCTCGCTCAACCCACGCCCAGCTCCACTCACCAACCCGCGCCCGGCGTTTTCGCCTCAGGATCAACGCACCGTAATCAGCACATAGGGGTGATGGCGAGTCCAAACCTTTTTTACAATTTGTTTTCGCCCGATTGGAGCCAGCCACCCACATCCATACGGCCACGGATCGTGCGGGCACGCTGCGTCCGGCGGCCTGATAACCAAGCCGCCACCATCGATCCCTAATATCGATCTAAATTATTCTGCAGGAAGTCTAGAGTTTTCTGCTACCCATCCTGCATTGTACGTTGGTAGGCGTTTGATATCTGAAATGACTGAAGACACGATACGTTGGTATTAAGTGGCGCGCTCGTGGGCGGCGTAACAAGCGCGCGCCAAGGGCATCAATCTCGCGGACTTCCGTTATTGATGCTGTGGACGGGTGCGCCGGGAGACCGGCAAGAGGCAGACGGTGGAAGTCCGTCACGGTGAAGGAGTAGCGAACCGCATCGGCCCCGAGTGATGCACGGGTTGTCCGCGAGGGCAG
>Ga0187867_10002304_pt1 | contig 15932 bp, 12 predicted proteins | sample June2016WEW_13_1_FD_132976 | JGI IMG/M metagenome (GOLD analysis project Ga0187867, IMG submission 132976) | Peatland microbial communities from SPRUCE experiment site at the Marcell Experimental Forest, Minnesota, USA - June2016WEW_13_10 | ecosystem: Environmental > Terrestrial > Soil >...
AAGATCATGGCATTCGGGGCGGGCGCGGGCACGGCGTTGATTTACGCCGGGGTGAGATGAGAAGGCGAAAGACAGAAGACAGAAGTCGGAAGGCAGAAGTCAGAAGGCAGAAGACAGAAGACAGAAGATGACAGAACCTCGAGCTCTTCCCGCGCCCAACCAAGCATTGCAGCCGAGCTGGTACGGTTACGATGTCGAACCGCCGGAGCAGTCCGCCGTACCCCTGGCTCACTATCTTTGGATCCTGCGCCGCCACCGCTGGAAGATCATCGTTTTCGTTTTCGCGTGCGTGACCACCACCTTGATTGTCTCCGCGCGGATGACGCCGATTTACGAATCCACCGTGACGGTGGACATCGACCGCCAGATGCCGTCGGCCATCATCGGGCAGGACGCGGCGCGCTCGCCGCTGAACGACGCCGACCAGTTTCTAGCGACTCAGGTGAAACTCATACAGTCCGATTCGGTGTTGCGGCCGGTGGCGCAACGGTACCATCTGCTCGATTTTGAAAAAGAGGCGTCCGATGTCACGCCCGAGAAGTCTTCCGAGGCCGAGGAGGATGCCCCCATCCTGCTCAAGAAGCTGAAGGTGGCACGCCCGCCGAACACTTACCTGTTGCTGATCAGCTATCGCTCGGCGCAGCCGCGCCTGGCGGCCGATGTAGCCAATGCGGTGGCGCGTTCCTACGTGGAGCACACCTATAACATCCGTTTCCAGTCTTCCGAGTCGCTGGCGAACTTCATGGAAAAGCAGCTTGAGGAGCTGAAGTCCAAGATGGAGCGGTCGTCCGCCGCTCTGGCGCAGTTCGAGCGCGAATTGAACGTGATCAATCCGGAAGAGAAGACCAGCATTCTTTCGGCGCGACTGCTGCAGCTCAACACCGAGTACACCAACGCGCAGACCGACCGCGTGCGGAAGGAATCCGCGTGGAAATCGGTGCAAAGCGGATCGCTCGAATCGGCGCAGGTTTCGACGCAGGGGGAGAATTTGAAGACGCTCTCCGCGAAGCTGGACGAAGCCCACCAGAAGCTCGCCGACGCTGCCACGCACTACGGCCCCAACCATCCGGAATACCGAAAAGCGGCGGTACAAGTGGAGGAGATCGAGCGGCAGTTGCAGCAGAGCCGCAAGAACGCGGCGCAACGTGTGGAGGTTGAATATCACGAATCCGTGAACCGCGAAGGCATGCTGCAGAAAGCCGTGGGCGAAACCAAGGCGGAGTTCGACCGGCTGAACGCGCGCAGCTTCGAATACCAGTCCCTGAAGCGCGAGGCCGACGCGGATAAGTCGCTTTATGAAGAGCTGGTGCGCAAAATCAAAGAGGCCGGCATTAACGCCGGGTTCCAGAATAGCTCGATCCGGATCGCCGATCCGGCGCGCGCCGCCATCCGGCCCGTATTTCCGAACTTGAAGCTGAACGTACTGCTGGCCTTTCTGTTTTCCACCTTGCTGGCGGTGGGCTTCGCGGTGCTGACCGACTTGATGGACAGCTCCGTACGCGATCCGGAGCAGGTACACACGCTCTTCCAGACGGAGGTGCTGGGCAGCCTGCCGATGGTGAAGACCTGGCGCCGCGGCCTGGTCTCCGCGATCGCGGGCGACGCCGGATCTACGGCGCTGGTACGTGGAGGGGAGAGCGCCCTGGCTGCACCGGACCGCACGGTTACCGGCTTTGAAGAGGCCGTGCGCACGCTGCGCAACTCCATTCTGCTGGGATCTTTCGACCGCCGTCTGAAGTCGCTGATGGTGACTAGCGCCACGCCCTCGGAGGGCAAGACAACTACCGCGGTGCACTTGGCTATCGCACACGCCCAGCAGAAGCATAAGACGCTGCTAATCGACTGCGATCTGCGCCGCCCAGGGGTACACACCAAGCTGGGGATCAATCCAGAAACGGGCCTAGCCGCCGTTTTGCAGAACGGCATGCAGTGGCGCGAGAAGCTGGTCAAGTTAGTGGAACTCGACGATCTGGATATCTTGCCCACTGGTTTTTCCAGCCGCAGGGCCGCCGATCTGATTGGACGGCGGCTGCCGGAGATCCTGGAAGACGCCGCCAGTGAGTACGACCTGATCGTGGTGGATTCGCCGCCTATTTTGGGATTCCCCGAACCTTTGCAAATGGCCGCCGCGGTAGATGGCGTGGTGGTGGTTGCCAAAGCCGGCGAAACGAACCGCAAAACAGTAGGATCGGCGCTCTGCACTTTACAGCGGGTGCGGGCCAATGTGGTCGGCCTGGTGCTGAACTCAGTCACCCGTAATATGAGCGACAGTTATCGCTACTACGGGTACTACGGACGATATTACCGGTATTACAAGCCAGCCGAGCAAGATTGAGACGTTGGTACGCCGGTTCCCATACCGGTGGGCCGGAGAAAACGTGATCTCGGATCACCTCAGAATCGCCTACGTATGTACGCAAGATGCGCAGGACCGCCAGTCTTTATCCGGCACTCCCTATCACGTAGTGGCTGCACTGCGCAAACGCCACCACACGGTGCGCCTGATTAGCCCGTTGCGGCGTAGCTTGAAGTATCTGTACGCTCCGCACAAGCTGCTTTGGAACAGAACTTTACAGGTTGATCGGCAACCCCTGATGCTGGCAAGTTTCGCCGCCCAGATCGGTAGATCGCTTAAGAACACCGATGCCGACTTAGTGATCGCGCCGAGTTCGATTCCGATAGCGTATCTGGAGTGTCCGCAGCCGATCTTGTGGTGGACGGATGCAGTCTACGAGTCGATGATCGATTACTATCCGGGCTTCGACCGGCGAAACGCCCGCCGGGCTCACCAACAAGAGGAGAGCGCGATGCGGAGAGCGGCGCAGGTGATCTACTCCTCGGACTGGGCGGCCAGAGTGGCCCGCACGCACTACCCCGAACACACGCACAAGATTTCAGTTATCGCGGTCGGTGCGAACAGTGAGCCGCCGGCCATACCGGAGAGGGCCCCTAAGCCTCCATATAAGTTGCTGTTTCTTGGCGTAGACTGGCAGCGCAAAGGCGGCAGCATCGCGGTCGAAGCGACGGAGCGGATGAACCTTTCGGGCATACCCTCCACTCTACGTGTGGTGGGCTGCGATATCCCGCGGGCGGAAGCCCATCGGGAGTATTTGGAACCCCATGGTTTCATAAGCAGGCGCACGCCGCAGGGACGGGCAAAGCTGGGCGAGCTACTCGTATCCTCGGACCTTCTTCTGTTGCCGACGCGGGCTGAATGCGCGGGCATCGCATTCTGCGAGGCAAGCGCTTATGGATTACCGATCGTCTCTACCGACACCGGCGGGGTGAGCACGTATGTGGTGAACGGCGCCAGCGGAGTGCTCCTCCCGCCGGACGCAACACCGGCGCAGTACGCTTCCGTCATGGCGGAGATTCTTAGCAGTCCCGATGTGTATGCGCGATTGTCGCGCGGCGCCAGGCGGGAATTTGAAACCCGCTTGAACTGGGATGCCGGCGTGCAAACTCTACTGAACCTGGCCTGCCCGGGCAGTGCGCAAACCCGGAAGCCGCTGGGCTCTGGACATTAATTTCCGGGTTTTAGCCGAAACTGCAAGCCAGGAGGACTGACAATGCTTCGCACCCCAATGACTGCAATGACTCGACTGCTGCCTGTCGCAAAGCGCACTACAAGAGCTGCCTTCTTACGGGCCGGCGTGGATATCAGGCGCGCCGGCATGCCGGGAAAGCCGGTAACCGACGCGGAGTACCGGCAGGCGATGATGCGCCACAACCAAATCGACGTGGTGCTGGATGTGGGTGCGAACACAGGACAATACGCCACGCGGCTCAGAGCGGGCGGCTATGAGGGCCGCATCGTCTCATTCGAACCACTCTCGAGCGCCTTTGCGGTTCTTAGCCGGCACGTCGCCAAGGACGCCGCCTGGAGCGCCCACAACGTCGCGTTGGGCGCGGATTCGAGCGAGTCGGTGATTCACGTTTCCCAAGACAGTATTTCAAGTTCAATCCTTCCGATGGTGGAATGGCACAGCAGTTCCGCGCCCGATTCGGCGTACGTCGGTCAAGAGCGGGTTAAAGTCGCGACCTTGGACGAAATCACCACGTTGACCGACATGGACCGGGCAATGTTGAAGATCGACACGCAAGGATACGAACATCTGGTGGTGGCTGGTGCGCAGCGCACTTTGACGAAGATTCTCCTGATCGAGTGCGAACTGTCGCTGGTTCCGCTGTATTCCGGTCAATATCTCCTGGGCGAGATGATCACCGTGTTCTCCGCCAGCGGGTTCAGGCCCGCAGGCTTCGATAGAGAATTCTCCGACAGCCACACTGGCTACGCTTTTCAGGTAAACGGCTTTTTCTGCAGGGCCTGACCCAACCATGACAAACATCCGTGGGCACTTCGCCGCCCTGCATTCGAGCCAGCTCCGCCGTAACACCCTGGCTGGAGCCGCTAGCGCCGTCGCCGGGGGGGTGATCGCGGCGGTCTCCTACCCCGTCTATCTGCACTTCCTCGGCTATCAGCAGTACGGCCTCTGGCTGGCCGTCGCCCTTATTCTGAACATTGCCCAATTCGGGAATCTCGGGCTTGCCCCCGCCGTCGCCACCCACGTTGCGGAGGAATTCGCGCGCCTGGACTTTGCGGCGATTCGCGCGACCGTTTCAACCGCTCTAATCACCTTGACCGCCGCCGGCCTGCTGGCGGTCGCCGGCGTGTTGCTCTTGGGCGACTACATCGTCGGTGCGATGCGCCTCTCCCCCGCGCTGGCCCGTCAAGCCCACGGCCTGCTCCCGTTGGTGGCCCTGCTGTCCCTCTACGTCGTCCAGATCGAGACTCTCAGCGCCGTCCTCGTCGGGCTCGGACGGCTCGACCTGTCGGTAGGAACTCAGGTTTTGTGCCGCGCTCTGTCGCTCGCCGTTTCCGCCTCGTTGCTCGCCGCCGGCCTCGGCGTGGTGAGTTTGCCGATCGCGAATCTGGCCGGCTACGCCCTTCTGCACCTCGCTTCCCTGGCCCTCGCCCGCCGCATCACCGGGCACAACTGCCTGGCCTTGCGTGGCTTCCATTTCGCCCGGTTGCGAACGCTTGCGGCCTTCGGCAGCGGCCTAGTCGCGTGCTCGGTCATGAGTCTCCTGCTCGGCCCCTTGAATGAGTTCACTCTCACCCGCTACGCCGGCCCGGGCACCGTGCCCCTTTACGATCTCGCCTGGAGCCTGAGCATGCAGGTCCGCGGTCTTTTCGAATCGGGCTTCCGATCGCTCATGCCGGAAGTGAGCCGGCTCGCCGTGCTCGGCTGGGCGGAGTCGCCGGGCCGCATCGCCGCCGTGAACCGCCGCGCTATCAAGGGCATCTTCGCCATCGCGCTACCGGCATTTGCGCTAGTCTTCCTGGTGGCCCGATCTGGCCTGCGGCTCTGGCTCGGCGCGCGCTTCCGCCCCGAGATTGTGCCGGCCCTGCGGGTGCTGCTGGCGGGCTGCTTTTTCAGCCTGGTGGGCGTCCCGGGATACTACACCCTGCTGGGCTTGGGCAGAATCAAGCAAATCATCGCCTGCTATGTGGCCCAGTGCGGCACGAATGCGGGACTCATTACAGCTTTCTGCCTGCTTTCGGGTAAAGTCACCACCAGCCTGACAGCAACCGCCGCCGCGGCCGGCATAGCAGCCGGGGGGATGTGCTGCCTTTATGCCGCCACAATCCGGCCGCGAGGTGGCACGGATCGGGATGCCCTCCTCATGGAGACATCCGCACAAGAGGTGGCACGTTGACGCGAACAATGACTCACTCCCGGATCCTGAAGGTCGCATTCAATGCCGCATGGCCCCGCGTGGCAAGCATATCCCGGCGAGCGGACTGCCCCTACGGCTCACACATACCGGTCCTCATGGCGTGCTGCGCGATCTTCAAGCCGCAGCGAATTCTGGAACTCGGCATGGGCTTATACAGCACACCTTTGTTTCTGAATCCTAATGTGTGCCCGAGCTTGAAACTGCTCCATTCGATCGAAGACGACCCGGCATGGTTGGAACAGGTGCGGTCGGCTAACATGTCCGACGAACGATGGAGACCCGAAATCTGCGATGGCTCGGTGGCGGCATATGTACAGCGGCTGGATATCTCCGCATACGACCTGATTTTTATCGACGACTCGGGGCGAGTTGCCCGTTCTCACACAATCCAGGCGGTATATGCCGGCCGTCCCCGATGCCCGGTGGTCATACACGATGCAGAAGTCTGGCGGCTCAGAGCCCGCATCTGGTTCCGCCGGCCGCTGGTGATCTTCGACACCTTCAACCCGCAGACCGCCGTCTGTCTTCCACGGCACGCAGCGCAACTTGCCGTGCTGAGGAATTCAAGGAGAACCTGGCGCTACTTAGCCGCCGCCGGGCAATCTGCTGTCAACCTCGCGGAATGGGAAAGCGTGGGCCGGCGCGCTATGCTGCGGTTCTCCTCCAATCTCGATACCGGCGCTGGTAAGCATGCCTCGAAGGGAAGGTTGTTTTCATGACAGCTACAGAGGCGCATCGCCAGGCAAATCCCGGACGGTTCCCCCGCAGCGCCGGCCGCGCGCGGGAACGGCGGGAATACAGCAGCCAAAGATGGGCAACGGTGGCGCTCTGCGCGACGTTGATGCTCTACTTCCTGCCCGACGAGATATTGCTGAAGCTCAGCGTCGGCGAGGTCAAGCCCATGTTTTGGACCCTCGCGCTCTTTGCCGGCACCATGTTACCGGATTATGCGCGTTTGTGTAAGACCCGCCCCTACCTCTGTTTTCTCGGCGTTCTGTGCGTTCAATGTGTCGGCATTGGCATAGCGCAGGCCGCCGCCGTCCGATTCAGGCCAAAATACTGCTTTGCGGACGTGTTGTTCTTTTGGTGCTTCGTTAGTGGACTGGTCTACGGAATGGTGTCACCGCCGGGGACGCTCCGGCGGGTCGCGAACGTGGTGGTAGCGGCGGGCGGCCTGCTATTCGCCGCCAATCTGCTGTTGCTGCGGTTCAACATGGTTTCCGTGCCCGAGAATCAGCCTGGCTTCTTTACTTGGGCCATGTTCCGCATCGTGATGACGGGAATCATATTTTTTCCGCTCACGCTGGTCGACGACACCGCCAGCAGCACGGTAACCGCATGGCTCTGGCCGTGGTCGGTGATCGCCGCATGTACGGCCAGCCTGTTGGCATTGACGGATAAGCGCTCGGTGGTGCTTTATGTGCTGGCGGTGTTGGTTATGCTTTTGACGGCCGCGAATAAATTGAAGGGCCTGCAATCGCGCAGGGCCAGGTCGGCTATCGGAGCCGCTCTCCTTACGGCCGGTTGCGGTCTCGCGATATGGCGATATTCAGGCGTGGAGACAATCCTGCCGCGTTTTCAGAGCACCGACTTAAGCCAAGAACAGAGGACCGAGGAACTGCGCATGATGTTTGCCGAGGTGGGCGACCGGATCGTGCTGGGCAGCGGGTTCGGCAGCCTTTTCCGATCGCCCGTACCGTATCGGGGACTACTCGGCAGCGAGTCCGACTTTCTGGCTTTGACGCCTCACATCGGAATCGTCACCCCGCTGTTGAAAGGCGGTGTCTTTGGATTCATGTTGCTCGTCGGCGTCCCCGTGACGCTGTTGATTCGCCGCAGCTTCAGTTCGACTCGCCGGTCGCTGCGGATATGGTCGGGGCGTTGCATGGTGGCGTTTTTTTTGCTTGTAGCGTCGACGTCCGGCGGATGGGAGCCGGGTATTTTGCTGGGTTTGGGGTTGGCTACGTCATTACTCATCTTTCACGAGGGCCGCAGACACAGCCCGCGCGTCCGTGAAATGGCGGGCGGACGCAATGCGGTAACCGCATGCGTGTAGTTCTGGCGATCAATCATCTACGCTTCGGCGGCGCGGAGCGCCTGGTGGCCGATCTGGCCTGCGGGCTTTGCCAGCGCGGCATTCAAGTTCAGCTAGTAGCGCTGGGCGGCGCTGAGCCGGCGCTGAGCGATCAAGCCCGCGCCGCGGGTGTCTCGGTACACGTTCTGGGCCGGCCCGTTTATTCTATCGCCGCGGCGGCCAGGCTTCTTGGAGTACTTCGGAAGAGCGGTGCGGACATTGTACACGCACATCTGTTTCCTTCGATCGCGTACGTAAGCCTTGCCCGAAAGGTCCGGGTGGGCCGGTGGAGGCTGGTGATGACCGAGCACAATACCTGGAATCGCAGGAGAAGGTCCGCCCTGCGGCCCGCGGACAGAATGATATACCGTTCCTACGACCGCATCGCGTGTATCTCGGATGAGGTCAGAGACGCCCTTGTCGGATGGGCGCCGGAAACCGCTCCGAAAACCGTGGTGGTTCACAACGGCATTCCGGCGTCTCATTTTCAGAAACCGAAGACGGGCGAGAGGATCGGCCACCCGGTCCGGATTCTGTCGATCGGCAGGCTTACGCGCCAAAAGGGGTTTGAATCCCTGGTGGAAACGATGCGGCATTTGCCGGAGTGCGAGTTGGTGATCGCCGGGGACGGAGAGCTGCGCCCGGAACTGGAGGCGCAAGTACTCGCCACCGGGTTACGCGGCCGGGTCCGCCTGATAGGCTGGACCGGCGATGTGTTTTCCCTGCTGCGGACCGCCGACGTTTATGTCCAGCCGTCGCGCTGGGAAGGTTTTGGAATTGCGGCGGTAGAAGCGATGGCCGCGGGACTTCCGGTGATTGTCACCGATGTTGCAGGGCTGTCCAAAGTGGTTGGATCCGCCGGCCTGCGCGTGGCGGTTGACGATATCGCCGGCATGCGGCGGACCATCGCCAGTATCGTCGACGACCAGCCGCTGCGCATGGAGTTGTCGTCGCGCGGCGCCCTTAGAGCACGGAGCTTTACGATGGACGCGGCGGTGGCGGCGTATGCCTCGCTGTACCGGGGACTGTCGTGAGGTTGCCCCTCTGGCCTGCCGCCAAGGCTCTGAGCAGGTGTTACGGCGCGGCCGTACAGGTGGCCGGCAGGCTGTATTTGCGATTGTACGGCGTGCAGGTGGGAACGGGGCTTACCATGCGATCTCTGCCTTTCTGCCGGAGACAGGCACAGGCGGCGATTCGGCTGGGCGACGGCGTCACGATCAAGAACCGCCTCAGTGAGAACCCGGCCGGAATCGCGCATCGGACGGCGCTGGTGGCCGCCAGACCCGGCGCCCGCCTGGTGATCGGCAATCACGTGGGGATTTCCGGAGCTGTGCTGTACTGCGAAACGGAAATCGTCATCGGGGATCACGTGACCATCGGGGCGGGAGCCCGGATCTACGACACGGATTTCCATCCGATCGACCCGCTCGGCCGGCGGCGGCACGACGTATCGCAAATCAAGCGCGCCCCAGTCACGCTTTGCGAAGACGTGTTTATCGGCGCCAACGCGATGGTGCTCAAAGGCGTCACCGTGGGCGCCCGCACGGTGGTGGGAGCGGGCGCGGTCGTCACCAAGTCGTTTCCACCGGACGTGGTGGTGGCCGGGAATCCCGCGCGCATCGTCGCCCGTCTGGGCGGTCCATTGAAACGGCGGGAGGTTCACGAATATGCGACTTAAGCTTCTGATCGTTGAGCCTGAGTCCAGCGGCCACCACATGCGATATGTGGGATCGTTGATTCGCTGCGCTCAAGCCAGAAACCATGCAGTGCGTTTGGCCACCTCGGAAGAGGCCATGAAACACGCCTCGTTCCACGAACTGCAAAATGAGTTGCGGGCAGTCGGGTCCGAGTTGCATACCGTAACTATCCGGAATCCGAAGCTGCCTTTCGTGAAGCGCCTTTCGCGGATGGACATGATACACCGGCAGTGGCTGGCTTGGCTGTCATTCCGCGGAGGCTTCCGTTCGCTGCTGCGGGCCGGCTGGCGGCCGCAGTTTGTTTTGTTCCCTTATCTAAACGACATCGATCTGATGATCGCGTTGGTGGGATGTCCGGTTACCGGCGTGCCGTGGGGGGGCATTGTGATGCGCGAACGGTTTCATCAGTCCCAGGTGAACCGGTGGACCCCAAGTCCTTCGCTGTGCAGACTCAGGCGATGGGTCTTCGATGGAGTGCGCAAGGCGCTCGGATTGACGGTCCTGGTAACGATCGACGAGACACTAAGCGAGTTCCATCCGGGAGGTGAGCCTGGGCTGCAGCCGGCCTTCATTCCCGAGCCGTGCGACTTACAGTTCAGAGTAACGCCGACGGAGGCGCGGCTTGAACTCAAAATACCCGAAGCCGGCGAGTACGTATTGTTGTACGGTCATCTGAACATGGCGAAGGGCGTATCCGAGTTGATTGGGGCGGCAAAAGCGATGCAAAACAGGCGGCCGTTGAGCATCCTGGTGGTTGGGCAGCTTACCCCAGAGGTGCGGCGCTTTCTGGAGGTTGAAGGCCGGGCGTTGCGTGAGGGAGGCCGGCTTTTTGTGCACGATCAGTTCGCTTCGCTGCGCACGGAGGCGCTGGCGTTCTCCGCGGCGGACGTGATTTGGGTCGGGTACTCGCGGCACTATGGACCCAGCAGCGTACTGGGTAAGGCGGCGGCTGCCCGGCGGCCTGTCGTGGGATGCCGCGAGGGGGTGATCGGATGGACGATCGGGCGTTACGGCGTCGGAGTCGCGGTCGATGTTCGCGATCCGGCGGCCGTGGGAGATGCACTGCTGCAGACACTACCAGGCTCCAGCAGAGCCGGCTTTTCCAAGAACGTTGAGTTATACGCGCAGCAGCGCGAGAAGATCGACTTCAGCCAGTCGGTTCTGGACATGGTAGAGGCGGCAGTGGTCCGCGATAGTTTCCTTATCGATTCCGCTAGAGCCGGCTGAAAACCGGCTGCCGCCAAGATTGGCCGCCCCCCGAGGAAAACAAGTATGTTTGGCTCGCGATGGAACGGGGCGGACCTGGACAGCCCCATCAGGCGTGCGCGGTCCGGGCCTGTCCGGCGTTTGATTCGCCGCGTGGTTGTCGGTGAGAATACCGCGGCGCGCCGGAATGTGCGCAACATGCTGGAGCTGCTCAGTCCGAATGGCAGGCCGCGGATATTGGTTGTCGGCGGGGCGGTCAAAGGATCCGGCCTGGATCCCCTTTATGCGCACGCAGAAGTCGAGTTACTCAGTTTCGATATCTATACGAGCGCTTTGGTCGACCTGGTGGCGGACGCGCACAGTATCCCTTTGAAAGACTGTTGCGTGGACGGTGTGATTGTGCAAGCGGTTCTGGAACATGTCGCGGACCCGTGGAAGGTCGTCGCCGAAATAGAGAGAGTTCTTCGGCCCGGCGGGATCGTATATGCGGATTCGCCTTTTCTGCAGCCCGTTCACGAAGGGCCCTACGATTTCTTTCGATTCAGTGAAAGCGCACACCGGTACTTGTTTCGGAACTTCTCCTGGCTGTCCTCCGGTGTCGTCGCCGGGTCGGGGGCGCAAACACTGTGGTCAATCGAATATCTGGTCCGAGGATTATTTCGTTCAGTGTGGGCCGGCAAGATTGCTAAGTGCGCCTTCTGCTGGCTTCGGCTTCTGGACCTCTGTATACCGAATCAGTATGCGATAGACGCCGCATGTGGCGTCTATTTCCTGGGAAGGAAAGAAGGCAAGGTGTTGACGAATGCCGAGTTAGTTGAGTATTACAGCGGCAGTCAGCAGTTGAGACGAATGGATGTTGCATGAGAATCTTGCAAATCATCGAATCCGCCGCGGCCGGAAGCGGCCATCAGGTGCTGTTGTCGTCTCGTGAGTTGGCGGCTCGTGGGGTCGAGCTAGCCATCGTTTATTCGGACGCACGCGCGGACGGGCGTTTTCTCACGGCCCTAGACAATATCGTCGGCGAATTTCCGGAGACGCAAGTGAGGATGGTCAGAATGCGGCGTTCACCCCATCCGAGCGACCTGCTTGCCATCTTAGCCTTGCGCCGGTTTGTGCGCGATGCCGGACCTTTCGACGTCATTCACAGTCACTGCACTAAGGCGGGTTTTCTGGCCCGGATGGCGTTTCCGCTGTCTCGCCGCCTGCACGCGTATTCTCCCCACGCCTTCTTCAGCATGAGTCCGCTGCACTGCCGCCCGGTCAGGTCCCTCATATTGCTCTACGAGAAGCTGATGTCGGCGTTAACCGGCACGGTGATCGCGGTTTCGGCGGAAGAATACGACCATGCGCTGACCATCGGTATTCGGCCGGAAAAAGTCGTGTTGGTGGCAAACGGGATCGATCTTGCGGCGCTGAACTGTCATGATTGGGCAACGGAGCGCGCAAAGTACCGCGGAGAGCTGAAGCTGCGGTGCAACACCGTTTGCGTAGGCTTCCTGGGGCGTCTGGTACCGCAAAAGGACCTGGCCACGCTTTTGCGGGCCTTCGCGGCGGTCCGCAAAAGGGCCCCGCAGGAAGTCGTTCTCGTCATCGCCGGGAAAGGGCCGGACGAACCCATGTTGCGGCGCCTGGCCAGAGACATTGGCATTGACCAGTCGGTGGTATGGGCAGGATCGGTGGATGGCCCAAACATCGCCGCCGCCTTCGATATTTTTGCGCTCTCGAGCCTGTACGAAGGGTTGCCGAACTGTCTTCTGGAAGCGATGGCTCTCCGCCGCCCCTGTGTTGTGACCAATACGGGAGGCGCCAGAGACCTGGTGCGGCCGGGTGTGAATGGTTTTGTGGCGCCGGTCGCAGATCCGGAGTCGCTCGCGGACGCGCTGTTGACGCTGGCCGCGGATGCCGCGCTGCGCGAGCAGTTTGGGTATGCCAGCGCCGAAATCGTGGCGCAATTCGATATCGCCAGGACCACATCGGTCATGCAAGAGACGCTCACCGTCCGGCACGCCAGGGCTTCCGCGCCAAAAGTCCCGCGCCCCCGCAGGCCGCTCCGCGACACAGAATTCGGCCCGCGCGCGCCCCTTCGCATATTGCAATTCGTGGAGAGCAGCGCCACGGGTGTCGGCCGGCACGTGGTCGATCTGACGCAGCAACTCCTGGACTGGGGACATGACGTTCATGTGATCCACTCCGCCACCAACATCGACGCGAGGTTTACCGCCGGGTTGAGCCGGCTCGCACCTAGGTGCAAGACGACCGCCATGGCGATGCACCACAGCGTGCACATCGCGGACGCGGCTCTCATCCTCCGCCTCCGGACTTACCTGCGCGAGGAAGGACCGTTCGACGCGATCCACTGTCACAGCACCAAGGCCGGTCTCATTGGGCGGCTCGCGGCGCTCGGAGCGGGAGTGCCGTCGATCTATACGCCCCACGCGTTATTCACCATGAACCCGGGCATTTCGCCTATCTTGAGGCGGGTTGCGGAGGCGGTGGAATTTACCCTGGCCCGCTACTCGGCCCGGGTGATCGCGGTTTCGATGGATGAATACGATCATGCCCGGCGGATAGGGATCCCGGCAACGCGGCTCTCCATGGTCCCCAACGGCATCCGCGCCCCGCGGCCGCGCCCCGAGCCAGTCCGGAGGGCGCCGCGAGCCGAGCGAAGCCCGGTTAGGATCGGATTCATTGGGCGGCTGGTACCCCAAAAAGCCGTCGACCACCTGCTGAGTGCTTTCGCCGTGATGAAAGCGTCGCCGCAAGGAGGTGCCCTGCCGCTGCTGATCATCGCCGGCGATGGGCCGCTGGGCGATTCCCTTCGCGCGCATGCCCACGCGCTGGGCCTCGACGACTCCGTGGTCTGGCTGGGATACGTGAACGGAGAAGAACTGCTAAGCCAACTCGACGTGCTCGCCATTCCAAGCGATTATGAGGGCTTTTCATACGTCGCGCTGGAAGGCATGAACGCAGGGCTGCCCCTCGTGTCCACAAACGTCGGCGGCGCCCCCGAATTAGTTCACACGGGCATCAATGGATACGTGGTGCCCAGACGAGACGTACATGCCTTGGCAAGCGCGCTCACAAATCTGGTCGCCGACCCCGAACTCAGAGCGCAAATGGGCGCAGCCTCACATATTATGGTGCAGCGGTTCTCCATAGACCGGATGGCGAACGAGATCGTGGGTGTGTATCGCACCACTGTCGATGAACGCGCCGGGCGCCAGCCATCCCGTTCCTACGCTTATCGGGAAAGGCTAGGCCGGATAGCACGATGACCACTTCGCGCTTTCTGGTAACCGGAGGGGCGGGCTTTATCGGCAGCCATCTTGTGGACCAGTTACTCGTCCAGGGCGCAGCAGTCACCGTGGTGGACAATTTCGAAGAGTTCTACGATCCCGCCCGGAAGTGGCGCAACATCGAAGCCCATCTGCGCCATCCCGCCTACGAGCTTGTGCAGACCGATATCCGGGATTTGGCCGCCATGCGCAAAACACTCGGCGGCGGTTATGCAGCGGTGATTCATCTGGCGGCCAAGGCGGGCGTACGTCATTCCATCGCCGATCCTCCCGGCTATCGTAAGACCAACGAACAGGGGACCTACAATCTCCTGGAGTTGGCGCGCCAGTGGGGAGTGCCGCAATTCATTTTCGCATCCAGCAGCAGCGTGTATGGGACAAACCGAAATGTGCCTTGGCGGGAAACCGATCTGCAGCTCTCTCCAGCCAGCCCGTATGCCTGGACCAAATTGCGCGGAGAACTGCTCGGCCGCACCTATCAGCGCCTGTACGGCATCCGCTTCATCGCGCTCCGCTTCTTCACCGTGTACGGTCCCCGGCAACGCCCCGACCTGGCCATACATAAATTCGCGGAGTGTATCCTCACCGGCCGCCCAGCGGAAATATACGGAGACGGCACGGCCACTCGCGATTACACCTACGTGGCCGACATCGTGACCGGAATTCTCCAGGCAATCGGCTATACGCAGACCGGGTACGAAATTGTGAACCTTGGAAGCGGGCGGCCGATATCGGTTTTGGAAATGCTGGCCGCCGTCGAGCAGGTGCTCGGCAAGAAGGCGGCCGTGCGACATCTGGGCGATCAACCGGGAGATGTGCCCAGAACTCTCTCGGACATTTCGAAAGCCGCAGAGCTTTTTGGATACAAGCCCGCAGTACCATTTTGGCGTGGCATCGCCCAATTCACGGACTGGCTTCGCGGCGAAGACGATGCACCCGGTAGCCGTGTTCCGAGGTTCGAGGAGGCGTCACAACGATGTCCGCTAGCTCCGTAGGTATCGAACCAAACGCGGCAGACTATACGCGACAGTTGGCCGGCGCCCGGTTCCGGCCGTGGTGGCCGGTACTCACGATCTTGTGTTCGGACATTTGTGGCTTGGCGTTGTCTTTCGGCATCTCCATACTCGTTTGGACTATCCGCAGCCAACCTGTCAATTCTTCTTACGCTGAGTATCTGACGGCCCTGGCGCTGTTTCTGGCTATATGTAGAGTTGCGGATCTTCACGGAACGGCCGGCGTGGCGCCGGTCGAAGAACTGAGGCGTATTTCGTTGGCCATTAGCGGCACATTTCTTTTGCTCATTTTTGTCACGTTCCTGATGAAGGAAACCGCGAAATACTCCCGCGGGATGATCATTCTGGCATGGTGCTGTGCCATCATCGTCCTACCGATCAGCCGGCTGACGATAAGGCCGTTTCTGGGAAGACGAAATTGGTTCGCGAAACCGGTGGCTATACTGGGCGCCGGCAGGACCGCCGCCATGCTGATCGAGACGTTGACGAGAAACCCGGATCTGGCCTTACGCCCGGTGGTGGCGTTCGACGACGACTGGGCAAAGTGCGGGGCTCTATCGGGCGTGCCGGTGGTCCACGGCTTAAGCAATTGCTCCGCGTGTTGCCGCCAGATGGGGATCGACTACGCAATTGTAGCCATGCCGGGCGTCTCTCGCGGGCGCCTGCTGGAAGTGATTCGAAGCACGGCATCCGGCTTTTCCCGCTTGTTGCTTGTGCCGGATCTTTTCGGGGTCTCCAGCGTGTGGGTGGAATCGCGGGATATGGGAGGAACGCTGGGGCTAGAGATCCGCGACAACCTGTTGCGGCGCGGTGCATTGGCAGCGAAGCGGCTTTTGGATCTGGCCTTGATCGCCATCGCCCTCCCGGTGGCGCTGCCTTTGTGCGGCGCGATTGCGCTTTTAGT
>Ga0187867_10002306_pt1 | contig 15930 bp, 13 predicted proteins | sample June2016WEW_13_1_FD_132976 | JGI IMG/M metagenome (GOLD analysis project Ga0187867, IMG submission 132976) | Peatland microbial communities from SPRUCE experiment site at the Marcell Experimental Forest, Minnesota, USA - June2016WEW_13_10 | ecosystem: Environmental > Terrestrial > Soil >...
CCGCATCGCCTTCGTCGGTACCGCCAAATGGATCCGTGGTGCCGGTAGCGGCCGAGCCGGCCGGGCCCCGTGCACGCTCCGTGCCGATCGAGGCCGGCCCGCCGCCAACGCCTGCTCTCCCGGGGACGGAACTGCAAGCGCCGCACTTGGTCGACACGATGCCGCCTGCCCCTGAACCGGTGCCTCTTGCGCCCGAAGTGGCCGTTGCGGCGCCTCAGCCAGTGCCTACGGAGGCATCGGCGGAAGCACCATGGTCGGCTCCCGCCGTTGCGTCGCCCGTGACGGAAGCATCTGAAAGCGTTGCGCCAGAGCCGCAGCCGGAGCCACCGCCCGTCCCGGCGAATGATGTGGTGTCTGGCCCGGTCATCCAGCCCATCGTGATCGGGTCGGAATCGGCGCCCCCTTTGGAACGTAAGCGCGGCTGGTGGCGCCGCAGGTGACCGTCTGAACGCTGGACCGGTCGTAATCATGGCGTCGGGTTGCCCTGCATTCCAGCACGGGCTGCCACCGGTGTGACACAGGGCGCTCGCTACGCACGCCGGTATCCGAGACCAATCCGTTTCGAATGACGATCCTGCCGGGAGGGGTTTGTGCCTCGAGAAACCATGGCAATATCGCCGAGGTCGCGGAGCGCTCGGAGGACGCTGAGAGGATCCGCGACGAGCTTGGAGACTTGGCACACCGTCTCAGCGTCCTCCGGGAACTCCGCGTTCTCTGTGATTAATGGAACCATGCCTCGCGCACCAACGCCCCACATGGCACTCGCCACCCGTGCCATGCGAGCGGTGGAAATGCGTCTTGCCGATGCCCCTCAGCCAGCTGCGCGCGTCTCGAGGTCTGCAATCACCCGGCCATGGGTTTCCGGCAGCGTCAGCAGCATCACCATCATCAAAATGCAGGACAGCACACAGAACAGCGCAATCGACGTCCCTAACGTCAGCGACGGCGCCGCGTACCCCACCATGGTCGGAAAGAATGAGCCGATTGCCCGGCCGCCGTTGTAGCCAATGCCCTGACCGGTGCCGCGGACCTCGGTCGGATAGAGCTCGGTCATAAACGGCCCCATCGGAGAGAACTTCATCAATATCGCGGTACTCAGCGGAATACCGGTCAGCAGCACCGCGGTATTCCCCATTGGCACGAACATGAAAATCAGTACCATGATCGCGGTCGTCGCCGCCGAAATAAAGAAGGTCAGTTTGCGGCCAATGATGTCGCTTAGATACGCACCCAAAAGGAACCCGATCAGCGCACCCACCATTTGGATGAACACAAAGGTGCCGGTGGTGGAGGCCGACAGTCCGCGTACCGTGCGCAGATAGGTTGGCATCCAGAACTGCACGGCGAAGACGCCGCCTTGCGCTCCGGCGACCATCAGAACGAGCTTGATCGTGGTCCACATATATGCGCCACGAAACGCGGAAAACAGTTGCAGGGCGCCGGATTGCGGCCGTTCCACGCGACGCGTCTGAAAGGCGTCGGATTCATCGATATGCCGGCGCACCCAGAACACCAGAAACGCTGGCAGAATGCCGACCGCAAACAACGCTCGCCAGGCAATCGATTCCGGCAATACGGCATATAACCCAGCATACACCAACGCCGCCGCTCCTGGGCCGACGGCCGCGCCGGTCTGCACAAAGCCGACGCCACGACCGCGATATTTGTCGCGAATGACCTCACCCATCAGCACCGAGCCGGCCGCCCACTCGCCGCCAAAGCCGATCCCGTGCAGCGCACGCAACACAAAAAGCTGCTCAAAATTCTGTGCGAAGCTGCACAGGAACGTAAACAGCGAGTACCACAGGATCGCGAATTGCAGGACGCGCACGCGACCGAAACGATCGGCGAGCGCGCCGGCCAGCCAGCCACCGAGCGACGATGTCAACAATGTCACGGTGCCGATTGTCCCGGCAGCACCTGGCGTCATGCCCCACAGGCCGATCATTGTTGGAACGACGTAACTGTAAAGCTGCTGGTCAAATCCGTCCAACGTCCACCCGGCCCAACAGGCCGTCATGGTCCGGCGTTCTCTGCCGGTCAGGTCGCGAAGCCACGTCAACATTGCGTTTCCTCCTGAGAGTAGCAGCCGCCATGTTGACCACGGTCGGCTCTTCGAACTGTGCCTCTCCTGTCGCGGACGGCAGGAAAGTCAGTGGTCCACCCGCTGGTGGCGAAGCAGACCACGCGACAGACGATAGCGGTCAGTTCGCCACGATTTCGTCAACCTTACTTTTTGTGGTGGCTTCCATGCTTAATCCGCTTCCTACTGCCGCTCGATCGCCGGCGCGGTCTGCAGCGACGCGTCGATCTCGGTGAGCGACTGGCGTCCGGTCTCAAACCCGAAGAACAGGAAAGCGCACCCACACAATGCCATCCATGCAGCGAAATACAGGAACCCTGGCACGATCGCGGCCACCGTCGCCTGTGGCTTAATGACGTCGGAGGCACCGATCATCAACGCAAGGCCGAGCGGGCCGATGATCTTGCCAAGGCCGCCGAACCCATAGGCCGATCCCATGCCGGTGGTGCGCAGGCGGGTTGGCCAGACCTCCGCCATGTAGGGGCCGATCACCGCGAAACCGCCATCGTAAAAGAAATCCGCGCAAACGATCATCAGCCAGAACAATGAAACCGACCCGATCATCACGTTGTGCCCAATGCCGGCCATGATGATGCAAATCATGCCACCGAACCCGAGGACCATTCCCGCCGGCCGCCGGCCGATCAGCTCCGACAACAACGAAAATGCCACCCGTCCGGCAATGCCGGCGAGTGACACCCAAAGGAACAGATACGCCGCGTAAGCCGGGGTGACGCCGAGTTGCAGAACAAACAAAGTCGGCGCCCACAAGATGATCCCGTAACCGGCGGTTTGCGCACCGATACTCGCCATCCAGGACACCGCCAGGCTGCGCGGATACTTAAACAGATCGCTCCACGCCGCATGCTCCTGGGCCGGCAACTCGTTTGCCAGGGGCAATGTCTCCGGTGCGACCTGCAAGGCCCAGGCGATGGAGCGGCGAGCGTCTTCGCGGCGACCCTGGGTCATGAGCCAGTGTGGCGATTCCGGGACCCAGCCGCGGATGACCAGAGTGAACGCCGCCGGCAATAACCCGATGACGAACAGCCCACGCCAGCCGATCGCGCTGGTGAAGAATGCGGCAAAGGATGACGCAATCATGACGCCAAGCGGAATGAATACAGTAACGAGGCCGCCGATGAACCCCCGCATGCGAGCTGGCACGAACTCCTGGACCAACGGCAGGTCGACGCAGTAGAGACCGCCCACACCGAAGCCCACGAAGAAGCGCATAACGGACAGATAGATCCAGCCATTTTCCGGCGTGAAATACAGCAGCCCGCTGGCGATCGAGAAATTGAGCACGGTCAACATGAACACCTGGCGGCGGCCGTAAACGTCGGCAATCCGGCCCCAGATGAACGCACCCAAAATCGCACCGATGCCGGAGGATAACAAAATGATTGCGGATTGCCCGCCGGTCAGTTGCCAGGGCTTAACGATGAACGCCAATACGAAAGCGATCAGAAAGTAATCGAAAAACTCCAGCATATCCCCAATGATCGCAGCGGCGACGATCTTCAGTTGGTTGCCGGTCAGCGATCTTGCGGCGTCGAGGCGGGCGAACATTCGTATTCCTCCGGTCGTCATTGGTTTGTAATTAGCCGGCCCGCAAGGTTGATCCAGGGTACGAGCCAGCCTCATGCAGGCGACTTCGGTGGTCGAGGTCAAGGCCTGGCACGTGGGGCCCGGCGGGGGGAATTGGGTTTCTGAACGAGAGTGGAACGGGTGCCGTACTTCGCAATGACGGATAAGTCCGTCGATCATACCGTTTCATGGCCGCAGCGAAGCCGCGTATTATTGCCCCGACCGATCGCGGCAGCGCGGCGGGCATGACCGTCACCGATATCATATTGGGTTTTCTGGACGGCGTGCTCTCTTGCCTGACGCCCGAAGCGTTATTGTTGTTTCCTTTGGCGCTTGCGGTCGCTGGCGGTGTCGGCCGTGCCAACATGATCGCAACGGCTGTGGGGCTCGGACTGTCGCTCGTGGTGACTGGCCTGCTCGCCGGTTCGCTTGGGCCCGGCTTCGGTTTCGAAGCGACATTATTTCGCCGCATCGTGTGTGCCGTGCTGGTGCTGCAAGCCATTGCCCTGATGAGTACGGCGCTTATCGACCATTATCCAATGTTCACCGGCGGCCATGGCAGCATGTTCGAACGCTCGGGTGCGACCTCGGTAGGTAGTGCGCTCCGCCGACTGCTGCTGGCGCTTTTCATTGGCGCGAACTGGCTCCCGCAGATCGGTCCGATGCTGGTCAAGGCGTCGCTCATGGCCGCCGATATTCGGAATTCGGGTTTGGCTCTTGGCGTGCTGTTTGCGTTCGGCGTGGGGGCGGCGATCCCATGGATCCTGCTTGGCCGCATCCTGCGGTTCCTGTTGAATCCCTTTGTAACTGGCGTGCTGCACGGGATGGCCGGTCAGCGGTTGCTTGGTCTCTCCTTGTTCGCCGTCGCCATCATCGGCAGTACTGGGTTGGACGTTACCATGGCGCACTGGCTCAATCCGAAGCTGCCGGCCTGGACCCACAGGCTTTCGAGCACGTTCTGACGTCGTCATATGTCAGACGTTACGCGTGCCCGTGTGGTGGCGTGATCGCCCTGGGCTGGCGCGATCCCAACCTGCCCTGGCAAGCTTCGCCGCATGAGGCTCTCCGTGCCTGGCATCATCCGCGCAACCGCCACGGTCGCGATCCAGTTCGACGACCGCCCGATTGAGGCTCTGGCGGGCGAAACGATCGCTGCCGCCTTATCGGCCGCCGGCATTCTTGCGCTCCGCCGCACGCCATCGGGAGCACCGCGTGGCCTGCATTGCGGCATGGGCGCCTGCCAGGACTGTATCGTAACGATCGACGGCCGGATCGGCCATCGCGCCTGCGTCACGCCGGTGCGTGCGGGAATGGTGGTCAGGTCCGAGCCGCCAGCCAATATTTCGTCCATTGGCGCCACACCTGCGCCAGAAGAGCACAAGCCGGACGTATTGGTGGTCGGCGCCGGTCCGGCCGGTCTCGCTGCCGCCACTGCCGCGGCGGAGACGGGCGCAAACGTGACATTGTTGGATGAGCGCGCCGCGACCGGAGGCCAGTACACCAAACCGTTGGGCGAGGCGCTACGGGATGCCGCACCGGATGCGCGGTTTCGTTTGGGCCTGCTGGCGCGGGATCGTGCGCTGCGGGCCGGCGTGACGATCGAGACCGACGCACTCGTCTGGGCTGGTTTCGCGCCGGATGAGATCGCCGTGCTACAACGTGGCACCGCAGTTACCTACCGTCCGCGCCGATTGATCCTGGCGACCGGAGCCCATGAGCGGCCCATGCCGATCCCGGGGTGGACATTGCCAGGCGTGTTGACCACGGGTGGGCTGCAAACATTGGTCCGCACCCAGTTGGTATGTCCCGGAGAGCGCGTGTTGCTGGCCGGTACTGGGCCCCTGAACCTGCAGGTGGCGTGCGAGTTGATCGCCCGCGGCGTGAAACCAGTCGCGGTGCTCGACAGTGCGCCGCCGCCGTGGTCCGCGGCGTGGCGCGATAGGTTGCAGATGCTGACTGCCGCGCCCGGCCTGCTGGCCGAAGGGATGCGGATGCTGTGGACGCTTCGGCGCGCGGGTGTTCCGGTGTTGTGGTCAACCTCTCTGATCGAGCTGAGGGGATCTGACCAGGTTACCGCAGCGGTGTTGGCTGACCGCACCATTGCGGTTGATGTCGTAGCGCTCAACGCCGGGTTCCAGCCCGAGGTCGGTCTGGCACGAGCGCTCGGCGTGGCGCATCGCTTCGTGGATCGAGGTCTTGGCCATCTGGCGACAGAGACCGATGCGGATGGCCGCACCTCCCTTCGGGCGGTATTCGCCGTCGGCGATGGCGCCGCCCTCGGTGGCGCACGCGTGGCCGCGGCACGCGGCCGGTTGGCCGGTTTGGCAGCAGCGCGTGATCTTGGCCTTACTGCGCCGGAGGACCACGGGACACGCCGTGCGCTGCGGCGAGCCAGGACGTTTCAGGATGCGCTCTGGCGGATGTTTCCGTTGCCGCCGGTCGATCCCCGCTCGATCGCCGATGCCACGATCGTGTGCCGGTGTGAGGAGGTCACAGCGGGCGCACTGCGCGCCGAACTCGCCGCTGGTTTGCTCTCCCTGGCGGCATTGAAGAAGGCGACCCGGGCCGGCATGGGACGATGTCAGGGCCGGTTTTGCGCGGCCACCGTCGCGCGGCTGTGTCCGGGTGCGACGGAGCCGGATGGTTTCGCCGCGCCGCGGGCTCCGGTGCGGCCGGTGCCGGCTGCGCCTCTGATGCAAGAGGCGCCGGAATTCAAGGCTCCCTTGCTGGAGGATCTGCCACCACCATCGCGCGATGCCGGCGCCTCGGACGAGAGGTTCACCGCGCAGGTTGCGGTAATTGGCGGCGGGATCGCCGGCCTGTGTACGGCGTATTATCTGGCCCAGGGTGGTGCGGATGTACTGATTGTGGAACGAGACGAAGTTGGAATGGCGGCCAGTACCGCGAACGCAGGCAGCCTGCATGTGCAATTGCTGTCATATGATTTCACTGACGATACGCCGGAAGACGGCGGACCGGCCGCGCATACCTTGCCGCTTGCGCCGCGCAGCATCGCGTTGTGGAAGGAAATCGGCACCGCGGTCGGCGAAACTTTGGGTATTCGCACCGAGGGCGGACTGATGCTGGCCGAGGACGCGGCCGGGATGGACTGGCTGCGTCGCAAATCCGCCATGGAACGGCGATGGGGGATCGAAAGTCACATACTGGGAGCCAACGAACTTTTGTCCATTGCGCCGGCTTTGTCTGACCGCATGGTGGGTGCCGATTTCGTACCGGCCGAGGGATATGGCGATCCGTTGCGTGGGACTCTTGCGGTGCGAACTTTGGCACTGCGCCACGGTGCCCGCATTCTGGCCGGCGCCGAGGTACATGCGATCGAACGAGTCGGCTCCGTTTGGTCGATCGCCACGTCGCGCGGTCGTATCGAGGTCGGCACGGTCGTCAATGCCACTGGTCCCTGGGCGGCGCGTACTGGGCGGATGGTGGGCCTGAATTTGCCGGTCACCGGCACCGTGCAGCAGGTGATCGTGACGGAGCCGGCACCCGCGCTAACTCGCCATTTGATTGCGGAGGCCAATCGGCATCTATCGCTGAAGCAACAGGCCAGCGGCGGGTTCCTGGTGGGTGGCGGCTGGTTCGGCGGGTTCGACAGGGTTTCTGGTCGGACCCATACGCTGCGGCAAAGTATCGCCGGCAATTTATGGGTTTGTGGCCGCGTGCTGCCGGCGTTGCACGGTTTGACACTGCTACGTAGCTGGACCGGCATCAACCCGGCCATCGACCGCGCGCCAATACTGGGCGAGGCACCGGGATTGCCAGGCTTCTACAATACCGTGACCGCGAATGGTTACACGCTCGGACCCATCGTCGGACGCCTCACGGCCGAGGCGATTTTGCACGGTGAGCCGATCGACTCGCATTATCGCGTGGAACGTTTCGGTTAACGCATATTTCGACCGGGAAACCCTTAGGCGCACGTTCTGCGATCAGGTACCGGCACCCCAGGTGATGGCGTTGCGCAGCAGAGTGGTGAATGCAGGATTCTCCCAGGCGCCGTGAAATGTGGCCGGCGTCGTGTCCGCTGCATCGGCGGCGCGACCGGTACGGCTGGCCGGGTTGTGGCAATGGCCAAGCGCAAAGTAGACCACGCCTCCGTTACCAACCTCCCGCAGATAGCCAAGCACGCGGGTCCGGCCATCTTGTTGCAGCGATGTGTCCGAGTCGTAGACCGTCCCAATGGCAGAAGACACCGCGTCTGGCCCATAGTCGGCGGTCAATAAAATCCGTGTTGAGGCGGGATCCTGCAGTTCAATGAAGTACGGCTCGTCCTCGATCTCGAACGACCTGCCAAGCCCTTTGGTGAGCGTGTGCTCGTTGACGTCAACGCGGAACGGGCAAAGCGGCGGATGGGTCAGAAAGCGGCTGCCTAGGATCGCGTGGTGCTCAGTCCGAACGGTGCGACGCTGGCGCATGCCTTCCACCCGCTCGGCGCGACCGCCGCTGGTGCCATGCAAGCCCAGCCAGTGACCGCCTGCCGCCAGCCAATGCTTGATGGCGCTGCACTGCGCCGCATCGGGGTAAGGGCCGGCCACGTAGGTGATCAGCAACTGCGAGAGCGGCAGCCATTTCTCGATATCGGCAAAATCGTTTGCCACCGAGGCTGGGACATTTTGCTCGGCCAGCAGTTCCAGCAGTTTCAACCGGGCATAATCATGGTCGTGGCCGGCACTCTGGCCAAGCGGATAACCTCCGGCGATCACATGGGCGCGGCCGGGTTTTTGCTCTGGCATGGGATCACCTCGCTCGCCAATCGGCGCAGGCAACGGCACGCGCCATGTGGTTCGGCGTAGCCGCCGTTGCCGCTTTGTAGGCCTGACAGAGGCGTACATCAAACCGGCCCAAAGGCTGGTCAGGCGACGCCCATTAACCACCGACTCATGCTAAATTCGGTATCGGTCACAATCGGGCGCCGGTGAACATCTCGTCGGCAATTTTGCGATGTTGCCACTTGCCGTCGTTCAGGCTGCCTTTGAACGTGCCATTTTCAACGACGACCTTGCCGCGCAACACCGTCAGACAGGGCCATGCCTCCATTTTGCGGCCTTCCCACGGCGTGTAATCCGCCTCGTGCAATTCCGACGCCGTGATCATCCGCTTATCGGCCGGATCGAGCACCACGATGTCCGCATCCGAGCCAGCCGCCAAAGCCCCCTTGCGCGGATACAAACCCATGATCTTTGCTGCATTGGTCGACACCATATCAACATAACGTGACAAGGAATAACCGCGCTGGCCAACCATTTCGGTGTACATCAACGCCACACGAGGCTCGACCCCCGCATTGCCGCCCGTGGTGTCGTCGATCCGCGTGCCTTGCAATTTCTTCGCCAGGGTACAGCAGATTTCGTCGGTCGCCACGCAGTTGATCGAACCGTCCAGCGTACCAGCCCAGAGCTCGGCCTGATCCTCGGGCGATTTCAGCGACGGATAGGTGTGGTAGATCTGCCCATTTGTACGCTTGTAATCCTCGCTGGTGTAAAGCATGTACTGGTGCAACGATTCGCCATAGATCGGCGCACCCCGCGACCGCGCCTCACGGATCGCCTGCACGCCGGTCGCGGCGGAGACGTGCATCATATAGAGGGCGGTGCCCTTGATCTTCTCCGCCAGGCGAATCACGCGGCGAAACGAAATATCTTCCGATAGCGTATTGTGCACTTCGGCAAGGTTATCGAAGGCGGTGCGGTCCTCGCGGATCAGTTTCGCGTACATGTGCATAACGATGTCGTTGTCTTCTGAGTGGATGACTCCCAGACCCTGATTTGCTGCCAGGATCTGGAAAATCTCCCAGATGTCGCCGAAATCGACCATGCGGCCTTTGCGACTTGGAGTAATGTCGGTGGTGAAGATTTTCACTGTCGGGAAGCCGGCCTGGATGGCCTCACCGATCTGGCCGGGCAGATCGACCGGCAGCGCGCCCTCGACCATGATGTGCTGCGCGTAGTCGCAGGCGCAGTGGCCTTTCCAGTCCTGCTCGCGCTTCTCGATCGCGTCGCGCACGTTGGCGCCTTGCGAGGCGCGGGTGAAGTCGATCATCGTGGTGGTGCCGCCATGCACCGCGGCTTTGCTGACGACGTCCGGCGGTTCGGTCAGGCCGGCGCTGCCGTCTGGATTGGGCAAATGCCATTTGCAGTGCACATGCGGATCGATTCCGCCGGGCATGACGATCTTTCCCCGCGCGTCGATCACGCGGGCGTTTGGCGGCAAGGGGAAACTGCCGCTGGCAGCGACACCGATGATCTTTTCCCCGGCGATGGCGATGTCGTAGGCGCCGACGCCCTGTGGTGTCACCACCGTGTCGCCACGAATGAACAGATCGACCATGATGTCCCCTCCATCGGTTGGCGGGATCATCCCGCTCCCGGGAGAGCGAGGCAAGATGCAGCAGACGTTCGATGTCGTCGTGATTGGCGCGGGGATGGCGGGTGCCTCGATCGCCGCGTTCCTGTCCGAGCATTGCCGCGTTGCATTGCTGGAGGCCGAGGAAGCCGCCGGCTACCACGCCACCGGCCGTTCCGCCGCGCTGTGGACCGCGAATTACGGTCCGCCGGATGTGCGTTTGCTGACGCAGTTGTCGCGGCCGTTCTTCGAAACGCCGCCGGATGGGTTTGCCACTGTGCCGCTGCTGCGCAAGCGGCCGGTGCTGTTTCTGGCGGAGCCGCAGCAAATGGCGCAACTGGCTCAGGTGGTGGCGGAAGGGAGCGGCGTACGCAGCGTTACGGCGACTGAGGCAAAGGCGATGCTGCCCGCGCTACGCGACGGCTATGCCTCCGGCGCCGCCGTGGAGGACGACGCGTTCGATTTGGACGTCAACGCCATCCACCAGGGATTTCTGCAGCAACTCCGCCGCCGGAATGGTGTGCTGGCATTACGCAACCGCGCCGGACGCATCACCCGCAAGGATGCCACCTGGTTCGTGGAGACCTCCGCCGGTGCGGTGTTCGAGGCGAGCAGCGTCGTCAATGCCGCCGGAGCCTGGGGTGATGAGGTTGCTGCGATGGCCGGCGTTGCGCCTATCGGACTGCTGCCGAAGCGCCGCAGCGCCGCGATCGTCGACCCCTCGCCGTGGGACGCCGAGCATTGGCCGATGGTGTTGAATGTCAGCGAAGACTGGTATGCCCGCCCCGAGGCGCGCACCCGTCTCATGGTTTCCCCTGCCGACGAAACCTTGTCCTATCCGCACGACGTGCAGCCGGAAGAAATCGATATCGCGACCGGGATCGACCGCATGCAACGGGCGTTGTCGATCGAAGTTCGCCTCGTGGAGCACTCCTGGGCCGGCCTGCGCACCTTTACCCCGGATGGCCGCCTTTCGTTTGGATGGGACAGTGGACAAAGGGAGTTTTTCTGGTGCGTGGGGCAGGGCGGGTATGGGATCCAGACCTCGCCCGCTGCCGGCCGGCTTGGTGCCGATCTGATCCTGGGCCGCGACCCCGGCGAGGCCAGGCCTGCCGTCCCGTTGATTGACCCCGGCCGATTTGCCAAGGCATGACGCAATAAGCCAAGGGAGCACACCATGCTCAGCGAAGCCGATAACATTCTGTTGACCCGCACCGGCCGCGAAACGCCAATGGGCGGGCTGTTTCGCCACTTCTGGCAGCCGGTGCTGCTCAGTGCCGAACTACCGGAACCCGACGGTGCCCCGGTCCGCATCACGATCCTTGGCGAGGACCTGCGAGCGTTCCGAGCCAGCGATGGCTCGGTCGGTCTGGTGTCCCCACGCTGCCCGCACCGCGGCGCCGACCTGTTCTTTGGCCGCAATGAAGACGGCGGCATTCGTTGCGCCTATCACGGCTGGAAGTTTGCCACCGACGGGCACTGCCTTGCGATGCCGACGATGGGCCCCGGGCCGGCACGCGACCGGGCCGAACAAAACATCCGGTTGCTGGCCTATCCCACCCGCGAGGCCGGCGGCATTATCTGGGCTTACCTCGGTCCACGCGAACACATGCCGGAGTTGCCGGAACTCGAGTTCCTGACGCTGCCCGCATCCCACGTGTTCGTGTCCAAGAAGCTGCAGCAATGCAACTGGGCGCAGGCCTGCGAAGGTGGCCTCGACACCGCACATTTTTCCTTTTTGCACATGGCGGTCTCGGACGCCGCCGACGTCACCTCGCGGCTGATGACCAAAGTCTCGTCCACCCCGGACACGGTGCGCTGGATGCGTGACGATGGCGCCCCGCGCTTCACCATCGCCGAGCATCCGGCCGGTCTCGTGCTTGGCGCTGCCCGCCGCGGCGATCCCGGCCAGAATTATTGGCGTGTCAGCCAGTTCCTGATGCCCAATCACGGCCTCGCCCCGAACGCTTTTCCGGGCGAGAACTATCATGGCCAATGCTGGGTGCCGATCGACGACACGTCGTGCTGGATCCACTGCTACACCTGGAACCCCGATCGTCCGCTTTCCGAGGCCGAGCGCGCCCGGTTCAGCGCCGGCTCCGGCGTACATGCCGAGGTCGACGCCCAGTACGTCCCGATCCGGCATCGCGAGAACGACTATCTCATCGATCGCGCGAAGCAGAAGGCCGACACCTACACCGGGATCGAGGGCGTCTCGGAACAGGACGCCTGCATCCAGGACAGTCAGGGCCCGATCGCCGATCGCACGATCGAGCATCTCGGTCCCACCGATATGGGCGTGATCCGCTTCCGCAGACTGATGCTGGAGGCGGTGCGTGCTCTGCAGTCCGGTCAACCGCCGCGAGCCGCCGCGCGTCACGAGGCGTACCGGGTTCGCTCCGGCGGTGCCATCGCACCGGTCGATGTACCGTTGGCGCAGGTCATGCGCACCCGGTTCGGCCACGAGCACGGCCTGGTCCGCGCCCAGGCCTCAGCCTGAATTTGCCAACACCACAATTTGCCAACGACAGGAGCCAACCATGCGTCCCCAGGCGGAAGCGAGGGTCATTCGATCAGCCGAGCTGGAGCCGATCAGCTTCGGCCCTTTGGCAGAATACCGGCGCATGACCGGTGAGGACGGGCTACCGGTCTTCACCGGGGTGCAGACCTGCGCGCCCGGCTATTCGACCCCGCTGCATTGGCATCCTTATGTGGAGTGCCTGTTCGTGCTGGAAGGGGCGATGGAAGCCTTCCTGGAAGGCCAGGAAGACGCGCCACTCCGGCTCGGTCCGGGCGACATGATCACGCTGCCGGCCTGCACGCCGCATGTTTTCCGCACCTTCGGCGATCGGACCCTGCGCCTTCTGGGCATTCACGCCTCTCCGACCCGGATTGTGAACGTGGTACGCGACCAATCCGCAACACTCTGATACTAAAAAATTTCTCACTGTTAATACACTGGCATCTTTGGAACACAATTCACCATGATATTGCCATTCAGAGGGGCTCATATGGTCTCGGCCTCGGCCCAAACGGAATGGAGACAGCGATGTGCACGACAACGTCAGGCACACTCACATTGGAGGGGATGCTCAACGACCCGCTGATTCAGGCGGTCAGGCGGAGCTACGGAGTGTCAGAGCGAGAATACGAAGCACTGCTGTTCCGCGTGAAAAACACCCTGGCCCAGAGAGGCTGGCCGTCGGAACCCTCGTGGGAACAGCTGGAGGACGCCTGAAGCCGCGGGCGGCGTGCTTACCCCGGGTCAGGCCACTTCACCGATCGAACCCAGGCCGATTGCATTGTCAGCCGCGCAAGCCGAGGCGGCAACGCGACGTCGCCTGAGTGTGAGGGACGTCGGCCTGCAATGATCCGGCTGGTCTGCGTCTGCTGCCGCACTGTGCCGGCGTCCGACGAACCGCTCGAAGCGTAGGACGTTGGGCAACGCGCTGCCACGATGTCCTGCTGACATTCGATCGGCGTCTTGCGGAAATCCAGAAATCTACGCGTTCGGCGACCCGCTGTCGGATGCCGCGGGCCATTTGACAATTCCGCAACCGGGTGGTCGCATTGTCGCGCCGGGGTGGCCACGCTGCGTGGCCTGAGAACAAACCCGTTGAACCTGCCTGGATCATGCCAGGGAAGGGAGCCGTCGTGAATGTCCTTAACGATCCGCAATTGGAACGGCTGCTGGCTGCTCTGCATGCCAGGAGCGACGGTCAAATTGCCGCAATGCAGCGTTTCCAGGCCGCCGATGGGCCGCCGCCGGAAACGGACGCCATCAAGGCGTTTCGCAGCGACAAACTGGTCGCGCTCGATCGTGACAAGGCGGAATTCTGTTATCAGCTTTGTCGTGCCAGCAACGCGCGCCGGATCGTTGAGGCCGGCACGTCCTATGGCGTTTCGACGCTCTATCTCGCCGCCGCGGTGCGAGACAATGTCCTCGTTGCCGGCGGCACCGGCTTGGTCGTCGGCACCGAGTACGAACCGGCGAAGGCAGCCGCCGCGCGCAGCCATTTCGAGCAATCCGGGTTAAGCCAATTCATCGACCTGCGCGAAGGCGACTTGCGGGAGACCCTGAGGCAGATCGACGCGCCAGTGGATTTCATGCTGGTGGACATCTGGATCGGCATGGCGCGGCCGGCACTGGAACTGGTTGCGCCTCGGCTTCGTCCAGGTGCGATTGTCATCTGCGACAACACCAGACAACACTGCAACGAATATGCCGACTATTTCGCGTTTCTTGGCGATCCCGCCAACGGATTTCGTACCATGACGCTGCCGTTCGATGGGGGCCTGGAACTATCGGTGCGGTGCGAGCCAAGGACCGGAAAATCCTGAAGGACGGGCGGTGGGCATCACAGGTGAGCGCCGCCGATGGCGAAACCTGTCTCGGCGCGCTACACTCGCAGCAAGACTTGTCCCAGGAGGGCGTCATGCTCATCGCCGCGCAGATCAGAGAGTATACCGAAGTTGGTGCCATCGTCGTGCCGGACGTGCTGACCCCGGACGAAGTGGCGGAGTTGCGCGCGGTAACTGATGGCTTCGTCGAGCGCGCCAGGGGGGTAACCGAACATACCGAGATCTATGACCTTGAGGACAGCCACACCGCCGACACTCCCCGTGTCCGGCGGATCAAGACCCCGCACTTGCACGATCCGGCCTATGCCGCGCTGGTACGGCACCCGAAGATCCTGGCGGTACTGCGTGACCTGTGGGGGCCGGACATCCGCTTCGACACGACCAAACTCAACCTGAAATGCGCGGGCTTCGGTGCGCCCGTGGAATGGCACCAGGACTGGGCTTTTTATCCGCACACCAACGACGATCTCGCCGCCGTCGGTGTGATGTGCGACGACATGGCGATGGAGAACGGCCCGCTGATGATCATTCCGGGCAGCCATCGTGGCCCGATTTACGATCACCATGCCAACGGCGTATTTTGCGGCGCGATGAACCCAGAAAACCGAGACGTCGACTACAGCACAGCGCTGCCGCTGGTGGGCAAGGCTGGCTCCATCACGGTGCATCACGTGCGAGCGATCCATGGCTCGGCGCCGAACGTTTCGGACCGCGACCGGCGATTGTTGTTGCTGCAGTTCCGCTCCGCCGATGCCTGGCCGCTGCTTGGCTTCCCCGGCGGGATCGAGAAATTCAACAGCCTGATGGTGGCCGGCCAATCGCGCGAGCCCAGGTTGGAACATTTGCCGGTCAGGCTGCCATTGCCACCGGCGGTAAAGCAGGGCTCGCTGTACGAGAACCAAAAGGGCATGACGCACCGTTTCTTCGCCATTTCGGAATCCGCCCGCGCGGTTGAGATGGCAAAATGAGCGGCCGGCTGCCGGTCGAACCGATCTTCGATCAAACCCCGCATTTGTTTGGCGACGGGCCGCCGGACCCGGTAGTCTGCGATGCCTCGGAGCGAGCGTTACGGCAACGTTCGGTGAACTTTGCGGCAAAACGTTACGTCGATATGATGTTCGTGAGTGGGCTGGATCGTGCCACGGCCGATCGGCACTTTCGGCCACGTGCGGCAACCGTTCCGGCGGGCCTATCCGGGCGTCCAGCGGGTCTGTCGCTGCAGGACACGTTGCTTGCCGCGTACAAATCCGGGCGTCTGGTCGTCGAAACCGATGCCGCTGCCCGACGTGTGACGGTAACCTGGAACGATCCCGCGTTCGGTGAGCTGGTCATAGGCAATGCTGCCGCGTTTCCCGGTTATGGCGGCATTGTACTCGGCGAACATCGCGTCCCGAAGTTCGAGCCCAGATCCATCATTCGGCAGACCGGAGATGCCGACCGCGCCTGGCCGATCGGCAATGCAGTGGAAAAGCCGCCGGTCGCGATGACAGTAGCGCTCGATGCGTTCTTTACCAGTTCGCCGGGCACCTATGGCGTGC
>Ga0187867_10002307_pt1 | contig 15926 bp, 17 predicted proteins | sample June2016WEW_13_1_FD_132976 | JGI IMG/M metagenome (GOLD analysis project Ga0187867, IMG submission 132976) | Peatland microbial communities from SPRUCE experiment site at the Marcell Experimental Forest, Minnesota, USA - June2016WEW_13_10 | ecosystem: Environmental > Terrestrial > Soil >...
CTGTGTCGGGGGCTTTGTACAATGGAGTCACTACAACGACTGTCGTTGGAACTGGTTTCCAGATGGCTGTCAACACGGGTAAGGGAAGTTTCCCCGGTACAATCGGCATCACGAGCGGCGACCTGACCGTCTCATCGGTTCCGGAGCCGGGTACGCTCGCATTGCTGGGAACCGGTTTGGTCGGTCTGGCCGAAACTCTTCGCCGCAAGCTCAAAAGCTAGCTCAATTCGGATCCGCTCTCGAAAGCCCCGTACTCTGCGGGGCTTTCGCTTCTTGTGGTCGTCTTTTCGTATCTCGCAGCTCCCACCGCCACAGCTTTTCTAAATTACCGCAGTAACCTGCAAGCAGGGATTACCGTTGACGTCCCCTGTCCGGCCTCCTTACATTCGCTTCAGGGGGTGGTATGAAAGACATTCATGAGGTGTTGCGGCAAAAGCAGACCAAGTATGCCCAACTGGGCAAGCAGATCGAGATGCTCCAGCAAGCGGCGGAGAAACTCCGTGAGGTGGCACCCCTGCTGGCTGAAAACGATGATGAAGACAATACTGTCCTGATGGAAGTGGACGAGGGTTCACCCAATTCTGACTCAGCCTCGAAGGCGGCTGCGGCCAGTGCGGGAGGAGCCAGCTCAAAGGCTGCTCGACCCACAGCGCCTCGGTGGCCGTAGTCTCTTTCCCGCGACCAGGGACTTCTGTCATGACTCTTCTGGCATTGTTGATTACCACTGACGATTCCGCATCCGAGATCCTGGGCCGGGTATTGCCGGCCTCAGGGATCGCGGTGGAGCGATTCAGTGATCCGCCGACTGCCATCGAGCGTCTTCGGCAGCAGCGCTTCGACGCTCTTATTCTCGATTTCGAAGATGCTCAGGCGGCCAGCGAGATTTTCGAGGAGGGCCGCCGGCTGAATTCCGGAAGCGCTCCCGTAACCGTGGCTTTGGTTGCGGAACGCGGCAGGACGCGGGATATTCTCAGCGGCGGCGCCCACTTCGTATTGTATAAACCTCTGTCCGAAGAGAACGCTACAGCCGGCCTGCGCGCGGTTAGCGCTATGTTGAACCGCGAGCGGCGCCGCGCCCACAGAGTTCCCGTGCAGGCTCCGGTCGAACTTACACTCCCCGACACTCGTAGCGCGGAAGGAATTTTGCTCGACCTCAGCGAGACTGGGATGGACGTTTTAACCGCAGAACCTCAGTTTCCCACAGCCCTGCTCAAGTTTCGCTTCCAGTTGCCCGATGGGTCCCTGGAGATCCGCGCTCACGGGCAAGTGGCATGGGCAAAGTCAAACGGGCAAACCGGGGTGCATTTCCTGGACCTGAACGAGTCCGTTAAGGCTCAATTGCGAGCTTGGTTACAGGCAGCGGCAGCATTGTACGATGAAGGTCCGGAAGAAATTGTTCCGCACTGCAAGCTGACCGATTTGAGCCTGGGCGGCTGTTACGTCGAAACCGACTCTCCGTTTCCCGAAAATGCTTTGGTTGATCTCTGCCTCAAAACCGACGAGATGTCGGTTCACACCGAAGGGATGGTCAGGGTCACCCATCCCGGTCACGGCATGGGCGTTGAATTCCCTTCTCGTACACCGGAGCAGCGGGCACAGGTGGCGGATCTAATCAGCTTCCTTCGCGGATTCCCCCAGTCCATGCTGGAGATGAATGTTTCTCCTCGGGCTTTGACTGCCGATTTGAGCCAGTTCGAATCGGTCCACACTACGGGAGACGAAAGCGCGGAACCGGAGGAAATGGAAGATCCGCTGCTTGAACTAATCTGCCGGGCAACAACCTTGCAGCAGGAAGACTTCCTCGAGGAACTTCGGCGCCAACGATCCGGCGAGCACGTCGCCAACTAGTTTTTCTTGATCACCTTCCTTTTTTCGTCTGCTGAATCTACCCAGCCGTGAACCTGTTATTACGAGCCACACCGTTCTTGCGCAACTAACTCTTCATAAGCACCTGGAGATCACCTCGCGCTTCGCGAACGTGTACATTGGTTATTACGCTCTGCAACGCTCGTCGACACCCTACACATGGAGTTACGATAGGGTCTTCGCAAAGGACCCTGTGGCAACCAAACCGCCCGCAATCACGAAATCGGAACAAGCTGTCACTTCCGCTGTGCCCAGCAGCACCCTGACGTGGGCACCACTGTTATCCGTTGCCGCGGCAGCGTTCGCGGTTGAGGTTCCCTTCTTCTTTCTAGGAACACCTTCCGGCCACGATGTGGAATTCCATTTGTATACGTGGCTGGAAATCCTCTCCCAATGGGAGCATGGCATTCTCTATCCACGATGGGCAGCCCTGGCGCACTTTGGCTATGGAGAGCCTCGGTTCATTTTCTATCCTCCAGTTTCGTGGACCTTGGGAGCCGCTCTCAGCGCCATCTTTCCCTGGACGCTGGTTTCAGACATATACATTTGGCTCGTCCTGGTGAGCACCGGAGTATCGATGTTTATGCTGGCCCGCCAATGGCTTGATCGCCAAGATGCAACTTTCGCCGCGGTGCTGTACGCCGTCAACCCGTATCATCTGGTGATCATCTATTGGCGGAGCGCGTTCGCGGAGCTGCTGGCCAGTTCATTGCTGCCGCTGCTGCTGTTGCTTTTATTGCGGACGGAGGAAAAGGGCCGGCGAGTGAGTGTTTTTCTGGCTGTCGTCCTGGCTGCCTCGTGGCTGATCAATGCGCCCGCAGCGGTGATGGTTCACTATTCTCTGAGCTTGCTGATCGTGGTGATCGCCTGGCAGCGGCGCTCGCCCAGAGTCGTGCTGGCGGGATCGGCTGCGGTTGTTCTCGGCGCAGCACTGGCGGCATTTTATTTATTGCCTGCAGTTTATGAGCAGAAGTGGGTCAACATTGCACAGGCCATCTCCCCCGGGGCACGGCCGCTGGATAATTTTCTGTTTGTTCACACCTCGGATGGGGATCATGACGCCTTCAATCGCGTAATTTCCTGGGTCGCGGTGGCTGAGATTTTTCTGACGATCGTAGCCGCTTGGGCGGCACGACGCTGGCGCGGCCGCACTCGCGGTTCAGAGCTTTGGTATTCGCTCGCCGTGTGGGCCGCAGCCTCCACATTGCTCATGCTGTCGGTCTCTAATCCGCTATGGAACGTTTGGCCGAAGCTACGCTTCATGCAGTTCCCCTGGCGCTGGATGCTGTGCCTTGGGGTTCCATTCACCCTGCTCACCGCGCTCGGAGTCCGGAGATGGTTGGCACGCGTCGCTCTGTACTTGGCGATGCTCGGCGTGCTGGCGTTCGTATGGCAACACTTCCAACCACCTTGGTGGGACAACAAAGCCGATCTGCGCGAGATGCAGGACAACGTGGCCACCGGAATGGGATACGAAGGCACGGACGAATACACTCCTGCCGGAGCGGACCCTTCCGCTGTCGACAAAGCCGCACGCCGCGTGTCCGTGGATGGGCCTGCTCATGCCGCGATCCGCGTTTTCGACTGGAGCGCGGAGCACAAACTGTTCACGGCCGAGATGTCGGGTGCGGATAATCTTGTGTTGCATCTATTCGACTATCCGGCGTCGCGGGTGGAAGTGAATGGACGTCCGGTGCAAGCCGGCATGCGCGAGGGTACGGGACAGATGCTGGTCCCGGTGCAGGCGGGGACGAACCAGGTACAGATTATTTTCACTCGTACATGGGATCGCATGGCCGGAGGGTGGATCTCGTTGGCGGCGCTTTTGTTGACCATCCTGTTACTGCGAAGACCCTTGTTCCGTCCGCCGCCTGATTTGCAATCGAAATCGTAATGCGAAGAATACTTATTGCAACTTCCAATCCGGGCAAACTGCGCGACTTTGCCGGCGCTGCCCTCAGGCACGGAGTCGAGATCGCCGGTATTGCTGAATTCGCTTCCCTGCCCACGGTCGTTGAGGACGGCCTGACATTTGAAGAAAATGCCTGCAAGAAGGCCGAAGGCTACAGCCGTTATGTTCCCGGAGAAATGGTCGTGGCCGATGACTCGGGCCTGGAGATTGACGCTCTGAATGGCGCTCCCGGGGTACACTCTGCCCGCTATGCCGCTCCTGATCTGCAAAATAAGGAGCCGCACGAAGCGGACGCCAACACCGATGACCAGGCTAACAATGCGAGGGTTCTGCGCGAACTGGAGGATGTCCCCTCCGCGCAGCGCACCGGAAGATTTGTCTGCGTGCTGGCCGCGGCTCGTGATGGCGAAACCCTGGCTACTTTTCGAGGGACGGCCGAGGGAACGATCCTCGAGGCTCCGCGCGGCACGAATGGCTTCGGCTACGATCCACTATTTTATTTTCCGCGGATTCAAAGAACGTTCGCCGAGCTGACTGCGCAGGAAAAGGCGAAGTATAGCCATCGCGGTGCAGCGTTCCGGCAGTTTCTGCATTGGTGTGACGAGAACTCAAACTTGAAGACTCGTAACTGATTTCTGTGGTAACTGATTTCTTGACTTCGCTTCTGCCGCAGCCGGATAATGAAAAGTTCTTTTGTCGTCATCGATCCAACAAGCAGCTCACAAGAAAGACGAACAAGCAGTCATAAGGAGCGATTCGTGGCTTCAGCAGCCAGTTCGACTGCTCCCGGGGTAACGAAGATTGTGACGAAAGGCGCGGTGCACGGTGTGCCGCCGTTGCGCGCCGGGCAGGGTACGTCGTTTCTCCTGCGCCGCCTGCATTCGCTGTCAGGCATCGTTCCCGTGGGCGCGTTTCTTCTCGAACATATTCTGGTTTCCAACTCTACCGCGATCAGCGGCCCTGAAGCCTACGCCCGGCAGGTAAGCTTTTTGGGAAATCTTCCACTCGTGTTCTTCCTCGAACTGTTCGGGATCTGGCTACCGATCGCGTTCCACGGACTCTACGGCTTTTATATCTGGTATCGCGGCGACGGAAATACGGTCGCATATCCCTGGACCGGGAATTGGATGTACACCTTGCAGCGCTGGACCGGCGGCGTCGCATTCGTCTACATCCTCTGGCACACCTATACGATGCGTTTTACGGGAACGGATCTGCACGCCTATCCCAACGCTTCCTTCGGCAAGGTGCAAGCGGAATTGATGAACCCCGCACTGCTCGCTTTTTACGTTGTCGGACTGATCGCCGCGTGCTGGCACTTTGCCTACGGCGTCTGGTTGTTCGCCGCCAAGTGGGGAATCACCTCCGGCGAAAAAGCGCGGCAACGATTTCTGGCCGTGTGTATGGGATTGTTCGCGGTGATGGCGCTCGTCGGCCTGGTGAGCTTGTACACCTTCCGGGCACGATTCCCCCAGCCACCCGCCGAACCCGGCACGTCCGCAACTCAAACCAACCCCGCAACTCACCACGCCACGGCAACTTACGGAAAGATGGTGGAGTAAAGATGGCAGCTGCTCCCAAAATCATCGTCATCGGAGGCGGCCTGGCCGGTCTCTCTGCCGTCATCAAAATTGCCGAAATGGGCGCGAGCGTCGATCTTTTTTCGATCGTCCCCGTGAAGCGTTCGCATTCCGTGTGCGCGCAGGGCGGCATCAACGCGGCCAAGAACTTGAAGGGTGAAGGCGACTCGACGTGGATACACTTCGACGACACGGTTTACGGCGGTGATTTTCTGGCAAACCAGCCGCCGGTCAAGGACATGTGCGAGGCCGCGCCGGGCATCATCGATCTGCTCGACCGTATGGGCGTTCCGTTTAACCGCACGCCCGAAGGCTTGCTCGACTTTCGCCGCTTTGGCGGGACTCTATACAACCGAACGGCTTTCGCTGGAGCCACGACCGGCCAGCAACTTCTCTACGCGCTCGATGAGCAAGTACGCCGCTATGAATCCGAAGGCAAAGTAAAGAAGTACGAGCACTGGGAGTTTCTTTCCGCAGTGCTCGACGGAAACCGCGTCTGCCGCGGCGTCTGCGCCATGGACTTGCGCAGCATGGAAGTCCGCACTTTTGCTGCCGACGCCGTCATCATCGCTACCGGCGGCATCGGAGCGATCTTCGGCAAGTCGACCAATTCCGTTGTATGCACGGGTTCGGCGCAATCCGCGCTCTATCAGCAAGGTTGCTATTACGCCAACGGGGAGTTCATCCAGGTTCATCCCACCTCGATTCCGGGCAACGACAAGCTGCGCCTGATGTCGGAATCGGCCCGCGGCGAGGGCGGACGCGTCTGGGTTCCGAAAACTCCAGGCGACAAGCGCGACCCGAAGTCCATACCGCAGGGGGACCGCTGGTACTTTCTGGAAGAGTGGTATCCCAAGTACGGCAACCTGGTTCCGCGCGACGTCGCCACGCGGGCGATCTTTAAAGTTGTCTATGAGCATCACCTCGGCATCGATGGCAAGCCCATGGTCTACCTCGACCTGACGCACATCGACCGCAAGATTCTCGACCGCAAGCTGGAAGGGATTCTGGAAATCTACGAGAAGTTTGTGGGCGACGATCCCCGCGACACGCCCATGAAGATTTTCCCCGGCATGCATTACACCATGGGCGGGCTGTGGGTCGATTTCAAGCAAGCCACGAACATCCCTGGCATCTTCGCCGCGGGAGAAGCTGAATATCAATATCATGGCGCGAATCGTCTAGGCGCGAACTCGCTTGTCTCCTGCATTTATGGTGGAGGCATTGCCGGGCCCCACGCGGTGAAGTATGCGCGCGGGTTGCAGCCGCTAGCGGATGGCAATGCGTTTTTTGACGCCGAAAAGAAAAAGCAGGAGGAAAATAATTCCCTGCTGATGAACAACCCCGGCACGGAGAATCCATTCCGCCTATGGCAAGAACTCGGCGAGCTGATGACTAAGGATTGCACCGTCATCCGCTACAACAAGAATCTGCAGCAGACGGATGCGAAGCTGGTGGAGTTGCTGGAACGCTTCCGCAGGGTGAACCTTAGCGACCGCACGCAGTGGGCGAATACTAGCGTGATTTTCACCCGCCAGCTTTATAACATGCTCCAGCTGGCTAGAGTGATCGCTCAGGGCGCGCGCATCCGGGACGAATCGCGCGGCGCGCATTATAAGCCGGACTTCCCCGACCGCGACGACAAGAATTTCCTGAAGACGACGAAAGCGCATTTCGCTCCGGATGCGGATGAGCCGAAGTTTGAGTTCGAGCCGGTGGATGTGTCGCTGATTCCGCCGCGGCCGCGGAAGTATGACGCAGCAAAGTAAACCAGATTGACTTGTCATCCTGAGCGGAGCGAAGGACCCATACAATTGCCGGCGGCGGAGCGCATAGGTTCTTCGCTCCGCTCAGGATGACAAAGATTGAGTAAAAGCGAATGGCTGATTCCAAAAAATCCGTAATCATAAAGATCAAACGCCAGAACACTCCCTCTTCCAAGTCATACTGGGAAGAGTTCGAACTCGCCTACCATCAAGGCATGAACGTGATTTCCTGCCTGATGGAAATTGCCGCGACCCCGGTCACCCGCGATGGCAAAGCCACCACCCCGATCACCTACGACTCGAATTGCCTGGAGGAGGTCTGCGGCTCTTGCGCCATGCTCATTAACGGACGAGCCCGTATGGCCTGCTCCGCGCTGATCGACAATCTCGAGCAGCCAGTCCGGCTGGAACCCTTCTCTAAGTTTCCCATCGTCCGCGATCTGGCCACCGACCGAAGTGTGATCTTCGAAAATCTCAAGGCGGTCAAGGCCTGGGTTCCGATCGACGGCACCTACGACCTCGGCCCCGGCCCGCGTATGACCGCCGAAGAGCAGGAAATCGCCTATCCGATTTCCCGCTGTATCTCCTGCACCTGCTGTATGGAAGCCTGCCCCCAATTCAACGAAGATACCGGCTTCGTGGGCGCGGCCACGATTGCTCAAGTGCGACTGTTCAACACGCATCCCACGGGCAAAGCGCTGCAACGGGAGCGTCTCGCCTCCCTGATGGGCGACGGAGGGATTCAGGAATGCGGCTACGCGCAGAACTGCCTCGCGGTCTGCCCCAAAGATATCCCGCTGACCCGCTCCATTTCAGAAGTGGGCGGCGCAGTCATGAAGCAAGCTATCGGTGACTTTTTCCGGCGCTGATTCAGCTTACGAAAACAAGTGCGGCGTCCCTTGCGTGGCTAGGCTTGCGACACGAATCGCGGAGCCGGGATGACGAAGATCAGCATCCTCTATACGAATCACAAAAGCTCGCGATTCGACATGCCCTCTACGTCGAAACGCACATGCCATTGGCGATTCGGGCTGTTGGGGTCGCAGCCGGGATACCAAGGGGTTTCTGTCGAGCGTGGGATTGGCGGAGCGGAACCGGGAACGGATGCACCGTTCGTCGTGATGTGCCCCTTTTCATTTGATTCGATGGAGAACTCGATGGCGGCGTTTACGGCCCACGCGGCAACGCTCCGGGGCGACATACCAAACTACACGGAAGCAAAGCCGGTTATTCATGTTAGTGAGGTTCTTATTTCTCGATAGTGGCGAATTACGAATCATCACAGACACCCGCCGATGACTTTTTCCGGTGCTCATTTTTGTCACTCCTCCATAACAATGGGACTCGCTACTCTATCGAATGCTCGCTAACTCGCTGCCGTATGGGCACGTGAGTTGGCCGGGGATTCCCCCCCGGGATGGCGTCTGGCGTGCTGCCCTAGAGATGATGAGCGCTGCTTCGGGGCGCGGGTAACCAGTGGTAACCGGGGTAAGCGATGACCGCCCCGCTAGTACCCGTTGCGGTGGTTTGGCAAAGAGCGGTGGTTTGGCAAAGAATGGTTGGGCCACTTGACAGCATGGCTTAGAATGTCGGGGCAGGTGCGGGGGAAGCCCTACGGCGGTCTACGAGACTCAATCTTGAGATTAAGATTACAGCGACAACTGATTCTGCTCCCGATGCTGGCGTGCCTGTGCAGCCCGCTGTTGGCCGCGACCGCGACCACCATGCACAAACCGGTTCACCACGTCCGCCGCCACCGGCTGCATTGGACGCGGTGGAACCCGATGTTCCGCCCGTCGCACGAATCTCTTTTGCTACAGAACGCCGAAGTGGACCGACTGGAATTGCCCCGCATTCAGGACGACGACGAACTGGAAGCACTGAAGGCCAGCGGAGCGCTGCAGGAAATCGTGGCCAGTGAGACATTGCGCTTCGATCCGCGCCTGGATCCTTCGCGGCGCTTTTGCCGGCCCTGGACGCGTGACTTCGTGGAGGATCTTTCGCAAGCGTACTACCACCGCTTTCACGAGCAGATTCAGGTGAACTCCGCGGTGCGCACGGTCAAGGTTCAGAAAAAACTTCGCCGGCACAACCGCAATGCCGCACCCGCTGACGGCGACACTGCCTCCTCCCATCTCGCCGGGCTAACCGTTGACCTCCAACGTCGCGGGATGACCCAGGCACAGATTCACTGGGTGGAGCAATACCTTTTCTACATGAAGGCCCTCGGCCTGGTTGAACCCGAAGAAGAGCGTCACCAGTGGGTTTTCCACATCATGGTATCGGGCCGCTACGCGGATTGGCGTGAAACTCAGGCTATCGTTCCCATGGAGCGCCCAGAACCCGCCGCCGTTACGGCCGACAGCCGCACCGAATAGTTCTTTTTGAATTCCTGGGAGGGGCACGACTTCAGTCGGCTAATAGCGACGCGGGCTTTAGCCACTGCGGCCACCCCGACTCAGTTCAAAAGCGCCGGTCGGTGCTACGTGTACTGCGCTTCGCCGTTGCCAAACGACCAATTCTCCCACGCAACCTCTACCAGATTGATCATCAAGTCTTGCGGTCGCAGGCCGGGCTTCTCCTGCAGAATCTCCGCCATGCGCTTCATCAGCTTGCGTTTCTGCGCCAGCTTCCGCCCGGCCGACAACGTAATCTGCACGAAAACGATATCGTCGCTGCGCTCGACTCCCAGATACGACGGGTCGTAAACAAGGCCGCTCGCGGGATGTTCCGTGACAATCTGAAAGCGATCATTTGCCGGCGCTTCCGCGCCTTCCACCAGCGCCCGATGCACTCCGTCTGCTAGCGCCTTTTTGTATTCTTCTGATTTGCCTTCGCGTAAAGAAATTCGAACTAGCGGCATCCATTTCTCCTTTCCCTCGAGACGGTCAACGTCTCATGGATGGATGAATTTGTTCCCTGGAGCGATTCATGCCTCAGCTCGTTAACCCGTAAATCGTGCTCTAATTACTCGATGATTGTCCTCATGGCGGGCCTGCCTGGAACCGGCAAGACAACGCTAGCCCGAGAACTGGCCGCCCGCACAGGCGGACGAGTAATTGGCAAAGACGAGATCCGACACGCGCTTTTTTCGGGTAACGAAATCGAATACTCTTCGCGGCAGGATGACTTCTGCCTTCGCGTCATGTTGGAGATCGCTGGCGAATTGCTGCAGCGGGAGCCCAAAGGCATCGTCGTTCTCGACGGCCGCCCGTTCTCGCGGCGCTACCAGATCGAAAACGTAGTGAATGCGGCTGCTTCGCTGCACCAAAGCTGGCGCATTCTTGAGTGCGTGTGCCCGGAAGGACTCGTCCGGAACCGTCTGGAACATCAATCTGTTGGGGGCGTGCATCCTGCTGGAAACCGCAATTTTAAACTCTATCTGGAAGTGAAATCACGATTCGAACTGATTAACCTGCCCAAGACCGTGATCGACACCGGCGAGTCGTTCGAAAGCTGCGTTGAGCGGGCGTTTGAGGCTCTTCGCTGAATTTCTTTCTTTCGTCGCGGGTTGGCCTATAGAATTCTTGATTGTTGATTGCGGATTGTTGATTAAACTCATACTGCTGGTTTTTCGATGTGCAATCAAAAATCATCCCATCAACAATTGGCTTTGTCTCCCCCTATGACTCATTCTCGCCTGCTCCTGCTCTCCTGCCTGCTTACGGCCACGTGTTCTGCTATTGCCCAATCTTCAAACCCATCCGTACCCACGGTCAGCGCTCGGGCGCAGGATATTCAACGATCCGTCATTGTTGTCGATACACATGCGGACACGCCGCAGCGCTTTCTCGACGAAGGCTTCGACATCGGCTCAATGGACCCGAATGACGTTGGCCACATCAGCCTCGACAAAGCTAGCCGCGGCAATCTGGGTGCGGAGTTCTTCTCCATCTGGGTTGATCCCGAGACGAATCAAGGTCACTTTGCGCAACACACGTTCGACCTCATTGATTCCGTCTACGAACAGGCGGCGCATCATCCGGAACGTATGATGATGGCTTTCTCTGTGGCCGATATCGAGCGCGCACATCGCGAGCACAAACTCGCAGCGCTGATGGGCATCGAGGGCGGACACTCCATCGAAAACGACCTGCACTTGCTGCGCGACTACTATCGCCTCGGCGTGCGTTACATGACGCTATCGTGGTCGAACACGAACGAATGGGCAGATTCGTCCGGCGATATCAACGACCCCAAAATTCAGCACCACAATGGGCTCACGGATTTTGGAAGGCAGGTGGTATTGGAGATGAATCGCCTGGGCATGATGGTTGATGTCTCTCACGTCGCCGACAAGACCTTCTGGGATACGATGGCAATTACGAAAGCTCCGGTGATTGCCTCGCACTCCTCGGCGCGCGCTCTGGTGAACGCGCCTAGAGACATGACGGACGACATGCTGCGTGCGGTGGCCAAGAATGGCGGCGTGGTGGACGTAAACTTTTTCTCCGGATTCCTCGACGAAGACTATCGCAAGGCCGCGGAAGCGCAGGCGAAAGATCAGGCCGCCGCGATTCAGAAATATATCGACTCGCTGCGAGCGCGGGGCAAGCCCGTGAACTACATTGAAGTCAACCGCATCGAACGGGAGTGGATGGCCAAGATCCTGCGACCACCGTTCAAAGTGCTTATCGACCACATCGATCACATCGCGAAGGTCGCCGGCGTGGATCACGTAGGCCTGGGTTCCGACTTCGACGGTGTCAGCGGCGCAACGCCTCAAGGCGTGGACTCCGCCGCTGACCTGCCGAGGATTACCCAGGCCCTGCTCGATCGAGGATATACCGCCGACGATATCAGGAAAATTCTCGGGGGCAATGTTTTACGGGTCTTTCGCCAGGTAGAAGACGTCAGCCACGAACTGCCGTCTCGTCCAAATTGAGATTACCTGTCGTACAATATTGGGTCGCATTCGACATTTTTATTTGCCGGTTAGGAGTCCTCATGCGTCACATTTCGATGATCGTGGTCTTATTCTCGCTCGCCGCCATGGCAGCTTCGGCGCAATCCGCCGCCGGGTCGCAGTCGACTCCGGCCAAGCCGCCGGTCCACCACGCGACGGCTGGTCAGCCTACAGCGGTCATTGAAACCAGCGTGGGCAACCTGACCTGCACACTGTTTCCCGACAAAGCACCCATCGGAGTGGAGAACTTCATCGGCCTCGCCACCGGAACCAAAGACTGGAAGACGGTGAGAGGAGTCACCAAGCATGGCGTTCCACTTTACGACGGAACTATTTTCCATCGTGTGATTCCCAGTTTCATGATCCAGGGTGGCGATCCTGCGGGCGATGGGACGGGCGATCCTGGATACAAGTTCAAGAACGAAGTGTCCTCTGACCTCTTATTTGACCGTCCGGGCCGCCTGGCCTATGCCAACTCCGGCCCGGACACCAACGGCTCGCAGTTCTTTATCACCGAAGATGTTGCGCACAGCCAGCACTTGAGCGGTCACTACACGATTTTTGGTCAGTGTGATGAAGCCAGCGTAGCCCTGGTGAAACAGATTGCGCGCATGGCCACCGACCCGCAGAATGATCGCCCCTTTCGCCCGGTGAAGATCATTCATATCAAGATTGTTCGCGGCGAGGCAGCCCATGCTGCTAAGCCTGCGTCTCCGGCAATGAAGACCGCAGGCACGACACCCGTGGCGCCAACGAGTTCAAACTAGCCTGCTACAACCTTGATTGAAGCGCTGCTGAGCAAGACCTGAAACATTTTCCTGATGACTACGCGTGTTCTTTTCGTAACGATCGTGATGCTCAGCAATTGGCTGGGCGTTCCAGCGCAAGCGCCCCGGATTATACCGCCGTCAACGGATGCTCAGGGGCCAGCGAGTTTGCCGGAGAGTGCGCCGATTTCCGTTCAACGGGACGTTTCCTACGGCACCGCGGGGGGGCATCCGCTGTTGCTGGACATTTACCAGCCGGGCGAACACTCTCCCCATCTGCGTCCAGCGGTGGTTCTCATCCACGGCGGAGGGTGGACGAGTTTTGACAAGGGAACCATGCGCAGCATGGGCATGTTTCTTGCCCGTTGCGGCTTCGTCGCGTTCGCGGTCGACTACCGTTTATTCCGTGAGAACGCGAACCTCTGGCCGGCGCAATTGGACGACGTGCAGCGTGCGGTTCGTTGGGTTCGTGCCAACGCCGCAAAGTACCAGGTCGAGCCCGATCATATCGGCGCATTCGGGCACTCTGCGGGCGCGCAGCTGGCGGCTCTGCTGGGAATGGAAGCGACTCGCGACAATTCCGACGCAGCCCTGGCCAGGTATTCGAGCACCGTGCAGGGGGTGGTTGATGTCAGCGGACCCACTGATTTCACCATCCCTCGAGACTCAGAGGGCCAGGCTTTTCTGGCGAAGTTCCTTGGCGGCGACTATGCCCACCACGCCGCAATCTGGCGAGACGCATCGCCCCTATTTCAGGTCTCGAAGAACGTGTCGCCTTTCCTTATTGTTCATGGCACGCACGACGAAAACGTGCCGATTGCGCAGCCCGAGGCGCTCGCGGACAAACTGAGGCAGGCAGGAGTTCCAGTAAAGTTGGTGGAAGTGGAAGATGCTCATACCTTCCAGACTCCTGAGGCGCGCAAGCGCCTGGCTCTTGAGACGCAGGCCTTCTTCACGCAATACCTGCGGCCGGGGAATCTCAAATAGGTTGAGCATTACTCAGAGCATGCCTGGTTAGAATTGCAACTCGATTCGCATCCGACCAATGGATGCGCGAATGGCGATCGCGCTGCGCAGCTCATTTTCTTCACCCCTGTTAGAATCAAGGTCCGTCCACCGAAGGAGAAAGTGTATTTATGAGCCGTCCAGCGGGTACTTACGCCATTTTTGACACCTCCGAAGGAACCATCGTCTGCCGCCTCTTTGAAAAAGAAGCGCCTAAAACCGTAGCCAACTTTGTGGAACTTGCCGAAGGCACGCGCGAGTGGACTCATCCCTCGACCCGCAAGAAATCCAAAGACCGCCTCTACGACGGCACAATTTTTCATCGCGTGATTCCCGACTTCATGATCCAGGGCGGCGACCCGCAAGGCTCCGGCATGGGAGGTCCAGGCTATCAGTTCGAAGATGAGACGAAAGGCTCGCCCCACAAGCTCGACAAGCCAGGCTTGTTGGCGATGGCGAATGCCGGCCCTAACACGAACGGTTCGCAGTTCTTCATCACCGTCGCGCCCACGACGTGGCTGACCGGCAAGCACACAATTTTCGGTGAAGTCGTTGAAGGGCAGGACGTGGTTACGAAGATCTCCGAAGTCCCGCGCAACCGGCAGGATCGGCCAGCGAAAGATGTGGTGGTGAACAAGCTGACGATCGAGAAGGTATGATCGCTCCAACCCGTTTCGTTTCGTTGACTTGCCTGACTCACCCACGTACGATTCTTCTCCCCTGCTCGGACAAACGATCACGCACTACCGGACCGCTGAGAAGCTCGGCGGCGGCATGGGCGTTGGTCTATAAGGCCGAAGACCTCAAGCTGCGGCGCTTCGTGGCCCTGAAATTCCTACCCGATGAGGTCGCCAAAGACCCGCAGGCACTGGCCCGTTTCGAACGCGAGGCCCAGGCCGCCTCGGCGTTAAACCATCCCAATATTTGCACCATCTACGAGATTGACGAGCATCACGGCCGGGCCTTCATGGAGTTCCTGGACGGTCCCACGGTTCCCGTCCGATGGACAACGACACGCTGGTCAACCTCGCCATTGAAATCGCCGACGCGCTGGATGCCGCCCACGCCGAGGGAATCGTGCACCGCGACATCAAGCCGGCGAACATTTTCGTGACCAACCGCGGCCACGCCAAGATCCTCGACCTTGGCCTGGCAAAAGTGGGAACGGTCCGAGGGACGGAAAGGGCTGTGGCCGATAATGCCCAAACCTTGGACGAGACGCACCTCACGAGCCCGGCACGATGTTGGGCACTGTGGCCTACATGTCGCCGGAACAGGCACGCGGTCGCGATCTGGACACCCGCAGCGACTTGTTCTCGTTCGGAGCAGTGCTTTACGAAATGGCCACTGGCGACGTACCATTTCACGGCGAAAGCTCGGCGGTCATTTGCGAAGCCATCATGAATCGCGCCCCGGTTCCCGCAGTGCGTTTGAATCACGATGTGCCTGCCAAGCTCGAAGATATCATCAACAAGGCGTTGGAGAAGGACGGCAGCCTGAGGTACCAGCACGCATCGGAAATGCGCAGCGACCTGCAGCGTGTGAAGCGGGACACGGACTCCGGACGCATGGCGCTGACCACATCCCAGGCTGGTTCTTCCCCGAGTGCCGCGTCAGGGCTATCCAGTTCCGGTTCGCGCGCCGCTGTAGCCGCAAATAGTGGCGCGGCTCTCGTCGCGGCAAATCGTTCCTCCGGAAAGATCGCGTTGGCTGTGGCTGGGGTTGTGGTGGTTGGAATCGCGCTTCTTTTTTGGCAACCGCGGCGTCCGGCAGCGCCCGCCTTGGGTTCCGTCAATCCAAAAACCTTGCCGTGCTCCCGCTGCAAAACCTGGGCGCAGACAAAGATCTGGATTTTCTCCGCCTTGCACTGGCTGTCGAGATTGCCACCTCGTTCAGCTATGTCCGTGGATTGACCATCCGTCCGTTTGCCACCACCCGTAAATACGACTCGCCCACTCTCGACTTACAGGAAACCGGCCGCGCCATGCAAGTGTCGGACGTAGTCACCGGACACGATGTCGAGAACAATTGCACCCTTTGGCGCGACACGATGACGATCGCCGCGCCAGATATGATCGCCATGCGCGGGCAGATCACCGCCAAGGTTCGTCAAGGATTAGTGCC
>Ga0187867_10002310_pt1 | contig 15915 bp, 13 predicted proteins | sample June2016WEW_13_1_FD_132976 | JGI IMG/M metagenome (GOLD analysis project Ga0187867, IMG submission 132976) | Peatland microbial communities from SPRUCE experiment site at the Marcell Experimental Forest, Minnesota, USA - June2016WEW_13_10 | ecosystem: Environmental > Terrestrial > Soil >...
GGCGATCTCCGGCAGCAGGGGAGCCAAGTCCACGGCGGCTCCCATGGCGAACAACACAGGCGGCTCGAAGCCGCGATAGACCAACAGCAGCGCAGGCCGTCCATCGCCGCCAATGTGCCATCGTGCAGCCTCGCAATATTCGGGCGCGAGGTCTCCCAAGGCGTAGACGGCCCAATTGCGATCCGCCTCCAGAATCCTGCGGACCGCGGCCGGATCAGCGGTGCGCGGCATCCCGCAAGTAGGCGTCGTCGCCCCGAATCCAGTCTTCGCGCGGCGGCGAGAACAGGTCCACGGCGAGCGAATCTTCGAGCGCTTCCACCGTGTGCGGCGCATCGGCCGGGATCACCAGCGCGTCTCCCGCGCGCAGGACGCGCTCCTCGCCGGAAATCGTGAACCGCAGCGCGCCGCTCTCCAGCATACTGATTTGTTCGTTGGGATGGCTGTGCATGGGGACCACCGCGCCCTTCCGCAGCCGGATGCGGGCGACGGTCATAGTCTGTCCGTGGATCATCTTGCGGCCGATCAGCGGATTGAGCGGCTCCTCCTCCACCGCGTTCCAGTTGTGATACTGCATCGCGCAGTATTGTATCATGAGACCTTATGAAGGGCGTCGTTCTGGCGGGCGGTACGGGAAGCCGGCTCTTCCCGCTAACCAAGATCACCAACAAGCACCTATTGCCGATTTATGAGAAGCCGATGATCTATTACCCCATCGAAACGTTGGTCGATGCGGGCATTCGGGATATCCTGATCGTCACGGGCGGTAAGAACGCGGGTGACTTTCTGCGGCTGCTGGCCAATGGCAAACAGTTCGGGCTCAGCCACATAGATTACACATACCAGGAAGGAGAAGGCGGCATCGCCGATGCGTTGGCCTTGGCCGAGCACTTCGCCGACGGTCAGAAGCTGTGCGTGATCCTGGGCGATAACATCATCGAAGGCAGCATCCGCAAGGCCGCCGACGATTTCCGCCAGCAGGCGCAGGGAGCCAAGATCCTGCTGAAGCAGGTCCCGGACGCGGAACGATTCGGGGTCGCTGAGATATCCGGCAATCGTATCGTCAACATCGAAGAGAAACCGCGGCATCCCGAATCCAATTACGCAGTCACCGGCATTTACATGTACGATGCCACGGTTTTCGACAAGGTGCGCACGCTGGTGCCGTCCAAGCGCGGCGAACTGGAAATCACAGACGTCAACAATGCCTACATCCAGGAAGGCTCCATGACTTTCGATTTTCTGGACGGCTGGTGGACCGATGCCGGCACGTTCGATTCGCTGCTGCGCGCGGCGAACTTGGTGGCGCAATCGGTGACAGCGCGGCGGCAGGCGGAGGTGGAGAAACTCGCGACGGACGGAGTTGCGCGATGAGTTCCGTCCTTCGCGCGCGGGAGTTGTTCGCTTCATCCGACGCGCTGGAATTGGGCTATCCCGAGTGCCCTAAAGGCATCGGATCGGTAATTGGCTCGCCCACTTCGGCGGACCTGATCGAGGGTGTTCGCATCGATCCCCTGTCGATCTGGGCCGACGATCGCGGCTATTTCCTGGAGGTGCAGCGGATAGGGCGAGGACTGGCGGCGCACTTCCCGCCCGAAAGCACGCAGACTTCTACCGCCTTCAATTATCCCGGCACGATCAAGGCGTTTCACTATCACTTGCATCAGACGGATTGCTGGACGCCCGCCATGGGAATGCTGCAGGTGGCGTTGGTGGATCTGCGCGTAGGTTCCCGTACTTTCGGCGCGCGAAATACGATGTACGTGGGTATCTTGCGGCCTTGGCAGATTCTGATTCCGCCGGGAATCGGGCATGGCTACAAAGTGATCGGCAACACACCGGCTATGTTGATTTATACGACGGACCGGTTCTACAATCCCACCGACGAAGGGCGCATTCCCTACAACCATGCGGGCATCTCCTACGACTGGGAATTACAGTACAAGTAGACGCCGAGCATGAGCAAACTCCTCGTTACCGGAGGCGCTGGTTTCATCGGGTCGGCATTCATCCGCCTGGCTCTGGTTGAAGATCCTGCCGTCCGCATTGTCAATCTCGATAAGCTGACCTATGCCGGCAACCTGGAAAATCTGGAGTCCGTGGCGCACGACCCGCGTTACCGCTTCGTCCATGGCGACGTCTGCGACGAGGCGCTGGTGGACGCCTTGCTGGGCGAAGAGCGGCCTGACGCCATCGTGCATTTCGCCGCCGAATCGCACGTGGACCGCAGTATTTTCGCGCCCAGTCCGGTGTTCGAAACCAACCTGCGCGGCACGTTCACGCTGCTGGAAGCCGCAAGGCGACACCATATCGCGCGCTACCTGCAGGTTTCCACCGACGAGGTCTACGGCAGCCTGGAGCCGCCGCTCGAAGCCGACGAAAGCTCCCCGCTAAATGCCAGCAGCCCTTATTCGGCATCCAAGGCCGGGGCGGATCTGCTGGCGCGCTCCTATTTCCTCACTTATCAGTTGCCGGTCACCATTACCCGCGCATCCAACAATTACGGGCCGTATCACTTCCCGGAGAAGCTCATCCCGCTGATGATCTCCAATGCGCTTGAGGACCGGCCGCTGCCGGTGTATGGCGACGGCATGCAGGTGCGCGACTGGCTGTATGTGGAAGATCACTGCCGGGGCATCCGCGCGGTTTTGGAGCACGGCCGCGACGGTGACATTTATAATATCGGCGGGAATTGTTCGCTGCCGAACTTGGAAGTAGTACAGCGCATCCTGCAGGCCACGGGCAAGCCGGACAGCTTGATCCAGTACGTCACGGATCGCCCCGGACACGATCGGCGGTATGCGCTATCCAGCGAGAAGCTGATGCGCGAAACCGGGTGGGCGCCGCGCGTGACCTTTGACGATGGGCTGGCGCGCACAGTGGATTGGTACCGCCGCCATGCGGCTTGGGTGGCGCGCGTGCGCAGCGGCGAGTATCTCAGCTACTATGCGCGCAACTACGAAAACCGGCGGGACGAGCTGCGCACGGTGATCGATGCGCGCAGCCATTGACGCCACCCCCCTGACGCTGTCCACCGGAGGACTGCGGCGTTATACTCAAGAACTCAGTGTGGCGCTGGCGGAGAACTTTCCGCAAGACGAGTTCTTTTTGGTTTCCGACCAGCGATTCGACATGCCGCACACCGCGCCTATCAACCTGCGGCGTGGCGGCGGGCCGCGCGATCCGGCCGAGCGCCGCTGGTGGCTATGGGGCCTGGACCGCGAACTGCAGCGGCTAAAGGCGGCATTATTCCACGGCACGGACTTCGCGGTACCCTATTTGCCGCGCCGCCCGACCGTGCTGACATTGCACGACCTATCGCCGTGGATGGACGACGCGTGGCATGCCGACGCGGACAGGGTCCGCCAACGGACTCCGTTACTCATCGGACTGGGCCTGGCGACTATGATCGTGACACCCAGTGAGACGGTGCGAAAGCAGGCTATCGAGCGGTTCCGCATTCACCCGGACCGCATCCGCGCGGTGCCGCTCGCCGCTTCCACCTGTTTCCGCCCGCTTCAGGTGCCCCCTGGGCCACCGTATTTCCTGTATGCCGGAGCCTTGGAGCCGCGCAAGAACATTCCAGGTCTGGTGGCCGCCTGGCGCGAAGTACGCCGCTCGCATCTGGTGAATTTGGTACTGGCCGGGCGGCGCAGATCCGATTTCGCGCAACTTTCACCGGAGCCTGGGTTGCAGATTATTGGTGAAGTGTCCGACCAGCGGCTGGGGGAATTGTTGGCGGGAGCGTTGGCTTTCGTCTACCCGTCGTTTTACGAGGGGTTCGGGTTGCCTGTGCTGGAAGCCATGCAGTGCGGAGCTTGCGTCATCGCGTCGCGGGATGCGGCGATTCGGGAAGTTGCGGCGGGCGCGGCTCTGGAAGCCGGCTCGCACGCCGAACTGGTGCGGGCTATGTTGGATATCGCGGCCCACCCGGAATGGGCGGAGCCGTGGCGCGAGCGAGGATTACGGCGGGCGGCGGAATTTTCATGGCGGCGCACGGCGCAGCTCACGCATGAGGTATATGAAGAAGCCCTCCAGAGGTAGACGTGGCGCAGGCACTCGTGCCTGCCGCGACGGCACTCTTGCCGTCACGCGCGCTAGACCAAAGGTAATCCTCAGGGTTGGTCACGAATCCGGCTTTCACTGGGTTGTTCTCGATGTAAGCCACGATTTTTTCGAACTCGCGGTCATTCCTAACCCAGTGATCGTAGGATTCGGCTTGCCAAAACGTTTGCCCTGTACGTCCCAGCACTTTGTTGGCTTCCCGCGCAGTGCAGCCTTTGATCCCGCCCAGCAAATGCTGCGGCGAAACCTTGGGCCGCAAAAGTACGTGGACATGGTTGGCCATGATCACCCAAGCTCGAAGGTCGTAATGGCCCAGTTCGACGCCGCGGCACAGAGAGTTTACGACAATGTGGGCAATATCCTCCATGCGCAGGTACATTGGGCCGATGTGGGTTGTATCCAGATAACGATCCATCCAGACAAACGCTTCTCCGGCGCGGAGTCCGGGTGGTGGATACCGGTCATGCGGCAGGCTGCCGTGCAGGTGCCAGGTAACGAAGAGCCACTTGCCTTCCGGATAGATGTGCGGGAGGCGGCGACGGGTTTCGGACATATTAGGGAGTGTCCTCTGCCGGGGAAAGCTCTCTTAAGCAAGCTTGCGACGGCAAGAGTGCCGTCGCGGCAGGCAGGAGTGCCTGCGCCACGTGCATAGCGCGCTGTTTATATCCGCCGAAGCTCCCTACCCGTTGGCGGGCGGAGGCGCATTGCGCAGCGCCTCGCTGCTCAATTTTCTGGCCCGCCGATATGCGGTAGACATGATCGTATTCCGCGAGCCGCGCGCTGCGGATCCGCGCGTACATCTGCCTCCCGGTCTGGTGCGCCACCTGCACGTGGTGGATTTGCCGCCGCACGCGCGAAACACACTGGCCCGCGCCGCGCGCAACGCCTCACGCCTGGCGCGGCGCGTTCCTCCACTGGTGGACCGTTTCGCGGGATTCGACGCCCAAATCGCGGCCGCCACTCGTGGACAGCGCTACGAAATCGCGGTCATCGAGCACTTTTGGTGCGCGCCGTATTGGAAGCAAGCCGCCGCCGTGAGTGCCGCCACGGTACTCGACCTGCACAATATCGAGTCGGTGCTGCATTCACGTAGCGCGCTGGCTGGAGGCGCGCACGCCTTGGAGCGCTGGATGCATCGGTCGTTTCAAGGAATCTGCCGCGATTTGGAAGAGGAATGGCTGCCTCGATTCACCTATTTGTTGGCGGCCTCCCACCCGGATGCGGAACTCTTACGTACTATTTCGCCCGGTTCGCAGGTGTTGGTCTACCCAAATTCGATTCCGCTGGCGCCGGCGCCTCCCAGGCGGGAGGAGAACATGATCGTCTTTTCCGGCAATCTCGAGTACCACCCGAATGTCGCGGCGGTGCGCTACTTCCGGGGCGAGATCTGGCCGGAACTACGAGAGCGCTGGCCGGGATTGGTATGGCGGCTCATCGGCAAGAATCCGCGAGGTGTTGCGAAAATCGTCAGCGGCGATCCTCGCATTGAACTCTCCGGCCCTGTGGGCGATGCGGTCACAGAATTGGCCCGCGCAAAGGTAGCTATAGTACCCCTGCTCTCGGGCAGTGGTACGCGCGTCAAGATTGTAGAAGCCTGGGCGGCGGGTGTGCCGGTAGTTTCGACCACGCTGGGCGCGGAAGGCCTTCCCGCGCGGGCAGGTGAACACTTATTGCTGGCGGACGGCGCGCCGGGCTTCCGGGATGCCGTGTCCAGCCTGTTGGCCAGCCCGGCGCTCAGGGACCGGATTGGACGTGCGGGACGGTACCTGTTCGAGTGTGAATTTAGTTGGGAGGCCGCTTGGAAGTGCTTGCAATTCCTAGATCCTGCTACCATGGAAAGATCTGATGCGCTTCGCGATTGATGCTCACGCCATCGGCCGCCACCTCACCGGAAACGAAGTGTATGTTCGCAGCCTCCTGCGGAGCTTTGCGGCACTGGATCACGAATCCGACTTTGTAACCTATTTTTCGGCTGACGATGCCCGGCAGTGGACTGCCGAGCGTTTTGAAGCCCGGCAAATCTCTCCGAACCCGTTCGTTCGGCTGGGAGTCGAGTTGGCTATGAAACTCCGCCGGGACCGTCCCGATCTGGTACACGTACAGTACACCGCTCCGCTGGGTTGCCCGGTGCCGGTTGTCGTGAGCGTACACGACGTCAGCTTCCTGGTGCATCCCGAGTATTTCCCCAAGCTGCGCGCGCTGCAACTGCGCCTGACGGTGGAGCGCACCATTCGGTCCGCCGCGCGGATCTTGACGGTAAGCGACTTCTCCCGCGATTCCATCGTCAAGGCCTATGGCGAAGCTTGCGCCCGCAAGATCGTGGTGGTGCCCAATGCGGCTGCCAGCGGCTTGCGTCCCATTTCGCGGGAGAATGCGGCGGCCGCCGTACGGGATCGCTTTCGGACCGCAAAACCGTTCGTTCTTTCGGTCGGCGATTTGCAGCCGCGCAAGAACCACATCGGGCTGATCGCCGCGTTCGCCGAGTTGGTCCGCGCATATCCCCAGTTGACGCATCGCCTGATTTTGGCCGGCAAAGATACCTGGTTCAGCCCGAAAGTGCGGGAGGCTGCCCGCCAATCGGGCGTGGCGGACCGTATCCAGTTCGTGGGCTATGTTTCCGACGAGGATTTATTGCAACTGTATAACGCCTGCGACCTGTTTGTCTTTCCGTCCTTCTACGAGGGCTTTGGCTTGCCCGTGCTGGAAGCCATGGCGTGTGGCCGCGCGGTGGCGTGTTCCAGCACCTCCTCCATCCCTGAAGTGGCCGACAGCGCCGCCATCATGTTCGATCCGTACTCTACGCGCGAAATGGTCAGCGCCATGGCGGACCTGCTGCGCGATGCGGAGCTGCGGGCGCGCATGGAGCGTTTGGGGTTGCAGCGGGCGGCCCGTTTCAGTTGGCGCACTGCCGCGCAGCAAACTCTGGAAGTGTACCGCGAAGTCGCCGAGCGGAATCGCGCGCGGACGAGGGAATTCGTACATCGATGAGCAAGCGTGCGGTGTTCTTGTGTGCATCGCTGGGATTATTGCTGGTGGCAGCGGCGGTTCCATGGCAACGGCCCGCGGACGCGCCGGCGGACGCCAAGACCGCCCAGGCCGCGCCCGTACCGGCTAATCCCAAGGACGCCGCTTCCGCCAAGGAAGCCACCCCTGCCAAGCCAACCGGCTTTCCGAATACCGGCGAATCGCTCAACTACACGTTGAATTGGCCGGGAGGCGCGAGTCTGGGCGAGGCCCACCTGAGCGCATCCAAGAGCGAAGACGGCTGGCTGTTCGAGTTTTCCATGGACGCCTCGGTGCCAGGATTCACCGTTTCGGACCATTATCGTTCACGCGCCAACGCCGACTTTTGCTCGCTCGAACTGGAGAAGGAAACCACGCACGGGCAGCGCCACACGCACGAGAAAACCGACTTCGACTACAAGGCCGGCAGCGCCACGCGCACGACGTTAGTGGAAGGCGGCGGCCACACCGGCATCGATATTGGCAATTGCGCCCACGACGGCCTGGACTACGTCTTTTATGCGCGCAACGAATTAGGGCAAGGGCATGGCGTTCCCAAGGAGCAAGACGTGCTGTTTGGCGCTGCTTACTCGGTGCGCATGGAATTCGCCGGCGTGCAGGACGTCACCGTGGCCGGCAAGCGCCGGCCGGCCGATCACGTCATCCTGCACCTCAAGGGACCCGTCGCCGACTCGAAGCTGGAGATCTTCTTCGAACGAAACGCCGCCCGCACGCCTTTACTCATCAAGGCGCCGCTCCCAGTCGGCACGTTGTCGATGGAGCTTGAGCGCTGAATGCGGGTGGCGTTTTTTTCTCCGCTGCCGCCCTGCCGCAGCGGGATCGCCGACTATTCCGAAACCCTGGTCGAACATCTCAGGCCTTTGGCCGATCTGGAAGTCTTCGCGGACGGGGACCGGGCCTTCGATCCGTCCCGCTTCGATATCGCGCTGTATCATCTGGGGAACAACCCGCACCACGGTTTCGTTTATGAAGCGGCTTTGCGGCATCCCGGCGTGGTGGTGATGCATGAATCGAACCTGCATCATCTGGTGGCGGAGCTCACCATCCGGCGCAACGATTGGGACGCCTATCTGCGGGAATGCGAATATGAGGGGGGCCCCGAGGCGCTAGCCTATGCTCGCCGGGTGCGCGCGCTCGAAGTAGGGCCGGATTACGCAGATGTCCGCATGATCCGCCGGGTGCTGGAATCGGCCCGCGCCGTGGTGGTTCACAGCCAGTTCATGGTGGATGAAATACATGCCGCCGGTTTTCAGGGGCCCGTCGCCCGCATTCCGCATGGCGCCTGGATTCCGCAGTCCGACCGCAACGCGTGGCGCTACCGCCTGGGGCTCGACGAAGCCACGCCGCTGATCGGGATCTTCGGCTTTCTGAAGCCTTACAAGCGCATCGCCGAATCGCTGCGCGCCTTTCGGCGGCTGCTGCGGGTAGTGCCCATCGCCAAGATGATTCTGGTAGGCGAGCCGCACCCGGAGTTTCCAGTGCAGCCGCTGATTCATAGTTTGGGGATCTCGGCGGCGGTCCGGGTGATGGGATTCGCCCCCATCGGCGATTTCACGGGTTACATGGCCGCCTGCGATATCGTGCTGAACCTGCGTTATCCGACTGTAGGCGAAAGTTCCGGCAGCCTGCTGCGCGCGCTGGGGTTGGGCAAGGCTGTGCTGGTCTCCAGTGTGGGCGCGTTTCGCGAGTTTCCGAACGATGTCTGCCTCCAAGTGCCGGTAGGCGCGGGAGAGGAAGAGGCCATCTTCGAATACCTGAACCTGTTGTGCTCGCGCCCGGATGTGGCCCGCGCGCTGGGGGAGCGCGCCTCGCGGTACGTGCAGGAGGAATGCAACTGGGACCGCGTGGCGTGCCTGTATGCATCGTTTCTTCGATCCGTAGTGGAGCGAACGGAGTGGGTTCAGACGACAGGAGACAGGAGACAGAAGTCAGAAGTCAGAAGACAGAAGACAGAAGACAGGAGACAGGAGACAGAAGACGGGGGGCAGAAGACAGAAGACAGAAGACAGAAGTCGGAAGACGGGGGGCAGGAGTCAGAAGTCGGAAGTCAGAAGACAGAAGAAAGAAGTCAGAAGTCAGAAGGCGCAAGGCAGGAGGCAGAGGACAGTTCCCAGAAGGCGGCGCCCGTACCGCCCGTCCAACCGGAGTATGTGGCGAGCTGGGCTGCCGATAGGGAAGCCGTCGGGTACATAGATACGCATTTGACACGGCTGGTCAGGACGCTCGAGATTACACCTCCGGGCGGCCCGGAAGACCGCATCCTGGAAATGGGCGCTTACCTTCAAATTACACCGGCGCTGCGCTCCAAGCGGGGTTACGGTGGCGTGCGCGGCTGCTACTATGGACCTGCCGGCAATGTCGATCGGCGCAGCGCGATTTCGACCGAAGGCGAAACGTTCGAGTGCGAGATCGACCTGTTCAACGCCGAAAAGGATCCCTTTCCGTACCCGGATGGATACTTTTCAACCGTGCTGTGCTGTGAGTTGGTCGAGCATCTGACTGAAGATCCCATGCACCTGATGAGCGAGATCAATCGCATCGTGAAGCCCGGTGGACACCTGGTGCTGACCACGCCGAACATCGGGAGCTTGCGCGGAATCGCGGCGATCCTGGAGGGCTACCATCCTGGCGTCTTCACAGCCTATGTGCGGCCGCGCGCCTCGGGCGAGGTGGAAGCCCGCCATAACCGCGAGTACACGCCCAAAGAGATTGAGCGGCTCTTCCTGAACTCGGGGTTCACGGTCACGCTGCTGGAGACCGGACCGTTCCGGAAAACCCCACGTCCCGAGGAAGGCTGGGTGCTGAATCTGCTCGAACGGTTCGAGCTGCCGAAGGATTTGCGCGGCGACGATATCTACGTGGTGGGCCGCAAGACGGGTGTGGTGCGCGAGCGCTATCCGGACTGGTTGTACGCATGAGCGCCGTGCGCCGGAACGCGGCTTACGAAGGCCCCGACGTGCGGCTCACCGGTGAGCTGCAAATAGAGGCGCGCTTCAACTTGCGGAACACATCCGGCGACGCCTGGCGTCCTGCGGAGGGATTCGCAGCCGGCTTCCATATCTACGATTCCGAAACCGGAACGCTGGTCGTGGATGGCGAACGCCAGACCCCGCCAGGCGATGTAGCACCCGGCGGATCCATACCCGTGGATCTGCGCTTCGCCTTACCGCCCGAACCCGGCCGCTATGACGTCTTTGTCTCGCCGATGCGCGAGAACGTCTGCTGGTTCTACACGCTGGGCTGGCCCTTCCTGCGCGTGGAAGCGACGGTCGAAAACGGGCGCGCACGGTTGGATCGCGTGGGCGTGGTGACGCTGCGCACCATTCGCCGCGAGAACATGCTGCGCGCCGTGAAGCGGGCTTTCACGCTGCCAATTTCGACGATCGTGCGCAACCGCAGCCTGATCCGCACCATGGTCCGCCGCGATATTTTGGGCCGCTACCGCGGCTCGTTTGGCGGTGTCTTCTGGACGCTCCTGAACCCGCTGCTGCTGATGCTGACTTACTTCTTCGTGTTCGGCGTGGTGCTGCGTACGCGATTCGGCTCCGACCCCAGCCGCGCGGGCTTCGCTCTCTATTTCCTGGCCGGCATGCTGCCCTGGCTGGCATTCAGCGAGGCTGCCGGACGCGCGCCCACCGTGATGCTGGAGCACCGCAACTTCGTCAAGAAGCTGGTCTTCGCGGTGGAAACACTGCCCATCAACCTGGTGGTATCGGGCCTGGTCAGCGAGACTTTCGCGCTGCTGCTCTTCGGCATCGGCTTGTTTCTGGCGCGCGGCGCGGTGCCTGCCTCGGTGGTGTGGCTACCCGCGTTGATCGTTCCGCAAGTGCTGTTCACCGCGGGCATCTGCTGGTTCCTGGGCGCGCTCGGCGTATTCGTGCGCGACCTGGGACAGGTGATCGGCTTCCTGCTGACGCTCTGGTTTTTTCTGACCCCGATTTGTTATCCGGAAGGATCGCTGCCCGCGGCCGCCCTGCCGCTGCTGGCGAAGAACCCAATGTTCGTGCTGGTGCGCGGCTATCGCGCAATTTTGTTGGAAGGCCAGGCGCCGGCGTGGGGCTCACTCTGGAAGCTATGGATCGTGGCGGCGGCGGTCTTCATCCTGGGGCACGCGTGGTTCTACAAGCTGCGCCGGTCGTTCGCCGACATTATCTGAAATCACCCATGCTGGCCAAGCTGACCGCCGCCCTCGTCGCGTATGGACCCCTAGGCATCCTGGTGTTGGCATTCATCGATTCGGCCGGCATCCCGGTGGCTTCCGGCATGGATGCATTGGTGATTCTGGTGGCCGCCAAGGCGCCCTCGCGCGCGTTGTTCGCCGCATCCATGGGGATACTTGGATCGTTGATCGGAAACGTGGTGCTGTTCATGGCTGCCCGCTCGGGCGCGCGACGTTTCGTAAAGGACGTGCCGCAGCCGGGAGACAAGCGGCGCTTCCGCGAGTGGTTCAATCGCTACGGGTTGCTGACCATCTTCATCCCGTGTATGCTGCCTATTCCCCTTCCCTTGAAGGTATTCGTGATTTCGGCCGCGGTATGTGGCACGCCGCTGCGGACATTTGTGTTTGTGATCCTACTCGGCCGGTCGATCCGCTATGGCGGCGAAGCATACCTGGGGATGGCGCTGGGCGAGGGATCGGGGCAGTTTCTGCGGGCGCACACCTGGCACTTGATTGTGGGCGCGGTGGCGTTGTTCGCCGTACTGTATGTGCTGCTGATGCTGACCGAGCGGCGCCGGACACGCGATCTGAGAGCGTAGTTTTCCGCGCGGGGCCGGCTCACTCCTCGCGGAGGGCGGCCATCGGATCGAGTCGCGCGGCCCGATGCGCGGGCAGATACGCGGCGATTCCAGTCGCGATTCCCAACACGACTGCCGCAATGGCGAGTGGCGCCACATCGTGCGGCTTCACTCCATATAGCAAGCTTGCCACCAGCCGCCCGGCGGCCAGCGATGCGCCTAGTCCGACCATCGTGCCGATGGCCAGCATGGCGGCAACCTCGCGCAGCACCAGCCAGATTACCGATCCGGGCTGCGCCCCGAGCGCCATGCGGATGCCGATCTCGGCCTGCCGGCGCGCGACCCCGTAAGCCGTCACGCCGTACAGCCCGATCATGGCCAGCAGCAGCGCCAGTCCGCCGAAGAACGCCGATAGCAGAGCCACCATGCGGGGCTGCAGCAGCGAGTCGTTCACCTGCGTTTCGAAGTTGCGAAATTCCAGGGAGATGCCCCGGTTCACTTCTCCGATGGCCGCACGCACGGCTGGAATGAAACTCTCGACCTGGTGCTCGGTGCGGACCTCGAAGTTAACCCCGGACCATGGCTCCGTATCCTGCGCGCAGGCGACGTAGACGGTCAGCGTCAGGCCTTCGTCCACGGCCGCATACTTCGCATCTTTGACCACGCCGATCACCTGGTAGACGCCTTCCTTGCCCGGCCCCTCTGCGCGGATCGTCTTTCCGATGGGATTCGCATGAGGGAAAAACCGCCGCGCCACGGACTCGGTGATCAGCATCGCGTTCGGCGCACCAAGGTCGTCGTGGTCGGAGAAATCGCGGCCCACCAGCACTGGCTGGCGCATGGTCGCGAAGTATCCGGGCGAGACGCGATTGAAGTACACTAGGGTATCGTCTTTCCCCTTTGGCGTGTAGCCCTCGGGAGAGACTTCGCTGTCCCACTGCCCTCGCCCGATAGGCGTCATCCTGGAACTGGAGGCGGACGACACGCCGGGGATGGCGCGCAGACGTTCCACGATTTCCCGATACACACGCGGGCGCTGCGGCTTGGGAACGTTGGACTGCATGGCGTCGGCTTGGACCAGCAGAACATTGTGGAGGTTGAAGCCCAGGTCGGTAGTCAAGAGATTGCGCAGCGTGCCCAGAAACAGGCTGGCGCCCACCAGCAGCATCAGCGACAGCGCTACTTGACCGGTGACCAGCGCGCGGCCCAACCCGAGGCGGCCTCCCGCCATGCCGCGCGCATGCTCCTTCAGGACGTTGTTCGGCGAGAGGCGGGTGGCGCGCACGGCCGGGGCAAGACCAAACAGCAGCCCCGTCAGAACGGCCACGCCCATGGTGAAAGCGAGTACGCGCAGATCCGGCGCGGTATCGAGCAGTAGTTCATTCCCGGCCGTCGAGAGGAAGCGGACCAGCAGGCCGCTTCCCCAAACGGCGAAGAGCAGACCTCCCGCCGCGCCCAAAATGGAGAGCAGCAGGCTTTCCGACATGAGCTGGCGCATGACGCGGCGGCGCGCGGCGCCGATGGCCATGCGGATGGAGATTTCCCGCTGCCGGGCGGCAGCACGCGCCAGCAACAGGTTGGCGATATTGGCGCAGGCGATCAGGAGCACCAGCCCGACCACCGCCATCAGGGTGAAGAGCGCGGTGCGGTATTGCATGCCTGTGTCGGAGAACCCCGTGGCGGCGGGCCGCAAAGCCAACGATCGCTGCAGGTATTGCGTCCGGCCGGCCGCGCGCAAATTCAAGGAAAGCGTGGCGCGGTTGATCTCCGGGGCCAACGCCTTCATCCTGGCTTCCGCCTGCTGCGGAGTCTCGCCCGGAAGAAGGCGGCCCAGAATGCGCAGCCACCACCAATCGCGGTCGGCCAACGCGCTGCGGTCGGTGCGCAGAATCGGCTCGCATCCGATGGGGATGGCGACATCGTACGCCGTATCCACATCGAGACCCGTGAACCAGGGCGGCGTCACGCCCACGATCGTGAACAGGTGGCGGTTCAGCCGGATGGTTTTGCCGACGATCTCGGGATCGCCGGCGAAGTGCCGCTTCCAAAAGCCGTGGCTGATCACCGCCACCGGTCCGGCGTGCCCGCCGCCGTGGAGATCGTCATCCGGGGTGAAGACGCGCCCGCGCATGGCCGGCACGCCGAGGATGCGAAAGAAATCGCCGCTGGCCCATAGGCCTTCCGCGAAATGGCTCTCGCCGCCCGCCGCCAGATCGAAGCGGTCCGTAGTGAAGGCCAGGGTTCCGGAAAAGGCCTGTTGGTGCTCGCGCACCTGCTCCCAAATGGGATTGGTGAAATAGACCCGTAACGGACGGGCCGGGTCCGAACGGGGAGAGCCCAGCTGCACCAGACGATGCGGATCTTCCACGGGCAGCGAACGCAGCATCACCGCGTTCAGGATGCTGAAAATGGCGGTGTTGGCGCCGATGCCCAGCGCCAGCGATAAAATCGCGGTGGCGGCGAAACCGGGATTGGCGCGCAGGGTGCGGAGGGCGTAGCGGATGTCCTGCGCGAGGGTTTCGAGGAACGGCCAGATCCAGACGGCGCGGCTGGCTTCCTGGAGCTGGGTGAGGTTGCCAAAGGCGGGTCCGGACGCGAGTTCCCGATGCAAGCGCATCTCGTCGGCCAGATCCTGTTCGTGTTGCCTGCGGCCCAAGAGATACCGCAGGCGGCGCCAGATTTCACCCATGTTCGATCCCCCTTACTCTTCGCGCAACGCGGACATTGGATCGAGGCGCGCGGCCCGATGCGCGGGCAAATACGCCGCGATTCCGGTCGCGATTCCCAACACGACTGCTGCAATGGCGAGCGGCGCCGTATTGTACGGCTTCACTCCATAAAGCAGACTGGCGATCAGGCGCCCGGCGGCCAGCGACGCGCCCAAGCCCAGCGCTGTGCCGATGGCCAGCATGGCGGCGACTTCGCGCAGCACCAGCCAGACCACCGATCCGGGTTGCGCGCCGAGCGCCATGCGGATGCCGATCTCGGCCTGCCGCCGAGCCACCCCGTAAGCGGTCACGCCGTACAGCCCGATCATGGCCAGCAGCAGCGCCAGTCCGCCGAAGAACGCCGATAGCAGGGCCACCATGCGGGGCTGCAGCAGCGACTCGTCGACCCGCGTTTCGAAGTTGCGGAACTCGAGCGAAATGTCCCGATTCACTTCGCCGATGGCGCCGCGCACCGCCGGAATGAACGCCGCGACCGGACCATCGGTAAGGACTTCGAAGCTGACTTCGGACCATGGCTCCGGGTCCTGCGCGCAGGCGACGTATGCCGACAGAAGCAGGTCTTCGCCGACTTCTTCGTACTTTGCATCTTTGACCACGCCGATCACCTGGTAGCTGTCGCGATGGCCGGGTCCGGTCTCCGCGCGGATGGTTTTGCCGATGGGATAGGCTTTGCCGAAGAAGCGGCGCGCCGCGGATTCGTCGATCAGCATCACCTTGGGTGCGCCCGCATCGTCGTGCGCCGAGAAATCGCGGCCCAACAGCAATGGCTGGCGCAGCGTCGCGAAATATCCCGGCGAGACACGGTTGAAGTACACGATGGCGTCGTCTTTTTTCTTTGGTGAATAGCCTTCGGGCTCCACATAGTTGTTCCAGGCATCGCCGCCGATGGGCGTTACTAAGGAGCTGGACGCCGTTACTACACCGGGGATGGCGCGCAAGCGGTCCACAATTTCGCCGTACAAGCGGGGGCGCTGCGCCTTTGGAACATTGGATGCCATGGCGGCAGCCCGGACTAAGAGAACGTTGTGGCGGTTGAAGCCCAAGTCGGTAGTCAATAGATTGCGGAGCGTACCCAGGAACAGGCTCGCGCCCACCAGCAGCATCAGGGACAGCGCGACTTGGCCGGTAACCAGCGCCCGGCCCAGACCGAAGCGGCCTGTCGCCATGCTGCGCGCATGTTCCTTCAAAACGCTGTTGGGCGAGACGCCGGTGGCGCGCAAGGCCGGCGCCAATCCGAACAGCAGCCCGGTCAGAACGGCCACACCCATGGTGAAGGCCAGCACACGAAGATCCGGGGCGGTATCGAGTTGGAGCTCGCTGCCGGATTTCGACAGGAAGCGGACCAGCAGGCCGCTTCCCCAAA
>Ga0187867_10002311_pt1 | contig 15912 bp, 13 predicted proteins | sample June2016WEW_13_1_FD_132976 | JGI IMG/M metagenome (GOLD analysis project Ga0187867, IMG submission 132976) | Peatland microbial communities from SPRUCE experiment site at the Marcell Experimental Forest, Minnesota, USA - June2016WEW_13_10 | ecosystem: Environmental > Terrestrial > Soil >...
GCTCATGCCAGTATTCTTGACAGACCATTTCGGAAAACAACTTCTCCCACCCGTAACCCCGTTCCGCCATCGCTGGATAAGCATCCGACTCCTTTAAGGCGCGAACGTTGGGATCCGTCTGGAGCAGCGTGTTGTAGGCACAGGCTGAACTCGAGAAGAAATACCGGTCCGCGCCCGCCTTATATGCCGCCTCGGCCATGTGCGTGTTGATCAGCACGGAGCGCAGGCACTCAACCCGGAAGCGTTCGATGAAGCCCATGCCGCCCATATCGGCGGCAAGGTTGTAAACCTCCCTTGCTCCCTCGCAGACGCGTTCACAGTTGCCTGCGATACTCACATCGAGACTGAGATTCTCGACTCCGGGAACACGCAAGTACCAGTCGTACAAGGGCTTCTTGTCCACGGCACGAATATTGGCGAGACCCTTCTTCTTAAAGTGGAGAACAAGGTTGCCGGCAATGAAACCGCCAGCACCCGTGATGACAATCGGATCATGCTCGTTCATTTAAAGTCCTTTCGACGAAACGCTCCCACTCTTATGTATAGTTGTGGATGTCACTCGTACCCTTATTTTTTGACGGTGGTAATCGACCGCCTCAATTCCAGGCGACCTGTGAGTAGTTTCCATGCGGAGGCCAACTTCTCCGAGTGGACCATAGCGCTGCCGTCTGAGATACAATAATCGGTAAAGTAATCGATGTCAATCGTATTGCTGGAGCCAAGCCGGGGCCTTCGATATACTGATTTCTTATGAGCACACGGATGAAGGACATCGCCAGGGACCTTGGCGTGTCGGTCGTTACGATCTCTAAAGTCCTGCGCAACCATCCCGACGTAGGAGAAGAGACCCGCGAACGAGTTCTTGCGCGCGTCAAAGAGCTTGATTACCGCCCGAACCTGGCGGCTCGCAGTCTCGTCACGGGACGCACCTATCTAGTGGGGTTGGTTGTCCCAGACTTGCTGCATCCCTTCTTCGCCGAGATTGCCAAGTCTATCTCCGAGGTGCTGCGAGAAAGCGGCTACTATCTGATTGTTTCGTCCTCTGAGGAAGATCCGGATCTTGAGGAACAGGAGATCAACCAACTTCTTGCGCGGCGGCTCGATGCCTTGATCATTGCCACCTGTCGGCCGACCGTGGATCTCTTCTTCCGGATCGAAAATCAGAAAACGCCGTATGTCTTAATCGACCGAAGTTTACCTGGTCTTTCCGCGAACTTCGTCGGAGTGGACGATGAGGCCGTCGGAATGCTGGCCACTCGACACTTGATCGATATCGGCTGCAAAAGAATCGCGCACATTCGGGGGCCGGAAACCAGTCCCGGCATCCGCCGCATGGAAGGATACAAGAGAGCACTGGCGCAGGCCGGACTGAAAGTAGCGGACGATTACATCATTTCCGAACGGAAGGGAGATGTGGGAACGAAACAACGCGGGGCCGAGGCGATGAACCAACTCTTAAGTCTTAAGCCAAGACCCGACGGGGTGTTCTGTTTCAACGATCCGCTCGCGATGGGCACCATGAATTACGCTCTGGATCACGGATTACGCATTCCGGAAGACATCGCGGTGATTGGTTGCGGAAATCTTCACTACGACGATTCACTACGCGTTCCACTTTCAAGCATCGACCAGCACAGCCGGCGAATTGGGGAAGAATCTGCGCGTGTTACTCTCGGGATTCTCAGCTCGAAAATACCACTCAAGCCTGAAACTGTCGTGCTCCAGCCAGAACTTGTTGTGCGCCGGTCGACTCAGCGCCGTGCCGCCAACCCTGCGTCTTCGAAGCCACGGGCCCGGGCTTTGCCATCCAAGCAATACTCAAGCTAAAATCCGGCGCCTTACCCTCTTCGACAGTCCTATTTCCTTGAGACAGCCGCGCGGTCGGGAATTGTTTTTTCGCGCCGGGAAAATTATTAGCGGCATCTGCTATCCTGATTGCGAAGTCGGTACAGTTAACGATATTGTCGTGTTGCCGGAATGTTAACTGAAAGGTTAAAGGCAGGTTGTGAGGGGTAGACCGACCCTCGTGAATCGAAAGCCGGGATCATCTGCATGGATCGTAGAACTTTCTTGACGTCCAGTGGGACCGCGGCATTCGGCGCTCTCCTGCCGGGACTCTCTCGTTTCTTTCCCGCTCGAAATACTCCCGAGCCGTTTGCGTGGAAAACCAACGACCTCATTTTTTCTTTCGATGTAATCGCGGGGAAATTGCGCCAAAAGCGTCTTGTTCCGGCAGGCGTTGTGGCCGCTGCAGCCGACAATTCCTCCGGAGTCGAAGTTGCGCTGCAATGCAGCGGCGAAAATTCTCCCGATCAAGGCATGAAATCCGGCATGGGGCAGCCCGGCTTCCGCTTGCTCTTTGCAGGCAGGCGGGAGGAGGCCACGCATGGCGGTAAGCGTTTGGTCTGCATGCATACAGACCCGGTCTTGAACTTAAGCGTGGAATCCGTTTATGAGGCCTTTGACAGTGTTCCCGTAGTCCGCCGTTATTCCCGGGTCACCAATAAGGGGGACTCCCCTGTCGGTATTGAGTTCTTAAGTTCCGCTATGCTCCACGGGCTTGCGGCGCCGCAAGAATACGACCGTGAGCTTCGCATCCATGTCGCCGTGAATAGTTGGATGGCGGAAGGCCAATGGCATACGCTCCGGCCGTCGGAAATGGGCTTTGTCGAAAACGAGCGCACCAGTTGGTCGGAAGCACAGGCAGGAAGCATCGGCAGTTGGTCTTCAGAGCGGTATTTGCCGCTGGCCATGGCCGAGAACATAAAGCAGGGCCTGACCTGGTTCTGGCAGATTGAACACAACGGCTCTTGGTATTGGGAAATCTCCAATGTTTCGGCTCGCGATAACAATGCCGACGACGTCTACGCATACCTCGGTGGTCCCGACGACCTGCACTCCGCCGCCTGGAAGCAATTGAAGCCCGGCGAAACCTACCAGACTGTCCCGGTCGCCGTTGGATGCGTGCACGGCGGGTTCAGCGAAGCAGTAGAAGCATTGACACGCTACCGGCGCGCGGCTTGCGCAAGACCGCACAAAGACAATTCGCGATGCTCCGTGATTTTCAACGACTACATGAATTGCCTGTGGGGCGATCCCACCGAAGCGACCGAGTTGCCGATGATCGCCGCCGCGGCAAGGGCGGGATGTGAATACTACGTAATCGATGCCGGATGGTATGCAGAACTACGTGAAGACTGGAGTCAGACCCTCGGTACATGGCAGGCATCCGCCACACGATTCCCGCACGGGCTGAAGTTCCTGCTCGACCAGATTCGGCAGGCCGGAATGGTTCCAGGACTATGGCTCGAGCCAGAGGTCGTGGGACCCAAATCCCCGCTCGCGAAAAAACCGGATAACTGGTTCTTCGTACGCCACGGAAAAAGGGTATTGAAGAATTCGCGCTTCCTGCTGGACTTCAGGAACCCAGAGGTGCGGGCGTACCTCGATCAGGTCATCGAAAGAGTGGTGAACGATTACGGCGCCGGCTACATCAAGATGGACTACAACGTCGATTCGCTGCAAGGAACCGAGATCAACGCGGACAGTTTCGGACAGGGCTTGCTCGAGCATAACCGTGCCCACCTAGCCTGGTTGGACGGAATCCTGAGCCGATACCCCGACCTCACTATTGAAAACTGCGGCAGCGGGGGCGGACGCATGGACTACGCAATGCTCAGCCGTCTCCAGTTACAGTCCATGACCGACCAGGAAGATTACCTGAAGCTCCCGGCAATCCTGGTCGGCGCGTCCGCGGCAGTTTTGCCTGAACAACTGGCGATCTGGTGTTACCCGCTGGCAAGTGCTGATGCCGATCAAGCCAGCTTCAACATGGTCACGGGGATGATGTGCCGCATCCACCAGAGCGGCAAACTCGACTCACTTTCCCCCCAAGCTTGGAAGCAGGTGACGGAAGGTATCCGGGTTTACAAGGATGTTCTCCGTAAACACATTCCTGCGGCGGTCCCCTTTTATCCGCTTGGTACGTCCGACGTCACCGATTTCAAGTCGCCAATTGCTTTAGGAATGCGCTCTCCGCAACAGAACTTGCTCGCAGTCTGGAGAATCGACGGACCCGAGACGGTGCAGATACCGTGGGCATCCGGAGACGCGAAAATTCTGTACCCCACTGACCTCGGCATCAAGATCAGGACTACAGAGGAATCATTGCACGTTGAGTTCCCGAGAACCCGCATGGCTTGCCTGGTCTTGGGATGACCTCTTTAGGCGGGCAGGCCTTCGAGGAATGTTCAACTGCCCTGTGCCCGCTTGCCCCACCTTACCGGGAACTATTGGATACTGTTGGATGTTGAGCCTTACGTCACTGTGTACGGTGGTTTCGACGATGCCTGGTCTGCTGCGCAACTGGTCGAATATGCCAACGGCCCGGTTACTACGCCGACTCATGTAAGTGCAGGGCAGCTGACTGCCCGAGCAAAATGTGGTGCGGGCGGAGGGACTTGAACCCTCATGGGCCGTTTAAGCCCTGCGGATTTTCATACCGTCTACGGCTTTCGCCGCCCAGACATGACGCTTTTGAAGGCCTCACGTCAGGTTTGCGGTCTGGACTATCCCTTCACCCTCTCCCGGAAGAGCCGGGGGCTTAGGTGCTGCCCGTCTAGTCTCTACACCTTCCCGGCTGGTGTCCCTCCGGGCTTGGCTCGGGATTGCCATTTGAGGTTTCCCCGAATTTGAGCAGTTCTACGTCGCCGGTTTCCCAGGCGAGCACTCAAGTTTTCCTTAAGTCCGCTGCGTATGCCATTCCGCCACGCCCGCGCGCGGCTGTCTTACTTCAGCAATCTTATGATAGGGCACGTTGCCCGAATTTACACATCCGTTTCCTGCTCCGCAGGTTTCGGTAGCGCTTGAGTGTGTTGGATGGCTTTCTTGCCTTTCTTGTTTTTCTTGGGCCGCATGACGTTGATCGCAGCGGTGTCGAGCGAGGTCTTGATGTGCGCCGCGTAGTATTTCTCGATCATCTCGACGCTAGTGCGTCAGTTTTTGGCGATTTGGTAGATGTCGGCACCCTCCATCAGGCGCAGGCAGATGTAAGTATGCCGCAGACTGTAGGCGGTACGGGGTCGGCCTTCGCGGTCAAAGCGAAGATTCTGTTCGTCGAGGATGGTTTTGAAAAGCTCGCGCTGCCACTTGGGAAAAAGGAGATCGGTGGTTTTTAAGTCCCGTGCGTCTGCCAATTTCGCCATCCGGGCGCTGGTGGAGTCAATATAAATGAATCAAAGCGCGCACGTATGGCGAGAGGCTGTAAAACTCTATCAGCGGGGTGCCTCGCGTGCAACTTTTCGGGGGTTTTGGGGTTCCATATACTTAGAGCTTGATCGTCGGGAGGACATCTTGCACGAATCGCGTTTTTCCTTTCCAGCAGCTTCTTCCGGTTTTGCCGGGAAGACTGCCCTAATGTTTCTGCTGTTCATTACTTGGTCAGCCGCGGCTCTGGCGCAGAGCGGAGCGATGTCTCCGAATCAGGGTGAATCTGACGGCGTCAGCGTTGGCGGCAAGTGGCTGGAGTTCAGCTCCGCCGATAAGATGACCGGCGCAAAGAATGTTCGTTTCGAGCTGCAGTCGAACAATTATTTCCGGGAAGACCCGAATTACAAGCCGAGAGTGAATTTAATCTGCAGTGGTGGCAAACTCCGGCTGGCGGAGTTTAATCCAGGCATGAAGCTGCCTCCACCGAACCGGATTATCTTTGGACAGCCAGAACTGGAGGTTCGGGTCCGGATCGATGACTACAATGGCTTCAAGCACTGGAGATGGCTGCGCGGGCGATACCTGTCGATGGACAAAGATACGACTCGCGGACTCATGAGCGGGCAGGTATTCAATATCGAACTGCCCACGTTCAGAAGCCGTGAAATAGCCGAGTTTTCTCCCGCAGGACTGGACTTCGGCCGCGTGCGGGAGGCATGCGATCTGAAGCCGAAAAAACCGAGCAAAGACTGACCGGGAAGTAGAGACCGTTGGGAGCGGGGAGGCACTTCGCCTCCCCGTTTCCATTTATTTATCAATGATTTGCAGGCCATTGTCGAGACGTTTTCTCTCACACCACCCTGTGACTTGCGGCACTGCTTATGGGGTTTCCCAAAGCGCAAGATAAGCAGTAATCGCAAGTTCGGGGGTCTCTGATGAAAAAAGTTCTCATCCTCGGAGCCGCAGGCCGCGACTTCCATAATTTCAACGTCGTCTTCCGTGACAACCTGGATTATCAGGTGGTGGCCTTCACAGCCACCCAGATCCCCGACATTGCGGGCCGGCTGTATCCGCGCGAACTGGCCGGGCGGCTCTATCCCGAAGGCATCCCTATTTTCGAAGAAAAAGACCTAGAGCGGATCATTGCCGATGAGCACGTCGACACAGTCGTGTTTTCCTACAGCGACGTTTCCTATCCGACGCTGATGCACCTGGCCTCGCGCGTGGTCGCGGTGGGGGTGGACTTCTGGCTGCTGGGGACGGAACACACCCAAATCAAGTCGACGGTCCCGGTGGTATCGGTGTGCGCGGCGCGAACGGGATGCGGCAAGAGCCCAGTTTCGCGCATGGTTGCCGCCACCCTGCGCAAACAGGGTCGCAAGCCCGTGGTTATTCGCCATCCGATGCCTTACGGAAATCTGGCCGAGCAGGCTGTGCAGCGCTTCGCCACGCTCCAGGACCTCGACCTGCAGCAATGCACAATCGAGGAGTGCGAGGAGTACGAGCCACATATTCAACTCGGCACGGTGGTTTATGCCGGAGTCGACTACGAGAGAATCCTGCGCCAGGCGGAAAAAGAGGCGGACGTCATCCTGTGGGATGGAGGCAACAACGACACTCCGTTCTACGCGTCCGATCTGGAGATCGTGGTGGTTGACCCGCATCGTCCCGGCCATGAGCTCGCTTATTTTCCCGGTGAGGTAAATTTACGCCGGGCTGATGTGGTCGTGATCAACAAAGTCGACACGGCCGCCATGCACGACGTAGAAACCGTGCGCCAGAACATTAAGTTCGCCAACCCGAAAGCGAGCGTAATCGAAATGGCCTGCCGGGTATCCGTTCCTTCCCCGGAACTGATCAAAGGCAAACGTGTGCTGGTGGTCGAAGACGGGCCCACGCTCACGCACGGCGAAATGCCTTACGGCGCCGGTGTAGTGGCGGCGAGACAAGGTGACGCCGGCAAACTGGTTGATCCCCGGCCGTTCGCTGTGGGCTCCATACGCGGCACTTACGAGCGTTATGGTCATCTGACCAGCCTGCTGCCGGCGATGGGCTATAACGCGATCCAGCGGCATGAACTGGAAGAAACGATCCGGCAAACTCCATGCGATCTGGTTTTGATCGCTACCCCGATTGATCTGGCGCGGGTGATCAAGATCGACAAGCCTGCTCTGCGGGTTACGTACGAAGTGGAAGAACTCACTAAGCCGGGATTGGCCGAAAAGCTGGCCAGTCTCAAGCACAAGGAAGAACACGCACTCGTCTGATCGTGGAGGACGGGCGTTTCCCGCCCAGTCCCGAGCGGAGCCAAACCAGGCTTCCGCCCGGGACGGCAACCAGCGGCCCACCGAGGCCACAATGAGGTCACAATGAACGGGAAAGATTTCCTCTCGATTCGAGATTTTTCGCCTTCGGAGATTCAATATCTACTGATTCTCGCTCACCAGGTGAAGTCCCATGCAACCACCTATTGCGGCGCACTGAAAGGCAAGACGCTGGCGATGATCTTTGAAAAGCCGTCGCTGCGGACGCGCGTCACCTTCGACGTCGGCATTCAGCAACTTGGAGGTTTTTCGCTCTATCTATCGCCAGCGGAGATCAATCTCGGTAAACGGGAATCGATCCATGACGTAGCCAAGAATCTGGAGCGGATGGTGCAAGGGATCATGATCCGGACGTTTGCCCACGAAATCGTCGAGGAAATGGCGGAGCACGCCAGCATTCCCGTGATTAATGGCCTGACCGACTACAGCCATCCCTGCCAGGCCCTGGCTGACTACCTGACGATGTGGGAGGCAAAAGGCAACCTGGAAGGATTGAAGATCGCCTTCGTGGGAGACGGCAACAACGTTGCGCACTCGCTGATGTTCGCGGGCGCGCAATTGGGAGCTCATGTGTGGATTGCGACGCCTCCGGGATATGAACCGAAGGCCGATGCAATCCGCTGGGCCAGCGAGCGCGGCCGCGAAACGGGCGGGACATGTATGGTTACGAACGATCCGCGGGAAGCAGTATTGGCCGCCGATGTTGTTTATACCGACGTCTGGGCCAGCATGGGCCAGGAATCGGAAACAGAAAAGCGGAAAAGGATCTTCCTGCCGTATCAGGTCAATTAAACCTTGTTCGGTCACGCTCAGAGCAACGCCATTTTTCTGCATTGCCTTCCCGCGCATCGCGGCGATGAGGTAACGTCCGAGGTGATCGACTCGCCGCAGTCGCTGGTGTTCCAGCAGGCGGAAAACCGGCTGCATGCGCAAAAAGCCATCATGCTCGAGTTGATGAAGGGCGAGTTCGTAAAACTGCCCAGCCTGGTTGAATTGCGGGAACTGGCACACATGTGACGTGTAGCGCCGTCTCGCGGCTATCGAGCGGCCAACGCATTAAGGGCGAGACGCCCTTAGCGCAGCTGGCGCTGTGATGTGGGAGTAGATTGGCTGCGCTTACTTATGAAAACTATCCTCTTAGCCGTCGGCGGCAACTCCCTGATTCGGGCAGGAGAAAAAGGCACCATGGCGGAGCAGCTGTCGAATGCTCGCCGCACGGCGCGAGAGATCGTGGGACTGATCGGCGCCGGCTATCGCATCGTGCTCACGCACGGTAACGGACCGCAAGTCGGCGCCGCCCTGCTTCGATCCGAAGCTGGAGCGTCCCAGGTTCCGGGCTTGCCGCTCGATGTATGCGACGCTTCCACGCAGGGCGAGATCGGGTACATTCTCGAGCAGTCCCTGGAAGTCGAGATGCAAGCCGCCGGCATCCAGGTTCCGGTCATCAGCGTTCTAACCCAAAGCGTGATTTCGCTGGACGATCCGGCGATGACGCATCCCAACAAGCCGGTCGGCCCGTTCTATTCGCGCGAGGAAGCGCAGGAGCGCAAGCGTCAACTGGGATGGGAGATCGTCGAGGATGCGGCTCGTGGCTATCGCAGAGTCGTTCCCTCCCCTGAGCCGATCGAGATTGTCGAACTCGAAGTGATTCGCAAACTAGTGGATCACGGAGTCATGGTGATTGCCTGTGGAGGCGGCGGCATTCCGATCGCCCGCCAAAACGGGCTGCCAGTCGGCGTGGAAGCGGTGATCGACAAAGACCGCGCATCGGCGCTTCTGGCCTCGCGCCTTGGCGTAGACTTGTTCGTGATCTCGACCGATACCGACTTCGTGTACCTGGACTACAAGAAGCCATCGCAACGTCCGCTGCACGAAGTTCGGGCCGATGCCCTGGAACGCTACCTCGCGGTCGGACATTTTCCGTCTGGCAGCATGGGCCCAAAAATCGAGTCGGTATTGCGCTTTCTGCGCGAGGGAGGCAAGCAGGCAATTATCACCTCAGCCGAAAACCTGCGGCGGGCCGTAGCGGGTGAGACGGGCACGCACATCTTTCCCGACCGGACGGAACTCGAAATCGAGATGCCCACTGACATTTCACTTCCCGCTGGAGGCCGCTGACCAATGACAGAAACCATTATGACTCATCCGCTTGAGCGGTCAGGAACGCAGGCAGCAGGTGCGCGGAGCGGCCCCAAGCCGAGACACGTCATTGAGTCGCAGCAATTCACGGTTCCCCTGCTGATGGAACTTTTCGACCGCACGCGCCTCATGGAACGCGTAGTGGCGCGCGGCGGCACGCTCGACTATCAGAACCGCATCATGGCCACGCTGTTTTATGCGCCTTCGACGCGGACGCGGTTTTCTTTTGAGGCGGCCATGTTCCGGCTGGGCGGCCGCGTCTTGTCAACCGAACAGGCCAGCGCTTTTTCTTCGGAGATAAAAGAAGAGCAGGTCGAGGATTCGATTCGTATCCTCTCCGGATACAGCGACGTCATCGTGATTCGCCACCACGCCGCCGATGGCGCGAAACGCGCCGCGCAGGTCGCGACCGTGCCGGTCATCAATGCGGGCGACGGCAACGGCGGCCAACACCCAACCCAGGCCCTGCTCGACCTTTATACGATCTACCGGGAGCGTCCTATCAATGGATTAAGTGTCGCCATCATTGGCGAACTGGATCGGGGCCGCACGGCACGATCCCTGGCGTATTTACTAGCAAAGTTCGAGCGGGTGAAGATTTTCTTCGTGAGTCCTCCTGAGCTGCAGATGAGGTCCGACATCCTCGACTATCTCGAAGAGCACAACGTACACTATGAACTGGAATCGGATCTGCAGCGCGTCATCGGCGAAGTAGACGTTGTTTACCAGACGCGCATTCATCCTGAGCGCGTCCACGATCACGAGCGGGGCGATCTGCGTCGTTTTGTAATTGACTCTTCCCTCGTGCAGAGCATGAAGCCGGACGCGCTGATCATGCACCCGCTGCCCCGCACCGCCGAGCTCGACAAATCGGTGGATGACGATCCGAGAGCGCTCTATTTCCGCCAGGCGAAAAACGGCCTCTACGTGCGCATGGCACTACTGACTATGCTTCTGGAAGGAAATTAGAGGGAAAATTGCACAGGTGTCTGAAAGGATTTTATGACCGTGACCGATCACACTCTCCGCACTCATGATTTGGTGGAACTTGAGAATCAATACGGCGCCAACAATTATCGCCCGTTAGACGTTGTTATCGAACGCGCCAACGGCGTCTGGGTTTACGACGTCGAAGGTCACCGCTATCTCGATTGTCTGGCTGCGTATTCCGCCGTCAATCAGGGACATTGCCATCCCAAGATCCTGCAAACGCTCATGGAGCAGGCGCAGAAGGTGACTCTCACTTCGCGCGCATTCCGCAATGACCAGCTGCCGCTGCTCTATCAGGACCTCCATAACCTGACTGGATTTGACCGTGCGTTGCCGATGAATTCCGGAGCCGAGGCCGTGGAGACGGCGCTGAAGACTGCGCGCAAGTGGGGATACAAGGTCAAAGGCATTCCCGAGGGACAGGCTGAGATCATCGTCTGCGCGAACAATTTTCACGGCCGCACCATCTCGATCGTGAGCTTCTCCAGCGACGAGCAATATCGCGACGGGTTCGGCCCGTTCACACCCGGCTTCAAGACGATCCCGTTCGGCGATGCGCAGGCGCTGCGTGAAGCGATCACGCCTCACACTTGCGCCTTCCTGGTTGAGCCGATCCAGGGCGAGGCTGGAGTGGTGATCCCTCCTGCGGGCTATCTGAAAGAGGCTGCCGAAATCTGCAAGCAAAATCATGTCCTGTTGATGGTGGATGAAATCCAGTCAGGTCTCGGACGCACCGGGAAGCTTTTCGCGTACATGCACGAGGACATCAAGCCCGATGTGCTCATCATTGGAAAGGCCCTGGCTGGCGGCTTCTATCCAGTCTCGGCGGTGCTGGCTTCCGACGAAATTCTGGGCGTCTACCAGCCCGGCGACCACGGCAGCACCTTCGGCGGCAACCCGCTTGGCTGCGCCCTGGCGCGCACGGCACTTCGAGTTCTGATCGAGGATAAACTTGTGGAGCGCTCGGCCGAACTTGGAGCATATTTCCTCGGCCTGCTCCAGACTCTTACGTGGCCAGACCTGAAAGAAGTTCGCGGGCGCGGGCTTTGGATCGCCATCGAGCTCAATACGCTGGCGCGACCGTACTGCGAGGCGCTCAAGGAAGCAGGCGTTCTCTGTAAAGAAACGCACGACCGGGTGATTCGCATAGCGCCACCGCTGGTGATCACGCGTGCAGAGATCGACTGGGCCTTTCACCAGATCGAAGGCGTGATCAACAATATGTCCCGGCGTCACAGCTGACGGGAGGAACTGGCGCCCGACCGCGTATTTGACTTAATCCCGGTGCATCCCTGACCATTCTCGCGAATCCAATGACCATGTCCGGGGAGTCTGCATGAAGGTTGGCATCACCTGTTACCCCACCTACGGCGGCAGCGGAGTCGTGGCCACCGAACTCGGCCTCGAACTTGCCCGCCGCGGTCACGAGATCCATTTCATCTCTTACTCGCAGCCGATCCGCCTGACCGGGCCCGAGCCTAACATTCACTATCACGAAGTTGAGGTCACGCGTTATCCGCTGTTCGAATACCCGCCCTACGATCTTGCTCTGGCGACTCGCATGGCGGAGGTCTCGCAGCTCTACGAGCTCGACATCCTGCACGTGCACTACGCGATTCCGCACTCGGTGAGCGCGATGCTAGCCAAGCAGATGCTGGCTGCGACTCCGCCGCGGCGTCATTTGCCATTTGTTACCACCTTGCATGGAACCGACATCACGCTCGTTGGCATCGACCGCTCGTATCTGCCAATCACCCGTTTTTCGATCGAACAGAGCGACGGCGTCACGGCTGTCTCGCAGTATCTGCGGAACCGGACGCTCAACGTCTTCGACATCAAGAATCACATCGAAGTCATCCCGAACTTCGTAAACTGCGACGAATACGTGCGCAAGCCCGAATGGCTGGCGCAGCGAGACCAATATGCTGCGCCGGACGAGCGCATCCTGGTGCATCTTTCGAACTTCCGCCCGGTGAAGCGCGTGCTCGATGTGATCGAGATCTTTGACCGTGTGCGTAAGAGGATTCCAGCCAAACTGCTATTGATCGGCGACGGACCCGACCGTTCCCAGGCGGAGTGGCTGGCGGTGCAAAAAGGAATACACGAGCACGTGTCGTTTCTTGGAAAGCAGGACCAGATTCGGGAAAAGCTGGCGATTGCCGATGTGATGCTCATGCCGAGCGAACTGGAATCCTTCGGCCTGGCCGCACTGGAAGGAATGGCGTGTGAAGTGGTTCCGATCGCTACCCGGTCGGGCGGCGTCCCTGAGGTCATCGAGCACGGTGTGACCGGCTACATGGCCGACGTGGGCGACGTGGAGACGATGGCGCGCTATGCCATCGACTTGCTCAGCGACGAGTCTGCCCTGCGAGCCATGGGGAAGCGCGCCCGCGCGATGTGCCGCGAGAAGTTCTGTACGTCGCGGATTATTCCACTTTACGAAGAGTTTTACCGGAGGGTGTTGGAGAAAGGGCCCCAGTCGTCATCAGTTCTTCTGGATGCGGCAAGATAGGCAGGCGGAGCCGAATCAGCGTTCCGCCACCCTCGCGGCCGTCAATCATCATCTTGGCCGCCTCGCCATAAAGCACGTTGAGCCGCTCCTGGATGTTAGCCATCCCAATTCCGGCTCCGGCGATGCCGTCGGATGCCACCACTTGCGCCGCTCCCATGCCCACGCCGTCGTCTTCGACTTCAATCACCAGCCTCGATTTAATCAGGCGGCTGCGCAGCGTGATGCTGCCGCCTTCAATCTTTGGCGAGAGCCCGTGCTTGATCGAATTTTCGACCAGCGGCTGCAGGATCATGCTCGGCACCATGATTTCGAGCGACGCCGGATCGAGGTCTTTGATCACCCGCAATTTGTCCCGTCCAAAGCGCACGACCTCGATGTCGAGATAGTTGTCGATGAACTCTACTTCTTCACGCAGCGCGACAAACGAATCTGTGCTGTTCAACAAGCGCCGGAGAATGGTCGCCAGCTTCAAAATCATCTCGCGGGCCGTGTCCGGATCGAACCGCACGAGCGACGAGATTGAATTGAGGGTATTGAACAAAAAGTGCGGATTGATCTGGTTCTGCAAAGCCGCCATACGCGCCTGAAGCAGCAACCGTTCCTGCTCCTCGAGCTTCAGCTCGATGCGCACGTTGTTGAAGATTTTCAATTCCGTGCCCACTACCATCATTACGGTGAGGTAGATCGCACTCTCGACCCACAGGTTTTCGCTTTCGAGGCTGAAAATAGAGTTGGGGAAATAGCGCCAGAGCTCAGTCTGCACAAATCGCAGTCCGACGATCGTTACAAAGAACGTCACCTGCCAGTCGAAGATGCGCGGACGGGGCAGGTTACGGCGGATCCAGCGGAGAATCGTCAGATCGACAAACGGTGAGAAGGACCAGATGTCTTCCTGTTCGGGCGCAAAGCGCCGGAGCTGTCCCGCGATGATGCCGGCGAAAACATTCAGCGGCAGACTGGCCCACTCGCCATGCAGCACTGCGGGAAGCGCGAGGATCGCACCGCCAACGCCGCCCGACAGGCGCCCGCCGATCACGCCCAACAACAGCGCGGTCTCGAGCGAGAGATCGCCCGAGACGAAACTCTTGACGCTACACCGGATCCAGACGCCGAGGGCGATCGGAAGCGCCATCCACAGTGCGAGATAGATTTTCTGCCGGGTTTCGCGGTGTTCCTGGAAGAGGAGTTTCTTGAATTCTTTCGACCGTCCAAGCACGGTCGACACCGTGGCAGCGACGCCCAGCTTGATCAACAGATGGATGAGTATGAGCCGCGGTTCCAGCACTAGAGTCCCTGATGCTCCTGGGTCAAGTTCCGATTGTACCCGCGGCCTGTCGTAAAAGGTGCTGCACATCGCAGCCCGCTGGGACGCCACCCTGCGCAAAATCGCGGCTGCCGCCTCCGCGGCCTCCCACGGACGCAAGCGCCTGCTTCAGCAGGGCACCCACATCGGCGCTGCCTCCCTGCGTCTGGGCAAAGACGAGTCCAGCGGGGTCGATGGTGCTGCCGACCAGCGCAATGGCCGGCATACCTGCGCGAGTTACTTTCTGTGCAAACAGCTTCGCAAAGGTCGTATCGTGATCGGAGAAACAGCGCACGACGACTCGCCGGCCGCCCACCTCGGGCTGATCTTTCAAAGCAGCCGCTGCCATCGCGCCAGCCAGGTCTTGCAAAGCGTCTTCCCTCAGTTTGCGCGCGGCTTTCAACTCGTCGAAGGTCTTGCGAATCTGGACCGGCACATCCGTAAGCGCGGCGGAAAACAAGGCTGCGGCCTCGGTAAGCAGGCCGTAATCGCGTCGCGCCGTACGTACAGCGCGGGCGCCACAGACGAATTCCACTCTAGTTCCCTGCCGGGTCTTCTCTGTCTTGCGCAACAGGATCGAGCCAATCTGTCCTGTCGCGCCCACGTGCGTCCCACCGCAAGCCGACAAATCGAAATTGGCAATCTCAATCAGCCGCAACTCGTCGCGTTCTGCCGGCGGCAGCTTGCGCAGTCCAAGTTTCTCCGCCTCGGCGCGCGAAACATAGCGGATGCTGACAGGCCGGTTCTCAAAGATAATATCGTTCGCGCGTTTTTCTGCGCCCGCAATCTGCGCAGGTGTAATCGCAGCCGTCCCCAGATCGATCGAGCAGTAGTCCTCGCCCATATGAAACGAAACGGTGGGAAACTGATAGAACTCGATAAATGCCGCCGAGAGGACATGCTGTCCCGTATGTTGCTGCATGTGGTCGCGCCGACGCTCAGCGTCGATGCTGCCATGCACGACGGCGCCGGGACTCGGGACCTGGAGAGGCGCTTCCAAATAGTGGACGACGCGACCGTCTTCTGCGTCGGCGACCTCGGCAACGCGGAGTCGATCCGACCCGCTGACCGCGAGCCAACCCGTATCGTGAACCTGGCCTCCACTGGTCGGGTAGAACGAGCTTTCGCGGAGGATCACGCCCACGCGTGGCGAATCGGGCGAAGGCGCGATGACTTCCTCGACCTCAGCATCGAACTCAAGAAGGTCCGGTTGATCGTAGTAAAGGCGTCTGGTCATGTTGAACAAGGCCGCGAAGCGGCGCCATTCGTTAGCCTGGCATATGCGCCGGGAAGAATGAAGTAGGAACGCCAATGTAAAAAAGCCAGGCACCGGCGACCACTGCACACGAAAGAGCCCGTTACCGTTGCTTCCTTCCGGACCTGGCGGGGTTGGCGGGAAAACGTCGCGCGGAACCGATGCCTGACTCTCTATAGTA
>Ga0187867_10002312_pt1 | contig 15908 bp, 13 predicted proteins | sample June2016WEW_13_1_FD_132976 | JGI IMG/M metagenome (GOLD analysis project Ga0187867, IMG submission 132976) | Peatland microbial communities from SPRUCE experiment site at the Marcell Experimental Forest, Minnesota, USA - June2016WEW_13_10 | ecosystem: Environmental > Terrestrial > Soil >...
AAATGGCTTTTCTGATCTTCGGCCAGAACCACAGGGCGAGCAACACGCATGAGATAGTACCTCCTATCTCAGTTACGCGCCCGCGCCGATTAGGTTCGTTTAATTGTGGAGAGGTACACTAGCTCCCCATCTGCGCAAACCGCTCCTTCAAATCGCCGTAAAGCTTGGAATAAACGGCATAAGAGCGGTCGTAAATCTCGGCCAATTTCTTGTTGGGATTCAGTTTCCTGGTTTCCTTGATGCAGCAAGATGCGGCTTGCTCGACGCTGTTCCAGACGCCGATGCCGACGCCGGCCAATAGGGCTGCGCCATAGGCCGGGCCTTCGGCGGCGTTGATGGTGACGATGGGTTTGCGGTAGATGTCGGCCTGAAGCTGACGCCAGAATTCGCTGCGGGCGCCGCCGCCGCTGGCGCGGATTTGGGAAATGGGGATTTGCATGGCCTGCATGATGCCGAGCGCGTCACGCATGCCGAAGGTGACGCCTTCGAGGAGCGCGCGGATGAGCATGGGGCGGGTGGTGCGCGAGGTGATGCCGATCCAAGCGCCGCGCGCGTGGGGATCGGGATAAGGGCAGCGTTCGCCGGTGAGATAGGGGAGGAATTGCAAACCCTCGCAGCCGGGCGGGGCCTTCTCAGCCTGGCGGATCAGCAAGGCGTAGGGGTCGATGTTTTTCTTTTTCGCTTCGGCGATTTCGGCGGCGGCGAGGTTGTTGCGGAACCATTGGAACGATCCGCCGGCCGAGAGCATGCAGCCGAAGACGCACCATTTTCCGGGCACGGCGTGGCACATGGTATGAACGCGGCCCAGCGGATCGCGGGTGGGCTGATCGCTGTGAGCGAAGACGACGCCGCTGGTGCCGAGGGTGGCGCTGACGATGCCGGTGGAGACGATTCCGTTTCCGACGGCGCCGGCGGCCTGGTCGCCGCCCCCGCCGACCACCGGCGTGCCCGGCGACAATCCCAATTCCTCGGCCGCCTCGGCCGTCAGCGTTCCCGTTACCTCCGGCGATTCGTGCATCCTGGGCAAAAGCGATCGGTCGATTTCCAAAAGCTCCAGCAGGCGATCCGACCAGCGGCGATTGACCACGTCCAGCAGGAGCGTTCCGCTGGCGTCGCTGACCTCCGTGGCGTAGTCGCCGCTCAGCCGATATCGGATGTAATCCTTGGGAAGCAGGATATGTTTGGTTTTCGCATAGACCTTCGGCTCATGCTGGCGCACCCAGAGGATTTTGGGCGCGGTGAAGCCGGTGAGGGCGGGATTGGCGACGAGTTCGATGAGCGCCGCGCGACCGCCGGCGCGGGATTCGATCTGGGCGCATTGCTCGGCGGTCCGCTGATCGTTCCAGAGCAGCGCCGGGCGCAGCGGCTTGGGGCCGTCGCCGAGGAAAACGCTGCCGTGCATTTGCCCGGAGAGGCCGATGGCTTGGATGTCCGCCGGCTTCAACCCGGCGCGCTTTCGCACCGCCTTGGTGGCGGCAACCGTGGCCTTCCACCAATCCAACGGGTTTTGTTCCGACCACCCGGGTTTTGGGGCGGAAATTGGATGTTCCGCCATTGCCGTGGCCAGGACTTTGCCTCTTTCATCGCAGAGGAGGGTTTTCGTTGCGCTGGTGCCGATGTCAATGCCGAGAAGATGGGGCATGGTTGGGGGTCCTTAGGAAAATGTCATTGGTCATTTGTCACTTGTCATTGGTTACTGGACACTTGTCATTTGTCATTTGTGAAGATTGCGGATAACAAATTACCACCGAACGAGGGCGAATGGCCAGTGACCAATGACAAATGACCAATGACGAATGACCAATGACAATTTCCCTTTCTCAACTCGCGGAGAAGATCGGGGCCGTGGTGGTCGGCGACGGTACAGCCTTGGTCTGCTCGATATCGTCCCTGGAAGATGCCGGGGCGGATCAGCTTAGCTTTCTTTCCAATCCGAAATATGAAAAGCTGCTGAATACCACGCGAGCCGCGGCGGTGATCGCGTCGAAGGCGACGAGAAGCAATCGCGTCACGATTCTGCGATGCGACGATCCGTACTTCGCGTTCATGCAGGCGATGGTGCTGCTGCATGGGCATCGGAAGCATCCGCATGGCGGGGTGCATCCGCGGGCGCATATTGATCCGACGGCCAAACTGGGCGAGGGATGCGTGATTTATCCGGGGGCGTACGTGGGGCCGCGGGCCGTGCTGGGGCGGGAATGCGTTCTTTATCCCAATGCGGTGGTGTATGACGATTGCGTCCTTCACGACCGGGTGACGCTCCATGCGGGGGCGGTGATTGGGCAGGACGGGTTTGGGTATGCGACGCACAAGGGGGCGCATCATAAAATTCCGCAGGTGGGGATCGTGGAAATTGGCAATGACGTGGAAATTGGAGCCAACGTGACGATTCAGCGGGCGACGCTGGGCAAGACGGTCATCGGGGCCGGGACGAAGATCAGCGATCTTGTCGCCATCGGCCACGGAGCGAGCATTGGCGAGCATGGATTGCTGGTGTCGCTGGTGGGGATAGCGGGCAGCACGAGGATCGGGCATCACGCGACGATCGGCGGACAGGCGGGAGTGGCGGGGCATCTGTTGCTGGGAGATCGCGTGACGATAGCCGCCCGCGGGGGGGTGGCGAGCGACGCCACGGATGGGGCGGTTCTTTACGGCGCTCCGGCCACGCCGGCGCCGCACGGGCGGAAAGGCCTCACCCTGCTGGCGCAGCTTCCGGAGATTGTCGAGAGGATTCGCAAGCTCGAGAAGCGCGGTGGGGGAGGCGCCAAGAGGACTGGGAAAAAGAAGAAAAGGTCTCGATCGGGTAGTGGTTGAATTTGAATGCCGAGGCGATTTGGCATGCCCAGGGAGCAAGCTCCCAGGGCTTTGGAATGAGAAAGCAACCGACTATCCTCGATTGGGCCGCGGCTGAATCTCCTTGTCACTCCGTCTTGTTCTTGGGATGATATAGCAGAGGAAATGGGGCCATGGGATTCGTCGAACAAATGAAATGGTGGCATTGGGTGGGGCTTAGCCTGGTGTTGGGGGCGATCTTGGCGTTCCTCAATTCAGGGGGGGCGGATACCGCGGTCCAGCATACCTCCGTTTCCACGGTGACTTTCGAGACCGGATTGCTGCTTCAGCCGTGGGTTGATCCGAAGGACTCGAGCCATCGGCGCGCCTGGATGAGCGATCTGATAGTCCATCCGGTGCAGGACGTGCCGGTGGGGGACAGAATCGTCAAGCTTCAACTGGTGAGTTTCACGCGGCTGACGCCGTCGGATGCGGCGCATCCCTCGGGCGAAACGGTAACGGAGTACATGTGGGCGCCGTATCCGTACGAGCCAACTCCGCGCGCGTCGCCGAACCAGGGCCACCAGGCTTATCCGGCTGCGAGCTTGTACTTCGGAAAAAAGGGTGACACGCTGAATTCGCTGGCGGCGCGGTTTTATCACAGGGACACGCCGATGGGCGTGAAGGCGATCATCGCCGCCAATCCGAGTCTGCGGGACGCCAACGGCCCGGCCGGTTTGAAGATTCAGGAGTGGAACGGGTGGAAGCGGGGCAGCCCGGGGGCGTATTGGATTCCGTGGAACCCGGCCGATCAGCATACGATCAGCGATTTTCTGGTGGCGACCAACCAATTCCTTCGGGCCCAGCAGGGGCCGTCGGCCATTCCCATCTCCTTCCATTATCGGTGGTGGGAATCGTCGAAATATGGATATGTGGCCTGGATGATCGCAACGTTTCTGATCGTTGGGGTAATCTGGCCAACGCTTTTGGCAGTGATGATCAAGGGTGGGCTGGGGAAGATGACGCCGCAGGAATACGATCTGAGCCGGTTCAAGGGCGGTCCGGAGCCGGCCGTCGCCGTGGCGCCGGTGGCGGTGAGCAAGGGCGACATGCAGAGATTGCGGGAGCTGGAAGAGAGCATGGAAGCGACGTTGAAGGCGTCGGCGACGGGAGCGCCGTCGGTTGCGACAGCGCCTACGCCCGCGCCGGTGGTGAAAAAGCTCGAGGGTGGGCCGGCCGAAGCGCCGACTCTACCCATGGCCCCAGAAGAGAAAAAGGATTACCAGGGTGAATACTATCCGGTTGCCAAGCCACACGGAAAGGACGAAAAGCCCTAAATGTCCCAGACCGATTCTGATACCCGTTCAATCCTGGTGTTGGTGCGTGACCTGACGTTTTCGGGAAGGATCTTGGCCGAAGCGCGGGCGGTGGGGGCGGCGGTGAAGATGATCCGCGATCCGGCGCAAGTCTTGAAGCATGATGGAGTTCGGGGCAAGCTGATGATCGTGGATTTGAATCTTCCCGGCGCGATCGAGGCGGCGGGGCATTGGCGAAAAACGGCCGGTCGAACGGTCGTGGGATTCGTCTCGCACGAAGATGCCCAAACCATCGCCCAAGCGAGGTCGGCCGGGGTGGACCAAGTCCTTGCTCGAAGCCGATTTGTGCAAGTCCTTCCGGATTTGCTGAAGATGAGTTAGTTGCCGCTCAACGAATTCATCGATCTGGATGGATTGTGGATGCGCGGTCATTAGGGGATTTTCCTGATTGCATCGGACGGCGGCGTCCTTACACTCTTGGCCTGTTTATCTAAAGGAGATTCAGTATGTCTGCAACAAACCGTCAACTTGTCGATCTTCTGGGTTCGGACGCGGATGCCCTGCTTGGCTACGTCGCCAAGGGATTCAAGCGCGAAACGCTGCATCTTCCGGGCGGGGATTTCGTGGATCGGGTTATGGCGTCCAGCGACCGGACGCCGATCGTGCTGCGAAATTTCAATGCGATCCTCAATTCCGGCCGGCTGGCCAGGACCGGGTACGTTTCGATCCTGCCGGTGGACCAGGGGATCGAACACTCGGCCGGAGCGAGCTTCGCGGCCAATCCGACTTATTTCGATCCGGAGAGCATCGTGAAGCTGGCGCTGGAGGGCGGCTGCAACGCGGTGGCGTCCACGCTGGGCGTTCTGGGCGCCTGCTCGCGCAAATATGCCCACAAAATTCCCTTCCTCGTCAAGCTCAATCACAACGAGTTCCTTAGCTACCCGAACAAATACGATCAGATTTTATTCGGCAGCGTCAAACAGGCGTTCGACATGGGCGCGGTGGCCGTCGGGGCGACGATTTATTTCGGCTCGGCGGAATCGGATCGGCAGATTCAGGAAGTGTCGCGCCTGTTCGCCTCCGCCCATGAATTGGGGCTTGTGACCGTCCTTTGGTGCTACCTGCGCAACTCCGCCTTCAAGACCCCGGAAAAGGATTATCACGTCGCCGCCGACCTCACCGGCCAGGCGAACCATCTCGGCGTCACCATTCAAGCGGACATCATCAAGCAGAAATTGCCCGAAACCAACGGCGGATACAACGCGCTGAAGTTCGGCAAGACCGACAAGCGGGTCTATTCACAACTGACGCCCGGCGATCATCCGATTGAATTGTGCCGGTATCAGGTGGCCAACTGCTACATGGGCCGCAGCCCGCTGATCAACAGCGGCGGCGCCAGCGGCGAGCACGATTTCGCCGACGCCGTCCGGACCGCCGTGATCAACAAGCGCGCCGGCGGCATGGGGCTCATCAGCGGAAGGAAAGCCTTCCAACGGCCGATGGCCGACGGCGTGAAGCTGCTGAACCTGATTCAGGACGTTTATCTGGATCAGGGGATCACCGTGGCGTGACCTCGTGGCCCGCCGACTTTAGTCGGCGGGTATTTTCATGGTTTCATTCACCAAAGGCTCGTCCTCTAAAAAGGAGTATTTCAAAGGCCGCCATCGTCTGGAGCATTGGTATCGCGACAACACGGTTTATTTTCTGACGGTGCGCTGCACGGATTGCTTTCCGGCGTTCGCCTCCGACGCCGCAAAATTGATCTTTTGGCGGCAGTTCGAGAAATATGCATTGGAACATCATTTCGACGTGTGGATTTGCACGCTGATCGATAACCATTATCACGCCATCGGATATCTTCCGCGCGGCTTGGACCTTGCGCCCATGATTCGCAAAATTCATGGGTCGACGGCCAAACTGGTGAATGATTTGCTCACAACGCGTCTCATTCCGTTTTGGGCTGATTATTTCGATGGATGCCTGCGGGATGAGACGCAATTTTGCCGAGCGTATCGGTATACCATGCTGCAATCGCAACGACACGGAATTCGCGGGGATTATCGCAGGTATCGGCACACTCGTGTGACGGTGGGGCTGGAGAGGGGTTTGGAATTTGCGCGGGAGCGCAGGGTGTTCTTGCGCGATGTGCCTTATAAGCGTTATCAGAAGTCCGGAGGACCTGCCGACTGAAGTCGGCAGGCCGCTTTGTGCTCGGCAGCCATGACGGATTCACCCGGAAAAACCGCGCTGGTCACCGGCGCGTCCGCCGGGATCGGACGCGATCTGGCGGAACTGTTCGCGCGCGATGGGCATCACCTGGCGTTGGTGGCGCGGAATGAGCCGCGGCTCCGGGAACTGGCTGCAAAGCTGGGCGCGCAATATCGCGTGAACGTCGACGTGATCGTGCAGGACCTTTCCGTGGCCGACGCGCCGCGGCGAATTTTCGATTCGCTGCAAACAAAATCTATCGACTATCTGGTGAACAACGCCGGCTTCGGCACGCATGGGCCGTTCGCGCAATCCGATCTTTCAACGCAATTGGGGATGTTGCAGGTGAACGTCACGGCGCTGACGCATCTGACGCGCTTGGTTTTGCCGGAGATGCTGAAACGCGGCAGCGGACGGATCATGAACGTCGCATCGGTGGCGGCCTTTTTGCCGGGTCCGCTGATGGCGGTGTATTACGCGAGCAAAGCCTACGTGATTTCGTTTTCCGAAGCGCTGGCCAATGAACTGGCCGGCAGCGGGGTGAGCGTAACGGCGCTGTGTCCGGGGCCGACGAAAACAGAGTTCCAGAAGCGCGCGGGGATAGAAGACTCGCTGCTGTTCAAGATGAGGGTGATGGATTCGATGACGGCGGCGCGGATCGGGTATGGCGCGATGATGCGGGGAAGGCGGAGCGTGGCGCCGGGCTTTTCCAATAAATTCTCAGTGTTGGCGATGCGGTTTTTGCCGCGACGGGCCACCGCCGCGATGGCCAGAAGGTTGAATGACAGCCGGTGAGAAGCGGCCCAGATGTGCAAAAATTGCTCAATCCAGCCCCGGATGTACATCCGGGGCTTACCAAACGCAGAAAGGAACCATTTCATGCGACGCGCGAAGATCAGCATTATCGGCGCCGGAAACGTCGGGGCGACGGCGGCACATTGGGCAGCCAGCAAGGAATTAGGGGATGTCGTTCTGGTGGATGTTCCCCAGGTGGAGGGGATGCCGCAGGGGAAGGCGCTGGATTTGTATCAGGCCTCGCCCGTGGAGGGGTTTGACGCCAGGATCATCGGGGCGACTTCCTATGAGCCGACGGCGGGCAGCGACGTGGTGATCGTCACGGCCGGGGTGGCGCGCAAGCCGGGAATGAGCCGGGACGATCTGATCAACGTCAATACCGGGATTGTGAAGCAAGTGGCTCAGAACGTGGCGAAATTTTCACCGAATGCGGTCATGATCGTGGTAAGCAATCCGCTGGATGCGATGGTGTACGTCGCATGGAAAGCCAGCGGATTTGAGACCAAGCGGATCGTGGGGCAGGCGGGGGTTTTGGATGCGGCGAGGTATTGCGCCTTTCTGGCCGCGGAGATCGGTTGCAGCGTCGAGGACGTTCACGCGCTGCTCCTGGGCGGGCACGGCGACGACATGGTGCCGTTGACGCGCTATTCGTTTGCCGGCGGCATTCCCGTTTCCCAACTTGTTTCCAGTCAGCGTCTCGAAGAGATCGTCAAACGCACTCGCAACGGCGGGGCGGAGATCGTCAGCCTGCTGAAGACCGGCAGCGCGTATTACGCCCCGGCATCGGCGACTGTCGCCATGGCCGAGTCGATTATCCGCGACAAAAAGCGCATCCTGGCCTGCGCGGCATACTGCGACCGGGAATACGGCGTGGGCGGGTATTTTGTGGGCGTGCCCTGCGTTCTGGGGACCGAAGGCGTCGAAAAAATCATCGAAATCGACCTGGACGACTCCGAACGTAAAATGTTCAATTCCAGCGTGCAGCACGTGAAGGAACTGGTCAAAACCGTCAAGATTTGACGGGCATTATCGGACCTGGGCTGGGCGGAGTGACAGGCGCTTGGCGGTGGGTTATACATATTAGGTCGTGGCAGGCAATCGGGCTATTTCCGCGTTTCGATGGCGGCTGATAATGCTCGCCGGGTGTTTGCTGGCCAGCGGCTGCGCGACCGGTCCGACGGTGGTTTTGCAGTCGATGCGGGCGACCATCGACCGGCGGATTACCGAGTATCCCGACGGATTTGAGCTTAAGCCGTTCATAACGGGCTTGAATTGTCCGACGGGGATATGCTGGGACGATTCGGGAAACCTGATCATCGCCGAGGGGGGCATGGACGGCCGCGATCCGCGGATCATTTACGTCAAGCCGGACAATTCGATCGGGTATATCTACCCGGTGGGGACGCGAATCCCGATCGTGGAGCCGGGGTTTCGGATTTACGGCCCGATCGGCGGGATCGTCGCCTGCCGGGGCAAGATTTACGTCAGCCATCGCGATTCACACGACATGGGAGTGATCACCGCCTTCGATTACAGCGGAGATCACAGGACGGTCGTCGCCAATCTCCCGGCCCAGGGGGATTTCGGCGTGACCGATCTGGCGATTCCACCCCCGCCGGCGGATCCGAGGCTTTATTTCGGCGTGGGCGCGGCGACCAACAGCGGGGTCGTGGGACTGGACAACTGGGAAGAGGGCTGGGTTCGCCAGCATCGGCAGGCGTGCGATCTGGCCTATCAGACCCTGAGTTTGCTGGGATTCCGGTTCGATGCGGTCAATCCGGAGTCGAGCATCTTTTCCCCAGGCTCGCTGGTAACGGTGCCCTTTGAGCCGTTCGGCACCAGCGACGTGGTGGAGATTCCGGCGGTGGATTTCCCGCTGCAAAAGCCCTCGGCGGCGATTATGAGCGTGGCATTGGACGGCGGCGATCCGCGCGTCGAAGCGTGGGGCGTCCACGACCCGGTCGGCTTGGCGCTGAACGATTTCGGGGCCATCTACGTGGCCGACCGCGGGATGGAATTACGCGGAACTCGGCCCATCGACAACGATCCCGATGCGCTCTACCAGGTGAATCTTCCCGGCACCTGGCTCGGTTGGCCGGACTATTCGACCAGCCTGGAGCCGATTTACCTTCCCAAATATCAGCCGCCCCGGTGGATGGTCATTCCCACCGGATATCCGAACATTCGATTCGTGATCGACCACGACACGAGCAATCTGAAAGCGCCGGCGCCGGTGTCCGATTTGCTCCGGGCGGAATTCCCCTGGCAATCGGGGGTGGGGAAGATGGCGTTTATTCCCAAGTCCGGACCGTTCCACACCTCGCGCTATGAAGGAGAGGTTTTGGTCGCGATGTGGGGGGACCGGGCGCCGTTTTCGACCAGCGGCCGGCCGATCCCTTCACCGTTGCCCGGATACCGCGTCGTTCGGGTCGATACCGACAGCCGTCCCGGTCGGGTCATGGATTTCATCTACAACACCCAGGGCGGGCCCGCCAGCATGCTGAGCGAGGGGAGCAGCGTCGGTCTGGAACGTCCGATCGACGTGAAATTCGGCCCCGATGGCAACCTATATATTCTGGATTTTGGCCAGGCCGTTTATAAGCACGCACAATTGGAAACAGAGTCCGGGACGGGGAAGATTTTCGTTCTCATGCCCGCGGGGAAACCCAAGACCAAACCCTGAACTGGGCCGGCGACGGGGCTTCGTGGCAGCCTCGTCTTGCGGGGCTTTTCCGAGAAGATTACCGCGAAGGCGCGAAGGACGCGAAGTTGCGCGAAGAAAAAAACAAGATTTGATTTTGACCTTCGCGCAACTTCGCGTCCTTCGCGGTAAAATTCTTTGGGCTGCGAGCAGAGGTCGCGCCGGGCTACTTCGCTGCTTCGCGGTGAACTGCATTTGAGGCCGGCCGGCGCGCCAGGAATCCGCTCAATCGCTTGGGATCCGCGATCTCGACCCATGCGGTGGTTTGCTCGCCGTCGACGTAGGCGTCGAAAAGCACTTGGAGCTGCGCCGGCGATGAGTCCGCAACGCGTCCGTTGCGGAGAATGAGCCAATCGCCGAAATCAATCGCCGATGGGTAGGGCGGCGTACGGAGCGCGTGCCGGGTCGAGTTGACGGTGAACGGGGAGTTTTCAATCGAGCGCGTTCCGGCCTCGTCGGCTAGGAGGATCGTCGCGTGATCGTCGGCGGTTTGAAACTCGATGGCGGCGCGAGGGAAGAGAATTCCACCGCGCATCCACCGGGTGGCGGCACAGGCGAGCGGCAGCGTGCCGTAATACTGGTCCTGCCGTCCCAGGCCGGTCAAGGCAATCGTGCGCGCGCCGAGCCGGATTTCGCCGCGAACCTGGCAAAGCGGCCGGGCCGCCAGCCAATAATGCCCGGCAAAAACGGTCTCAATCGAACCCGCCTGAAGGATCGGATGGAAGACCAACTCTCCCGAGAACGATTGCCTGATCTGAGCGGTGATTTGGTCCTGGCTGAAAATCAGGCGATTGGGTCCAAGCGTCAGCGATGTGCCATCGGCGTGGAAAGCGCCGGGGGGGAATTGCGTGGTCGAGCTTGCCGCGGGTTTTTCGTTTCTGTCTTCATAGATCGCCCAATGGAGACAGGGATATTGCGAAGGCAGGGGCGGCCGGTTGCGTGTGGGATGGCGGCGGTAGGCGTCGAAGCGCCTGAGGTAATCGGGATGCAGAGCTAAACCATGATGAAAGCTGAAAATGAGGCGAATGCGGCGGGTCCGGTCCTCGGCGTAGAAATGCCAGGCTTCGTAGCCGCCGGGCGCGGCGATGCCGTGCCAGCCATCGGCGCGGGTCGCGGCGGGGGGGGTCATGAGCTTCAACGTTGCCATGCAGCGGACATATCCTTTGGGAATCCGGCGAGAAAAGCAAAGGGTGTGGCGCTTTGACCCTTGGATGGAGCAGACTTAAAGTCAGGGGATGGCGGTGCTGCCGGGCATCTTGGCCGATGACAACGATCCCCTTTCCGTCGTGTTCGCCTGTTTGCTGTTGGCGGTCCTCGTGCTTGCCTGGGCGTATGCCGTGATATGGCTGCGAAGGCGGTATTGGGGTGCGGATGATGGAGCGGCGCCAAGCACGGGATTCACGCTGGCTGATTTGCGGGACCTTCACCGGTCGGGACAGATTTCCGAGGAGGAATTCAATCGCGCCAAGGAAAAAATCCTGGCCGCGCACCAGCGGGCGGAGCAGCGCGATGCCGCGGCGGCAAAGGGAAATGTCAACAAACCACCGCGGCAAGGCCCATAATAAGCGTCGCGGCTGTAAGCAATCCCACGCCCGAAAAGAATTTCCCATCCGAGTCGTTTTGCCTTTTCCATTTACACGGAATCTTCTGTAAGATGATCGCATCGGACAGGATTGGAAATCAAGTCTCCACCCCGTAAAGTTCGATACTTAACGTGACGTTAAGTTTTGATCAGACGAGCGCTTGGCGTTCAATAATCCGATGACCGGGCCGGTCGCGGCCCTGAGGATCGAAAGTCGATGGCCACCACCAATCGCACCGGCAATGGCTCAGGTCCGGGGAATCTGCCTCCGGGCGGGAACAATCCGAATTCACAGGGTGGATTCCGCGGTCGCCGGATCACCACCTGTAGCTTCTGCGGAAAATCGTCCCGCGACGTCGGACCGATGGTCGAGGGACCCAGCGAAGTTTACATCTGCGCCAATTGCGTGGACCTGGCCCACAACATCATCCGGCAGGAAAAACGCAAGTTGTCCGCCAGCCAGCCGCTGTTCAGCACCATCCCCAGCCCCCGCCAGATCAAGGAGTTTCTGGATCAATACGTTGTCGGTCAGTCCCATGCGAAAAAGGCCTTGGCCGTTGCGGTGCACAATCACTACAAGCGGTTGAGCACGTCGGAATCGGCAAACCCCGGCCCCGAGGGCGCCGTGCCCACGCCCCCGGTCAACGATGTCGAGATCGATAAGAGCAACGTGCTGCTCATCGGCCCCACCGGCAGCGGAAAAACCCTCCTGGCCAAAACCCTGGCGCGAATCCTCAACGTTCCGTTCGCCATCGGCGATGCCACCACGCTTACCGAGGCCGGCTACGTCGGCGAGGACGTCGAGAACATACTCCTCAAACTTCTCCAAAACGCAGATTACGATTTGGAATCGGCCCAACGCGGTATCGTTTACATCGACGAGATCGACAAGATCGGCAAGACGCAGAACAACGTGAGCATCACCCGCGACGTTTCCGGCGAAGGCGTCCAGCAAGCCCTGCTGAAAATGCTCGAAGGAACCGTCGCCAACATTCCACCCCAGGGCGGCCGAAAACATCCCGAGCAGCAATACATCCAGATGGATACCTCGCAGATCCTGTTCATCTGCGGTGGAACGTTCGTCGGATTGGAAGACATCCTCCGCAAGCGGCTGGGCAAGCGGCAAATCGGGTTCACCAGCGAAACGACCGTCTCGGAGACCTCGCGCGACCGGGCGCGCATTCTGGCCCAGGTTCAGCCGGAAGACCTCGTCGAGTTCGGAATGATTCCCGAGTTCGTGGGCCGGATGCCGGTCGTCGCCACGCTCGATCCGCTGGACATCAAGACGTTGATCAACATCCTGACCGAGCCGAAGAACGCGCTGGTCAAGCAGTTCCAGAAATTCTTCCGCATCGAGGGCAGCGAATTGGAATTCACGCCGGGCGCGCTCGAGCTGATCGCCGAGCGGGCGCTGAAGCGCGACACGGGTGCCCGTGCCCTGCGGGCCGTGGTCGAGGAGATCATGATGGACCTGATGTATCGCCTGCCCGACCAGGAGCAGGGCGGAAAGTACGTCATCACCGAAGAGATCGTCGATGGCCGCCAGAGCCTGTTCGACCTGAAACCGGAACGGCGCAAGGAAAGCGCGTAAACGCCTCAACAATCCGCATTCTCTGCGACCAGAGCTGGACGAAATCTGACAGAATCGGACAAAATCTGACACTTTTTCGGTTTTGATTAGTGATTGCTATCTTATTATTCGATTCATAATTTGTTGTTCCATAATTGGTTATCGCAAATTGGCTTACAAATCTGTTCTTGCGTGGCGGAACACTTGTGTCAGCGGGCTCAACAAGGGTGGCGTCGTGGTCTGGGGGGCCGGCTCCCGCCGCATGCGAGATTTCTAGCGGCGCGTGGGAATGAGAATTGGCTTATGACCCCCTTTCGGCCACCCAATCGAAGGGTGAACGGCCGTCGGCCTAACCCGCTCGTACTGACTTGTCCTTAGAGTTTTCCCCTAATTGCTCAATCCGGATGATCGCCAGGATGCCGATTAAAGCGGCCGCAAGTACTGCCGGTGCGACCGTGAACAACAGGGGTCGATAAACATCCAGGGCTTTTGGCGGGAATCTCCCGAACAGCCAGTGGAAATGCTCAAAAACCATGGAAGAGGAATTTCCGTGATGCAAGCCACCGCGCGCAAACATACCGAGCGCCAGACCACCCTGTGCAACGATGCCGACGGCCAGGCCGCCGCATGACACGGCGCCGATCGAAACCCCACCATTTGCGATTCCCAGCGAAGCGGCCAGTCCACCGAGGGCTACGAGCAACCCGATGGCCATGCCCCCGATAGGAAATATCCCAATGGCGATTCCGCCAACGGCGACGATTCCGCGCGCGAGTCCGCCGATGGCAATCCCTCCGCAAGCTAAATCGCCGATGGCGATAATGCCGCGCGCGCTTCCGCGTTTCTCATTTCCAGAGGGTCCTAAAGCAATGTCGATAACGGGCCATCCAAAGAGCGTTGCCTTGGATCGATACCTCGTGCCGGCGCGCACCGCGAATTCTGGGCGCATGAGCACTTCGACAATCGGTTTTCCACACTCCGGGCATCTGGAGGAGTCTTCCAAGCCCTTCAACGAATAGCCGCAATTCCCGCAATAAGGATCGCCGGGGCAGGCCCTCGAAGTGGATGCAGGGGCTTCGGTAGACATTTGCTTTGCCATTATACTACCGACAATCCGAGGGCAACGCCTGCATGGTCGCAACCTGCCGCCGGCACGCACCGATTTCCATCCGCCGCGAAAACCGTTAGCTTGATGATCGGTCCATGAACAAGCCCGGTCCTAAAACTATGACTCTACAGCAGGCGCTGGACCTGGGGGTTCAGCATCACCAAGCGGGGCGGCTGCGCGAGGCGGAGGGAGTTTATCGGCAAATCCTTGCGTCCGATCCGAATAATGCGCATGCGCTTCACCTGCTCGGGCTGCTGAACAGCCAGGCCGGACAGGGGGATGCGGCGGTGGAGTACATCAGGCGGGCGATCGCGCAGAATCCCGCGTCGGCGCAATATCACGGCCATCTGGGGGCTGCGCTGGCGATCGCGGGGCGGCACGAGCAGGCCATCGAGGCCTACGAGAGCGCGATCCGGCTTCAGCCGGATTTGACCGATGCCCACGAGAACATGGCGGCCAGCCTGATCCGGCTGGGTCGATTCGACCGGGCGGTGGAATCGCTGCAAACAGCGCTGCGTTATAAGCCGAACGATTTTCGGATTCTCGATTCGTTGGGCGGCGCGCTGTCGCAGGCGGGGCGGCAGGAAGAGGCGATCGAAGTTCTTCATCGGGCGATGAAGTTGCGGGCGAATTACGCGCCCACGCACCACAACCTGGGGAACGCGCTGGCGAGGCTCAACCGTTTGGACGAGGCGATCGCGGCATACCGGGCGGCGCTGGCGCTGCGTCCCGATTTTCCCGAGGTGTTGTCCAGCCTTTCCGGCATCCTGTGCGAGAGGGACGCGACCGACGAGGCGATCGACATGGCCCGGCGGGCGCTGGCGCTTCAGCCGGATTCTCCCGTGGCCTGGTTCAACCTCGGCCGGGGGCTGCAAAAACAGAATCGAATGACGGAATCGGTCGAGGCGCTGCGGCGGGCGCTGGCGATCAACCCGCGGTTTTACGAGGCGCTGAACGAGCTGGGGACGGTGCTTGGCCAGATGAAGGAGCACGAGGGGGCCATCGACGCGTTTGGCCGATCGCTGCAAATCCTCGATTCGGTGGAGGTGCGTTATAACCTGGCCACCGCACTGTTCGAGAGCGGCCGGCTCGAAGAAGCGATCGAAGAATTCCACAAGGCCGAGGCGATGGGCTTCCGCGATCCGAGGCTGTACAACAACCTGGGCGCGATCCATCGGCAGCTTGGTCAAAACGAGAAGGCGAAGGATTGTTTTCGGCGGGCGCTGTCGGCGGGCGGGGAATTCCCCCTGGCGAGATTCAACCTGGCGATGGTGCAATTGCTGATGGGCGAGTTTCGGGAGGGGTGGGCCGGGTATGAAACGCGATGGATAGCCAGATCAATCCCGACACCGGCGAGATATGCGCAATTGGGCGTTTGGGCGGGCGAGGATCTTGGCGGCCGGCGGATTCTGCTGGATTGTGAGCAGGGGTTTGGGGATGCGATTCAATTCGCGCGGTACATTCCGGTGATTTCCGGTCGCGGGGGCAAGCCGATCCTGACGGTGCAGCCGCCGCTTCGGCGGCTGCTGCAAACGGTGCCGAGCCTGGAGGGGATCGTCTGTCCGCCGGAGCAGTTGCCGCCGTTCGACGTGCAATGTCCGCTGATGAGTCTTCCGCACGTTCTGGGCACGACGCTGGAGACTATTCCGGCGAATGTCCCGTACGTTTTTGCCGATCCCGCTCTGGTCGAGAATTGGCGGCAGCGGTTTGGACAGGATGGGCGGAGAAAGATCGGCCTGTGCTGGTGGGGCAATCCGACGCATGCGGCGGACCGGACGCGCTCATTTTCCCTGGAGGCGCTGGCGCCGCTCGGGCAGGTGCCAAACACTTGGTTTTGCAGTCTCCAGAAGGGCGCG
>Ga0187867_10002323_pt1 | contig 15867 bp, 11 predicted proteins | sample June2016WEW_13_1_FD_132976 | JGI IMG/M metagenome (GOLD analysis project Ga0187867, IMG submission 132976) | Peatland microbial communities from SPRUCE experiment site at the Marcell Experimental Forest, Minnesota, USA - June2016WEW_13_10 | ecosystem: Environmental > Terrestrial > Soil >...
CCAGGTGAAAATCCGCGGTTATCGTATCGAACTCGGTGAGATTGAAGCGGTGCTGCGCCAGCATCCCGATGTGGCGGATGCCGTGGTCGTGGCGCGCGGGGATGCGGCCGGCGAGAAGCGCCTTTTCGCCTACGTGACCGCAAACGGGCGCGGGCCCCTCGCAGTCAGCAACATACGCGATCTGCTGCGCGCCAAACTGGCACCGTACATGCTGCCGGCTGCGTTGGTTCCACTCGAAACTTTCCCGCTTACGCCAAATGGTAAAGTGGACCGCAATGCTTTGCCGGTGCCGGATGATCGGATGCGGCATGACGGCGTTGTCCCTTTCGTCGCGCCGCGCACGCCGCTGGAGGAGCTGCTCGCGGGCTTCTGGTGCGAGTGCCTGCGACTCAAAAGCGTTGGCATCCACGACAACTTCTTCGATCTGGGCGGCGATTCCCTGGCCATGATCCGGCTCAGTCTGGAAATCGAACAGGCCACCGGTCTCGGCTTTCCACTCACCTCCATTTTCGATGCACCCACCGTGGCAGGCATGGCGGCAAACCTGGGCGGCCATAAATCAGTTGCCAGCTACACACCGCTTGTGCTGTTGCGGCCCGGTAGTGGCGCGCCGCCGGTGTTCATGGTGCATCCGATGAGCGGCAGCACCATGCAGCTGATCCCGATCGCGAAAGCGTTTCCCGGCCCGCAGCCGGTCTACGGCATTCAGGCGAGAGGCTTCGACGGCAGCGACACGCCGTATGACCGCATTGAAACGATGGTGGACTGTTATGTGAATGCCATCACCGAGGTGCAGCCGCACGGGCCATATTTCCTCGCCGGCCTGTGCTTCGGCGGGGTTGTGGCGGTAGAAATTGCTCGTCGTCTGGCCGAACGCGGCGAATCGATCGGCCTGTTGGCCTTTCTCGATACGTTCCCGCATCCGCGATATTGGCCACTGCGTCAGCGGCTGGATTATTTCGTGATCCGCCGCATCAGGGAGTCGTTGGCGGCGCTGACTGAACTCAGGCGCCACGAGGTAGGCTCCTACGTGTCGACCCGGCTGCGGCTATTGCTGCATAAGTCTGCTGCTCTGGTCAGCGGCAACCAATCGTTTCTGAAAGTACCGGATTACCTGCCACCGGCGATCAAGGCGGTGTTTGAGGGCGGCATTGCGGCTTTGAACCACTATTGTCCCCGGTATTATGCCGGCAAGGTGAATTTCCTGGTGTGTGGATATCATGCTTATCCGCCGGAGAGTCCGCGCGCCGTGTGGGGCAGACTGTTCGAGCAGCTCGAGGTTCAATCGGTCCCCGCCGAGCATGCGGAGGTGGCGTCGGATCATGCCGAGTACGTTGGCCAATGGCTGTTCGATCGGATCCAGGGGGCGATGGGACCAATCGTGACGCCGCGATCCGCCGCGCCAATGGAAGGTGGTCTCGATTCCAGACCACAGCCTTCAACCATTACCTCATTCCGGCCAGAAAATGATGTGGCAGAACGGTTTGGCGCTCCCGGCCGGGCGGTGTACAGCGAAACGAGCGAGCGCGCCTGATTTAAGCCGTAGAAGATGCTACTGCGGAACCATTCGGGCCACCCCGCTTAATGCATCACCCAGCGATCCAGGAAAGCGTGAACCTGGGTGTAACTGTCCTCTGCCGCCGCCTGGTTATATTCCATGATGTGGGAATTGCTGACCGTGCGCACCATGTTGGGGTTGTCAAACGCATGGTACACGCCGGGATAGATGTGCAATTCAAACACCTGGCCGGGCTGCAACGCCGCTCCAAAGTCCTTGCAGCGTGTCGCCGGGTGACCCCAGTCATCGTCTCCGCCGACCAGCACCAGCAGCGGTACATCGCCATGCAGCTCAGGATCGACACATGGACCGTAATAGTCGACGGCGGCGCGCAACCCGAACCCTGCGTAGGCCCGCTCGGTTGCGATGACGGCGGTCGCACCGCCGTGCGACAGGCCGAGTACCGCTATCCGATGCGGATCGATCTGCGGCCTCGTGCGTAACCACGCCGCGGCCGAACCGACATCACCCACCCGGTCCCACCACGTCACCAGATTTTGGGCTGCCGGCTCGCAGACACGTTTGACGCCGCGTGGGGTCATGCTGTCCGGGATCAGCGCTGCATAACCCCACCCGTTCAGGCGACGCGCCCAAATCCATTGGCTGGCGCCAAGTCCGGCACAGCCGTGCAGCACGATGACCACAGGGAAGGGACCGTCGCCGGGAGGTAGCTTGAGTTCAGCCGGGATCGGACCCGGGGGCATGCGCGCGCCCGGCACTGCAATCGGTGGGATTTGCACGGCATCGGGACCGGATATCGTGACCGGTTGCAGCACCGCGGCGGGCGGGATCGTCGGGTCGCATGCAACGACGGTCAGCAACAGCAGGGCGAAAATGGCGTTCCATTTCAAAAAAGAAACGACAAAGCGGGCCGCCCTGCTCGCCTCTGAGCGGCCGCCGGTTCGCCTCACGGCGCGACCGAGGTCAAATAGATCGTCGCATCCCCGAACCAGCGGGTCTCGACCGCAGCCTGTACCGGCAACCGCGGACCGCCGGGGACCACCTGGCCAAGCCAGATGGTTCCCCGATGCGATCGGTGGTCCTGCTCGCCGCCCGAGCCAAAACGAAAGCCGGCCAAGGTCTGACTGGTGAAGTCGCAGCGCAAGGCGCGCCCTGAAAAGCTCGACCGGCCGGAAGCGGGGAGCTCTTCCTCGCCTGCCGTCCGAACCTGAAACAACTGCAGATCACGTCCGTCATAGCTGCGGGCCGCGGCTTCGCAGCCGCCGGTCTGCTGCGCCAAATGGACCAGCAGAATAATCAAACTGACCTGATCGACGGTGCCGGCGCGGAGGGCAACAGGGACGTCCGCGCGTTCGGTGGCGTTCGGCGGAGTAATCGCGGTTGCCACCGGGCTGCCGTCTTGCCATGTCATATCCACGATGCGGTTCTGCCCATGCAAATAGCCGTTCGAGCTGTAGACCTGAGGTGCCGGCCGATCGTTTTTGATTTCGCCGCTGACGGCTTCTTCCAGGGAGCTACCATCGACCAGATTGGCAAGGCCGGTGGTATGAAAGCGCATTACGGCGCGGTAAGCGGATCCGGTGGTGTTGATAGTCAGCGCGGCGTCCGCCACCGGGATTCCCACAACATGAAGCGTGTAATTCAGTTGCTCGGCAATGGCGCGGTGCACGGCGAGCGGCGAGGTAAGACACAGCAGAGCGATCAGCGATGTGGCCGGTTTCATCCTCGCAGTCTATGGCCGCTGCGACAGTAAGGAAATCGTCATTCCGAACGCATTCGCGACCTGGCGAAAATCGTGATCGCATTCGAGCGCCCGGATCCTGATCAGAACTCCGCCGCGACGAGGAGCCCCGGGGAACCGGGTCATCGCCTTGACACTGTGGGGAGCCGCCGCCTATCTCTCCGCGCCTAATGAATTGGGGCGCCGAAGGAATTGGGCCCAACGGATGGGCGCGTAGCTCAGCGGTAGAGCATTCGCTTCACACGCGAGGGGTCACAGGTTCAATCCCTGTCGCGCCCACCACTCGTCCGGATCGCCCACCACTCGTCCGGATCGCCCACCACTCGTCCGGATCGCCCACCACTCGTCCTGATCGCCCACCACTCGTCCTGATCGCCCACCACTCGTTCTGATCGCCCACCACTCGTCCTGATCGCGGGAAGCGACGCTGGCGATGACTACGCCTCAACCTCAGCGGGGGTCTTACCGACACGACCGGACACGGGGTCCGACGGCTGGTAGGCGCGCAAGAACACGTCGGTGCCGCGTTGCGCACGAAGCCGGATTTCCTCGGGCGTGCTCAGGCCGACCAGACCGAAGGCGATTTTCGCGGGCATGCTGCCTTCCCACAAACTCACCAGATCGTCGGCCGCGCGGTCGGGATCATCGATGACCAGTTCGCCGCGCCCAGCCGCTTCGGCGATTATTGCGGCGAGGGCGGCACGGACCCGGCCTGGACCGGCCGCGTAAAACCGATCGGCGAGGTCGCGGTTGGCGCGCAAAGCCGCCGGCAGCGTATGCGCCATCGTGCAGATGTCCGAGCCCAGGATGACGCTGAGTACGACGACGCCGACGCCGAGGAGGCGTTCGCGCAACCCGCCGGCCTGTTCGGGTGCCGACAAGGAACTGATCATTTGATCGGACGTTGCCAGCACGATGGTTTCGAACAGCGTCTCCTTGTCGCGAAAGTGACTGTACACAGTCATCTTCGAGACGCGGGCCAGCTTCGCGATGGTCTCCATCGTGACCAGATCGAAGGGCTGGCTGGCGAACAGGCGCCGCGCGGCGTTGATAATGGCCTCACGTTTGGCGGTGTCTTTGGGTCGGCCGGAGCGGTGAACAGCCGGCAAAACTGCCAAGAGTGATTTCCTCCCGGGGGATACTGGACTCAACGGTCCAGCAAACCATATAGTGGACTCGTTGGTATAGGAATATAATGCGCCGATGCCAGGTATCGCAACCCCCACGCGGCGGCCAGTACTGGGCGCGATACTGGGTACGGCCATGTCGGTAATTGTGGCCGGTTGCACGGTCGGTCCGGACTACCATCCTCCGCCGGCGCCCGCGAGCACACGCTACACCGAAACCGCCACACCGGCTCGGACCGTCTCCGCCGCCACGGCGGGCGGTGAGGCGCAGAACCTCGGGCCAGAGCGTGACATTCCGGGCGAGTGGTGGGGGCTGTTTCACTCACCGCAGATCACTGCGCTGGTCACGCAGGCGCTGAAGGCCAATCCGGACGTCGCTGCGGCAAAGGCGACCTTACTGCAGGCACGCGAGACGATGCGGGCGGAGCAGGGCGCTTTGTTCCCCTCGGTCGGTGCCAGCGCCGGGGTGCAGAGAGAACGCGAATCGCTTGCCGGATTTGGGATTGGCAGCGAATCAGTGACGTTTACCAATTATAATGTCGGCCTGAACGTCGCGTACACGCTCGACGCCTTCGGTGGCGTGCGCCGCCAGGTCGAGCAGTTGGGCGCGCAGGCCGAGTATCAGCGCTTCGAGCTGGAGGCCGCCGATCTGACGCTCGCGGCCAACGTGATCAACGCCGCGATCAACGAGGCGGCGTTGCAGGCGCAGATCGATACCACGCACGAGATTATCCAGGCCGACACCGACGCACTGAACCTGACCAAAAGCCGGTTCCAGCTTGGCGGCGTCAGCCAGACGGACGTCTTGCAGCAGCAATCGCTGCTGGATTCGCAAACTGCGACCTTGCCTGGTCTGGAAAAGCAGCTTCAGCAGCAGCGCAATCAGTTGGCGGTCTATCTCGGCACGCGCCCGGACCAGTACGCCATGCCGACGCTCGACTTACGCCGCCTGGCCTTGCCGGCCGAACTGCCGGTCACCCTGCCGTCAAAGCTGGTGGAGCAGCGGCCGGATATTCGCGCCTACGCTGCGTTGCTGCATTCCGCCACGGCGGCGGTCGGGGTCGCTACCGCCAATATGCTGCCGAACATTTCGCTCAGCGCCAGCTATGGCCGCGAGGGAAGTACGCCCGCCAACCTGTTCACGCCCGCCGGCATCATCTGGTCGATCGCCAGCAGCATCACGCAGCCGATTTTCGAGGGTGGCACCCTGACGGCGCGGCGCAAGGCGGCGCAGGCAGCAATGCAGGTTGCCGCCGCGCAGTACAGCAGCACGGTGAACACGGCGTTCCAGAATGTCGCCAACGTGCTGGTGGCGATCCAGCGCGATGCGGAAACCCTGCATGCGGCGCTCGCCGCGCAACAGACGGCGGCTTCCAGTCTCGCCGTTGCACGCTCGCAATATCGTGCCGGTGCCGGCACGTACTTGAACGTGCTGACCGCCGAGCAGGCGGACTACAGCGCCCGCCTCAACCTGATCACGGCGCGGGCGGCGCGGTTCACCGATACCGTGGCGCTGTTTCAGGCGTTGGGCGGCGGTTGGTGGAACCGGCAGGATGTCGACACAAAAATCGCGGGTTGCTGTGGAGTGCTGCGATGAACGATTTCGCCACGGTGCCGCGCACTACCACTCCGGTGCGCCGGCCGCGAACCTGGTTGCGTGTGACGTTGATGTTGCTTGCCGTGGGCGTGGTGGCCGGCGGATTGATCTGGTTCCAGCATTTCAAGAGCGGCATTCTTAGCCAGGTGGTGGCGAACATTCGCTCGGAGCAGCCGACCGTCGCCACCGCCCGGGCCTCGATGCAGGAGTGGCAGGCGGCGCAGACGGCGGTGGGAACGGCGCGCGCGTCGAAGGGTGCCGATCTGGCGGCCGAGATTGGTGGCGTGGTGGATCAGATCGATTTCGAATCAGGCCAGACCGTGCCGGCGGGAACCGTCCTGCTGCGGCTGCGCCCGGATGACGACGCAGCAAAGCTGGCACAACTGCAGGCGAGCGCCGACCTCGCCGAAATCACCCTGCAACGTGACCAGAAGCAGTTGGCGGCGCACGGTGTGGCGCAGGCGACGGTCGACGCCGATGCGGCAAATGTGAAGGTCACCAATGCCCAGGTTGCCGGGCAGCAGGCGGTGATGGCCGAGAAGGTCGTGCGCGCCCCGTTCGCCGGCAAACTGGGCGTGCGGCAGGTCGACGTGGGTCAGTTCATTGCGGCCGGAACGCCAATCGTGACCTTGCAGCAACTCGATCCGATGTTCGTCGACTTTTATACGCCGCAGCAGGCTATGGGCGATATTGCGGTGGGTCAGACGGTCGAGGTGACCGCCGATGCCTGGCCAGGCCGGACGTTCGCGGGCAGGATTTCCTCACTGAACGCCAAGGTCGATCCGACCAGCCGTATGTTGCAAGTTCGTGCGAGTATCCCCAATACGGATGGTGTGCTGTTGCCGGGCATGTATGTTGGGATCTCGGTCGTAACGGGCAAGCCGCAAAAACTGGTGACCATTCCGCTGGCGGCGGTCGCCTTCAATCCGTATGGCGCGCTGGTTTACGTGGTACACGATGAGAAGGCCGCGAACGGTGCGGAGCAGCATGTCGTCAAACAGCAATTCGTTACCACCGGCGACGAGCGCGGCGACCAGGTCAGCATCCTGAAAGGCATCAGCGCCAACGACGTGGTCGTTACCGCCGGTCAGTTGAAGCTGCACAACGGTGCACTTGTGCAAATCGACAACGCGGTGCAACCGACCGACAATCCGGCACCCAGACCGCAGGACCATTGAGGCCCCGGATCGTGCCAACGGGATCACGCCAATGAAATTCACCGATATTTTCATTCGCCGGCCGGTGCTGGCCAGCGTGATCAGCCTGATGCTGCTGGTGATCGGACTGAAGGCGTTTTACGCGCTGCCGGTGCTGGAATACCCGAAGACCGAGAATGCGGTCGTCACCATCACGACGGTCTATTACGGCGCCGATCCGGAAACCGTGGCCGGCTTCGTCACCACGCCGCTGGAAAACGCCATCGCGCAGGCGAATGGGATCGATACCCTGACTTCGACCAGCGGGCCGGGGGTGAGCACGATCACTGCCAACCTCGTATTGAACTTCGATCCTGACAAGGCGATCACCGAGATCACCGCGAAGATCAACTCGGTGCTCAATCAATTGCCGGCGGGCGTGCAGCAGCCGACGCTGACGGTGGCGATCGGGCAATCGCTCGATGCGTTGATCATCGGGTTTGCCAGCGAGGATCTCTCGCCGAACCAAATCACTGACTATCTGATTCGCAACGTGCAGCCGCGGCTGCAATCTGTTCCGGGCGTGCAGACCGCGGAGTTGCTCGGCGGACGGAATTTTGCGTTGCGAGCGTGGCTGGATCCGGCGAAGCTGGCGGCTTACGGGCTGACTGCGACCGATGTGACCACGGCACTCAGCGCCAACAACGTGATTGCCGGGATCGGCAACACCAAAGGTCAGATGGTGCAATTCAATCTGACCGCGTCGACCAACTTGCATTCGGTGGACCAGTTTCGCAACCTGGTGATCAAGCAGGTCAACGGCGGCATCATCCGGTTGAGCGATGTGGCGAATGTCACCCTCGGCTCCGACGACTACGAATCCAGCGTCGAGTACAACGGCAGGAAGGGCGTTTATATCGGCATCCAGACGGTGCCTTCGGCGAGCCTGCTGGACGTAATTGCCGGGGTGAAAGCCGTGCTGCCTTCGATCCAGCAGCAGTTGCCAGCCGGATTGCATGGCGACGTCATTTATGATTCCACCGTGTTCGTGCACAGCGCCATCCGCGAGGTGGAACGCTCGCTGGCCGAGACGGTATTGATTGTTACGTTGGTGGTGTTCGCGTTTCTCGGCTCGCCGCGCTCGGTGATCATTCCGGTGGTGACAATCCCGTTGTCGCTGATCGGCACTTTCGCCGTCATGTTGGTACTGGGGTTTTCCATCAACCTGCTGAGCCTGCTGGCACTGGTACTGGCGATCGGCCTCGTGGTGGACGACGCGATCATCGTCGTCGAAAGCGTGAACCGGCATCTGGAGGACGGCATGCGGCCGCGCGACGCCGCCATGCAGGCGGCGCGCGATCTGGCAAATCCGATCATTGCGATGACTGCGGTGCTGGTGGCCGTTTATGTGCCGATCGGTTTCCAGGGCGGACTGACCGGTGCGCTGTTCACCGAGTTCGCGTTCACCGTGGTCGGTGCCGTGACCATGTCAGCCATCGTCGCGCTCACGTTGTCACCGATGATGTGCGGTGCCTTGTTGAGACGGAACGCCCACGGCACGGCGGACCGCGGTTGGTCCGACCGCCTGACCGGGCTGATCGACCGCGGTTTCAGCCGGTTGCGGAGTGGCTACGAGCGCCGGCTGCTCGGCAGCCTGCGCACGCTGCCGGTGACGTTGCTGTTTGGCGCTCTGGTGATCGGTGGAATTTACTTCCTTTACAACAGTGCCGGCAGTGAACTGGCGCCTGAGGAAGATCAGGGCGTCGTCATTCTGCTGCCGACCTCGGCGCCTGACGCGACATTGCAACAAAAACAATTATTTGGTGATCAGGTACAAAGCATCATGGCGAAAGTGCCGGAAGCCGATCAGAGTTTCCAGGTGCTGAGCCCGATCCTGTCGATCGCCGGCATTACGCTGAAGCCATGGGATCAGCGAACGCGTGATGCCACGACGATCGAGCGGGCGTTGCAGGGCCAGCTCAACAGTGTCGCCGGACAGAAGATCGCCGCATTCCTGCCGCCCGCGTTGCCCGGCGCGCAAGGTCTGCCGATCCAGTTCGTGCTGAAGTCGTCACTGCCAATCGGCAGCCTTTACCCATTAGCCCAGAAGTTTCTCGCCGATGCGGCGAACAGCGGGATGTTCCTGTTCATCGACAGCGATCTCAAGATCGACTCGCCGCAGGTCGCCATCGAAATCGACCGCGACAAAGCCGCGCAACTGGGACTTTCAATGGAACAGGTTGGCAGTGCGCTCGGCGGCCTGCTCGGCGGCGCCTACACCAACTACTTTTCCCTGGGCACGCGATCCTACAAAGTGATTTCTCAGGTGCAACAACGCTCGCGGCTGACGATCGATCAGGTGATGCAGTACCAGATTGCGACGGTCAACGGCGCACCGATTCCGGTGTCGGCGATCGCGACGGTGCACCAACAAACCGTGCCGCAGCAAATCACGCATTTCCAACAGTTGAATTCCGCCACGATTTCGGGCGTGCCGGCGCTTGGCGTCTCGCAGTCCGCGGCGTTGCAGTCGTTGCGCGACCTCGCGGCGCGCGATCTGCCGGGTGACGTGCTGATCGACTACGCCGGCCCGCTGCGGCAGTTCGTGCAGGAGTCGAGCGGCTTCGTCGGCACCTTCGCACTGGCGCTGATCATCATCTTTCTGACTCTGGCTGCCCTGTTCGAAAGTTTCCGCGATCCGCTGGTCATTCTGGTATCGATCCCGATGTCGGTCGCCGGAGCGCTGATCTTCATCAGTCTGGGGCTGGGTGGCGCATCGCTGAATATTTACACCGAGGTCGGGTTGGTGACGCTGATGGGCCTGATCAGCAAGCACGGCATCCTGATCGTCGAGGTGGCCAACGAAGCGCAGCGTAGCGGCCGGACCAAGCTGGATGCCATCGTTTACGCTGCGGGCTTACGACTACGGCCGATCCTGATGACCACGGCAGCGATGGTGCTTGGCGTCGTGCCGTTGATCACTGCGACCGGCGCGGGCGCGGCGTCGCGGTTCAACATGGGCTTGGTGATCGCCAGCGGCCTGTCGATCGGCACCTTGTTTACGCTGTTCGTGCTGCCGGCGGTGTATCTGGTCGTCGCCGCGCGCCACACGACCGAAGAGGCGGTGGCGCTGGGGCACGCGTAGCGATCATGGTGACGGATGTTCCCGGCCTGTTGGTCGCGGTGAACGCGGATGCCCCGGGGACGGCCTTCGCCGGCGGCGACTTCAACCGACTTCCTATGACTCCATTAGGGGCAGGTTCTGCATGCCGCCTAATGGTCCCACGCATTCGACCCGGACCGTTCACCCTTTGAACACATACAATTTTATGTATACGAACCGGCCCGCTCACGCGGGTTTGGTGGGGACGGTGCAAGGCCTGATCGCATCCGATCATTATTCAGTCGAATACGACCATTTACGATCAAGGGTCTCGTAGGAACGCCGGTATCACCCCAGCAGCGCCCGGATTGCCTCCAGTTCCGTCAGCGTCTCTGCCAGCAGGGAGCGCAGGCGGTCGGCCTCGGTATCTGTTCGCCGGCGCGCGACCACCCGAGGGGCCGCAACGGGGCTGCCCGACGGTGGGTCAGAGGCCAATTCCAGTCCGGGGATCAGCAACTCGCTCTGGTCATTGTGCATGTCGTCGGGCTCGGCCTCGGCTGTGGCGCGTTCGTCTGCGGGCGGAGGCGGAATATCATCGGACAATTGTCCGCCGCCTTCGCGGAGCAGGCGTTGCACGCCTTTGATCGTGTAGCCCTGGATGTACAGCAAGTCCGAGATTCGGCGAAGCAATGCGATGTCATCGGGCCGATAATAACGCCGCCCACCGCCGCGCTTCATCGGCCTCACCTGAGGAAATTTGGTCTCCCAGAAGCGTAGCACATGCTGCGGTATGTGCAGATCGTCGGCCACCTCACTGATCGTGCGAAATGCGTTGGGTGCTTTCTTGATCCGAGCCCGGCCGGACGCGTCGTCCGCCGCATCGGACCGCGTGTCCGGCGGGTCGTCATCCTGGTCATGGGCGCCAGCGCCGGAAGCAACGCCAACCCGGGCTCGCAATCGATTGTCAGACCGGGCGCCGGTCGGGATGGCAGGATCAACCATCGTCGTCCGCATCGCTTGCCGTGCCGCCGTTGATCCGGGTCTTCAACACATGGCTTGGCCGGAACACCAGAACGCGTCGCGGCAGGATTGGCACTTCCTCGCCGGTTTTCGGATTGCGGCCGACCCGACGTCCCTTTTGTCGCACAGAAAAGGTCCCAAAGCCACTGATTTTAACAGATTCTCCTGCCTCAAGCGTCGAGCTCACCCGGTTCAGCACGCTCTCCAGCAAATCGGCGCACTCATTGCGTGATAGTCCCACTTCCGCGTGGATGATCTCCGTCAGATGCGCGCGCGTTACAGTCAGCATACCTGAACATTACGGGAGCCGCAGCCCGCAGTCAACGCAATGACGGGAAAAATCACTCAGGATCAGATGCTTGGAAGAATTTGCAGCAATCCGGACAGATGTTGCACGAGGTCTGGTGGCCCGGTTGGATCCGCTGTCTGGCGGATCGGGCTATTCTCGGCTGTCGGTTCAAGTGCGGTCGCGGGTCCGTGAGGCTTTCAGTGGCGCACTGCCGAAGCCGGTCGCTGCCTCGGCAACGGGCAGCTGCGCCCGCTTGACACGTCGTCAGCATTATTCCGCAACAAACAGATATTATTGTAAAATTGGAGGCTGATCATGGGTGCGTTATTGGCGCATCGCCAGATCGCCGTGCCTGGACCCGAAGCTGGTGAACCGCTACATCCGCACCAGTGCGGAGCCCCAGGCCAGCCCACCGCCAAGCGCCTCCAACAGGACCAACTCGCCGCGTTTGATACGGCCGTCCCGCCATGCCTCGCACAACGCAAGCGGGACCGAGGCGGCGGAGGTATTGGCGTGTCGATCCACCGTCACCACGACCCGGTCCTTCGCCAGGCCCAGTTTGCGGCCCATGGCGTCGATGATGCGCTGGTTGGCCTGATGCGGCACCAGCCAGTCGATGTCGCGCCTTGTCAGGCCGTTGGCGGCCAGCGCTTCCTCTACCGCTTCAGCGAGGCGGGTGACTGCATGGCGAAACACCTCCCGTCCGTTCATCACCAGGTAGCCCGGTTTGTCGCGCTGCCCGACCGCACCATCGACATACAGAATGTCGCCGAGGCTGCCCTGGGCATGCAGGTGGGTGCTGAGGATGCCCTGGTCGGCACCGCTGCCTTCGCCGGCTCGCAGGAATACCGCCCCGGCACCATCGCCGAACAGCACGCAGGTGCCTCGATCCTGCCAGTTCAAAATACGCGAGTAGACCTCGCTGCCAATCACCAGCACACCCCGCACCTGGCCGGCGCGGATCATCCCATCCGCCACCGACAGCGCATAGATGAACCCCGCGCAGGCCGCCGCCAGGTCGAAGCCGAACCCGTTAGGCACGCCAAGTGCCGCCATCACGCGGATCGCGGTGGAGGGAAACGCCTGATCGGGCGTGCTGGTCGCCAGAATGACGGCGTCGACGTCGCTCGCCTCCGCATGGGCGTGCGCCAGAGCATCGCGTGCGGCTGCGGTGCCCATGAACGTCGCGGTTTCGTGCGGGCCGGCGAAATGCCGCTGGCGAATGCCGGTCCGCTCGCGGATCCATTCGTCGGAGGTATCGACGGTGCGCGCCAGTTCGTCATTGGTGACGACACGCTCTGGGAGATAGCCGCCGACACCGGCGAGAATGGAACGAACGGGCATCTGATATCCAGCTGGAGTAAACTGTCAGGCGGTCGCCAGTCTGCGATCTCCGTCGTTCTTGTCGCCACCGCTGCGCTTTTCGACCGCAATCCGCGCGAGATCTTCGCGGATGTGCTCGTTGAACCGGTGCACCACCATGTCCATGGCGACGTCGACGGCATGGGCGAAGCCTTTGGCATCGGTGCCGCCATGCGATTTCACCACGACGCCGTTTAGCCCGACCATGACAGCGCCGTTGTAACGCCTGGGGTCGAGCCACTCGCGCAAGCGGTCCAGGCCTGGTCGCGCGATCAAATACGCAATCTTGGCGGAGATGCTGCGCGTGAACACATGGCGCAGCAGGTCGCTGATCAGCTTCAGCGCACCCTCGCCGGTCTTCAGCGCGACATTGCCGGTAAACCCGTCGGTGACGACAACATCGGTGGTTCCGGCGGTGATGTCGTTGCCCTCGACGAAGCCGTGGAAACGCGGGCCGATATGGCTGGCGCGCAGGATTTCCGCGGCCTCACGGACGGTGTCGTCGCCTTTCATTTCTTCCACGCCGACATTCAGCAGCCCGATCGTCGGCGCGGTCAGGCCGAGCACGGTGCGGGCAAAGGCATCGCCCATGATGGCGAACTCGACCAGGTTGCGCGGATCGCATTGAACATTGGCGCCGAGGTCCAGCATGACGACGTCGCCGCGAGCCGAGGGGGCGATCCCCGCCATCGCCGGGCGATCAATTCCCGGCAGCGACTTCAGCACAATCTTGCCGAGAGCGAGCAGGGCCCCGGTATTGCCCGCCGAGACCACGCCGGATGCCTCCCCGGCAGCGACTGCGTCGATCGCCATCCGCATCGACGACTGGCGAATGCGTACCGCGGCGGCAGCCTTCATGTCGTTGGAAATCATCTCGGCCGCGTGACGGATGGTGCAGACGGCCTTGGCACGGCGATGCTTCGCCAGCCGAGGGGCCAGGGCGGCCTGATCGCCAAACACCAGAAAGCGCGCATTGGGGTGACGTTCGGCGGCGAGTTCCAGCCCGTCGAGAATCATGTCGGGCGCGTTGTCGCCGCCCATGGCGTCGATCGCCAGGGTGAACGTTTCGGTCACTGCCAAAAATGCGCCATGCCGACCGAGGTCACGCGTGGCGTGACGTCAGGCGCGAACAGCGTGCTGGAGCGCCTTGCCAGCCGCGACCACCTCGCGGCCGTCGTAGTGGCCGCAATGGCTGCAAACATGGTGGGGACGCTTCAACTCGCCGCAATTGCCGCACTCGGCATGGGCTTCATGGGGCAGCGCCTGATGGCTGCGTCGCATACCCCTGCGTGAGGGCGACGTCTTACGTTTCGGAACAGCCATGGCACCGAGTCCTTTGTCATCAGGCAAAGCGTGAAATAAGAGCGAGCCGCGCCGTCTAGCAGACCGGTCCCGGCGCCGCAAGGCGGCTGTCGGCGGCGTGAAGGTGGTGCGGGTATCGGGGCAAGCGGCCGGGGCTTCCGCCCCGGACCACGACCAGGGCGCTGCCCCTGGACCCCGCCAAGGGCAGTGGCCCTTGTAACCATTAATTGGGCCTGTGTCTGAGGAGGGCCGACACGGCCATTGAAACCTCTCGGTTGGCCCTCCTCAGACATAAACCGATGGATAGATTGCAAAGGGCCTCGCCCTTTGCTGGAGGTCCAGGAGGCAAAGCCTCCTGGTGGGTTTCAGGGCGAAGCCCTGACGCTTCGTCCCACATCGGCCCCGATCTCCCACCGCCGCCGTCACGGCTCCGGCTGCGCCGCGATGGTCAGGATGGTGGTGTGGATCAGGCCGTCGCGCATCAGGCGGACCTCGACCTCGCTGCCAATTCGTTCAGGCGCGAGAAACGCCCGCAGTGCATGATTGCCGCTGGTCGACGAGCCGTCCAGCGCCAGCAGCACGTCGCCCGAGCGCAAACCGGCGCGATCGGCCGGACCGCCGCGGGCGATGCTGACCACCTGGCGGGCCGTTCGTTGCCCCGCGCGATGCGCGAGGTTGTCCGGCACGGTGATCGGTTGCAGCGACACGCCAAGCCAGCCGCGCCGTGGATTGTGGGTCGCCGGCGTCTGGCCGTTACCGGGACCAGCAGCCGGCACGGTGACCTGCGCAATTGGCTGGACGGCGGGCAAGGTCATGACGTGCGAAATGGGTGGCGCCGCGCTTGCCTCCGATACGGTTGCCGCTTCCACGAAGCGGGCGATCACCCCATGTGGCACAACGACTGCATCGCCACCAGGCGACACGCTGGTCATGCCAAGCAGCCGCCCCTCTGCGTCGAGCACCATACCGCCATGAGTGGCCCGCTCGCCCGCGAGATCCAGGGTAATCGCGGCGGCCGGCCCCGTAACCGGCGAACGTGGGAAGCCGTGGATGGTGGTCAATCGCACCGTCGGGCTGCCGTCGAAATTGGCGCCCAACGCGAGAACCAGAGCGCCAATTGTGGCGCTGCGTGCCAGCTCCGGTAACGCCACCGAGACCGGTATGTCGAGGCACAAGGACGCCAGATTGTGGCCGGGATCGCGCGGCCCGGGTTGGACGGAGATCAGGGCACCGGTGGACAGTACGATTGTGTAGCTCGCTGCCGCCGGGAGCGCCTGATCGGCAGTCACGATCAGATCGTTGCGCCAGAGCAATCCGGTGACATGTCGGTTGGCCCCGATGCGAATTGCGGTCAGGATCGGGGCGGCATTCGCCACCAGCAGGGCAATCGACTCGGACAGCTGGCTCAGAAGTTGCGACATCGACCCTTCCGTTGCAGGGAGGGCGGCGGGTTGCCTCGCCAATCAGACCCGGCAATCCGATGATCTGGCCTCTGCGTTACGCTGTCTGCCAGAACCAAAGCGATTTTGGAATTTTTTGTTGCGGTTGGCGACAGCGACTGATGTCATTTCGCCAGGTAATGGTCGCGATACCGTTCCCGCAGCGTCAACTTCTGGATTTTCCCCGTGGCTGTGTGGGGCAATTCGGCCACCACCAGGACTTCGTCCGGCA
>Ga0187867_10002326_pt1 | contig 15861 bp, 9 predicted proteins | sample June2016WEW_13_1_FD_132976 | JGI IMG/M metagenome (GOLD analysis project Ga0187867, IMG submission 132976) | Peatland microbial communities from SPRUCE experiment site at the Marcell Experimental Forest, Minnesota, USA - June2016WEW_13_10 | ecosystem: Environmental > Terrestrial > Soil >...
ACGCCGTTCTGCGCGCGCGTGATGCCGAGCGCCAGCGTAAGGCGCCCCGGACCGGACGTGAGATCGCGGAGCGTGTGTGCGGCCGGGCGGCGGCGCTGCATGGTGGCGATGCCGGCCACCGGTTCGAGCGCGCGAATGAGCACGCATCCGGGCTGGCCATCCGGCTCGGCGACCAGATTCAGGCACTCATACATGCCATAGATGAAGTACACGTAGGCGTGGCCTGGCGGTCCGAAGATGACGCGGGTGCGGGCGGTAATGCCGCGCGCGGAATGGGCGGCCAGATCTTCGCCGCCGCCGAGGTACGCTTCGGTCTCGACGATTTTGCCGGACGTTTCGCCATGCACCAGGATCTTGCCAAGCAGGCCGCGCGCGACTTCGATGGTGGGGCGCGCGTAGAAGCGGCGGGGCAGGGTCATGCTACTTCACCGGCACGCCACCGGCCACGTGCGCGGCGTCGATGAGTTCGCGCGCTTCAGTCCGCAGGCCCGGCCAGCGCCAGCCGAAGACGGCGGCCGCGGCCATGGAGACGATGCCGCCGGCAGCCACGGTGGCGGGTGCGCCCCAGCGCGCGGCCGCCACGCCGCTCAATACGGCGCCAAAAGGCGCCATGCCCATGAACATCATCGAATAGACCGACATCACACGGCCGCGCAGGCGATCGGGCGACATGGTTTGGATCAGCGTGTTGGTGGACCCCATCTGCACCATCATCGTGAAGCCGACCGGCAGCAGGAGCGCGCACGAAAGCCAGAACGAGCGTGAAGCCGTGAAGGCAATCAGAGATGCGCCGAATGCGGCGGAGGAGATCGCCACCCAGCGCCCCAATCCCTGCACGGTTTCGCGCGACGCCAGCAGCAAAGCGCCGGCCAGCGCGCCCACGCCTGAAGCGCCCATCAGGATACCGAGCGCCTTGGCGCCGCCGTGCAGGATCTGGCCGGCGAAGATCGGCATCAGCACGGCGAAGGGCATGCCGGTCAAACTCAGGATTCCCAACATGATCATCAAGTGGTGAATCGGCGCGCTGCCGATGACGAAGCGGAATCCTTCGATGATGTCCTCCAGCGGCGACGCGGGATGCCTGGCGGGTTTGTGCAGGTCGACCGTCATCAAGAGCAGCCCCACGATCACCGCGATGTAGCTTACGCCGTTGGCGAAGAAGCACCAGCCTTCGCCGATGCCGGCCACCAGGATGCCGGCCACAGCCGGGCCGATCACGCGCGAGGCGTTGAACATGGAAGAGTTCAGGGCGATGGCGTTGATCAGGTCTTCGCGGCCCACCATCTCCACGAAAAACGCCTGCCGCGCGGGGATATCGAAGGCGTTCACGACCCCCAGTAGCGCGGACAGAACAAAGATGTGCCAGATGCGCACCGCGCCGGTGAGAGTGAGGGCCGCCAATATGAGCGCCAGGACCATGGCGGCGGTTTGCGTGCCGATCACGACGCGGCGGCGCGGGAAACGGTCGGCTACGATACCGCCCACAGGCGCCATCAGGAACACGGGAATCTGGCCGGAGAAGCTCACCAGGCCCAATAAAACGGAGGACCCCGTCATGCGGTAGACGAGCCAGGCCTGGGCCACGTTCTGCATCCAGGTGCCGATCACCGAGATCAACTGGCCGCCGAAAAACAGTTGGAAATTGCGGTAACGCAGCGCGCGCAGCGTGGCCGGAAGCGTCAAGTGGGGGAACCCTCCCGGTGTGGCATTGGACTTACTATGGTAAGTGACAGCTTAGCTTGCGCCAATGCCCCTGGTTCCGCCATATATCGAATCGCTGCGGCCGTATGAGGCGGGCCGCTCCAGCGAAGAGGTGCGGCGCGCATACGGGCTGACCCAAGTTTCGAAACTGGCATCCAACGAGAATCCCTTAGGGCCGTCGCCGCTGGCGGTGGAAGCGATCCGGCGCGAGCTGAGCGGCTTGAATCTCTATCCCAACGGCGGCCTGGACTTGCGCCGCACGCTGGCTGAAAGCTTCGACGTGAAGCTGGAAAACGTGATCGCGGGCAGCGGGTCGGAGGGCATCATGTCGGGCATCATCAGGACCTTCCTCTGTGATGATGACGAAGTGCTGACCACGGATGCAGCTTTCATCGGCTTCCAGGTGCTGGCGCGTTCCCGCGGGGTCAAGTACCGCACGGTGCCGTATCGCGACTGGCACTACGACCTGGAGGCGCTGGCCGGGCAGATCACCGAAAATACCAAGATCGTCTACCTGGCGAATCCGAATAATCCGACGGGGACGATTTTCACCAGGCACGAATTCGACAGCTTCTACCGGCATGTGCCGGAGCGCGTGCTGATCATTCTGGACGAAGCCTATTTCGAGTACGCGAAGGACAATCCGCGGTATCCCGATTCAATGCATTATCGCTACGACAATGTGATCACGCTGCGGACCTTTTCGAAGATTTACGGATTGGCGGGGATTCGCATCGGGTACGGATTCGCACACGAGGATCTGATCGCCAACCTGCTGAAGGTGAAGCTGCCGTTCGAGCCGAGTACGCTGGCGCAGGCGGCGGGGATCGGCGCGCTGGCGGATAAGGAATTTCTGCACCGGTCGCTGGAGTTGAACGCGCGCGGGCTGCGGCTGCTGACGGATTCGTTCCGGGGGATGGGATTGGAAGTGGTTCCATCGGACGCAAACTTCGTGATGCTGCCGCTCGCGAGCGCGGGCGAAGCCCACGCCTTGACGGAGGCGCTGCTGCGGGAGGGCGTGATCGTGCGGCCGCTGGGGGCATTTGGGCTGCCGCAATGCATCCGCGTGTCGACGGGCACGGATGAGGAGAATGCACGCTGCGTGCAGGCGGTAGGGGAGCAATTATGCAAACATTGACGGAATCGCCAGGCGAAACTCAGAAGGATTTTCTGCCGTTAAATGGCACCGATTATGTGGAGTTCTATGTGGGCAACGCCAAGCAGGCGGCCTACTTCTACAGATCGGCGTTCGGGATGCGGCTGACGGCGTATCGCGGTCCGGAGACGGGCACGCGCGACTGCGCATCGTGGCTGGTGGAGCAGGGCAAGATCCGGCTGGTGTTTACCACGGCGCTGGCGCCCGACCATCCGGTGGCCGCGCACGTGCGATTGCACGGCGACGGCGTGCGGGATATCGCGCTATGGGTGGACGACGCAGATGCGGCTTTCCGCGAAACGACTGGACGCGGCGCGGGGGAGGTGGGGCAGCCGGAGACGCTGCGCGACGAACACGGGGAAGTGCGCATATCGGCCATCGCCACTTATGGCGATACGATTCACTCGTTCGTGGAGCGGCGCAATTATCGCGGCGTTTTTCTGCCGGGTTTCGTGCCGGTGGAGGGAGAGGATTCCGTGGCCCGGCCCGCGGGGCTGAAGTACATCGATCATATGGTGGGCAATGTCGGCTGGGGCGCGATGAATACGTGGGTGGATTTCTATCGCGATGTGATGGGTTTCCGGCTGTATCAGCACTTCGACGATAAAGACATCAGTACGGAGTATTCGGCGTTGATGTCGAAGGTAATGGCCAACGGCAACGACCGCGTTAAGTTTCCGATCAATGAGCCGGCGGAAGGCAAACGCAAGTCGCAGATCGAGGAGTATCTGGATTTCTATCATGGGCCGGGCGTGCAGCACATCGCCATGGCCACGGATAACATCATCGATACGGTGACCCGGCTGCGAGATCAGGGGATCGAGTTTCTGCGGGTGCCTTCGACTTACTACGAAGAGCTGAAGGCGCGCACGGGACCGATTGACGAACCTATCGACCGGTTGAAGGAGCTGGGAATTTTGGTGGATCGGGACAATGAAGGTTATATGCTGCAGATTTTCACCAGGCCTGTGGAGGACCGGCCCACGTTGTTCTACGAGGTGATCCAGAGGAAGGGGAGCCGCAGCTTTGGTAAGGGGAATTTCAAGGCGCTGTTCGAGGCGTTGGAACGGGAGCAGGCGCGGCGCGGGAATTTGTAAGACGGACCAGGAACGGACGGGCCAGGAGGCCTATCCTACTTTATAGATGGTCAGGCCGGAGAGCAGCTTCGGATAAAAGTCCGTGGACTTTTGGGGCATGACGCCGCCCCCGAACGAAATACGCGCCACTTCCTCCACCGAAACCGGTTTGAGCAGAAACGCGATTTGCGCGGCGCCGCTGCGGGCCGCTTCCAACGCCGCATCCAGCCCGCGTACGTAGCGCAGGTTTTTTTCTTCGCGCACGGCTTCTTCGCCGATGCCCAGCAAACGCAGCAGCCGCTCGTGCAGCACGCGCACATCCAGGAGCCCGGCGGAATCGCGCGCTTCAATCAGGTAGAGACGGCTGCCCATGGCCGCGCCGATGATGGCACGGCCGGGGGATTCCGCCCAGGCGCGCTGCAGCGCTTCCGCACCGGGGATCTGGGCTACTTCGAAACCGGCGGCTGCCTGACGGATGAACTCGCCGGCATCGAAGCCCGCCACGCCGCTCACCAACCGGTGTGTCGCGAGGATCTTGAGCCCGGGCGAATGCATGTTCACGAAAGTCATCATGACGCGGTCGGCACCGGGGAGGTCGGGATTCTCGCGGCGAAACGCCAGCGCGGTTTCGTACCGGTGGTGGCCGTCTGCGATGAGGAGCTTCTTATCCGCCATCAGTTCACGGATGCGCGCGATGCGGCCGGGATCGGCGATCTTCCAGAATGAATGACGGTCGCCATACTCGTCGGTGACATCGCCCGTGGGCGGCGCTTGCGCGGCTCCGTCCAGCATTTGGTCGATTTCGCCCGCGGGATCGGGGTACAGCATGAAGAGTTGGCCGAAGTGGGCGTGGGTGTGGCGCAGCAATTCCAGGCGATCCTTCTTCGGGCCGGAAAGCGTCTGTTCGTGGCGGTGGACCACGCCCGCCGCATATTCTTCCACCGCGCCGAGACCGATGAAGCCTTTGCGCACCAGCCGTTCGCCCGATTCCGGCATGGTGAACTCCTGGAAATAGGCGAACAGGGCCGGCTCGGCGTCGCGCGCCAGGATACCCTGTGCGGCCCAGTCCGCGAGATGGCGCGCGGCGCGCGTGTAGACGTTGTCGGTGTCCGAATCGGATTCGTGGCGCTCGCCGAGAATGATGCGCACCAGGTTGTAGGGGCTGGCTTGCAGATAGCGCTGCCGCATCTCGGGCGAGATTTTGTCGTAAGGCTGGGTCACCAGGTCTTGGAGCGCGCCCGCCTTGGCGGTGTAGCGATAGGGTTGGAAGGGAAAGATGTTAGCCATGCGGAAGAGAAACTTCAGGATAGCAGGTCGGCAATTCTGCGAACACACGGCGTCCCCAAGAGTGGGGACGCGGCACGCAGAGTGCGGTGCGCCACGAGGCGGGCGAGCCGCGCAGCATAGGCCCGCTTCGTGCGCGCATGAAACTCGTGCCAGGAGGCCAACAACGGGACCACGCAACTTGTGTCGAGAACGAAGGCGGTGTTCAACGCCGGGATCTCTCCGCGCGCAGCGCCCGAACTGCCCTCGCCACCCGCACATGAGTAAGAGGCTCTTCTCCCGGCGGCGCGACCGCTACTAACAGAGACCCCTCACGAACCAGCTTCACCTTGCGCGGCGCAGGCTCGACCACAATCGCGCCATCGCGATATTCGGCATCGAGTTCCTGCCCCGGGGTGAGCCCGGCTGCCTCCCGCACGGCCTTTGGGATTTACCAATCTGCCGGCGGAATCGATGGCAGTTTTCATGGCATGATCTACCATTTTGGCGCGATCTAGAAAGCGGGTGTTCACAAGATTGTGAACACGGCACGCACGAGTGCGTGCGCCACGGGGTTTTCGAGGGCGCCCCACTTTTGATAGACTGAAGCCGCATGAAACGTCTTGCGGTGCTGTTACCACTCGCCGTGGCTTGCGCGCTTCCTGCCGCCACGGTCAACCATCCCGCGGAAATCGCCCGTTCCGTGACCATCTATCGCGATACTTACGGCGTGCCGCACATCTATGGGCCGACCGACGCGAGTTGCGTCTTCGGCTACGCCTACGCGCAGGCCGAGGACAATTTCTGGCAGATCGAGGACAGCTATCTGCGCGCGCTGGGGCGGGCTTCCGAGGTCTACGGAACGAAGACGCTGGACGACGACCTGGTGATCCACACGCTGGAGATTCCGCGCCTCGCGAAGGCGGAATACGAGCACACGGCGGCGCCCATCCGCGCGCTGCTGGACGCTTACGCGGACGGGATCAACTACTACCTGGAACGGCACGCGCAGGCACACCCGCGGCTGCTGGCGCACTTCGAACCGTGGTACATGCTGGCGTTCAACCGCTACGCGCTCTATTATCTGTTCCTCTATGGCGAAACGGGCATCCCCAAAGAGGACACAGCGAAAATGGCGGACCAGCAAGGTTCGAACATGTGGGCCATCCGGCCGCAGAAAAGCGCGACGGGCCACGCCATGCTGTTTATCAACCCGCACCAGCCGTTCTTCGGGCCGGGCCAATGGTACGAGGGGCACGTACATAGCGAATCGGGCTGGGATATGTCGGGCGCTTCATTCTTCGGATCGGCGTTCCCGACTATCGGCCACAACGAGCACCTGGGTTGGAGCCACACGGTAAATAAGCCGGATGTCTTCGATGTGTGGAAAGAGACTTTCGACAAGCCCGGCGATCGGCTGGCCTACCGCTACGATGGCGGCTATCGCGAGGCCACCGCCTGGACCGATTCCATCGTGGTGAAGACGGAGCAGGGTCCGGTGACGCGCAGTTACAGGATGATGAAGACGCATCATGGGCCGGTGGTGGCCGAGCGCGATGGGAAATCGCTGGCGGTGCGGTTCGCGCGCTTCGAGGAAGGCGGACAGATCACGGAGTGGTACCAGATGTCCAAAGCGCGCAATCTGGCCGAATTCCGCGCGGCCATGTCGCCGCTGGCGGTGCCCATGTTCAACGCCATGTACGCCGACGATGCGGGCAACATTTTCTACCTTTACAACGGGGCGGTGCCGCGGCGGTCGCCGAATTTCGATTGGTCGAAATCGGTGGACGGCAGCACGCCGGAGACCGAGTGGCATGGCTTCCACACGATCGACGAACTGCCGCAGGTGCTGAATCCGAAATCCGGTTTCGTGCAGAATTGCAATTCCACGCCGTTCACGACGACCGTTGAGGGGAACCCCGATCCGGCGGAGTATCCAAAGTACATGGTGGGTGAAAGTGACACAGCGCGGGCGCGAATTTCCCGCCGCATCCTTTGGAACAAGGAAAAATTTACGTTCGACGATTGGGCGCGGGCGGCGTTCGACACTTACGTGATCGAGGCGGAGACGCAGATCCCGCGTCTGGCGGAGCGTTGGGAGGCGCTGAAGCAATCGGATGCGCCCCGTGCGGCAAAATTGGCGCGGGCGATGGAGGAATTGCGCGAGTGGGACCACATCGGCCGGAATTCTTCGGTGCCCATGACGCTGTTTTCGCTGTGGTTCTGGAAGCAAGATAGAGACGCCAAGGCCAGGCAGGACCCGATTGGGACGCTGGAAGGGGTGATGTCCGACCTGGAGAAGGACTTTGGGACGTGGGAGGTGCCTTGGGGCGAGATCAACCGGCTGCAGCGCGCGCAATCGGGCGGTGAAGAACCGTTTAGCGATGGGCGGCAAAGCCTGCCGGTAGCGGGCGGTCCGGGGCCGGTGGGTATCGTGTTCAACTTCTATGCTCGCGCGGAGAAAGGGCAGAAGGAGCACTTTGGCGTGGCCGGCCATTCGTTCGTGAGCGTGGTGGATTTTGGGCCGAAGGTGGAGGCGAAGTCGATTCTGGTTTTCGGGGAGAGCGCCGATGCGAAGTCGGTTCACTATTTCGATCAGGCGAAGCTCTACGCGAATCGGGAGTTCAAGCCGGCTTGGTTCGAATTGGGGGAGATACAGGCGCACGTTGAGCGGACTTACCATCCGGGGGAGTAGAACTCGTAAGCAGGCGGCCTGGGAGGCCGCCGCAGGCTTCGAGCCTGCCCCATTCAAGTGGCAATGAAAGTGCTCTGCAACCTTAGCATGGCAGCGGTGGCGAGTCCGGCGGCAGGCTACGTTTGGGAGGATCCCGGCGATTCGATCATGATCCAGGTCAGCCTGGACTTGGTGGAGCGGTTAGGCGCGGTGGTACAGCAGGGCTTGGGCGCAGGGGCGCGGGGCAATGAAATCGGCGGGATTCTGTTGGGCCGGACGCTGCCTGGTTTTGGGCAGGCGGTACTGATCGAAGATTTCGAGCTGGCGCCTTGCGAACACTTGCGTGGCGCTTCTTACACACTTTCTCCGCTGGACAAACGGGAGCTCGGCAGACATCTGGCGAGCCGTCCGGCGCGGCAGGTGGTGGGCTATTTCCGCAGCCATACGCGTCCGGGAATGTACCTGGATCAAGACGATTTCGCGGTTTTCAGCCGGTACTTTCCCGAAGTCTGGCAGGTGTTCCTGCTGGTGCGGCCCGCGGCGGATGGGCCGGCAACGGGCGGATTCTTCTTCTGGGAGGATGGCGAAGTTAACCGGAGGTCGCCTTACCGCCAGTTTCCGTTCGACTGCGCGCGGCTGGCGGAAGGCAATTTCCCGATTACCGGCGGACAGCCCGTGGCGGTTCCGGCACCGGCTCCGGCTCCACGGCCATTGCCGGTACTGGTTCCGAAAGCTGAGCCGCGCGCGCGCCGCAGGCTGCCATCGCTGCCTTGGGTGGTGGTGCCTACGATCGCAGTTCTGTTTCTCATAGCGGGTCTTTTCGTTTCACAGAATCAAGAGCCGGTGCACCAAGCTGCCGCGGTAAAGGCCATTCCGCCGGTAGAACCGTTGCTGCCGGAACCGGTTCCGGGCCGCCAGGCCGAGGCTGGCACTCCGGCGCCGTCGGTCGAACAGGTGACGCAAGAAGGGCCCGCGGCGGTTAGCCCGGTTTCAGCGGTTCCCAAGCCGAGACCTGCGAAGAAGGCGGTACCGGCCCAGGCCGCCGGGCAGCCGGTGGCGGAAAAGCGCGCGCCGGTGCGGGAAGTTGAAGCGCCGCCAGCGCTGGCCGCTCCTGTCGCGAGGTTGGAAACGAGATTGGCTCCCGTGTTGGTCTCAGTAGCGCATAACGCGCCGCCTGCCGAGGCTGAAGTGAGCTACGACGCTGCGCACGTGGGGCCCTTGCGCGGCTTGTTCCACAAGATCGATGTGCCGGCGTCTCCGATCAAGAAGGTGGCGCCGATGAAACCAGCGGATGCCGGCGCGGACACACGCCCGGTGGACGTGAAGGCGTTCATCGACGACACGGGCATTGTGACTCGCGTGCAGTTGCTGACCAAGGGGAGCGACTATGCGGAAGCAGCGCTGAACGCCGCGCGCCAGTGGCAGTTCACGCCGGCCCGTAAACACGATAAGCCGGTAGCCAGCGAGATGGTGTTGCACTTCAGGTTTTAGTCAGTCGTGCACCCAGCGGCGGGCCTTCATTTCAAACCGGGGCAGACTTCCTGGCGGGACGAGAGACACGGGGATACGTAGCGCAAAGGCGTTGGTCAGCGCCGCTTCCAAACGGTGCGCTAGCGTGGAATCGTGGGTGTGCGCCGGCGCAGCTTCAACCTGAATATTCAGCTCAGGGAGCGTGCGGTGGTTCTGAATCTCCACGCGGTACTCGCCGACGGAGTCGAAGCCGCGCAGTATGTTCTCGACGGCGCTGGGATAGACATTGACGCCGCGCACGACTAACATATCGTCAGTGCGGCCGAGTATCCCTCCGTCGAGGGCCAGGTCATGAGTTCCGCATTCGCATCGCTCTTCCGGCAAGGCCCGCACGATGTCACTAGTGCGATAACGGATCAGCGGCGATCCCAGGCGGCCGAGGTTAGTCAGGACTAACTCGCCGGTAACTCCGCGCGGAACGGGCTGGCCGGTCAGAGGGTCGATCACTTCCGCGATGTACGAGTCGCCGATTACGTGCAGCACGCCGGGGCGTTTGGGACAGGTATAACTGACGGGACCGATCTCGGTCATGCCATGATGATCCACGACGCGCGCGCCGCGCCAGAGTTTCGACATGTGGCTGCGGGTGGCGGGAACGCTGCCGCCGGGTTCGCCGGCAACGATCAGAGTGCGCACGCAGGATGCGGCCAGGTCGATGTTCTCCTCGGCGGCGACCTCGGCCAGGCGAATGGCGTAGGTGGGGGTGCAGCAGAGCACGGTGGCTGAAGTCTCGATGATGGTGCGCAGGCGCGCGGCGCTGCGCATGCCGCCGCCGGGTATGGCAAGGCAGCCCATGCGCGTGGCGGCTTCGAACCCGGCCCAGAAGCCGAGGAACGGCCCGAAGGAGAAGGCGAAGAAGATACGGCCGCCGGGATCGACGCCGGCGGCCTGGTAGACGCGCAGCCAGTTGCCGATCATCCAATCCCAGCTTTCAGGTGTGTCCAGCCAGCGCATGGGAGTACCGGTGGTAGTGGCGCTGGTTTGGCCGAAACGGGTGTAACGATCCAGGGGATAAGTCAGGTTCGAGCCATAGGGTGGATGCGCGATCTGATCGTCGATCAATTCCTGCTTCAGGGTAAAGGGGAGGGCCGTGAGGTTCGTATCCGGGGTAACACCACGCAGTTTGGCGGCGTAGAAGGGATTTGCCGGAAGGATTCTGGAGAGAAGGTCTAGCAGCATGACTCCAGAACTTTGCCGTGCGAAGGCGGTTCGGTCGCGGCGGCGGCTGCGGAGCCGGCCGGGCCGCCTCCAATCACAATGGCTTCATACTGCATATTCGAGCTTGTGTTCGGGCAGGAAGAATTCGTAGAGGAGGCTGTCGACCTGCAACAGACCGTCGCGCGTGAGGCGCATGCTATCCGCGTCGGTGGTCAGGAAACCCCGGTCGCGCAAGACACTTATGGGGGCGGCAAACCGCTCTTGAATACGCACGCCGAACTTGTTCTCAAAATACCGGTCGTGAACGTGACCTAATTTCATTTGCAGAATCAACTCGCGGATCAGGCGCTGTTCTTGCGTAAGAGTCAGTGCGCGGTGGATGGGGAGAAGGCCATGGCGTAGCTTTTCGGAGTAGGTCTCGAACTCGTCCTCGTTCTGGAAGTGGGTTCCCTGCACATGCGAGAAAGAAGCTACCCCCAGGCCGATCATGTCCGCGCCGGACCATAGCAGGTCGGTGTAGACAAAGCGGGTCTTGGCGGGATTCTTGACCGCGGTGTAGGCGCTGCGCACGGTGTATCCCGCATTTTCGAGCTCGGAGAAGGCGTAACGTACCCAGTCGCGCTTGGTCTTCCAGGTGGCCACGGGAGCGACGGATTGTCCCATGACTTGCATCTCTTTGAAGATGGTCGTATTGTAGGGGACTTCCATCTGATAGATGGTGACGCTATCGGGATCCAGTTCGATGGCCTTGCGTACGCATTCACGCCAGTTGGCGGTAGTCTCACCCACCATGCCGGCGATGAGATCGATGTTGATCTGCGGGAATCCGATGGAGCGCGCGAAGTTGTAGGCGGGTCCGATTTCCTTGGATGTGTGCGCGCGGCCGTTGACTTTCAAGATATCGTCGTCGAAATTCTCGATGCCCAGACTGAGGCGTGTGACTCCCAGGTCCTTGATGATTTGAAGTTTGCCCTCGGTGAGGGTTCCCGGCTCGCACTCGAAAGCGACTTCCTCGGCTTCGTCCCAGGGCAGCAGGCGCTTCATGCGCTCGACCAGACTGGAAAGCTGGCGGGAGGAGATGTATGAAGGCGTGCCGCCTCCAAAATAAATAAATCTTGGCTTGCGGGCGCCTATGAAGGGTCTTTGGGAGTAGAGAGTCAGCTCCTGGATAGCGGTATCGAGATAGCCTTCCACTTCGGCGGCGTTTTTGTCGGTATAGACTTTGAAGTAACAAAAGTGACAACGTTTGCGGCAGAAGGGGATGTGGAGATAGATGCCTAGCGGAGTGTTCGGCGCCGGGGGACGGTCCAGGGCGGCGAAGACATCGCCAACGTGGGACGGACTCCAGAAGGAGTATGGGGGGTAGTTGGAGACGAAATAGCTACCGGCGGTGGTTTGTTCAGTTTCAGTTAGCATCCGGTTAGATCCATTATAGCGCTCGCAGGACAGGCGGCCTACGAGGCCGCCGCAGGCTGCCAGCCTGCCCCACTAGCAGCAGTCAAGAAAGGTCAGAACATCAGCTTCAGGGCCAGTTGCAGGCGGCGTGGGTCGCCCGCCGATAGGATTTGGCCGAAGGTGGGCGAGCCGATGAAGTTGTCTGGCAGCCCAAAGTTTGTGTGGTTGAGTACGTTGAACGCTTCGACGCGAAATTGCACCGTGGCGTTTTCGCGGATCAAGGTGTTCTTCACCAGCGACAGGTCCACGGTAGCCAGCCCCGGCCCTTCAACTGTGTTGCGGCCGGAGTTGCCGAAGCTGCCGTAGGGCGGAATCACGAAAGCCGCGGCATTGAACCACTCGTTGGCTGAAGGATTGGAGAGCTTGGGATTTCCGACGACGTTGGGCCGGTCGTTGGCGCCGAAGCCCAGGCTATCGATCCCGGTATTGCTGTTGTCGTCATCCGCCAGCAAGTCGACGGTGAAGGGCTGGCCGGTCTGGAACTGAAGAATACCGAAGGTCTGCCAGCCTTTGAGCCAGCGGGAGGCCGAGCGGAACGGGAGATCGTAAGCGTAGCTGGCCACGAACCGGTGGCGGACGTCGAAGTTCGAAAGGCCGCGCTCCGCGCGCAGGTCGTAACTGTCCTGCGGGAAGTTCGAATCGCCGGTGCTCGAAAAGAAGCTGGAATCGTTGTCGATCGATTTGGCGAAAGTGTAAGAAGCCAGCAGGGACAGGCCGAAATTCAGACGCTGTTCGAAGCGGGCCTGCAGGCTGTTATAGCTGGAATTGCGGTTGGATTCCAACAGGTCGATATCGGCGAACTGCGGCAGTGGACGCTCGAAATACGGGTTGGTGGAAGGCGGCGGCTGGTTGATATCGCGCGCGCCGATCAGATCGGCGCCCTTTGAACCGACGTAACCGATCTCGAGCATACGGCTGCCGCCCAGCGACCGCTCGATATTGAAGTTCCATTGCTGCACATAAGGCGTGTGCAGATCCCGCTGGAAGGACAGGGCGGAGGGCGGGTAGGGATACGGAAAGTTACTGGGGAACGGGTTGGAGAGCAGCAGCGGCTGGGTGGCGCTGAGCGGGTAATAGACGTTTAGGTTGAAATAGGGTGGGCTGAAATAGAGGCCCTCGCCGGGAGCGAGCGACGACTGATCGTAGTAGACGCCATAGCCCGCGCGCAGCACGGTACGCGTCGACCAAGCGGGCGTCCAGGCCAGGCCCACGCGCGGGGCGAAATTGTCGCGGTTCGGGACGTAGCCGCCGCGCGGCATGCCATCGGTTCCCACGGGCACCAGCGTCTGGGTCGCCTGATCGTAGAGGTTGGCGTGATTCTGGGCGTCCACGCCGGGCGAGTTGTATTCGTAGCGCAGTCCCAAAATCAACGTGAGATTAGGGCGCACGCGCCAAGTGTCATTGGCGAAAAAGTTGTAGCTGTGAGTGCGCAGGTGCTCCGGATTGTCGAGCGTGGCGACGCCGGAATCCGTGGGTAAGCCGAGCAGCAACTCCTCGAGGGCATTGCCGGTGATGTCTCCCAGGAAGTCGATGAAGCCACGGGACTCGATGTCGCGGTAGGCGTTCTGCTGGGTAATACGGTAGTCCACGCCGAACTTCGCCTGGTGGCGGCCATGCACCCAGGTCAGGTTGTCGGTCAACTGATAGACGTTGGTGGTGGCATGCTGCGGGTTGTTATCTTCATCGCCGAGGGGCGAGAATCCGGTAACCGAGATCAAGCTGAGTCCGAAATCGCGCGGGTTGGTGGAAATCGCCGGCAGCCCCACCTGGCTATTGACGTTTTGTCCGATATCCTGCTGATAAACGCCCTCCGAAACGCGGTCGAATCCGGCGCGGAATTCGTTGAGCAGGGATGGCGTGAAGACGTGCGTTTCGGCGATCATGGCGTTCTGATCGCGGGTGGGGACGTTGTCGCCGTAGCCAGGCACCAGGGGAAAACCAACGCCGGTAAAGGGCTCGAAGAGGGCGCCGTCGGCGAAGCTATAGCGGACAGTCAACTGCGAGGAGGGCGTGAAGGAGTGATCCACGCGCAGGTCGAAATTGTCGTCGCGCATCCGGCCGTCGGGCGACGATACATAGTTCTGGTTGGGCACGTTGCGGTTGGGGGCGGGATATAGCGCGGCGATGGCGAGGCCGGTGGGGTCCATATAGGCGCTCGGGATCATGTTGTTCGGGAAGGGCGTGCCGGTAAAGGGATTAATGGCGGGGATGGGGCTTTGCGAGAAATCGCCAGTGCGTTCGGCCAGGGTGGGGACATTGGTCACCTGGGTGATGCCGGTGCTGTCGCGAGTGCCCTGATAGTCGAGGAAGAAGAAGGTGCGGTCCTTGACGATGGGACCGCCGAGGGTACCGCCGAACTGGTTGCGCTGGTCCTGGGGCGCGGGTGTATCGGACGGCGCGAAATAATTGCGGGCATCGAAGACGGCGTTGCGGAAGAATTCGTAAGCCGTGCCGTGAAACTGGTTGCCGCCGGAGCGCAGCACGACGTTGACTTGTCCGCCGCCATTGCGTCCGAAGGAGGCGTCGTAGGTGCTGGACAGAACCTCGAATTCGCGGACGGCATCCACGGGCGGGCTGACCGCGACGCCGTTGAGTTTGGGGTCGCCGTTATAGACTCCGTCGAGCAGGAAGTTATTGGCATCCTCGCGCGCGCCGTTGATGTTGATGGCGAAGGAACCGCGCACGGAGGCGGCGGAACCCTCGGCGGCGGGCACCACGCCGGGCAGCAGCAGGCTGAGCTCGTAGAAGTCGCGGCCATCCAGCGGTAGGCCTTGCACCTGGCGGTTGTCGATGACGCCTCCGACGGCGACGGAGTTCGTGCGCAGCAGGGTGCGGGTGGCCGAGACGGTGACCTGTTCGGTGGTTTTGCCAGGAAGCAGCGGCACTTCGACGCGGATCTCCTGATTCAGATCGAGGACCAGGTCCTGGACATGAGAGCGATAGCCGGGCGCGTCCACCTGGAGGCGGTAAGTGCCGGGATCGAGCAGGGTAATGAGGAAATCGCCGCGCGGGCCGGAGATGGCGGTGCGCTTCTGGTTGGTCTCCTGGTTGACCAGCGCGACTGCGGCGCTTGAAACCGGTTTTTTGGCGGCGTCGGTGATCTGTCCGCCGATGGAGCCGCGCGTGGTTTGCGCATATAGGGATGCGGCGGCCAGCAGGATGGAAACCAGGGATTTATTCACTTGAGATCCTCGGACGTGCGTTGCCCAGATTTATATACTATAGCCCGATCTTGGATAGACGGGCGGGTGCGCGGGAGGTTTGGGCCGCGCTAGACGGCGCCAGGAAGCCGGCCTGGGAGGCCGGCGCAGCGCACGGCGCTGCCCCACCTGGAAGTCTGCTCGAAGGCCGACATCGCCACGGCCATCCGGGATTCCAGATACACGTTCACGCGCGCTTCGTCGATCAGGCCATCCACCCAGCGGAGGATATGCGTGACAGGGAAGGCCAGGGTGGTGTGGCCGGCCAATGTCAGCGTCATATCGGCTTCAAATACGGAAAGATTGCCGTCCGTCCAGAGTTGCACGGGGGCGTGGCGGAGATCGTCGACATCGAGCGAAAACTGCACCAGCGCCCGGCGGATGGCGGCTCTCCCCGAGATCGGCGCCAAGCCCGGGAGCCTGACCGTCGCACCCATGGCAAAAAAGGAAGCCACCGCGTCGGCATCCAGGGTCTCCAGCGCGTCGAAGTACCTCTTCACGCGCGCGGGCAGGGACTCGGCATCGCTTCGTATGGAGAGAGGGGAGAGAGGCTGCGCCACTGCGGCTGCGTGTAGAGTTTCCAGCAAGTATGTGAGGCGCGCCCCCGCGGCACAGGGTTTCGCGGTGTGTGTTAAGCCTAGGTAAAAT
>Ga0187867_10002327_pt1 | contig 15860 bp, 9 predicted proteins | sample June2016WEW_13_1_FD_132976 | JGI IMG/M metagenome (GOLD analysis project Ga0187867, IMG submission 132976) | Peatland microbial communities from SPRUCE experiment site at the Marcell Experimental Forest, Minnesota, USA - June2016WEW_13_10 | ecosystem: Environmental > Terrestrial > Soil >...
CGACCGCACGCCGCGGGTGGCGAGGCTGCGGGCCGTGGCGGCGGACCTGGTGGCCATTGTCTCCGGCGCGGCCGTGCTGCTGATCTGGGCCGGCACGGTCGAAGCGTTCGTGTCGCAGTATCACCAGCCCGTGATTCCGTACAGCCTGAAAATCGCCTTCGGGTTGTGCGAACTGGCGGCGCTGTCCTTTTTCCTGGGCTGGGTTGGCCGCGAATGAGCGGCCGGCGCGCCACCTCGCTCACCATCGAAACGCCCGAAGGCGTCGAGTTTTCTTTCGATCTCGCCTCGCCGGTGACACGCTCGCTGGCCTGGATGGTGGACGCGGCGGCGATCCTGGTGCTCACGAAAGGGGCCGGCAAGGCCTGCGAATGGCTGGCGCGCCTGAATCAGGATTGGGCCACGGCGATTTCGGTGATTCTCTATTTCGCGATCTCGGTGGGATACGGGATCGTGCTGGAGTGGCGCTGGCACGGGCAAACTATCGGCAAGCGGGTGATGGGCCTGCGCGTGGTGGATGCCCAGGGCTTGCGCCTGCAGCTTTCGCAGGTGATTCTGCGGAACCTGCTCCGGCTGGTGGATATGCTTCCCATGGTTTACCTGGTGGGCGGCATCGCGTGCTTCTGCAGCCGGAATTGCCAGCGGCTGGGCGACCTGGCGGCCGGCACCATCGTGGCCCGCGAGCGCAGCCCGTATGCCCCGGACCTGGAACAGATGGCGCCCGCCAAGTACAATTCGCTGCTGGCCTATCCACACCTGGCCGCCAGGCTGCGCAGCCTGGCGAGTCCGGAGTCGGTGAGCATCGCCGTCGAAGCCGTGTCGCGGCGCGACGGCTACGAGCCACTGGCGCGTGTCGAACTGTTCCAGGAACTGGCCGCGTATTTCCAGTCGCTGGTCGAATTCCCCGAGGCGGCTCGCGAATCGCTCACCGGCGAGCAATACGTGCGCAGCGTGCTGCGGGTGATTTATGGCGGCGGGCGGGGATGAGGGAATGCGGTTTGACGCCCGGGTGTCGCCGGGGTGGCAAGACCAAGCCTGATGTGCTAGAAAAAGTAAGGCGAGGATGACCTGTGGCGGAATCAATGGGCCGCTCGCCGTTAGGTAGCCTGCCGAGGAGGCCGTGTGCCAACCTGTTATGTAACGACGCCCTTTGGGAAAAGAGTGAATCCCGCAACGGGCAAAGCCGTAGATTACGACGACCTCTATTTCAGGGCGATCAAGCCGGCTGCCGAACAGGCCGGGTGCGACGTAATCCGGGCCGACGAAGACTCGGGCGGCGGGATCATTCATAAGACGATACTGCGGCTGGTGATCTCGGCGGATGTCTTTATTGCCGACCTCGGTGGCGGCAACCCCAACGTGATGTACGAGGTCGGTGTCCGGCATGCCGCCAAGCGTGGGATGGCGATCCTGGTCGGGGAAGCGGGAAACCGGGTTCCCTTCGACATCAGTTACTCTCGCGTCTTCACGTACGAAGTGGAAGAATCCGGCAATCTGAAGGACGCCGACGTCGACCGCCTTCGAAACCTCCTCTACTCGGTCATCGAACAAGGCCTGTCCCAGGAGCGCAACGACAGCCCGGTTTTCGAGTTCTTTCCCGGTTACCGGGTGGAGGCGCCAGAAGAACTTCAAGCCCGGCAGGCCAAGGCCCGCCCTTACTCTACCGAGCTGAAGGAAGCCCTGGCTCGCACGCCAGGGTCGCCCAACCTTCGGGAAAAGGCGGCGAAGGACGCCGAACAGATTGTAAGAACCACGTCCCTCGACGACCCGGCGGCCGCCGTTGAGGTTCTGAAGAAGTACCGCGACATATCCGCCTGGGGCGACCTGATCCGTTTTGCGGACGAGCTCCCGCCGGAGGTCCGGCAATCCGCACAGATACAGCAGACGTTGGCCCTGGCGTTGAACCGCCGCAACGGACCGGGCGACCGCGACCGCGCCGTCGCCCTGATGGAACGGCTCGTCAAGAGCACGGGCGGCGACGGAGAGACGCACGGAATTCTCGGCCGTATTTATAAGGATCGCTTCAACCTAACACGCAACCCGGTGGACATTGAGAGGGCAATTGCACACTATCGCGCCGGGTTCGAAAAAGAACCCTCCGACTACTATCCCGGAGTCAACCTCGTAAACCTGCTGCTGGTTTATGGCGGCGAATCCGGGAAGCGGGAACTCGCAACGTTGCTGCCTCGCGTTCGCGAAGCGGTCGCCGCGCGCATGGACCCGGAAAGGGGTGAGTACTGGGAACTAGCCACCGCACTTCACCTGGCAGCGATCGCCGGCGAGTGGGACGAGGCTCGCGGGTTCGCCGACCGCATCAGGCGCCAGGTTCCCGACAAATGGATGCTGGAATCGACAGTTGGCGACCTGCAGCGTCTGGAATCGAGCATGAGTGGCTCGGATCTTCAGGCGCTCCAGGCCATCGTCGCCATGCTGGCGCAGCTTCAGAATGCGGGAGGCGGCAATGCGTGAGATCGAGGAGATCCTGAAGGACATATGCGAGAAACGGGCGGCCCTCAAGCAGATGGAAGACCAGCGCGTGTCCATCCTAAACTCGACGCTGAACCCGGCTCTTCGCGACGAACTCACACAACCTTTGCAGAAGTATATGGCGAAAGCGAAAGAAGAGGTGGAAGCGGCCGTGTCGGAGTTGGTCCGGTGGCCGCCTCATAAAATCGAGCACTTCGCCCGGTTGAAGCAATTCCTGGAGGTATACCGTTACGAGAAGTCGGTTTTCATCATGACGAAGTATCCCGGAGACCCGCCGACGGCGCTCGATTTGCAGCTAAAGAGGGTTATTGACGCGGTGCGCGACGCCGTAAGAGCGTGCGGCTACACTCCTCATCTTGCATCCGACAAGAAATACCATCCCGAGATGTTCAGGAACATAGAGTTGTACATGCTGGGATCCAGCAAGGCCATTGCTATCGTGGAGAGCAAGCACACAGTCGAACTGAACCCGAACGTGACCATGGAATGGGGCTGGTTCCGGTGCACCGACCGCGAGGTTCTCTTCCTGGTCGACAAGGATTTCGATCTCGAGCGGGCCGATATCGGGGGATTAATCAAAGATAGGTTCGATTGGAATAACCCCGAGCCCGGCATTCAGGCCGCAGTCAAGGGATTTCTGGGCGCTTGAAACAGTCGCTACCGCGTGTTTCTCAGACGGGTTTCAAGATACCAAACCTGGAGAATCTTCTGTCAACCAGGGAGCTGCAAGTACTCGGGTTGAATAAAGTCAGAAACGCTCGTGCGGTGACGTTGCCTGTTCATAGTGTTCCGCTTGCGCATTCTCATTTGATGGTAACGTGACCGGCGTTGGCGGCCTGGCCGTCCACGGTAACCTGAATCGCCACGTCGCCCTTTCCCGCCAGGCTTTGCGGCAGCAGCACATCGATCTGGTCCAGCCCCGGATATTGCGGCTGCGCGCCCGCGTATATTGGGGCCGGCAGGCTGACGCCTCCGGCCGTGATGGTGACGCTATTCGATGCCGAACTGTGACCGCGCAGGCCGGTGCCGTACAACACCAGGTACACCTGGCTGTTGGCCGGACTGAGATCGATGGGCGCCGCCACGATTCCGCCGCTCGAGTTGAGCGTGTAAATGTTCTCGACGGTTTGCGAGCCGTCCGCATTCACCCGTTGCACATACGCGGCCACGATATCGGTTCCCCCGAAGAGGAACAGCCCAGGATCGATGGCCGCGATGACGGCCGCCGCGCTGGACGTGGTCGTGCCCGCGGCAACCGTGACGATTGCCTGACCCAGGGCCGTCGCGCCCGGAACGATATAGTTCACTTGCGTTGGCGAGACATAAGACAGTTGGGCTAATCGCGCCACGCCCAGAGCATCCGTCACCGTGACCGTGGTGCCGCCGAGGTTGGTAGGATACGACGACCCAGCCGGCTGCGTCACCGTGGCCAGGCTGGAGCCAAACGCGCTAACGAACGAATTTGGCGCTATTGCACCCGACACAAAACTCGCGCCGTTCAAGTCATTGAGCTGTCCGGAGATGTTCAGGAAGACGGAAACGTAGTTGGTGGCCGCGTCGAGGCCGACAACGAGGTCCGGCTTCCCGTCGCCGTTCAGGTCCGTCACCAGCACAGCGCTGGGATTGGAAGTGGCTGTGAAGTCCACTTCCGGCTGGAAGGTGCCGTCGCCGTTGCCGAACATGAAGCTGACGTAGGTGCTGCCTGCGTGGTGAGCGATCGCCAAATCCTGCTTGCCATCGCCGTTGATATCCGCCACGGAGATGTAGACCGGCGTCGCGTCGGTGGGGTTCAGCGACGTTGGGCCGAACGTCCCATCGCCCTTGCCCAGCAGGACCCCTATATCGAACTGGAAGTTCGTTGTGAAGTTCGGGTTTTCGGCGGCCACTATCAAGTCCGGGACCTTATCCCCATTGACATCCGCGGCGACGATAAAACTGGGATATCTTCCGCCGGGGTAGCTGACCGGGCTCTGGAAGGTGCCATCCCCGTTGCCGAGATAGACCAGCACGCCGCCGATGTCGGTGCCGACGCCGGGCGTTCCCTGATTGGCGATGGCTATATCGGGTTTGCCGTCCTTGTTGAAGTCGCCCACCGTCAGCCAATAAGGCCAGTTGCCAGTTTCGGGTAGATTCTTAACGGACTGAAAGGTGCCATCTCCGTTCCCCAACAGGACGCCGGCAGCCCCCATCCCACAGGCCGCAATGTCGAGCTTGCCATCGCCATTAAAATCGGCCACCGCGAGCGAGGTGACAGAACCGCCCATGGGGTACTGCACGGGGGCCCGGAAAGTGCCGTCGCCATTCCCCAACAGCACGTAGACGCCGCTTCCGTTGCTGTCCCCAATCACCAGATCCTGCTTGCCGTCTCCGTTGAAATCGCCCGCGGCCACCGCAACCACCTTTGCGGATGGGATGGCGATTGCGACCGGAGTCTTGAAGCTGCCTCCGCCCTGCGAGAGCAGGATCCAGACATCACCGGCCGCCACGGCCAGGTCGGGCTTGCCGTCGCCATTGAAATCGACCGTCTCCATGGAGGTGGGATAGGAGGCCTGTATTCCGGCGTACACCGAGTACGCCGGCGGCCCGATAAGCGTGCCGTCTCCGCGGCCGAAAAACACCGTGATGGTGTCGGAATAAGCGTTCGCCGCCAGCACGTCGGGATGGCCCGAGCCGAGGACCACGTCGAGATTGCCATCGCCATCCAGGTCCGCGGCGAGGATGTCGCCGGGCAGGTACCCAGCTATATAGTCATATTCGCCCGCAAAACCGCCTTTTCCATCCCCCAGTAGGATCGATACAGTGCCACTCTCGGTGTCACTGATCGCGAGGTCCAGTTTGCCATCGTTATTGAAGTCGCCGGGGGCCATGGAGTAGGCGCTGACGTGCTGGGGCAGATTGACGGCGGCGCGGAAGGTGCCGTCGCCATTGCCCAGCAGCATCGAGAGGTTCTGGGCGCCGCCGGCCACCAGATCCGCGTGTCCATCGCCGTTGAAATCCCCTAGTGCCAAGGTCATGTCCAGTTGCGAGACCGGGTAATTGACGGGAGCCGCGAAAGTCCCGTCCCCGTGCCCCAGGAAAATCGCAACATTGCCCTGGGTGAGGACGGCGAGATCCAGTTTGTTGTCGCCATTGAAATCGAATGCCACCGCCGCATATGGGCCATAGCCCGTGGTGGCGTAGGTCGCCCCCGGTGTGACTGTTCCGTCTCCCTTGCCGAGGAAGACGGCCACGGCAGCGGGCGCGGTGCTGGTGCCACCGCTGAGGACCACCACATCTAGCTTGCCATCGTTATTGAGGTCCGCTACCAGGAGACCCGACGGGTTCGGCGGCACCGGGTAGTAGGCGATCGGCTTGTGGCCGCCACCCGGTGTGAAGAGCGTTATCGCCAGGCTATCGACGGCAAGCCCCTCGAAGCCGGCGGGAGCGACGCCCAACCCTGCCACATTGCCGTCGCCAACGAAATCGGAGAAGAGCCCCACCTGCGACGACGCCCCCGGTTGAGCGGCCAGCGGAACCCAACCCGCAGGCGTCTTGAACGTGCGCGCGCCCGCCCCCGAGCACAGAAAAGCCGTCTGAAAGTTGGTGGCTGTATCGATCAGGTTGAACGGAGATTGAACCTCATAGCGATACCTGGTGAACGATCCGTCCGGTTGCCGGTAGAGACCGCCAATATAGCTGGAGTCGTACGTCGTAACCGACGCCCCTTGCAGAAAACTCAATGCCGGACAGGATTGAGCATGAATCGCAGTAACCGAGCAGCCAACAGCCAGAACCCAGCGCAGCAGTTTCATCGCACCCTCTTGGATCTACAGTAGCGGTTTCTTGGCCGCTGTTCAATCGTCCGTTGGCCCGTTCAGTACTGCCAGCCCGATAGCCCCAGTTGCGAAATCAGGGCGCGTGATAAGCTTCTATCTCATGGCGTCCCGGTCCCCGCGAAATGATACGTCACTGAATGGTGACGTGACCGAGGTTGGCGGCCTGGCCGTCCACGGTGACCTGAATCGCCACGTCGCCCTTCCCCGCCAGGCTTTGCGGCAGCACTACATCGATCTGGTCCAGCCCCGCATACTGCGGCTGCGCGCCCGCGTATATTGGGGCTGGCAGGCTGACGCCTCCGGCCGTGATGGTGACACTATTCGATGCCGAGCTGTGACCGCGCAGGCCGGTCCCATACAACACCAGGTACACCTGGCTGTTGGCCGGGCTGAGATCGATGGGCGCCGCGACTATCCCCCCGCTCGAGTTGAGCGTGTAAACGTTGTCCACGGTTTGCGAGCCGTCCGCATTCACCCGTTGCACGTACGCGGCGACGAGATCGGTTCCCCCGAACAGGAACACACCCGGATCGATGGCGGCGATGACGGCCGCCGCGCTGGACGTGGTCGTGCCCGCGGCAACCGTGACGATTGCCTGTCCCAGGGCCGTCGAGCCCGGAACGATGTAGTTCACTTGCGTCGGCGAGACATAGGACAGCGGTGCTAATCGCGCCACGCCCAAAGCATCGGTCACCGTGACCGTGGTGCCGCCGACGTTGGTGGGATACGGCGACCCGGCCGCCTGCGTCACCGTAGCCAGGCTGGAGCCAAACGCGCTAACGAACGAATTTGGCGCTATTGGACCCGACAGAAAACTCGCGCCGTTCAAGTCGTTGAGCTGTCCGGAGATGTTCAGGAAGACGGAAACGTAGAAGGAAAGGGTCCCGTCGAGGCCGACCAGGAGGTCCGGCTTTCCATCGCCGTTCAGGTCCGTCACCAGCACCGTGCTCGGATCGGAAGTGGCTGTGAAGTCCACCTCCGGTTGGAACGTGCCGTCACCGTTGCCGAACATGAAGCTGGTATAGGTGCTGCCTCCGTGGTGAGCGATCGCCAAATCCTGCTTTCCATCGCCATTGAGATCCGCCACGGCGATGTAGGCCGGGTCAGTGTCGGTAAGGAACAGCGACGTTGCGCCGAACGTCCCATCGCCCTTGCCCAACAGGACCCCTATATCGAATTCGAAGTTCGTCGTGAAGTTCGGGTTTTGGGTGGCCACGATCAGGTCCGGGTTGTTATCCCCATTGACGTCCGCGGCGACGATGAAATTGGGATATCTTGCGCCGGGGTAGCTGACCGGGCTCTGGAACGTGCCGTCCCCCTTGCCGAGATAGACCAGCACGCCGCCGATGTCGGTGCCGGTCCCGGGCGTTCCCTGATTGGCGATGGCCAAATCGGGTTTGCCGTCCTTGTTGAAGTCGGCCACCGTCAGCCAATACGGCCCGTTGCCAAATCCAGTGAGACTCTTGACGGACTGGAAGGTGCCATCTCCGTTTCCCAACAGGACGCCGGCAGCCCCCATCCCGCAGGCCGCAATGTCGGGTTTGCCATCGCCATTAAAATCGGCCACCGCGACCGAGCTGATAGAACCGCCCATGGGGTACTGCACGGGGGCCTGGAAAGTGCCGTCGCCATTCCCCAACAGCACGTAGACGCCGCTTCCGTAGTTGGCTCCGATTATCAGGTCTTGCTTGCCGTCGCCGTTGAAATCGCCCGCGGCCACTGAACTGACTGTGGTGTTCGCTGGGCTGGCGATTTGAACCGGAGTCTCGAAGCTGCCTCCGCCCTCCGATAGGATGATCCAGAGGTCACCGGCCGCGACGGCCAGGTCGGGCTTACCGTCGCCGTTGAAATCGGCCAGCACCATGGAGGTGGGGATGGCGCCCACCGAGTACGCCGGCGGCCCGATGAGGGTGCCGTCACCACGGCCGAAAAATGCCGTGATACTGTCGGAATAAGTGTTCGGCGCCAGCGCATCGGGATGGCCCGAGGCAATGACTACATCGAGATTGCCATCGCCATCCAGGTCTTCGGCGAGGATGTTGCCGGGCTGGTACCCGGCTACATAGTCGTATTCGCTCGCAAACCCGCCCTTTCCATCTCCCAGCAGGATCGACACCGTGCCACCCTCCGTATCGCTGATGGCGAGATCCAGTTTGCCGTCGTTGTTGAAGTCGCCGGGAGCCATGAAGTAGGCGCTGATATGCTGGGGCAGATTGATGGCGGCGCGAAAGGTGCCGTCGCCATTGCCCAGCAGCATCGAGAGGTTCTGGCTGGCGCCGGCCACCAGGTCCACGTGCCCGTCGCCGTTGAAATCCCCTAATACGAGGGCTTGAGCCCCTTGCGCGACCGGGTAATTGACGGGAGCAGCGAAGGTTCCATCCCCGCGCCCCAGGAAAATCCCAACATTGCCAGCGGTGAGGACGGCGAGATCCAGGTTGTTGTCGCCGTTGAAATCGAATGCCACCGCGGCGAATGCACCAAAGCCCGTGGCGTAGGTTGCCCCCGGTGTGACTGTTCCGTCTCCGTTGCCGAGGAAGACGGCGACGGTAGTGGGGGAGGCATAGGTGCCCAAGCTGATGACCACCACATCTTTCTTGCCATCGTGGTTGAAACCCGCTACCAGGAGACCCATCGGGTTTGCGGGCACTGGGTAGCGGGCGATCGACTCGTGGCCGCCGCCCGTGCCGATCGCTATCGCCAGGCTATCGACGGCAAGCCCCGCATAACCGGCCGGGACGACAGCCAACCCGACCGGCTTGCCGGTACCGAGGAAATCGGAGAGGACGGAGGATTGCGACGACGCCCCCGGTTGATCGGCCAGCGGAACCCAACCCGCAGGGGTCTTGAACGTGCGGGCGCCGGCCCCCGAGCACAGAAAGGCCGTTTGGTAGTTGGCGATCGAATCGATCAGGTTGTACGGAGATTGAACCTCAAAGCGATACCGGGTGAACGATCCGTTTGGTTGGCGGTACAGACCGGCATCACTGGTGGAGTCGTACAGAGTGACCGAAGCCCCTTGCAGAAAATTCAATGCCGGACAGGATTGAGCATCAAGCGCAGTAACCGAGCAACCCACAGCCAGAACCCAGCGCAGCAGTTTCATCGCACCCTCTTGGATCAACAGTAGCGGTTTCTTGGCCGTTGTTCAATCGTCCGTCGGCCGGTTTAGTACCGTCAAACCGATTTCGACGTGGCGCACGCACTCGTCGGTGCCGCGTCGGCACTCGTGCCGACGCCCGGCGCCTCATGCCAAAGGTGTCGAGGAGAGTCTCGACACGGCACCGACGAGTGTGTGCGCCACGTCGAAATCAGCGCCCGTGATAAGCTTCTATCTCATGGCGTCCCGGTCCCGCGCGAAATGATACGTCTTCGATTCTGGCGAATCGCAGGGAAGATCGCCTGGCGCGACCTTTGGAGCGGCCGGCGCCACTTCGTGGTAGCCCTGACAACGCTGGCGGTGGGAGTCGGCGCCATGAGCGCCGCCCGCTCGGTAGGCGATGCGTTTTCGCGCCGCCTCAATGGCGACATGCGCCAGTGGATCGCCGCCGATCTAGCCGTTACGCTGCGCCAGCCCCCCTCCGAAGAGCAGCGCGGCGAGTTGGACGACCTGGCTCGCCAGGGCATCGAAGAGACGGACTCGCTTGAGACCTATACCATGGCCTCCTCGGACCAGGCGGCCGATCCGGTGCTGATTTCCATCAAGAGCGTGGACCCGCGCCGTTACCCCTGGTATGGCAGGGTGGAATTGGAGCCGGCGCTGCCGCTCGGCGAAGCGCTCCAGCCGGACACCGCCGTTGTATCCCGCACGCTCGCTGAGCGTCTGTCGGTAGTGCCCGGCAACCGGATCCTGATCGACGGAGTGGATTTCCGCATCGTCGCGCTGATCGCCGGCGAACCCGACCGCTTTGCGGCCGCGCCCAACGCTTACCCTCGAGTGATGCTCTCCGGCGACGCCTTCGACCGGTCGCAGATCGCCCGCCAGGGGAACTCGATCTCCTGGCGATTGCTCTTTCGGATTGGCGCCGGCCATGACACCGCGGGCTTGAAGGCGCACCTGCAACAGGTGTTTCCGGACGCCCAGGTGGTGGATTATCGCGACCGTGGCGACCCGCGTGCCGCAGGCGCGTTGAACGCCGCGGTCACCTATTTGGACATGGCAGCCTGGAACGCCCTGGTGCTCGGCTCGTTGGGCGTTGCCATGGTGATTTACCTGCACATCGAGCAGCGGCTGGACGCGGTTGCGATTATGAAGGTGCTCGGCGGCCGATGGAGCCAGATCCTGGTCGTCTATCTGCTGGAGATCGGCGGCCTGTCGCTGGCAGGCTGTGCCATTGGCGCGGTTCTGGCGATTCCCCTGGAGCGGGTTTTTCTTCTGATTTCGCGAGGCCAGTCGCTCTTTCCCGTCTCGCTCGAGTGGCGCTGGTCGCAAGCTGGCGTTGCCGTGGGCCTGGGTATGCTCGCCTCCCTGATGGCTGCCGCGATGCCGTTGGCTGCGGTGCGCGCCGCGCCGCCCCTGCTGGTGCTGCGCCGGCATGTGCACCGGCCGGCGGGACGCTGGCGAATCGGGCTGCTGTCCCTGCTGGGGATGGTGGTGCTGGCCGGATGGATGGTCCACTCGTGGAAGGCCGGCGCCGCGTACTTGTTTGGCAAGGCGGCCGGCGCGCTGATTCTTCTGGGCGCGGGTTGCGGGCTGGTGCGGCTGCTGCGCCGGGCCGCCAGACATTGGAGGATTCAGGGCCTGATGAATCTCGGCCGGCCGGGACTTCATGGCGAAACCAGATTCCTGGCGCTGGCAGTCGGCATGATTGGAGTCACTGCCTCCTGGCTCGCGCCGGCGGCGGTAATTCGCGCCATCGAACAATCACTCCCTCTGCCCGGCGCCGATTTGTTTGTATTCGGCTTCGGCCCCGATCAAAAAGGCCCGCTGATCGATTTGCTGCGCCGCAATGCCGATGTGAAGCAACCGGTCGAGCTCCTTCCGCTGGCCGTCCTGCGCCTCGCGAAGGTTGCCGGCGCGCCGGCTTCCGCCTCCGCCCCGGAGCGTTGGGCGGCCACCTGTTCCAGCGCGCCGCCTTCCGCGCCGCTCTCCGCCGGGCGGTGGTGGCAACCGGGTGCGGCCGCGCCGGAGGCCGTGATGTCGGAGTCTTTGGCCGCCATGTTGGGTGTGAAAGTGGGCCAGACGATCGAGTTCCTCTCGAGCGGCAGAGCCCTTCCGGCTCGCATCGTGGGTCTGCGGCGCATGGACGCCATCGCGGAACAGCGTGGCGGGCTGGTCTTTCCGTGCACCGCATTCGCCGGGCTGAGTGTTTCCTATGGGGCCGGGATCTCAGTAAAAAACGCGCGCGCGGATGCAGTCAGGCGCGCGATTTCCGGCAGCTTTCCCAGCATCGCGGTGATCAGCCGGCGCGAACTGGCGGCGGCCATCGAATCGGTGGCGTCCGATGCCATCTGGAGTCTGCGCGAGATAACCCTGCTGATTCTGACCGCCGGAACCGGCATCCTGATCCTCATGGTGCTGGCCGAAGAAAAGACCAGAACCCGCGAGATCGCCATCCTCAAGGCCCTGGGCGCGCGGCCCTCTCAAGTGCGGAACGGAATGCTGGCCGAGTTCGCCTTTTTGGGCGCGCTGGCCGGCTCCAGCGGCGGCGTGATGGGCAGCCTGTTCGCGAGCCTGCTGCTGTCGGTGATTTTTCGCAAGCTGGCGCCGGCATGGGACCCGAGGGTGCTGCTCGGTGCGACGGCGCTGGGCGTGGCGACCGGCGTTGCCGCTGGATGGGCGTCGATCATGCGCACCGTCCGCCAGAAGCCCTTCGCCATTTTGCGCAACGAGTGAGCTTGGGCGGCTGGCTTTGTATCAGGGCACCGGCTTCAGCCGTGCCACAACACTTTGGCAGCCAATGGCTTTAGCCGCTGTGGCGTTCCTACGGGCACAGGGGCTGAAGCCCAAACCTTGCTCGCAATCCTTCGGCACGGCTCAAAGCCGTGCCCTGATACAAAGCCTCGTGAAAGAGAGAAGCCGGGCGTACCCTTATGCTCAGATTCGTGCGAATTCACTAGGAATGGAGAGGCTTGCCATTCCTGTGTCGCGCGCCCGTTGGACAGGCGCCCCGGTTTTCGGGTCCGGCGCGGTTTTCGCCTGTCAACCCGGGCGGAATGCCATAATACAAGCTTGATTCAGGTTCGCGCGCTCACCAAGTCCATCCACACCGGCTCCCATCGTGTCGATATCCTCAAAGGCATCGATCTGGAAATCCCGACCGGCCAGTTTGCCGCCATCATGGGTCCTTCGGGGAGCGGGAAGAGCACGCTGCTGGGGCTGATGGCGGGCCTCGACTCGCCTACCAGCGGACAGGTTCTGCTCGACGGCCAGGACATTGCCCGGCTCTCCGAAGATGAGATGGCGGTGCTGCGCGGCCGCAAGATCGGCTTCGTTTTTCAGTCGTACTACTTGATCCCCACGCTCACCGCCGAGGAGAATGTGCTGCTGCCCATGGAACTGGCGGGCCAGGATGGCGGTGGGCGGGAACGCGCCCGCGAGCTGCTCGGCCGCGTCGGGGTCGAGGGCCGCCACGATCACTACCCCGTCGAGCTTTCCGGCGGCGAGCAGCAGCGCGTGGCGCTGGCTCGCGCTTTTGCGCTGCGCCCGCCCATCCTGCTGGCCGACGAACCCACCGGCAATCTGGATACGGCCACCGGGCGCGCGGTGTTGGAACTTTTGCTGGCTCAAAATCGCGAGCATGGCGCCACCCTGGTGCTGGTCACACACGAGGAATCGCTGGCCAACAGCGCCGACCGGCGCATCGTGCTGCGCGACGGCCTAATCGTCAGCCAATGAATGGGCACGTCCCGCGAAAGATGGGAGAAACGATTACAGCGCCTCTCGTGCGGCGAAATCGGGAACGGGAAGTCGGCAGGCATCCGGCACGACCGGCAACGCAGCCCGAGCGCTCATCTCGCAGAACCGGACTTGGGGCCCCACCCGTGCGCTGCCGCATCGTCGTGGGACTATAGCGATATAGCCAGGGCATCACGCCAGGCCGGCGCAGCCTACGTCGGCCAGGGAGTGAGCGTGACGGTGATGCAACCGCGCGGCCTTCGCGGCCTTCACGTCCTCCGGGAATCCCTGCCCTGTCATCTCCTTGCACACCTTCTCCACCTGCGCCGGCAGCCCGTCCTTGCTGACGTAACGGGCGATCCGCGCCAAAGCCACCAGTCCGCCGCGAATCTGGTCCATCGACTGGTAGATCTCACGCGGGCTCTTCTTGGCCTGCACCAGCGCGCCCACCCGTTCCCGCAGTTCGGCGAAGAACATCTGCTGGTCTTCGAGCAGCGTCGCGTCGGCCTTCGGCCCATGCCCCGGGCACACCACCTTGGCGCCAAGTTTCCTCGCTGCGCCCAGCGTGGCGATCCATTTCTCCACGTCGCCGTCTCCAACGAAATTGTACGGCCCATTCACGCAGGTATCGCCGGTGAACAGCACACGCTCCTTGGGAAGCCACGCCACCGCGTCGCCGTGCGTGTGCGCCACGCCCAGGTGCAGGAGTTCCACGCGATGCTCGCCGTCGTCGAAGTACAGCTCGCGCGGAAACAGCACCGACGGCGGCTTCAGATGGCTGGCCGCCACGTCGGGCCGGGTTTTCGCCGTGGCCTCCCAACGCCCGGGCTGGCCGCCGTAGTACCCAGTCTCGTACCGCTTCATTTCCTCAATGACGCCGGTGTGCGCCACCGGGGTCGCGCCGTTGTCCACCCATACCTGGTTCCCGTAGGTGTGGTCGCCATGATGGTGCGTATCGAAGGCGAAGCGAATCGGCTTCGCGGTGATCGACCTGATTTTCGGCAGGATCAGATCGGCTCCGGACGGGAAGTTCGCGTCCACCAGCAACACGTAGTCGCGGAACACTATCCACCCGTTGTTGCAGTGCCCCTGGCGTTCGAGATCTCCCTGATGAAAGTACGCCCCATCGGACAGGATGGCAACTTTGTTCATTTCATCGGCTGGGGCCACACTCGCGGGTTGCTGCTGCGCGCGGCCGACGGCGATGCCGGTTACCGCAGCAGTTCCCAGAAGAAGATTGCGTCTGGTGACGTCGCACATGGTGCGAACGATCATAGCGCAGTGCAAACAGCGGGACAACGGGAGAGCGCGAAACGGCAGGCCACGAAGAGAGTCCCCGCGGAGCGGCCAAAGAAAGAATGTTTACCGATCGAGTGCTGATTCACCGTCTTACTCGGATTTGAGAGAAGCCATATCAATCGAGAAGCGGTACTTCACGTCGGACTTGAGCAGTCTCTCGTAGGCTTCATTGACCTTTTGGATCGGGATGACTTCGACATCGGAGGTGATGTGATGTGCCCCGCAGAAATCGAGCATCTCCTGGGTTTCGGGAATACCGCCGATGGGCGAGCCGGAGAGGCTGCGGCGTCCGAAGATAAGGCCGAAGGCGGCGACCGCGAGAGGTCTCTCAGGCGCGCCGACGAGGGTGATGTTGCCGTCGCGGCGGAGCAGTTGAATATAGGCGTTGATGTCGTGATCGGCGGAGACGGCGTCCAGGATGAAGTCGAAGCTGCCGGCGTGCTTTTGCATTTCGTCCGCATTGCGGGAGACGACAACTTCGTCGGCGCCGAGCCGGAGAGCGTCCTCCTTCTTGTTGGGTGAGGTGGTGAAGACAACCACGTGGGCTCCGAGCGCATGAGCGAACTTCACGCCCATGTGGCCCAGGCCACCGAGACCCACCACGCCGGCTTTCTTGCCCTTGGTGACGCCCCAGTGGCGCATGGGTGAGTATGTTGTGATTCCGGCGCAGAGGAGAGGCGCGGCTCCAGCGAGATTGAGATTCAAAGGGACTCGGAGGACAAAACGCTCGTCCACGACCACGCTGTCGGAGTAGCCACCATAGGTGACGCCTCCAAGGTGCTGATCGGGGAAGTTGTAGGTGAGAGTCAGGTTCGGGCAGAACTGCTCGAGGCCAGCTTTACACTCGGGGCAGGTGCCATCGGAATCGACCATGCAGCCAACCGCGGCAAGGTCGCCGAGTTTGAACCCGGTGACCGCGGAGCCGACCCTGGTGACACGGCCGACGATCTCGTGGCCTGGCACGCACGGGTAGACTGTCGGCATGACGCCGCTCCATTCGTTGCGGACCTGGTGGAGATCGGAGTGGCAGATACCGCAGAAAAGAATCTCGATCTGTATGTCATGTTCGGTTGGATCTCGACGTGCGACAGTCGTGGAGGCAAGCGGCGATGTCGCGCTGCCTGCGGAATAAGCCTTCGCCTTGTACATGGATTGATGCTCCTATTGGTTGTCCTGCGGCCTCCATCAGGCCTTGTATTGTTCGTCGCTGACCTGTTCCATCCAGTCGGCCGTCTTGCCGTCAAGGTGCTCCTGAATGGCGATATGCGTGATCGCCGTGGTCGCTGTGGCGCCGTGCCAATGCTTCTCGCCCGGCGCGAACCAGATCACGTCACCCGGCCGGATTTCCTCCACCGGCGAGCCCCAACGCTGTGCCCAGCCGCACCCGGCCGTCACGATCAGGTTTTGGCCCAGCGGGTGGGTATGCC